>JAABUS010000417.1_pt1 | contig 108602 bp, 104 predicted proteins | sample 5560161 | NCBI WGS metagenome assembly JAABUS01 (sample SAMN10711885, study PRJNA513376) | rock metagenome | isolation source: Antarctica rocks | place: Antarctica: Victoria Land, Trio Nunatak nord | collected 2016-01-04
GGGGAGGAGAGCGTGAGGTATGAGGTTTTTAAGGTGGTGGTCAATGATGGGGAGGGTGCAGACGGTGATGATAGGGAGGGGAGGCTGGGGTGTAGGGTTTGGGTTGGGGAGCGGGAGGCGGTGTGTGTGGGTGGTGGGAGGAGTGTGCTGGAGGTGGAGACTAGGGCTGCGGAGGAAGCTGTGAAATTACTGAAGAGGGAGCAGGCAGGTGTGTGGATTCGGTTGGGATAGAGACAATTGGTAGACGGGTGGGAATTGTAGGTCATCCGGAGTAGACCGCAGGAATGAACTTCACGATTGAGCAGATGATGGGGAACCGGTGTAAGTGCAGGAGCAGGCGCTCTAATAAATCCTTTGCATTCATGATATTATTCCATCTGGTGGCAATGCTGCAATCTTCGGGGTTCATCGATTGTAAAACATATCCAATGCCTTCGCCTCACCCTTACGCTGAAATTTTCCGTTGAGCGAAGTACATGCTTTTCGCGGTCTGTCTGTCTCAAGATGAGTCTTCAATGGTCTTCCTACCCGCTGTTCAATACGTTCGTTCCTCTGACAAAACCCTGGGGCGCCATATCTCGCCACTGCAGGTAACAACACATCAGTCTTGAAACCAAGCCAGATGTACATCTACGGACATATGCTCCCTGCGTTCTATCTATCTATTTGAGTGACCAGCGAACCTGAGATCAGCAGACAAGCCCCGATAAGATGACGAGTCCTTCAGAGTGTCATATTCAGCAGTGCAACAACCACTTTATCGACCTGCCCATGGTCGCTCACGGAGGGGTTTGGAATTCGATCAGTCCTTGGCCTGCTATATCCTTCAAAGCCGACGCTACCTTTCAAGATCATCCACCACTCATCTATCCAGGGCAAGTTCCAGCCATGCCGCAGTTTCTGCTTCAGCGGAACGACGCTTTGCCGGAAAGCCGTAACGGTGTGGCGACGATTGGGACTGGGTTTCTGAATTGCTGCTGCTCTTGTATGATCGTCAGCCGGGAGGCGTTCCAACGTATCTTAGAGAATACTCACACGATCAATGCCTTGGATTGCGTCGGAGCGAGAATACATGTAGGACTTATGGAGATCATATACAAGACCATCTCCGTTCGCCCATCAATATCGGGAGCGAACACACACACCGATACGTCTGTGATTCGGCGATTACCGCTCATTACAGCAGCCGCCAGGTTGAGGTCTTTGGTAGCCTCTGTTCACGAGGCTGTTGGATCGACCATCTGATGACCCCTCGCCATCAGATGCGGAATGTGGGTTTATTGTGGAACTTAACAGGAGGCCTTGTTTGAGGCAGGTTGAGGTTGCTTTCAGGCTGTACTCAAGGACCCGGCTTCTGTGAAGGATGTCTCCTTGGAATAGCAAGAATTCCATACCGAGTCAGACATGCTGGGACATTGGAGGATCGGGAACTGTATAGTCAAAAAGAAGATATTGTGCTCCTGAATCCGCATAAGGCTGTTCATCAAGCGACGTAGGCTTTATAAAATATGAGGTCTGATGATTCGACGAGCCTTCTGCTGAAGGACTCCGGTAGGCTTGTCTTTGCAACTAGCTGTGAGAGTTGCTGACAAGCCTCGAAAGCGGAAGAACAAGGCTAGGAAGGCCTCCTACTCCTTTTCACGACATGACAACGCTGGTGCCGATGAGAGAGTGGTGGAAGTGTGAGAAGAACGTTTGTGTCCGCGGTCAGATCTGGAGGATGTATGACCTAGTTGGGAACGATGTTATGTTGTACCTCGTCCAGCTCAATATCTTTTACAGGTGATTGCAAAACGGGCATCTTTTTCCTCAAGTCATTCAACCCAGCAGCACTAAGTACCGCCCACCTCAGGTTGTTAATCCCGATACGTTCTCCCTCAACCGACTTCTCGGCACTGCAGGCAATCAGCTCGCCTAGCGCCACCGGGTATTCACAGCCAACAGGCTGAACCTTCTCCCGCAAGCGCTCACATATCTTCTTGAGATTCTGGGTATTGTTCTTAAGCTGATGCTTGCTCAGGTTCTTCGATCCGTGAAAAACGATCTTGTCCGCTTTCGACAGAATCACCTGGTGTGAGATGCCATTTTCGCGGAGAAGTCGCAGAAGCTCTGCATCCGAGGTCTTAAGGCCATGGTGAGAGTCGATCAAGAGGAAAGCTCGCTTTAGCCTAGTTACTGCCATCAGCTTTCCCATTACTCAATCGAATTTCTCCGAACGTACTGTCTCCGTCCCACAAGATACTTCATGATCTCCTTTCCCCACTCGGCACGGCTTCCCTTTCCATATCCAGGCATATCGAGGACGACCAACTTCCCGGGATTCCCTACCCCGTCCTCTCCGCCTACAGCAAAGAAGTTCATAGTCCGTGTCCTGCCCGGCTTCCTACTCGTGTAGCAAATCTTCCTGCCCATGACTCTATTCAAGAGACTTGACTTCCCAACATTCGAACGGCCCAAGAATGCCACCTCAGGTACAGCAGAGATCTTTATGGTACGGAAGTCGGTTGTGGAGTAGAGGAGCTCGGGAGGTGCGCGATCGAAGAAGCGTTCTGCATCCCGCAATTGAGAGGACGAGGGTGGAGACGTTTCCCAGTAGTCGCCGAAGCTGATTGTATGCTCTGCGGGATTTGGGGCAGGTGTGGATACTGGAGGTGCTGGTGGAGATGCTACCGTGACTGCTGATCTGTAGGACACTGCCGTCTTTCCGCTGCAAGCAACATGCAGCATCACGCGATGTCCACGGTGGGATGTCAGATGCTGCAGAGCAGCCTGCGATCCACGGAGCATGCACACGACGACTGGTGATCTCTCTAATGCCCAGCAACTGTTCAGCTACAGATACAGGCTGACCAGGCCTGGAGATATTTCCCCGAAGATACTCCGCGGACCCAGTCTCACGACGTACACCATGAGCCCTTCTCTCAATGTTATCGGCCACATCTCTCATGGGCCTTCCCGTCATGCCAGCCTCGACCTCCCCCTCCCACCTCCGATCCCTCTACCGCTCCTTCCTCCGCGAGCTACCTCACCGCCCCCTCTCCACTCCCTCACCCGTTCAACAACGCATCCGGTCGAGCATCTCTTCTGCCTCGTCTGGAGACCCAACAGAACAGCTTGAGCAAGGCGAACAATATTTGCAGTACGTCAAGGCGCAACGAATGTATGCTACATTACTCGAGAGGTATAACCCGGGGATGTCGATAGATGAGGAGGATAAAGTGCGGTTGACGGCGAGGAGGGTAGGGATGGATCTACCAGAGCAGTGGATTGGAAAGAAGGGCTGAGCGATCGAGCTTGCGGTTGTGTCCTAGCAAGTGAGGTCACGGGCAACTCACCATAGAGATTTGCTGCGATCACTCCAACGCGAATTGGCGTGGACTGACAAGCCAGTCCAGAGATGAACGTTGTGGAGGAAGTGGTGCGCGTCTTACTAGAACGCGTGGTGCTTGGACCTTTCTGCAGGCCGTTTTGAGGACTGCCTGTAGAAGTTGGAGGTGGGGCCTCGAGGAGAACGACTGCCGTAGAAAAGGGGAGGATATCTCCTCTTCGACATAAGCACATCGTCTGACGGACTACATCTCAGGGCAATGCAAGAGAGATCGACTAAATCTGGGGTGGAATGTATCGGCTGAAGTTCAAGAAGATGTGACGGTTTATCACCGGACCAGGAACTAGGATGACTCGATTAGAGATCCTTAGAATACACGTCTTGGCTTTAATCAGCTCGAAACCGCTAAATCAACCCAAAGTTCGAAAGAAAAGGCGTGTGAATGTACAGCGTCACCTATAATGTATCCGTGAGGAGCTTGTTCATCTTCGCAATCTTCGCAGATACACTAAGATCAATCGTCCGGTCGCCGATTTCCACAATCAAGCCTCCAACGATGTCGGGATTGATCTGTAGACGTGTTTCAGCATCTATCCTTGAGAACATGTCTGCTAACAAACATACCTTTGTGACTACCTTGAGTTTTTTGCCGTGGCTATACTCCGATTTAGATACCACCGTCTCTAGTCGTTGCAAGATCCTGGGATCGAGTTTCTGCCACACCCCAGGTTAGTATACCCTGCTCGAGAATGCCGATAGGCGTTGTTCCTGCCGATCCTAACGTGATGGTGGGTTCTTACGCTAGCACTCTGCACCACCATCTCCAGCTCGCCCTTTGCCGCACCCATCAACACGGCAAACTTTTCACAGACACCCTCCAGTATTCCCAGTCGGTTGTTCTCCGACAAGGTCTTGAGGAACTGTTTGACCGTCTCGCCCTTCTCCAAGTTGCCCATGTGTCTCTGTAGTTCTTGCACGATCTGTGACTTGTCGCTTGGAGACATGCTTGGAGCATTCAAGATGAGAGGTAATTTGGGGTCCCTTTTAAAGATATCGGAAAGGGTATTCAGTGCACGGGCTGTCGGATCGAGGGAAGACGTTTTGGCGGCTGCGGTGTACTTCGGGAGATAAAGCGGGTCAGTATATGCAATCTCAGAGGGCTCGTCGGACGATTTGGATTGATTCGCCGTGCAGTCAATGAATACTAGTCTCGCTCCTACGTACCAACGCGCTTGCGTAAGTTCCATCAAGACCATAGACGGCAACGGGAGGCTTTGTGTCCTGCGCAGATGCTGGTATTGCATAGGCCCGGAGTAACGGGGCTCTGGAAGCACAGAAGCTGGGCTGAGCGGCATTCCGCGACGCAATGGTCCTTGCTTGCCTTGACAACATCTTGGTAGGGCGGGGGCAAGTCAATGGTCTTGTTAGGCGTTAGGGGAGACGGGGGGGTTGAAGGATGATCGGTGGTTGTTCAGAGGTGCATCATTCGGGCTTGGCAAGGTCGGCTAAGCTTCCTAATATAACGGGAACGCTAGGAAGTCGTGGGACGGTGAGAGACCTTCTAGCTATTCCATGAAGCACTATCATGCTGAGATGGCAAGATGATGGGATCTTCCATCTGATGCTGCTCACATTCTACTTGGAATCGCTCTACTTCTATATCTAACACCGAGCTCCCGGAACACCAGCGCTCAGTCTACCACCTAGACTCAGTCCAGGAGCGAGCGCAAAGCAGTTTTCCTGCGCATTGCCGGGAAGGTTGGGTATCTCTATTCCAATTGCGCCTCAAACTCGTCCCCGTCGAAAACAGACTCGTCGCTTCGGATCCGCTCAAGTTGGTCCGTCACGAATTTAGCAATACGTTGGTCGGCTTCGCTTTGTCGTCTTACCCTCTCGTCGCCAATAGTACAAGCGGAGCCATCAGCAGAATGAGCGTCGTCGTCACCATTGGCCGATACGTTGAAGCTACTTCGATTGCCAATGGACCTACTTGTAGACGAACGCCTGACTCCAGGCTGCTCGCCCCTCGGCTTCGAAGAGCGGGTGAAAACATCATCAAAGTAGTGCGCTGCTGCTGACGTAGGTGTCCGTGGCGTCTGCGGTAAACGACAATTTACCCTACTCAGATCGATCAGCAACGCCGTATACGTGGTCTCAGCGCTCATAGAAGCCCTACCCTGTATCATGGATCACCTTTGCAATAAGTCCAGACCAGCCGCACTGATGTGACGCACCCATGCCACGCCCAGTATCTGCATCAAAGTATTCGTAGAACCAGAGGTAATCTTTCCAATGCGGATCGAAGTCTAACATTTCATTCCTGTCGTTGACAGCTCTCCGACCATCATCTCCTCGAGCCATCAGATGCTGAAGGCGATGCTGGATCTCCTCTGCAACATGACCCAGGTGCATAAAGTCACCGGAGCCTGTTGGGCACTCGACTTCCAAGGAGTTCCCGTAGAACATATAATAGCGAAGTAACGACTCGACGAGGAGAAAATTGACGCAAAGCCAGATGGGTCCTCGCCAGTTGCTGTTGCCACCAAAGAGCCCACTGTCAGATTCACCAGGCAAGTACTCGACTTTGAACTCTTGCCCGTTCACATTCATCGAGTAGGGATGGTTCTTGTGAAATTTCGACATCGATCGAATACCTTGGTCTGCCAGGAATTCTGTTTCATCAAGCATTCTCTTGAGGATCTTGACCAACCTTTCCTTGCTGACCAGTGATAACAAGAGGCGATCACCTTTTCCACGAACTTTCATGCTAGCAATATTACGCTCGGCAACGTCGTGGCGATTGTCGATGAACCAATTCAGACGCCTCTTAAAGGAGGGAAATTTGTCAATCATATCCGGCTCGAGGGTGAGGACAGCAAACAGAGGGATGAGTCCGACGAGCGACCGTACGGGCATCTGCTGAGTATACGGACCGCCCCACGATATCGCGTCATAGTAGAACCCATCGTCGCTGTTCCAAAGTGAGGTTTCTTTACCTCCCGCTCTGTAAGTCATTGCATCACTGATCAGAACAAAGTGCTCAAAGAACTTCGACGCTACTGTAGAGACGTCAGTACGGAACGAAGTCGAAGGCTCGTAAAAGCCTACTGTCTTCGTATATTCGGCGGTGCTTGGCAAGCTCCAAAGCGATGTTCAACATCGACAGGCAATAGAAAGCCATCCATCCGGTCGAGTCGGCCTGCTCAAGTGTGCCACCCGTTGGTAATGGATCTGAGCGATTGAAGAGTCCAATATTATCCAGACCTAAGAAGCCACCCTCGAAAACATTCTTGCCGTCAAAGTCTTTACGGTTGACCCACCAGGTGAAGTTGAGAAGTAGCTTTTGGAACACTCGTTCCAGGAAATCAAGGTCGCTACGTCCATATAGCTTCCTTTCTATCTTGAATGTACGGAAAGTTGCCCAAGCGTGGACAGGAGGATTGACATCTCCAAAATTCCATTCATAAGCTGGCAGCTGCCCGTTAGGATGCATGTACCATTCTCTGGTAAGTATGTCAAGCTGCTTTTTTGCAAAATCTGGATCAATCATAGCCAGCGGGATGCAGTGAAACGCAGTATCCCACGCGCAAAAGAACGGATATTCCCATGAATCAGGCATCGAGAGGACATCGTCAAGGTGCAGGTGCTTCCAATGTTCGTTACGAACCCCTTTTCTCCCTGAAGGCGGAGGTGGTTGTCCTGGATCTCCATTCGCCCACTACAGTATTCAAACGTTAGTAACCATTCTTTGAGGCCGCCCTCTCTGACACAAGAACGATACTGACTTGGTCCCAGACAAAGTGATAGTACTGTTTGCACCACATCATCCCACTCAGCGCTTGCCGCTGGATGTTGCGAAGATCGTCAGCCATCGGGAGAGGGCTGATGCGCCAGTAGAATTCATCGGCCTCTGTCCTTCTTTGTTCAATGATATCATCAAAGAGCTCTTCGTCAAGATAGCCCTGGTGTTTTTTGGATAAGCGAAAGCGTACAACCGCACATTCGCCGGATGGCACTCCCTCGCTTTCGTCGAAAGCATACCAAGCGGCACACTTGGTCCCTCGACAATGTGGGTTGATTGTGCCAATCTCCCCATCAACGATGTGACGGTGGAATGCGTCTTTGACGACTACCGGCAAACTCCGAGTCAGCTTTTCGCTTCCTATGGAAGCGCTAAAAGAAGAGAAGGAATGGAAACGGCATCAATGCTACGCTTTATGATTGGTAGCGCAAAGACACATTTTCGTACTTCACGCCTTGCCTACAGAACGAAACATGAGGACGAAAAGACGTACACGGTTGTTGATTCTTGCCGCCATAGAGGGCCTTGAAGTTGGTGTCATTCTCGGTAAAAAGCATCTTCGGTTGAATATCTTCACCGCTGCTACCGGTACCCGGTGAGGGCGAAAGTTGGAGAAAGCGATCACCTAATCTGTGGTGTTTTGACTGCGCAGTCAGCGGCGCGATTTGACGAATTATCGGTTTGGCCTTCTTTTGCTCCAGATTCCATGTCCACGTATTGCGAAACCAGACATGAGGGATGATGTGCAAGGGCGCCGGGTCAGGTCCTCTGTTGTATGCCGTGATCCGAAAGAGCAGCTCTTCCTCCTCTTCGGTCTCTTTCGCTGTTTCAATGAATATGTCCCAGTACCTATCCTCATCAAATATACCCGTGTCGATGAGGTTGTATTCCTTTTCAGTCTTCGTACGCTTAGCGTTTCTTGCGATCAGGTCTTCATAGGGAAACTTTTTCTGGGGGTATTTGTAGAGGTACTTCATATAGGAGTGGGTAGGTGTATTGTCAAGGTGGAAATGGGCCTCTTTGATTGATTCACCATGGTTTCCCTGAGGATTTGAAAGCCCAAATAGCCTCTCTTTCAGGAAGTCGTCTTTCTCATTCCAGAAGCTGAAAGCAATATTCTGTATTCCATGAGAATCCGACACTCCGGCTATGCCATCCTCACCCCATCGATAGGCTCTGGACCTGGCATGGTCGTAGGAGAAGTCTACAACAACTTAGCAGTCGCTCGTGCGACCCATCCACATGCTGTATTAACTTACGGCTCCACGCATCTCCGTTCTCGCTGTTCAAGCGATTAGCAAGAATTTCAGCATTTGCCAAATCGATGCTACTAACGAGTAATCCTCTCTAACTATGAAGGGTCAGCAATTGCTCGCCAGCCGAACAGCTGAAGTCAGCTTACCTGTGGCCCACTGCCGTTCCGCCACGTAAGAACCCCTTCATAAAACCGTCAAACCTGAGGAAGCAGGGCGTCGGAATTGGTGTACCATTTCTTCCAGTACTTCTTGCGTTCTCTGTCTTCCTTCAGACGCTTCTCCTCTTCACTGAGGTACTCATGCTGATCAACGACGACCATAATAGCAACGGACGGATTGGAGGCAAGGCAAGCTACTCTGAATGGGGCTAAAATCTATGAAGAGTGATGCAAGGTTTACTCTAGACTGCTCTAAGCCTATGTTACTAGGTGGGAGGATTAAGAATAAGAATGGGAGGACTAGGAGAAGGGATGCACAAGAGCTGGAGGAGATGCATTTCGAAAACCGAACGAAAAGCAAACATCTACCCAACAGGTGGCTATTGGCGTTCCATTAAAATAGCAAGTACGACACAGGTGCTGCGGTGGAAGGAAGAAAGCTTGTCCATTATTCTCACTTCTGTTGAAACAACGAACGGAATGGAGCTTAAGGTACTTGCCTTATCGGAGCTTGGCACGGTTACATATCTTAGCGTGCGCGGGCCATGCTGTCTCTCACGCGCTCCACGCAATCACTTCGTCTCATTCACTTCCTTACAAGCTTTCACGGAGGGCCACGATTCAGACTCCTCTAGAAGACTTGCCCTCTAAGGCGTGGAGGTAGACTCTACCGCCTGCTCCACCGTGTATAGGCAGGGTTCCCTCTGCTGCAATGGCGACTTCTAAGCCGGAAGTGGTGCACCCTGTTCAATCAGCAAGTGGGGGACAGCAAGTCATTGATTTGACCGATGATCCCGACGAACCCCCTGTGAATGCCCAAAAGGATCATATGTCCTCTCTCATCGAGCTTCTCCGACCTCGCCCTGAAGAAAGCGCCAGCAGCACGACCCCTCGGGGTCGTAGGGCAGACAATCTAGAGAGAGCAGCTACTTCTAAGAGATTCAAACGGAAAGTATCGAAGACCGCTCTCTCCTCAACGTCACCCAGTGAGACCTCAAGGACCTCTTTCAAATCTCCGCTGGGGATCGATATCACCAATCCTTCAATGACACCCTCCACAAGCTCGCCCTCGACGCCTCTCACCTTACGCAAACCCAATCCCAAACGCACTCCATTCCCCTTCCACAACTTTCCTCCAGAACTCCGCAACAAAGTCTACAGCCTCCTCCTTATCCACCGTTCCCCCATCGAGCTACCACCTACTCGCCGCACCGCCGCGGCGCGCTCCGCCCAATTTGCTCAGTGCCACTCTAAGCGCCAACGCCGGGCTTTCAAGACCATCTTCCTCGAGATCCTCTCCACGAGCCGACAAGTGCACGATGAAGCAACAGGCATACTGTACGGCAGCAACATCTTCAAATTCCGCAGCGACCACCAAGAGAAGCCCAGGCCGATCCCCTTTCCAGCCAAGTATCTCCCTCTGCTGAGACACATCAAAGTGTGTGTCATTAGCCGAGAGCAGGAGATCGAGCAAGACACGTGGGTTGCGCAGCTACTACAGATGTTTGTGGGAGCGAGGCTGGAGGATTTTGGCTTGACGTGGTATGGATGGAACCGATTCCGTCTGTTGAAAGATGGGGTGCTTTGCCAGGCACTGCTAGCGTTGAAGGTCGAGAAAGTATTTGCAGTCAAGGTTGTAGGCAAGGCGAGGATGGAGAGAATGATGCTTGAAGAGTTGGAGGGGAAATGCGGGGCAAGGAAGGTGGAGATTCAGAGGCCTGTCGTGACCGTCATGAGGAATGGTGGAAAGGTGGAACTCAGTGATGATGAGGCGGAGGCTTGAATGCTAGAGACTTGGCCATTCTGAAGGTATGAGGGAGCTGGGAGAAGTACACCCTTTTGCCCTCTTGATTGATGTTGGTGTCTGGTCAATACCCAGGGTAGCGAGGGTGGCGGTGACATGGATGGGATGATTTCATCCTCGCATTGCGCGAAATAGCTCATGCCTGTTCAATATCACTGAGCGATACGCAAGTAGAGCGCGTTTAACAATTTGTCTCACATCTTCTACCACGACCTCTTGATGCCACCAATAATATGAGGCATGGCAGGCGCTGGGTAACATTTTCGGAATACAATCAATGTCAGAACTGACCCTGATATGCTCGTGACATACATGTTTTGCCTCCGTAATTCATACTGTCCTGATCATGATGCTCCCAAAGCACATCCTCCAATACCTCCCTTGCAAACAACAATCCCTCCAAAAGCAGCAGCGCCATAGTTGTGCCCCGAAATCCGATAGCCCAACCACAATCGTCCTTCAATCACTCTTCAACATGCTATCCACCAAGTCTCCCAACGGGCCCCAGAAGTCCTTGCCGCTCGCTAAGCTATGCTCATCGATGAACAGCACGTAGTGCTTGAAGCTTGTGTTCAGATGGGGTTCCAGACCCAATTGGACGATGACAGGGTAGTGGTGACAGTAGATGTGGGCGTAGACACGGTAGAGGCGCTTGAAAATCTGGCGGATGAGGGTGGGGAAGGTTTTGGGGAATGGGACACCTGGGGTTGAATACGTCAGCGATCGTCTGACATGAGGTGAGGAGTAGAGGTGAGAAAGAAGGGGGGACTGACCAATGCGGCTGGGGAACATAGATTCGTTGTCGACATTGCTCTGAACCCATGCCATGAGATGCTCGACATATTCGGGTGCAGGCATCTTAGTCGGACGCTTGTAATTCTCCGAGTCCTGCCACAGATACTCGAACCTATATTGTATAAATACAAGTCTCACTTGGGAACCGCAGTCGCACTCACTCATCCGTAGCTTTCATTTCTGGACATGACTGCGGAGAGCAGAATTCCGTAATCGAGCCGTAGAGTAGGTTGATCTGGTTGTAAAAGTCGACGACTTCGAGCCAATCAGTCGTACGACACTTCAAATCGTTCATAGTTGCCTACCATTGACAGCTAGCCATTCATTCAGGTCCTCATCTTTCGGTAGCTTGACGGCCTTCCTCAAACTGCCACTCCCAAGCGTCGCCTCAGCAAACTGTCGAAGCTGGTAGCTACTCGAGCCTTTGTTCGTATTGCGCGGTTTGAACTGGTTCCTCGTACGCGCATTTCTGTTTAGGTTAGGGGGTAAGCTTGACAGTTCCGAGCCCAGCTCTGTTGGTGAGTGGAAGACATGCTCCTCTGGCTCGCATGCAACATGGTGGCTATTCAATGAGAGAACAGAGGATGATTGTGCTAAGGTGAAGACCGGAGGCAGCGCCTTGGGAGAGGGGTTGGGGAAGGGGGTAGAGACGAACATTGTGGTAATGAAGGAGGACATGGTCTGGAGCGGGGAAAGGTCGAGGGACCGAAGCCACAGTGAAGTTCGCTAGAAGATCTAAGCTGTTTACAAGGTAAATTATTTCTGCTTAAGTTCCTCAGTCTTGGGAGTAATCCGCTGGCATGGTAGTGTTTGGGGATGCGTTGCCATTGTTGACTTTCGATACCTCAATATCCAGAATTAGTGTCGCCCCCCCGAATTTTGGAAAATCACTTTTCATTTTTGGTCCAGGATTGCAAATATCATCAACCCCTCAACATCAACGCTATTTTTTGATTAAATTTCGCTCTTATATTAGAATCACTATATCTATCAATGCTGTTATAGGTTTCTAGCATCTTAAATAGCTTGCGACAGGAGTTATATGCGTAATTGCGATTTTGAACATATCGCCTCGACACACTTTGGGCACCTTTACCAAGCCTCATCAAGCCCCATCAAGTCTCGCCAAATGCGCTTATCAAAATTTCTCTACGACAATAGTGAGATATGACGGTGTTCGTGATGTTCAAAATTGATACAAATTAATGGATCAACTATACGTATTACTTTATCAAACTTTTGAGTAGTTTACACGCGAAAATGTTGAAGAATTGGTGATATTTGCAATCGACGATCGAAAATGAAAAATGATTTTCCAAAATTCGGGGGGGCGACACTAATTCTGGATATTGAGGTACCGGTCATGATTAGATAAGATCAGCCCCTAAGTGTCTGGCAGGGTTTGAGTGGTCACACGCAGTCCTAAGGTAGGGTATCGTATTCATATTGTAAGACGATGAAACATTTTAAATCTAATCATATGTCTCCACGTATACATGCCTTCTAATCATGCAATTGGAAATCTATCCGCGCTAGTTTACCGTACCCAAGCTCCCCTTCTCCGACTCCGATGAAAATAAGAGCTTTTGGCTCCTTTACGATGACCCTCCATACATCACGGCTGCGTAGACGACAAGATGTTGAGAACACTCGGTTCGACATTGTCAGGCAGGACCATAACAAATTATTTGACCGCACCACTAGCAGGATCGTACGCCACTGCCCACGACCGCAGATGGAGAAGACAATGTTCAGTATCGGTGAGCAAAGAAGACGCCAAAGTCATGCGGCAATTGCGAGCTGATAAAGCTTACAAGGGTATCTGTGCTTAAAGGCCGACCAAGACCGCCCAGCTACTTTGCAAGGACTCCGACTTTCATGATGCGAATATGTAACAGTGCGAATAATTTCTCAGACTGATCTTGACCGTCCCGTTTGTAACAGCACATGAGACTCTGTAGGATTACCTTTGCTTAAGGAACATCATATTGGGTAGTCTCCTACTTCGTACATTTCGTCGAATGCTGCCGTGGCGCCGTAAACTTGCAACGGGATTGTCATGTCGAAAGTCTCGCAGGGCATCATCTGGACTCCAGCTGCAATGCTGCCTCGTTCGTTACTTCGTTCATCTTGTGCTAAATCTTCCAACAGATCATCCAAGCCGCTCTCTGGTTCTTCGCCTTCTCTCAATCGATGTGTGACGAATTCGAAGCGCAATTTCCACTCGAGACTCACTCCGGAAGTAAGAAATTCAGGGGTTGAGCTCATAGGTATGACTGGATTGAAGACGACTCTTCTTGCGAAGATAGTAGACTCAGTGTGCGAGGCATGGACCCAACGTGTGGCACGCTGTATGCTAGCCTTTGAACGCAGAGCGATGGCAGCATCGACTGTTTCAGACGACTCCAGGGTGGCGCGTAAAGAATAGCATGGTATGTCTGACTCGTCGAAAGTCAGGACGACTGGAATTGTCTCCCCTAGCCGATAAGCGGGCCGCGCAAGCATAATGGCAGCTATACGATCACCTCCTCGTGAGATTTCGAAGCGATTGGCACCTCTCTTGCTCGAGCTGGCCAAGTTGCATTTCAAGATCGCAAAGTCGATAGCTTCTTTCATGGATTTAGGCTCTTCAGAAGTAGGCGTGAAGGGTCTGTAGCCGGTTTCCGATGGAGAAAGTAGGCCAAAACCGGAGCTTTGGCGTCTTCTTTCAAGCATTGTTTCGACATATGTGAGGAAGTCTTGAGAAGATGAATTCCCTTTGCGATCGGTACCAAAACCTGCCCAAGGCTTACCCTTTTGTTGCTTTTCGACACTGCGAATGCGAGCTTCGTCTCTCAAATAAATTCGTGGCGACATCAAGTCATGGCCCAGCGTGTCACCCTGCTCTTAGAGGTTTCAGCTATAGCATGGAAGCAGATCACACACACTTACCGTTCACTCCGGGCAAGACCCGAAAGGGAATCTCTACGTGCTGGAGACTATGTTTGTGCGTAGCCGTCCCGGCTCTTTGTGATCCGACAACGAGATTGTAAGCGATTCTCATGGCCCGACCTTTGTGACTTGGCGGTATACCTCTTGGTAGTATGTGTTTGTAGCAGTAACTCTTACTTTCCCCGGGTGCGAGTTGTAGATCGACGAATAGTACGGATTGGGGGGTTGAGAGAACCGGTATTGACCTTGCGTTGCCGCTAGACTTCGACTCCTTGATACTGCTCAGCTCGCCTCCACCTAGGAGTCCTCCAAGAGATTCTCCTATGTTTCCCCATCCTGAAAAGCCAAACAGTCCACTGTCTCGTTTGGTTGACTCCACCCTTACCACACCTCCTCCACCCAGGTCACCTACAATGGCTTTTTTCTTCACCTCCTCAAAGGCACCTTGATTTACCAGAGACGTGTCGAGTGTGAAGGACCCCGTTATGTGGCCGTAACCCATCATCAAAGTCTCAGGTAGCCTAGGTGGTTTATTTGGGTTGAGTGATGACATCTGCCGGCTATGGGCGGATCGTAAATGTTGACGAGCTCTGTCTTGATGAATACACTCTGATGCCAGTGTTTCTGTGGAGTTGTTGCTCATCGAATAGAAGTCCAGACTGTTTCTAGGTGTACCCTCAATACTCGTGGTAGAGGGGACTTTTGTCGCAGGGAATGTGTGACTATTTCCATGGACAGCTTCCTTTGGACGTGATGATATCGACCTTGAAGCCTGTCCCAATGTGTTTTGGGCTTGGCCCTCCGGTATAGCAGCCGGCACATTGGGGAACCTGTAGTTGGATGAAAAGGAATTCGATGGAGTCCGAGAAACCCTAGGCGGAGTGGCTCCTATCTCTTGCCCCAGGTTCGGTGATTTGGAGGTGTCTGTGCTGGGACTCGGGGTTCGGTTTCCCACTGACGTTGATGCTCTTAGTAGCGGTGAGGGTAGTGTAGACATCCGACCATTTGCCGGAGCTGAAGAACGACAATTAGTCCAGCAAGAACTCCTAGAGCAGCATATCTTACTTGACGTAGGTCCGTTTTGTACCACACCACTGCGCCATGGTAAGACTTGCAGGCTGGCAGCGCGAGCATGACCTTTCCCAGGTCTTCGAACAGTAGGCGTTTGACTCTCCGTTCGTGTATTCTGTGTTTGATGGACGTCATTCCCCAGGGACACAATCGAAACCGACCTCCTATGTCTCTCGTGCTTCGTGTCCTCCTTGGCAGACTGTGCTTCGGCGATTCCGATGCTGTGTCTCGGGTCGACTGGTGAGGCTAAGTACGATGACGGCCAGTGTGTGCTCGAGGTCTCTTGAGCATGACCACTTTTAGAGATCGAACTATTGCGAGTGTGGCCTATCGATTTGCTTGGGCCGTGGTGTGGTAAAGATTCTTTCCACCGCTCTCGGGCAGTGCTTTGACCACGAAGGTTAAAGTTGGGTGAGGATGAACTTTGGACATGGTATGCCTGCGACACATTTTTGAAGGTTATTATGCATTCAAGGTCTTCCCCAGCAAACACAGCGGAGCTTTTCCATTGTACCGCAACGTGGACATCGGACATTATGCGGGAGGCGGAAAAGGAGAATCATCCTCCATGAGAAACAGGGGGCTATCTAAGCAAGTGATGTGCCGTGACTCGGCGTTCTTCGAGCCAGATTCATCGAGATAGTCTACGACCATCAAGACATTTGCAGAGACTGGACTTCAGGTAATGGTGCACGTGTGAAATTGTAGCGCGACTTGCATAGCATCGAGGATCGTATTCCCAAATAAACAGGAGGGATGCGCTGGAACTCAACTCCGCCGCGTCCACCGAGACCTAAATATTTCACAAAATCGGGATATGAAGCGATTCACGAACGCTGCAGGTCACTTATAAGCATTGATATGATTTTTTAGTATTCTGCAGGAAATTCTACAGTATCATCTGCGACAATGACGGCTTTGTACGTCTTTCAGATATTGCTGCCGCCGATGTTGACCTGGATTCTTCAGTGCCCACGCCTTGCTCGAATCTGTGACCTTCCCTCTTATGATAGGCTACCTGATCCTTCCCAATGCCTTTCCTTCTCCACTTCTTTGGTGGTTTGACTCCCAGCTCGGCCTTCAGACTCCATATGGATTCTCCCCGCTTTTCCCATCTCCGGCGCCTGCTGGTATCTTCCTCTTCGTTGGGTTTCCACTTGCTTTTCAGAATCCTGCGAATATTCTCCGGAGATATCTCAAATTGTTTCGCTAGTTCAGGAGTTGTGTACTTCTCGGGCAATTGGGCGTGAAGAGCGCGAATGCCTTCCAAGGCATCGGGCGAAAGTCGCTTTCGAGGAATCCAACCCGACGAGCCAAACTTCTCTTTTAGAGCATCTTTCTGGACCTGCCAGAACTCTCGTTTGTGTCTATCACCGCGGTCCAACCAGGGAGCTTCAGCAGTTCGAGTCGATCGTCTCCTGTCCGGGTCTCTTGCCGCTGGGGTCACGCGATGTCTCACGCTCACACCCTTGCTGCCTGCTTGAGAGTGACTCGGCTTCGACAACGCTCTGACATGAGCCGGCGCAGCGTCACCCTTTCGAACGCTAGGACAATCTCTTTTAAGATTCAAGAACTGATTTCGTGGCTCTGGGTCCTCTTCGCGAACAAACAGTTGGTTGTGGGTGTTCGCTTTCAAGGTCGTTTTTGTAGAGTGGTAGCTCTTTAAGACGGGCGATGCCGCGGAAAACGGATCCTGAGATGGAGCTTGATATCCGCTCTGCCTGTAGGTTCTTGGGCCAACGCCCGACCCTTCGAACGGAACAAAGGTATCAACGAGGCCCGTCAATGAAGCAAAACTGGAGGTTGAAGAAGTGTCGAGAGTTGGGCGAGATTGTTCTAGACCTAAGGGACGACTGAATTGGAAACACCGTCGGTGATAGTAGGTAGCGGTGAGCAAACGAGGCTGGTTTGCGATTGGGACGTCAAGACCCACAATTGCACGAAGGAAGATGCGCAATGAACCCGTCGTACACGGCGAGCATGACATCAGTGAGGAATAGGTCGAGGCTGCTGAAGTTTCTGTGCTTGTCAAGTACAATAATTCCTTTCAATGGTGTAAAATTAAGCTCAAGATCGTTAGTCTTGCCAAGCTTTCGCACGTGCCCTCCGTACCCAGAGACCGCGGTTAGGTTCCAGAATCTATATGCAATTCTGAAGGTAATGACCCACTGATAGAACGACATACATTTACTAGCGCTCCAGCAGAGAGAACAGGGTCCAGTGAATGAGAACGAAAATGGAGAGTCTTCAAAGATTCAAAGACGAACACGTCTGTCCGTGTCCCAATCCTTCACTACTACGCACTCGTACCGACTCGTTCAGTGCAATTTGCCACAATACCGGGCTGGGCAGGTGACGCTTGCTCTTCAAGAGACATTTTAGGACTCAAGCTCGGTCTTATTTCCGACGTCGCTACCATTCGCAATGGCTTGGCCCAATCCGTTCCGCCACCAAGATGAGAACACACGTACGGCTTGGGGGTACACCTTCCAGCTCACGAGCGATCACCTTACGCCGGAACAGATTGCTCCAATGAAACAATCCTTTGACGAATTGGGAGGTGAAGCCTTGGAGCGTTTGGATGCCATCTCCCAAGCACCGCAGTCTCTACTTCCGAGGACCACCTCAGCCGGATTCGAGGAACGGAGCCGTGGAAAATGTGGAAAGAATTCCCCCGGCAAGGAGGATTCTTTTACAGCACCAAAGCGAGACTTGTATATTATACTTCGCGACAACGCTCAAGATGATCCGGTCCTTGGTCAATTGTGGACCGAAGCCCATACAGTACCTTCGTGGGTGAATTGGGATCAGGTCGCGCGTGGACAGGACGTATTCTATAGATATGGCGGTCCTGTTCTCACAGGACTGGCTTTTCAATCGTTACTAGGAGGGATGGTAAGTTTCGTCAGCCACTGAAACCAAGACCTATCGGCTGATAAGGCCTGTATAAGGGCGCGACTAGGGTGGTTGAGGTACTTGCACGAACAGTCAGATTTCCCTAGACTCTTTATATCATTGTACAGCTGATCAGATTTGTCAAGTAGGGCGGCTTCTCTACAAGAGTTGCAAGACATCGCCTGTTCGAGACCACCCAGTTCCTTCTCCAGGTGACCCAGTCGCTTCAGTCCCTCCAGCCCGGCGGCGCAGGCCATGCTTCTGCTGTTCGTGTGCGTTTGCTACATGCTGCGGTCCGTCGAAAGATAATGAAGCTCGCCCAAGAGAGACCGGACTACTACGATGTTCATAGCCTAGGAGTCCCCATCAACGATCTGGATTGTATTGCGACCATCGGCACTTTCTCTGCAACTCTGATATGGTTGAGCCTGCCTCGGCAAGGAATCTTCCTGACCCAACAAGAGGCAGCGGATTACACCCATCTGTTCCGATATGTAGCATATCTGATGGGTACACCGACAGAATTCTTCGAGACACCGGAGAAGTCCAAGATGATCATGGAGGTCCTTTTCCTTTACGAGGTCAATCCAAGCGAAACATCGAAAATCTTAGCCAATAACGTGGTTCAATCTCTCGTGGCCCAACCACCGAGCTACGCTTCCAGGCCCTTTCTTGAAGCTAATAGCCGTTGGTTGAACGGCAACGACCTTTGCGACGCTCTCGGGCTTGGAAAACCTAGTCTTTACTATTGGGCTTTGGCGGCGGGCCAATGTCTGTTCTTCATGGCAGTGTGCTACTTTTACAGATCGATTCCTTACTTGGACCGGAGGAAGATCAAGGTTCGTTAGCACTTCGGCTTGGGATGTGTCTTTCGCTAATGGTTATTGATAGCTTGTACGGAGGGTTTTCTGGGCCATCATCATTGAGAACAAGGGTGGATTAGGAGAAGAAACCATTTTCGAATTCAAATATGTTCCGGAGCTTTCCAAGAAGACGCGAAAAGAGGATCCTGTTGATACCGGTCTTAAGCAGCCAGGTGTTGAGAGGAGGAACCTGCAAGCTTTGGCAGTAGGCTGTTGCATACTGATTGTGTTCGGCTATTGTTGGATAAGGCTCTTTGGGAGCATGTTGATCAAGTTCAAGAGCTGTTCAGCAATATGATTGATGTCGCAACATTCCACGTCATTTGATTCCTTTTTAATGATTTCTACATTCGCTCGGTTCGAGGTCAATCCGGAAGTTATTTCGACATGTATAAGAATATCACAGATTAAGTTGTTATGATTTCTATGATTTTTCTTCCTTTCCATTTTCTTTCCGCGACCTGGGGCGATTCTCAGTCATAGTCCTAGCATAGTCGTATTCTTTAAGTATTTCCTTGTACTCCACGACGAGGACTTATTAGACATGGATCCAGAATCGTCTCCATCGAGGACAAAGCAGTGACAATTCTCCATCAACAGATGTCTGCATTTATCTAGGCAAATGGTAGAAGCATGAAGGCTTCCCCTAGGGTTTCGACTAGGGTTCAGAGAGATTGACTTTACCGTAAAGTAGGTACGGTAGGTGTCGCCTGAAGAAAGTCCGTCTTGGAAATTGCTCGTCTACTACTGCACTCTTGTTAAGTCTCCTCCGGTCTTATCAAACAATAATATCTAATTTCTATCCGGGCTGCTTGGCTGTTGGGCATATAACAGACCCTATGCCGATATCTCGCCATGTCCTTGGGCGGTTCTCTGGGGCTCGAATTGTTCTTCGCTGGTGCAGCTCACGCGCTGTTTGGTCTCTTTTTTGAGAATGGGTGGACTGGGTTCTGTTAACAGCTCGAGACCTACACCAAAATGTAGACTTCAATCTACCCAGCCACACGTAAGATCTTCTCGTGACAATACAAGCCTTAGTCTGTCACTGAAGACAGTGATTGGGACAACAACCGACTCTGGAAATGGGTTCGACAGTGTGCCGCAGCTGAATACTTATGCCGTATGTGCCGGATCCGCCGTTATCGTAGCCCGGGTCGACGAAGAGCTCAACATTATCCAAAGATATTATCGACCCGGACCTAGTTCTGCCACCGTCAACCCTAGTACGTCATTCTACAATCCTCTAACACCCAATATCTTGGGTGAGAGTTCCAAGGGCACCCTGATTAGACATGGCAATTACGGGACTGGCAGCCCTGCCGCGATCGGCGATGCTTCCACGGTCTCCCCTGGAAGATCCAGAGCGAGCGCCAGGACCAGGAGTGCAAGCTGCGTATCCTTAAGTGCCGACGGCCAACTGCTCGCGATTGGAGAGGTAAAAGCAATGGCAGCGTGTCAAATATCTACTGATCAGTGTAGACAGGCTACAATCCAAGGATCAATATTTTTTCTATCGCAGAGGATGGGTCAGATGTACCGCTAACAGTTCTTCACGAGCACAGCTTTGGTCTGATTTCCCTTGCGTTCTCGCCTGATACTCGTTGGCTGTGCTCTTTGGGCGATGTGAATGACGGCTTTGTGTTTCTGTGGTCGATCTCTAAGCATGGCGCAGCCCGGTTACATTCAAGCAACAAGTGTATATCAACGGTCCATGCTATCGCCTGGATGGGGAACAGCGTCATAAGTGTTGGCATCCGCCATGTCAAAGTCTGGAGACTGGAGCATGTGCTGCCCGCTTCGCCTACGAAGATGCGCACTGACATGTCAAGATTACATGATGGATCATCTGGCAGCCCTGCACCGAAGACCTTTTCCGGAAGGAAATTGTCTTCTGGGCTCACTTTTAGATGCGACGTTTACTTGTGTGGCGGCGTTGTCCGACCTGGAAGCCATACTATGTACCGAGCGGGGCGATATCTGTCTTCTTGACGACACAGATAAGAAACAGCGGCTCGAAAGAGTCGCAATCGCTCCGTTCAAGGTTTTCTGCATCTCAGTGCATAAGGAGAATGGTACTGTTTTTCTGGGAGGTAAGGACGGAAAAACACAGGAACTGCCAATACAGAGTCTGGTGCCAGGTGCGAGCCTAGGCTCCAATAATGAGAGCCCTAGACCAATTTCTCCCACTTCAGGAGGGTCTGAGTCGTGTAGCGACATTTTGGCTGTCGGTTTTTTGCGTGATCACGTTGTTTTTGTTGATGCGAGTCATCAAATCACCATCAGGAGGCCACGTACATTTGACTTCTCCCCTTTCAGTGACACTGATGCAAAGCTTATTACGGCCCACGAGAGTGCTGTGCGGGGAGTAAATACTTTGTCACAGCCGAACCCTCAAGAAGCCGACTTCATGACATGGCCTTCGCAAGGCACTGTTCTTTTCTGGACTTTGGACGGCGTCTGCAAAGACAAGCTTGCAGTAAGCCTAGAACAGTCGCCATCTGGACCTCACGGCACTACGAACGAGCTGAAACTGCTGAGAGCATCTAGCGATACATTTATCTTTGGAGACAGGTATGGCAATATTGGTCTCGTCAAGAAGCCATTAGACGCTCTTAGAGCGCACAACGGAGAGGTCAATGACCTCGCCCTTGCGCGTAAAACGGATGGCGTGGTTTTAGTCGCAAGCTGTGGCAGAGATCGGACGTTACAGCTCTTCCAACTGACTGGCGGCAGCCTGGAAATTTCGCAGACCATGGAGAACGAACATGCCGCGTCTGTGAACAGTCTGATGTTTGTCAACAAGGGCGCAATGCTGATTTCAGGCTCTGCAGACCGTACTATCATTATACGTACGATGGCAATCGGAAGCAGTCGGATAGCAGCCTTGTCTCCGGCGAGGGTCATAACTTTGAAATCCAGTCCTACTTCTTTCACTACGATGGCGGACGATTCCGACACGCTCATTGTTTCCACTATGGATAGACAAATCCATAATTTCGATCTCAGAACGGGCAGCCTTATGCATACCTTCAAAGCCACCGACTCAGCGAAGATCGAGTCGGTCATCATGACTTCCATCACGGTTGTACATCTGCACAGCGAGGCTTATCATGTACCTATCGTGTTCGGGGTTTCGTCGACAGATAAGTCAATCAGAGCTTACGATAATGAGACAGGAGTAATGCTCGCCCGGGAATATGGTCAACTTATCGTTAGTGATATTGCTTATCTTCAGCGAACGCTTGCGGACGGTTGTGTGTCCCATCACGCTGTCAGTACTGGTCTGGATGGTACTGTTATAATCTGGGATCTCTCGCAACAGGCTAACCATCAGGTTGGCTTGGACGGTACTGTGTCCTGCGGGACCACGTTGAGTGAAAGCTCGATGTCTATTAAACCCCTCCGAAAGATACTGTCGAGATCAGAGCTTTTGGGGTTCCAGAATCCTTCAGACGCTCCTCAGGACCCTTGCACGCCTACTCGAAGTAAACAATCTTCTCGGGTACGAAAGAAGACATCACGGCTTACTCTTGCAAGCACACCTAGGCAGAACGCCCTAATGAGGGCGAAGAGCACGCAGCATTCGCCAACTCCTTCTGCATCAGAAGCAAAGGACCTCGAAGGTTCCCGTCATCCTTCAGCTACTAAGCCTCCTGAGAAGGAGTCCGCAGCGTTTCGGGCCAAGCGCTCCTCCTCGAACGCAAGTCCACGATATCAAACTGGGACTAAGTGCTCCGACAACCGAGTGTCATTATCGGAGAAGGTGTGTCAAACCCTTCGCGAGTACAGAGGACATATTAGTGCTTCGTCCAGGTCCCTTAATTCCGTCCAGGCCGAACAGGTGGAGAAGGAGCTTACTCTGACGATACATGCGGTCAAGGCCACCACAAGGAGGAGCGACGAGCAGGCAAGCGGCGGAGCCAATGAGGACGGCTCGATAGATGGATGGCTCGCGAAGATGATTGACGAGAGACTCGCTTTGCGACTAGAGCGTACAGCGAGCGATGACGGAAAGGTAAGAGATTCTGTATTTCAGCCTACGTCGGATACTGGGTAAGCGGTAACTTATGATATACCAGAAAACCTTCGATGGTGACGTCCAGAGTTGACATCATGGGCTTCCTGGTTTTTGTGTATCGTTAACTGTACAGTCAAAGCTGCCGAGCATCGAAGCTACCTTCAGGAAAGCCATTTTGATGGAAGAGCCCTTGACAAGTACATCGGGTGAGTGATCCGTATCACGTGAACACGCGCACATCTCTCTCAAGCGACGCGTTCTCTGGACTCGACAGGAACCTATCCTAAATCCTATCTACGATCGTACTATGAAAGTGCCATCGTTACCATATCATTGTCGACATCCTTTGAGGATACGAACGATCATATGTCGGAGAAGGCTCCCACACATTCATCTACTGAGATTGTTGCCCTGCCCAACAAATCAGATCTTGAGCAAAACGTTATCTACGTCTTCAGAACACCGGTCCAAAGAAATGGAGGTATCTCGATAAGCCCCTGCAATCAAAGGTCGAGGAGCTTTCACGGACTATAGGGAGCTCCATTAATGTCGATCTAAGATCGAGAAGGGCGGGCAGTCGACGCATAAAAGGCTACTGGAGCGATTGTCAACATGCAAGCCACGCTGAGCACAACTGTCCCATTCGCTGAGATAAGTGTCTCCCTACTGACGATGATGAGATAGGCTGGAGAAGCGCCTCCCTCGGATGCCATTTCCTCCCAAGGCTAGAGGAGCTGACTTTGCTTCTGTGCGAGAAACCTGCAAGTGGTCTACCGCGCATGGTCCGTATGCGCATCTGCTGACTTGTCCGGCGGGATCTCGATCGCCGCTTGAAGTCTGCTATGTTATCTATTGCTCCGCTTCAAGAGGAGGTCGAGCAGCGACAAGGAACAAAAGATACGGGAGATAGAATTCCTAAATCTTTCTGGGACTAAAGCGATGTTGCGTCACGGCAATGCATCATCAGAAGTTCCTCCGATGCGCAACTAAAAACTAGGCTAATTGCAGAACGTGACCGGCGCTCGAGCACGACTCTTTTCTCCTTGCACATCAATCGATGGCGTCATTCGCAGCATTTCTGTTGTCCAATCTCGGTCTTTGGCTCATAGGCGCTCAAGAGCCCCATTAATATTCGTTTTATCGCCATGGTTGCGTTTAGCCCACGGGTCGCAGCAGCTAGCAGCGCGGCTTCAGTACTTTGACGTCGAAGGCCCAGACCTTGAACAACTTGAGCCTTCGACAAGCTCGATTGCTAGTGCTGCATGGCTACGACGCCTTGCCGAGGTGTATTAATTAGTGCCAACGGTGTTGACCATAAGCGATCGTGAGCATTCAGGCTTCAGCCTGGTACAACGATCTCTTCGTATGGGAGCATGGATGGGTGTTGCGGTCCTCTAGATACATAGCCATTATCATTCCTTGCAGGTCATAGTCAATTTCCATGGGCATCGTGATCAAGCTAGGATTTGTCGTAGACAGCGTGTTATTCGAGCCAGACTGTGGGGAGGCGCCAAAGTCGTCTGGACTTCTAATTGGAGGCGATCGCATGAGGCGCAAAAGTATGATATCGGAACAGGAAAGCTCTGTTGGTGCCCTGAGCCGTGAACCAGTCATTTCATCCAAGCCCGCGCCAAGAATCTCCAAAGCTCACAGTCCCGCCGTCGAGCATTTAGCAGCACGTTGTTGAGCTGCAGCAAGTGCAGTATCCCTCCCCAGATGCATCAGCCCGGGACTCCCTCCCGACGACCATCGTCCCCCATTGGATTGTTCAACCTCCGCGCGCGTTCAGCTGCTCTCAATCCGCCGCTGCGATCTATTACAGGCAACAGGCCTAAAGTATCTGGAAGCACGGCCGAATGAGGTAGTCCCCAAACGCGATAATGCAATGGACGCCGGGCAAAGCACGCAGGTCCAAGCTCCAGCTCCGGGCGACCAAGGGAGTTCGAGGAAGCGGCGGAAGGTGAATCGTGGTATGCCTTGGAATCCACTTCCTTCTGGGCCCCGTTCGAACCATGCGCTGACACCGCCGTGCTGGCAGCATGTATCTACTGTCGGCGTTCGGTGAGCGACCTTAGTTGCGCTCCGACCATAGCCTTCCGCTCCCAATGCTACACAACATGCGCTGCCCTTTAAAGTTTGGTCTTGTGAATACGAGAGGCTGACTCAGGGCCCTTCGCGCCAACAACAGCATATGACATGCGACCTGGTAAGACCTCTGATTGGATGGGTGCCTGACGAACCACCTCAACCTGGCATATCAAGACTGACTGGGACATTCCGATGGCGTACAGGATCGACCATGTGCCAGATGTGTCAAGCGAAGTATTGGCCACTTGTGCCACGACGAGCCCCGCGAGATTGCCAAAGCAACGAAGGTCGAGCAAGACCACGGGGTTGGAGGCGGCGAAGGGTTTCTCAAGCACGAAGGGATACGTGCAAATGGGCCTTCGAGCACCGCGGAGCAACCTCCCGTTGAGCAGCAAATCTTGCAGGGACCTGTGTTGGACCTGAGCACGTCTACGTTGCCAACGTCTACCGGAGCGGAGCCTGTACAGCTGACACCGTCCTCGCCGGCCTTGACTGCTCAGAACCAATTGCCTGAAGCAGAGAGCCAGCAGAGTAAGCTTGCTCATGCCCTTACGCCCGTCTACATCTGCTAATCCTATTGAAGCTGTCGACCAAGGTGATTGGGGTCTTGGTGGGCAGAACCAATTCCATGATATGCACAATTACCACCCGTCTTATATGTTCAATGCGCCCGAGATTACAAATGAGTACAATTTACTTAACGATTTCTTAAGTGCGAGCTTGTTGGACGAAGGCGCGCTATTCTCTGGTGACGATGTCCAAGGCTTGTATTCTGACCCAGGCCTGATCAACACTGTAGCGGGCAGCACGAATGGTAGCATTGAACAAATCATATCCCAGCAACAGCGACAGGCGCAGTCGTCGGACATCCCTGCGAAATCTACCGCTCAAGGAGGGAAGGAGATCCGCAACCCAAGCACAATGACCGACAAAGCCAAAGAAGCGTACTACATGACCGCGGCCGACCCCTCGGGGAATGATACACCCGAGGAACGCATGGGCAAGGTGCTAAAGGCCAAATACGACGCAGGATTGCTCAAACCATTCAATTACGTCAACGGATATGCACGTCTCAATCAGTACATGGACCAGCATATGCAGCCGGTGTCGCGGCAGAAGATCGCACGACAACTCGAGATGTTCAGGCCTAGATTCCGGGAGCGTATGCATGCACTGACGGATATCGAGTTGGTACTCGCTGAAATGTGGTTCGAGCGGAGCTTGATGGAATACGACCGCGTTTTTGCGAGCATGGCTGTGCCTGCGTGCTGCTGGCGGAGAACGGGCGAGATCTTTCGTGGGAACAGAGAAATGGCAGAGTTGATACATGTGCCAGTCGAACAACTCAGAGACGTGTGGACACAGTCGCGATTTATTGGACATTCACTGACCATATCATAGGGGAAGCTAGCTCTACATGAAATTGTTGTGGAGACGCATCTTGTCAGCTACTGGGAGAAGTTTGGCGCCATTGCTTTTGACAATACCCAGAAAGCCATGTTGACAAGTTGCTCGTTGAAAAACCCCAACTTAGGCTCCAAAGACCCTGAAATCCACTGTTGCTTCTCTTTCACCATACGACGAGATCCACACAACATGTAGGTTCCCTGTGTAACGTTGGAAAGGTGCATACTAACGGCCCTCAGTCCAGCGCTTATTGTAGGAAACTTCTTACCCCAAACGTCTAGGAAGCAGTGATCACGGCCAGTATGTTGTCATCCTATACGAAGGACCCTCAGAAGGAACGAAACGAAGCCTTAAGCCATGCAGGAGCCACTTGTCGTTAGGACGCTGACGCTGCTCCGGTGTGGTGTCTTGCATGGCTCTCAAATCCATGCTGTTCTCGTACCTTCCGAGTGATGACCCATTACCGCCGAAATGATTCTAATATCATAAAGTTCCCGTGAGGCCATCATATGCGTGTGTCCATATCTTGTGGTTGGGAGGGACCAATAGCCGATAGGCTGCCAAGAGAAAGAGGTCCCGTCCATCCTCTCTCACACATCCCCAAGAACCACATTAGCAAGACTTCAGCCTAGGAACACCGATGGCTCCTGCAGTGAACTGCACTGTCAAGGAGGACAGGCTGAAGACGATACTTGGTGAATATGATCTATACCTCTGGAGAGAAATGCAGTGCCTAACATCTCGTAGCCTTTGCAGCCGACCTCGAGAACAGCCTACGATCGAACAAGGTACCACCCACGCAAGTCGCTGCAATAGACAAGCAATGCGACAAGATAATTCTACTTCAAGGCGCTGCTAGCGCGAACCGTACTCATGATCTGGACGCCCGAGGAACAAGGCTTTGGAACCTTGTTTCCACGTTTAAAAAGGGGAATATAGCGACGCCAGAGCTTACGTGTCTGGGTTAGCGTTCCACTTATATATGAGTCGAGGACACTGCTCATTACAGGAGTTCGAGTATTTGCTTGCCTCCTGCTCGATTGCGCACAACGGTTCTCACAAGGCCCTCTAAATAGTAAGCATCAGCACATGCTTCATGGCGCAATGACGGATGGACTCAGCGCATTCGTCAGACAGCATACGAGTGTTCAAATCGGCCTTGAGAGCTGCCAAATACTGTCTAGGTATGTAGTCCAACGGAGCACGTTTGTGCTGCACCTGACTAATCAAGATGACAGAACAGCGACAACTGAATGCCGCTGAGAGAATTATTGAGCCAGCAGCTGGCTATGAACAGAAGCTTTCAAGTCTTGGGAAGGAGGCAACACAAGAGCAGCTGCAACAAATTCAATGCTTGTCGCAGGAGTACTACATCCTGCGCATCTCTCTGGTAAGCTAGGGAGCAGGCCGACAGACTGCTTCTAGTTGATTACTCTAGGCATGGCGACAAGACCGCTTAGATTTGGCGGAGCTTATGTTCTCCAAAATGCACTCGTGCTCACCGGATCGCGACTCATCAACTGCTGAGATTCAGGCCGACCTGTTCTTCGAAATCGGAAAGGATCAGATCGGCAAGTTGCATCCTACAGAAGCGCTGAAATGGCTGACAAAGTCATACGAAGCAATATCGGGCCAAGACTTGGACGAGCTGACCAGCGATGCACCTGAGCTACAAGTCAGCATTATGCACAGCATGGTCAAAGCCTTGATGGCCCTGGGTGGTGACGAGAATATAGCGAGAGCATGGAACATAGTTCAGGATTTGGACATCAGATATAGCGGGAAACTGGCGGTTTTATTGTTAAAGCTCGATCTATATGCGCTTAACCCGATGTTTCCTCCCCAGGATTACTGTGACGTCCTTCAAAGGATTGTGCGGACTGTACATGTCACAAACACCAACGTCAAGACGGCACTACACCACGTGCAGAAACTCAGAGCTCGAAACGCGCGAATGGCTCATACAGTTCTGGTATCTCTTACGACGGAAAGGCTGCTGGACGTAGAAGATTTCGAGTGGCTAGAGAAAACTTTAATAACGTCTGTCTGGAATTGCACGACATCCACGGAATTGGATGATGCGATCAGTCTCCTCGGAGACTTCTTAAACACCTTGCACACGAACCTTGGAAAAGCAATCAGTCCGTCAGCTACTCATGCCGCACAGATTGTACGTTCCTTATATCGCCCGACTGGAAACCTTTCTCGAGGCTCGTAATACTCATAGCGCATATAGCTATTGTGCCGACGTATCGATGCCAGCTATAATCAAGGACTGTATGAGAACGCCCAAAGCTGGTGTACGCTTTCGCTACATCCGACCTTTGCACGCTCAGGGACGCTCAACACAGGAAAGCTACAAAGGTGCATCGTCTTTCCTTGTCGATCCAGGCATCTCTTGACTTTGACTAGGAAACTCATCTTGTGCGCCCTTGGCATGTCAAACCCTCAAAGGGCAAGGGAGATTTATCTAGAAATGTCGGAGACGAATAAACAGCATCCATCGTCGCAATACCTTGTATACAAAGTAGCTTTAAGATGTCAGAACACAGGGCTAGGTACGAACCCGACCGCGCCGCTCATCCAGAGGCTAAATCTGCAGCAACACAGCAACAGAGTGTCTAGACAGTATATGCACGGCTTCGACTAAAGATGCTACACTCCTCTACGCATGTGTTTTGGAGGCTCAGCGTGCTGGCGATCGTACCCAAAGCGTAGCCGCTATGCAACGAGTGCTCGACAAATACGATTATGGTGCTCCCAGCGGAGTTCATTTTCCCGCTCTTCTCCGGTATGGTTCCGAAGCACCCTTGTGATACAGGAATCTTACGATGTAGGTGCACGGCACGTATGCTGATACAAGAGATCGAAAACTCTCAGCCCGGGGTCGAGCATGGCGTCGATGAATTGTGCAAGCTCTTCGAAGGAGGCAAGATGTCATGAAAACCTCTTCAGCGACACGGGAAGCTGACATTTTAGAAGCCGCTGCACAAGCCAAAGCTTCTCGCCGCAACGCAAAGGACGAGCTCTTCTCACTTTCTGAGCTCAATTGGTTCTCGAGGAATAGCTACAATCTCGCTCTGAAAGTCTGTACAGACTGGGAGCCCCATCGAACGCTACGCTTGGTAACTGCTTGCCTGAAGGCACGCAGCTCTTTCGCCATCGCACCCACCGTTATCTAATCTCTTGCAGTTTCTCGACCTCTACCCCTCGGACATGGATACCAATGTCCTCGCCGATCTCTCACTCCGAAGACTCTTCTGTGACTTCCTTAGCGCTTCGCTTCTGATCGTGATGGCGCGAGGTGAGGACAACATCGAAACGCAGGTATATCCACACCAACGCCTATGTATAGCAAAAGGCTGACTCGCGAAGTTGCAACACTACCTTGACGTACGAAAAGTGGCCAACGACTTTCGAACACGCCTTCAAGCACAGCTTGACCTACTTGAAGGTGGAGCCAAGGACGATCTATCGCGCAAGCACACCAATCTCATAGCCTTTGACTTCGAGGCGGCAGCACGGTTGAAGGCGTGGGACAGCTTCGAGCAGCTCATCAGTGTACACCCTCCCTCCCAATCTGGACAGTCTGGAATCGAGACTGATGCCGCCGTGCATAGGATGGCGAGAAAAGCGACGATCCGAAGATCTACGCCATCATCGCCGACATCCTCCTCTCGTGTGAAGCACCCACCAAAGTCACGATAGCCACCTTGCAGGTACGTCCCCCCCTGATCCCCATCTTCGTCTCTGCAGTACCTTCATCTCAAACACGAAACAGCAAATCGTCAACGCCACCTGGCGCCTTGAAAACAACAGCGACAACGTCCCCAACCTCTCGCGCTGGATCCGCTGCCTCTTCTCCCTCGCTCTGACATCCGCCCCTGAGCTCGCGGAGCATCTCCTCTCGCAGGTGGTCACCATAGCCAATGGCGCAAAGATCGTACGCTGCTCTTCGTTTCCCCAATCCGTCTCCCTCCCCCTCCTCGAATCCTTTCACGACGTAACATTAGCTGATCCCCAATCTGACTCACTATAGACACCGGCACCCTACCCACCCGAAGAGCTCGAATACCTTGCGACCACGACCTTCAACCGCGCCGTCGATTTCTACTGTTCGTCCCAGGACGCAGAATGCAGGCGCTGGGCGGAGAAGGCGCTCGCGATCGCGGACTTGTGCGCGGATGGCGGGGCGCTGAGGGAGTTGCTGCTGGAGAAATATGGTGGGCTGCGTTGGGAGAGCTGAGACAACAGGACATGGATACCAAGAGATTTCCTGGGATTGCTTGCTCTGGTGCTGTGTGTCGTATCTAGCTATCGGTTCAACAGCTCTACTTGGCGGTACATGTATGGTACAACATAACCGATAGCAGTCAAAGAAGCTTCATTGAGACAATTCTTGTCCAGCTTCTAGTCAACTACCTAAAGCACACGCAGCAAATGCAACTTCAGTAAGAAAGCCCCCCCAAAAGCCATCGCTATGCTCTTGCTCCGCTGTAAAGAAATATGCGAAAAGAACCATGCTGAGGGTATTCTGCTGAGCCACGTGCTGTTGGAATGAAATGCTCGTCCCAAAAATGCCTTCTCAAAACGCCGCTGTTCCTCTACTGGCAATCCTACCTCGTTCAGGATAATCCCGAGCCAACCATCTCCGCCGAGCCTGGAATAGGGTGGCAGGGCTAGTCGTCCGCGTCCAATTCTATAGTAGTGTCGTGAGGGTCGGCCACTTCCTGCCCTTCTGCATTCACAACGATTCGTCTACCGCGCTTGTGTTCTGGAACACCGTCCCTACATGCACCAAAATCGAGGACCTGTAGATAGAGGGTCAGCTATGAATGAGCTTGCTGTGCGAAGGGGGGTGCATACCTCAATGTATGTTAGATTGTTTCTCTGGACCGCAGCTACACATCTCCGCTCGTTGAACTTGACCTGCCACACCCCGCTCAAATCTGTCAACAAGTCCTTGACAAACTCCCCAGTCTTGACGTCCCACATCTTCAACGTCCGGTCAGAGCCTGAGATCACCTTTTGGCCATCGTGCTGGAAACAGGTGATTGCTCCAGTGTGTGCACTGAGGGTATTTCTGCAATGTCCGCTCTCGGGATCCCAGATCCTAAGCGTCGAGTCCGCCGCCGCGGAAACTAAGCGATCGCCTTGTAAGTCGAGCAGACCTACCAGCGAAGAATGGCCTTCCAAATTGAACAGAACAGAGCCATTATCAAGCGACCATACTTTGACGAGGTTGTCCATGGACCCACTAATGCAGCGATTGCGTGTGTGGTCGAGCACTACGCTGTAGACTTTCTGGGTGTGCCCTTGAAGGCGATAAGTAGTCTCTCCAGTAGATATCTTCCAGACTCGGACGCTGCAGTCGTAGCTCCCGCTGACCAGGGTGTCGGCATGGGCGGCAATCGCACGCACGGAGTGATGATGGCCAGTCAGTACTCGGACGAAGTAAGGGCAATCGGCATCATCAGGTGCTGGTCCTGCTTGGAAAAAGGGTTCATCACCAGATTTGGGTAGCTTCCAGACCCGCAAATTGGAATCGCGTGAGCCCGTGATGATCAATGGCTGCTTTGGCTTCATAACGGGTTTCGCGTTAACACCAGTACCAACTTGAGTGGGCATTAGGATTTGCAAACATCTCACTGTGGAGGTATGGCCTTGGAAAACCTGAGTGCACACTCCTCGCTCAATGTCCCATACCCGGACGGATCGGTCGGTCGAGCCTGATACAAGGACGTTGCCCTCATACTGTAGCGCCCAGACCCCACCTTCATGGCCCTCCAACCTCGCTCGAAGAGCGCCAGTTTGAGTATCGTACACGTTGATGTTCGTATCATCACTACCCGTCAGGATCTTGTCTGTATCAAACTGTAGGCAAGTAACGACATGGCGTTGATGTGCTCGGAACGCTAGGTGCCGGGGCTTTGTTTGGTCTTGGATCCAGCTCTTCCTTATAATATGATGTCTTAAATATATCGACTTAAAAAGGTGTAAATTCTTGAGGGTGGGCAAGCCCTCACGAGCATAAGGCACCGCAGCAGCGGCTGCGGTAGCAGCTGCATAGGGCCCTTCGGCCGCCGATCCGCTCTCTAACCACGCATCCGCATCGAAGTGGATTGCATCTTCATTGTTACGCTTCTGGTGTTTTCGGGCTTTTGTTCTAGACCTCCCTCCAGCTTTCCTCTTGGTGCGCTTGTTGGTCGTCGTAACAGTCTCATTGTTGTCGACGCTCGCCCCACGTGCAGAGAACTCCGTATCCGATGGTATTTGGCCCGCGATTGCCAGGTCTTGCTCCCAGTCATCCGGCCGAGAAGCATGTTGCCAACCCCACCCTTCACGGATCGCCCTTTGGAGTTCCCATGCAGGAAGCTCGTACCCATCACTATCAAACAGATTCTTCCAGACCCTCTCACTAGAATCGATGATTTGTCGCCATTTCCTAGACACCTGAGCGGCAGAGCAGAGCGACTTGACGTCCAGACGGCCTACGATGCTGAGGGAGAGCTCGATGGGTAGTAGAGAGAGGAAGTCACACTTCAATGCGGGATTGACGACATTGGCGACGATGTGGAGAACCGCCTTAGGACACCGTCGGAGAAGTTGATACATGACGTAATTTTTCATCTCTGTTGGCATCGCCTCAAATGAATCTAGTATCGTCGGGAAACTCATCAAAGATGGTGTGCGGAGTTGCTCATTCGTTGCCATGGAGGTTCCAGGCTTTGCAGCGATCACATTTACTCCATGTCCTCGTGACGACCTTGGTCGGTTGTCTTCCAGAGACTGCATGTTGATGCTTTCTTGGCTATGCTCTTGACTAACGTTGAAGCTCTGGTACGGACTGTCGCTCTCAACACTTGATTCCTCGAAATAGCCTCTTCGGTTCTGTAAGTTCGCAGCGGCGGTGACGGGTGATAGACTGGGACTGGGAAGGCTGGCATCCTGGAGAGCTGTGGTATCAATATACTGGGGTCGGGGACGGTTGGCACGCTCTGGATCTTCGAACGGAGAAGGAGCATCGTGTGCATCGTCATGGGAGAGGTCAGGTGTAGTACTCCTTCGATATCTTGTGTGGTTCCATAATGCTGGATTCTCCGGAACTGTTCCTATGCCACCTTCATGGCCGGGAACGCCTTCGCTCAAGGCAAGCCCCTTGGCAGGTTCATGGTGGGCACTGAGCTTCCGAGTCTTTGCTGTTCTGGGCAGTACATTTTCAACTGTATCATCCGAATGGTCCTCGATCCTGAATTCGCCGCTTGACCTTCGCGTCGGTGCTTGCGATTGCTGGTCTGTTGGAGTCTCTGTGCTGTCAAAAGAAGGTGTGATGGGGGTTGAAGTTTGACAAATGTTGAGCCTCGACTGCAGAGAGCCTGGGAACGAGCCAGCCGATACAACTGCAGGCCGCTGTGCCGTTCGTATTGCATCATGCTTCCTCTTACGCGACGCTTGCTGCCTGGCTGATTTGGCCGCTTCAGAGATAGATATGGGAGATACAGGCTGCTGAATAGGGGTTGTTCTCGTTATTGGTGTGGCGTCTTGAGAGGCATGATCTGGGCTTTGGACTTTTGGAGCGCTTGACTGTGGTGTGACGAGGTCTGATTTGAATTCAGCAACATTACGTAAAACACCATAAGACTTCCGTAACGCATCGTGTTGCTGCTTTACCTGTAATGACGGACACATCAGTTTCATCAGCATTCGGGTGTGAGAAGGAGAGGTACCTCTCTGTAAGTATCCAGTGTATTTTCTGCCTCCTGGAAGACTGTAGGCTTTCCCCCAACATCGAAGCAGAACCTCTTCATAGACTGTGGGGTCGGCGCAGATGCTAATGGATAGAGCTTCGGGTCTAGTTCATGAAGATTACTAGGAGCCTTGATCTTCAAGGGCGGAAAGCTCGTTGTGGTTGTAGTGGTCGTTGTGACGACCGTCGTCTCTGTGGTTGGGGCGAAAGAAAATTGTCCGAGTATATCGTCGGGCCCCAAGTCTTGCGTTGCTTGTTTGTTAAGCTCGGAGACATCTGGATATTTGCGCCGTTGTGACGTAGATATGGCTGGCGGTGAGAAGACAGTGGGTGTCAGAGCTGCCATGTTGTTGCTCCCAAGATACTGCTCGCTGGCCTGTTTGTGCGGCAGAAACGGCGGTGGAGTATTCAGATTCCGGAGAGGGGGATCCATGGAGGTGTGATATGAAAAGGCGGTATGACACGAAGATGACACGGGGCCAGGCGCGTTTGCCTAACGGAAGGTAGGCACGAATTACACAAGTTTGTGCTGCGGCATAACCTCTTCGGTACATGTGTATCGCGTCTTCGAGGCACGATCTCAAGGGTGCATTCGTCGTATGTAGGCACAGAAAGGATATAGAGCAATGCGGCTCAGCTTGCGGGACAGTTCGGAACGTATCTCAAGAGGCGGCTCAGCTTTTTCGATGAGTTGGAGTCGAGGGATGCTTCGATGTCTGGCTCTGCCATCTGTCGGTACTTGAAGGAAAGACGAGACACAGAAGGAAGGGAGGTGTTGGTTTGCTGAGGTGATAATGAGTGACGGAATGGAAGGCGGGTTGAAGTTGCCCGATTCGGCAAGCCCTAGCGCGCCTAGGCCGTCAAGACTTCTGGCATAAATTTCCAACATCCAACGCTTGAACGCTCTCTCACCAAGGTACTACCTCTGCTTCCTCTGATCATGACACTTGATCCGCTCTCAGTATGACTGAGTACAGGCTTTGCGTTGGCATATTAGTACTCGTCTATTCCGTTCCCTGCAAGGGTTGAGGATGGAACGTCAGGGTAACAGGTGCGCTTGCTCACGACTATCACAGCTCGACAGAGAAGGTTCAAGAGAAGCACCGCTGCTTGCTTGTGCTCTGGGTCATCGTTGAGGATGCCCTTGAAATCAAGCATCACCTGACGTGCCTGAAATAGCTTGTCATCCCACAGCCCAAAGTACAAGCATCGTCCAGGTCCAACTCGGTTGCAAGATCCGAAGTGCAGACTTCGAGTTCCTACAACGTCGCGACTTTTTCCCTTACGACCACATGTTATGAAAGAGGTCCAGATCCTTGCCTTCAAGGCTTCACACTCCTGTCTCTGAGATTCTTCTCTTTCCAAACATGTTTTGTTCGCCTAATTAATTGCCTGATCGAGCCCGAATTCTCTGGCGGAAGACCATAGATCCTACAGTCGCCCTATATTGGCTTGAAGTTCCGTGAGGTGCGCTCTGCTACGATTACCGAAGTAGGTAGCCTATTCTATTACGACAAAAGTCCCTTCGGTATCGCCAATACGCCTAAGCAGTCAGCAAATTGATGATTTCCCTACACACTTGCATATAGTGGGCCGTTTGAAGGGCGTTTTCGATAGCTTAGGGCTCGGTTCTTCTCTTACGAATTCGTGAAGACTGACGGAAAGGATTACGATCATGGCTGATGGGAGATAGGGCATCTGCGGTCCAGTACTAATCTTTGCTGCGTAAGAGGACCGAGTGTTTGTAACTCAAGTTGTCTGTCAGTCTCACCAAAGGAGGCAGGCAAGAAGGAGAATGGCTCACTGCTCACTTAGGAAGTTTGAGACCATGAATGTTTCTGGGAGTGGCCGCGTGGATTTAACTACAAGTTGTGCTGCCCATAGAGACGGAAAATGGCAGGACGAAGCTTCTCGAATTGCACTGTGCAAGGGCCGATGAAGGTGGCTAAGTCCTCGCTTCTCATGCGTTCTGATGTCTCTTCCGATCGTGTCTTATGCAGCAGTTTGAGCGAGTAATGTCTTCCTCTTTTGCTATACATCATCCTTAATTGATTAGCCGATGACCGCTTTATCGAGACGTTCTTTCGGAAAGTGCCAAGTGTCGATGCACCATTTCTTACCAGCCAGCCAGGAGGCCCTGAACGATCAAAGCGGTGTACGTCGTACAACGGACCGTAGTCCAACCTAGGACCAAATGTTTTCTCCATCATGCTGATGTCTGTAACGTAGCACTCGTCTCATATCTATGCACGCGTGAGTTGAGAATATTTGACCATACAGTAGACCACATTTATCTTACTCTATCGATTTACCGCTGATGCTAGAGAAAACCCTACGTCTCGCTTAGCCTAGTTCGCCTGATTCGAATCGTCCGATTCCCACACCACCTCTCCTCACTCGACCCGGGCGGCATCGTGTCTTTGAAGCTCAGCAACTCTGAAAACAAGCACAGGTCTCTCTAGTATCTCCAATTACAGGAGATTCTTATCCGTCAATTGTCAAAACCTCAGTAACAAGCAAGACTTTAAGGCGTTATGGCGGCACTACAGTCCACCACCCTTCAAAAGCGCAAAAGGCAAGATGCCGGTGAACCTACATCATCGGTTGGAGGCATTGCTGTAGGCAGCAATGTTGATATGACGGAGAAGCAAAGTTTTATGGCTATACAGGCAATGCTACGAGTTTCTGTAGGTCGTCTGATAGTTCTGACTTAGTTGCTCTAACGACCTGTGCCAGATCGCTAGCATTTGCTGGATCAGGCAGGCTTACTGGGGTATAAAAAAGGCGTACACTATTGTACTGACGAACTCGTAGAGACTTGTTCCCAAGGGACTGCTTCGTGAAGCGATCTTTTACGTCCCTCGACGATGAGATTCGATATGGGAGCTCACCAGCCACCGCTGGAAAGATGTTCTCCCAACGCAGCTCCCCTGGCTCGACGGCCGCCAATCAGCGCAGTTCCTCGGGCACGTTGATAACCGACAACTCGTGCAATCTAATGGTCCTGACCCATGGTCGTACAAGCCAATGTGATCAACTAATGCGCTGGTTGGTAAGTTGTTCAGTCGTAGACGGCCGCGGAGCATAGACACGAGGTTGACTTCGCTTTTAGGAGGTCATAAATGAGGGGCTCAAGGAGAACAAGGTGGCCGCCGTCCAATTTTCAATCACAAAAGGTGGCGAAGATCTATCGAGTGTGCTCGAGTCGTACACATTTCTCTTCGAGTATCGGACAGATCTTCAGACGGGACGACGGTCACTTAGCGGCATGTCGCTGTCAGGGTCTTTAGGTCAGCCAGTGGGTGCCACAGGCGTCAAGGAGGGTCTGGATCCGATCATCAAACGACTCATTCTTTACTCTATGCATACTCCTCCTCAGCTACCTGGTTAGTCCCAGACATTATCGGAAGCATGAACAAGGTTCACTGACTATGGAAGACAAACGTTTTCTCTCATGCCATGTAAAACATTCGACGAACTATACGTTGGAAGGGTTTGAACAGAGGAGGGGTCAAACTATACTGGTGCCTGATAATGACGATTGGCGATGGACTGAATTTGACATGGGGTTATGGAATTCCGGTGTCGATATGTGAGTCATGACTGCATTGGAACTATCGAACATACAGCTCACAAATACAGGGTTGCACTCAGTGTGGCCCATGTGAAATTCATCAGAAGTGAGATCGATAGCTTGGGCTCAGGCACGAAGATCCCTTCAGACATCGAATGTACCCGAGTACTGCCAAGATTTGCAATGCCTCTCGATCAAGAAGAGCATCAGCGATGCCTCGCATCATCAGCATCAACGAGGACGCTGCGCGAACGCGGTCTCCATAACAAAACAGAACAGCGCTCTGCTCGTCTGGATAGACTTGGCCACGAGACAGTGTCCAGAAACGGTTACCATGCTACGAAAGCCATACAGACTAATGGCAAGAAAACACCTTTACTGGAATCAGTAGGTCCCAGACAACATAATACCGACCCGTCGCTTATTTTCCACAGTCAAAGCCATCAGTCGTGAGTCCACAGAATAGCTTGGTGACGACGCAGGAGCTCCCAGCAAACCTTCATAGACATCGACCTTCACCCCAATGGCGGCTGAAGCCAGCGAAGATGCAAGAAATACAAGAACGCGATAATGGAGGTCGCCGCCATTCACCGGCTAGTAAATATGCGACAAAGGCAGATGTGATTCGCTGTCAATGTTCTTCGATCAAGAGCGAGGGTGAACTTGTAAGTGACATTGACATTGCGCCTCTGACCGGTCATCCACTGATATCCTAGATTCGATGCCTTGGCTGTGATAAACTAGTAGGCAATACTTACATCCTTCGTGAAAGGGCTGGTGCTGATGGTCGAATAGCAACACCGCCACTGTTACGGTTTCCTTACGCACGTGTCAGTCAGACAGCACGTATGCTACCTGTGCCTACTCCAAGAAGACTCGTACGCTCCGCGGTTGAAGGCTCTGAAATCACTAGCGGAAAAGAGACGAATGCTCTGGCTGTTTTATGATCAGGGTTGGCACCCGGACAATCATGGATTGGCAAAAAAACTAGGTTCGAGCAAAGATCGAGGGTCCTGTCATAGGTAATACTGAGACTCGATAGGATATGATAGAGATACGACAGAACGGTACTTGAACAGCCTAAAGGAGGAGGGATACCTTCTTCCACGCGAAGACACCAGATTGGTGCTTGTGAACAGCGTGGATCAGATCAAGAAGAGGCATGAAAGGTTTGGAAACCCGATGACACACGTGGCTATCCTGGTAAGTTGTAGGCTTGAAGACCATTGCTATGACTGGATCGTATGTTGACAACTAACTTTCCCAGTACGAGGCTGTGAAGGACACAACACCCTCACCTCCCGCCGAGACATCGCGAGGACTAGGTACGAAGCGACCCCGAAGTGATGAGAATCAAGGCAAGCGTTGAATGGAGAAGCCGTCGATGACTCGGTCTCCTTGAAAATCGAAATGCTTGGTGCCGGACTTTGTAACCAGGGCTTTCTGCTCGTTCCTCTTCTGGGTATTCTGGTCACGGCTTCAGCGCTGCTCGTTTGCTTGATGATGTTCTCGCCTTGGCTTGTCCTCTGATGATCCGTCTTCGTCATGAATGTTGCATTTGCGGCTATCGAACGTCGGGCAGCTGTCGCCATGGATGATGCTCGAAAAGGAAGCGGCAATAGTCTTCCATACCCAGCGGCAGCTAAAAACATCTCGAATACCCAACAAGCCGACGCAGTCACATACTGACGGTTTAGCCGATGGACACGCATGCGGCATTTAGCAATGTACTTCAATCGATTATAAAATGCCATCAAATCCAATATGCCTCTCCTGCAAGATAATTTCTTTCGATAAAGAGTCCTCGCATGTACGTTTATCGTCGATCATCGCCTGCCTTAGTTGTAAGATCGCCTACACGTCAATGTTAATGCGTGATTGTGTCGGCCTGTTGGGTATCTGAGATGATTTTAGCTACCGCTTGGGTACGGGAGACTGTTGCTGAAGACCAAAGATGAGGAGAACGCAGCATGTGAGTATCTACGGTCCCCGGACGAGCCAGCAGAAGTCGATGTTCGAGCGTTCTTCTAGAGCGCCCTAGTCCGAGCTTAGTGGGTTGGATCCTTGCCAGTTTCGGGGTATGTACTTCTACTTCTAAAGTACTCGGTGATGGCTGTCACACAATGTACTTAACCGGACATGGCCTGGATTGGTCGAGTGGGCTACCCCTCACGGGGCAGACCCTCCGAGTAGGAATTAAACAAACAAACATCTACTCTGTGAAAAGTAGGGAGGTAGAACTTAGAGGTAGTGGATGTTTTCTTCAAAGCAGCGAAGAAACGCATTGCCGGTAGGCACATAGCTCTACATTCTTGAGCGTGTCATGATTGTATGGATGCGAGAATTTCCAAGATCTCGATCTGGAGGTGTCATTGCCATAAATGGCAGTGCACGGAAGATGATTGAGGTCGATGCTCGCAAGTAAATGTTTCGAGCCGTGCGGTGCGATAGATGCGCAGCCAGTGGGATGGTTGGAGGCTGGCCCGTCGATGATGAACTAGGAGTCTAGGTCGCACCGTAGCAGCTAGCTCAGCCCCTAGCGGAACACTTGACGGTAAACCCACCGCAGTCATGCCCCTTCTCCACACCCATCTGAAGAATAGCTCCTTTTGGGCGCAGATACAAATCCATGCCTACATCCCCGTTCCGCACTGAACAACCGTCCATGCTGTGAACCGTCACTTCCTCCTTACCAATTCATTCGCCGCACCTTGCACTCAGCACTCAGCACTCTGCAGCCATGAAATCGTTGACAAAGCCAAGCATTCCAAGTCAAAGCTAACGCTACGAGACCCCAATCGTCAAAGCTTCTGAACGCTCCAAGGCGCCGGTATATCCCTGACCCTCTCGTCTCCGCCTCTCAACACCTCGCAGGGCCGTCTTTAGACACTCATGGCTCGAACGTTCAAATTCTCCTTCCCTTTGCCCCGCCGGAAATTAAGCTCCGACAGGCAACCGTCGGCGCCGCAGCGGGTGTATAGCGAAAACGCGGGCGACATTCCTCTCTCGAGTCCTGGAGCAAAAGCGGAAGAGGTTCTCGGTACATCTGCTTCGAACAGTGATGGCTTGGGGGATGTACCACGGATGAACGCCATACGAAAGTATCCAAGTTTCATGAGCGTAACGATATCAGATGCGGGTAGCGATTCTCTCAGAGGAGACGACGAAGTTCGGTCAGGGATGTCCACGCCAGGAGAGGGAGCGTATGATCGACGTTCATCCCTCGCGCTAAACCAACCGTCCTCTCCTCTCTTAGGTCACTTTCTCCCAACTGTCTTCGACGACCGGAGTCGTGGCTCGGACAGATCAAGCCCACAAGTCCACCATACGCAGTCCTCTACGACGTTGCAACCCTACTACGACCCCGCAAGATCTCCTCTCGCAGTGTCTCAGCAGACGTCCGCTTCCTCGGTACGCGATATGGCATTGCGAAAGGGCATGCCAAATGTCTCCAGTCCTCTGGCGCAAGATGCATCAGAGCCAGTATCGCCGGTAGACGTAGGTCCGGAGGTTGATCAAGACACAGTGAAGCCTGCAAGAAGGCGACCAGCGCACGTTGACCTGTTATCGCTGTTCCCCAATCCTATACCCATTGAACCTCCGCTCACCTCTCCATATTTGATCACCAGGTCACCCGCGCGGATGTCCTTGATATCCAGCAACCATAGGTCCACTTCAGGGCGGCCAAAATGGTTTGGCTGGGAAACGAAGAAGTCAAGATCCAGTGAAGTGCACGATAGCCAGAGGCTGCCATCAATCCCTCCTCCAGCCGATGACCCGCCGGCGTACAAGCTCAATGTGTCAAAACCTGGTCAGCCCGCCCACGATAATCTTAAAAGCGTTGAACAAGGTGCTAATCACGCCACTAATGGTCCGCCTGTAGAGTATGGGCTTGCTGTTTTGCCTCAACCACCAGAAGACCCAAGGATGACATTGAAGGTAGGGTACGATGAAATATCGCGAGAATGGCGCAGTCGATCGAGGAACAGTAGCTTTGGAAATTACAGTCAGCGGAGCATTACCTCTCAACGCTCGACCAATCTTCGTCTGGAATCCAATCCCCCACAAGTTTACCGACAAAACGGGGCTCTACCGTCCAGTTGTGAGATTCGAAGCAATCCAAGCTCTGCAAGTCGACCAATTATCCGCTCCAATAATGAACGCGGAGAGGCACTGTCCACGATGGATCTCCTGAACCAGAGTGTACTGTCACTATCTTCCTCTGAGGACGAGAGCGAAGATAGCGTTCCGACCGACCCCAGATTTCGCAGACATTGCATCCGCGAAAGCATCGACTGCGCAGACAAGGGCGAAGAGACTCAAGTCTTCGATGCACAAAGAGTAACATCTCTGAAGCCAAGGCCGTTCCTCAGTACTCGAACACGCCGACGATCGAAATCTAGCGGGTCTGGAGCGGAACCGCCAATGCCTAGTACACCAGCGAGGCGAAAGCTCAGCCCAAGAGTATCCTCGATGAAATGGCAGGAACACCAGAACATCGGATCGGCGTTGGACAACTACGCCGACAGCGGCACGTTTGAGTCGGAAGACTCTGGGACGGGCTCACGCTTGAGCAGCCTGTCAAAAATGAATTTGTCAGGGAGTAAGATGATGGCGGTCACTCCAGACGAGGAGAAGCTGCTCGAGGGGATGCGGAGAAAGAGGGCCAGTATCCGACAAGACGTCTTCGCCGAAAGTTTCGCTAAGGGTGCAGCTCATTTTGAAGACTCCACTGCACGTCCAAGGACAGCGGGTGCCGAGGGGCGAACGCGGTTCTTCGAATCCGAGATATCAAGAGCGCCACCGAATGTGCCAGATGATCTAGCTAGATCCCTCAGTGTACCCTATGCTGCTTCAGTCGATGACTTGACGCGAGACGTCGATTACGCATTTCCAAAGGTGCCAGACATACCGGCGCGGCTACGGGGTCCCAACAGCCTGAGCTCTCCACCCAAGCAGTCGCCTAGCCTCAGCTTCAGCGCCTCCGATCTCGTGCCCTCGACACCCAGCAGTCGCCGATCTCCCATCACCCCTCCACCCGGCATGGGCTGTCTTGATGCCCAATCGGGCAAGTATGTGGTCTCGCCATCGCGGCCGGTATATCTCGCGAACCAAAATAAGCATGAAAGAAAGAGGACTGTTAGCAGCAGTGTCGTTGTATTGGATGGGGCTGAGCAGAGAGCTCAGCAGCTTGATGAGGAAGACGAAATCACGGGCTGGGCAATGAACAGATGGTAACGTCCGACTCATGTAGGTGGTCCTCATCATGCATACGCAGCGTCACCTGCATATTTCGGGTAGGGCGTTGTGGACATCGGGAATATTCATACCAGGGGCTGCATTGCCGAACAGCTACTTTATGAGGGACCTTACTGCATGGTCGTGTGGCTTGGCGATATAATTATCTTTGTAGATATTGAAACACTTCATCTCTATGCCATCTCGTGCTCCGGTATTGGTGCACCACCCGCTTGGCACCTGATTTTGCAGTGCCAACAACGTGATCGAGCAGTCAAGACCCATGTCTAAGAGGCAACCAGTCAGAGCATCAGCACTTACTCAGCTGTTGGACCCATTGAGTACGAGGGTCCGAACCTGAATCGAAGACAGTATCTACGCTGGCCCAAGTAACCCTCTGCTTCCGCTTGTTGCGAAAATGCTGACAACGAAGGCCTGCTTGATTACTTCTGCCAAACACTACACTTGACAAGGTAGGGAAGTCACAATCACTCCTATTATCATCGATTCGATGTTGCCCTGTGCTCTGTCTCGATCGGGATCTCTGCTCTGCTGACGACAACGTAATTCGCCAACCATGCCTCGCATGTCTGGTGGACGCACATCGTCAAATGATAGATCATGGCGTCCACGTGAGCTAGCGCATAAATGGGCTGCTCCTGCTCTCTTGAGTCTTTGGCCAAGCCAAATGCCCTGGAATCTTCGCCGAGGCCTAAAGTAGGCTAGCCCTCCCGTAATTTGGATCGCGCTGAAGATGGCTCGATGGATCATGTCTGGCTGGAAAGCATGCACAGGTCTGACTACAAGTACGTTCAATAGCGCATTCCCTCACACTCCTTTCAATTGGCAATGGTCACTCCTTATTCGAATCATCTGGTGATACACCATCGCGCTCCAACATCTTGTCCTGCAGCAGTATAGCCGAAGCATCGCCCTCGGGAACCATGAGTGAAGTGTCTCGTCGAGCCACTTGGATGGGGGTCTCCGTCAAGAAAGCCTCCCTGGTCACTGTCAGTGAGCTCGTCATGTATGATAATTCCAAATCTACCACTAATCGATTTGCAGCTTACGTTGCAGAATTCCGCACTCATTCTTGTATGCCGCTTCCCTAGAACTTCTAGCTTCCATCGTCCCAGCGGCGCGCCTGACCTCAATACCAGATCTTACACTACTCACGTCAGATGCCACTGGTTGGCGGCCGACGATACATTACATCTACCGCAGTTTTCCTCAATGAGCTGCTCAAGTTTACAGTCTGCTCGACCATCGCCCTGTACGACATTGCTAGGAATTCATCGCCTGGCTTGCCTGCGACTTCTCTATTTAGCAACCTCACCGGCTCAGTCTTTACGGGCGATAGTTGGAAACTGGCTATACCTGCATGCTTATACGTCCTACAGAGCTCGCTGCAATATATTGCGATATCAAACCTTGACACCGCGACATATCAGGTCACGTATCAATTCAAGATCCTTCCAACCGCGCTCTTCAGCGTCTTGCTCCTCCGAAGCAAACTTTCAGCGCGCAAATGGATAGCTCTCGCGCTATTGATGTTTGGTGTGGCCATCGTCCAGCTACCTGTCTCGGATTCTACGACACTGAGCTCGCTAAAGGAAGCTCCACCACGGATCAACTTTCCTCGAGCGTTGACGAGATGGCGCGCCAACGCCGGTCCTGGCTTCCTGCACAAGCGATCAGCTACGTACGAGGGGATCGCAGAAGACGAGGGACTGGAGCATCCGATCCTCAATACTCCGCTTGGATTGACCGCCGCGATTTCGGGTTGCATTGTATCTGCAGCGGCGTCTGTATACTTCGAGCGCATAGTCAAAGACTCGAACACTCCGGTTTCTTTGTGGGTCAGAAACGTCCAGCTTTCGTTCTACTCACTCTTTCCCGCCCTCTTCATCGGCGTAATCTTTGTCGACGGTGAGCACGTTGCTCAGAACGGATTCTTCAGCGGCTACAATTGGATCGTGTGGGTCACTGTAGCTTCGCAAGCACTGGGAGGCATCCTCATATCTCTTTGCGTTACTTATGCCGACAACATTGCCAAGAGCTTTGCTATCTGCATCAGCATCTTGATCAGTCTGTGCATTAGTGTCTGGTTTTTTGACTTTGAGGTCACTCGTAACGTAAGCATGTCCCATTTCCTTCGTGACCAGGATGGATCATCTTGCCTCGGGAAGCTACAAGCTCACCTTAGGGCCGAATCATGGCTTCATCAAACTTTTTCTGCTTTAATGGCACTCTTAGTTCGTGGAAGGATACAGCCATGTTTCGGAACAAGGATAGTTTCCGAGCAACAAGGGCTAATATCAGTTGCTACAGTTCTTGGTTGGTACTTCGATCGTGTTGTCCGCAACATACCTCTACAACTGCTCCGATCAAGGTCTCCGCCCACCACCCATTCGGATCCATGGCTACGAGAAGACTACGGTCGACACTCGGTCCGCGCGTGAGAAAGATCCATCATTCAAGATGCCGATTACTCCCTTGAAAAGCGAAGGCGGCTTGTCTACGTCGAGGCCAGGTTCACCAGTCCGTCACCATGTACGAGTTGGTTCTAGCAGAGGACATTACGGTGAGAACCATCAAGACTAACACCATTCCGGGCGTGATGTCAATCTCTTTCACTTAGCGAGACCGCAAGATGCATCGCGATTGGGGCTGGCGTAGCTCACCTCGAGCTTTTGGGAGGCCCAACATCGTTATTTTCACTGTCCATGTTCTACCGTATGACGATAGCATCCCGGCGCTGGCATGGGTAGATGGCTGGATGTGGATACCAGGAAGAAAGGTTGTACATAGCCTATGATGGTATTTATTAGAGCCTTGTACATACTTTAGGTAAGTTCATTCGCATGTCGTCCATCTGTCTTCACCCAGAATCAAGTGGTGCCTGGGCGGCTTCGCTTACGCCTTCTCTTCGGTCCGGTTTCCACGACCTTTTCCCTCCCTTTCTTCCTCGTACGGGAATGGAGTTGCTATGCCACCTCCACTCACCTTAGTGTCAGCGACCATCCGTTACAGCATCGCCTTCCCTTGTCCATAGTCTAGAATCATGTAGGGATTGTATCTACGACAAGTCTACCATGGATGTTACGCACTCCGACACCCACGCGCTGCTGCGAGATCTCCAGCCTGACGACGGGAGCGAGTATTACCGCGAGCATGCTCCTCAGGCGTCTTTGCCATACACTCAACCCAGGATTCTTCCTACTGACGTTCGCCATACTTACGAACGCTTTCCACGAAAGGATAGTGTCCGAGATCGTATCCAACACCAAGCGCCATTATACGAGTCCCAGAGCACGCAGGGGTCAGGCTGCACTCTCTTCAACCAGTCAGATGCCCATCTTGATGCTTACGGTACGTGGTCCTTTTTTGGGCAAGGTATTCTTGCTAACGGATCAGATCGAGCTCTGCTAGCGAGGACAACCTTTCCTAGAGATAATCAACATATCAAGGATGGCCGTGTCATGCTCAAGCAACCGCTTGGACCCACTGGGGATCGTAATCGTAGCAACGGTTCATCATCCTCTAAACTAACAACCTAACGACGCTGATGTTTCCCAGCTATGATACAGCAACAACCTGGGTCAAGTCTGGGTGGATTGGATACTCGAATGAATTATTAGGTCCCCCAGGCTGATGGAATGTAGCTCACTTCATGATGCATACTCCTCCGAACCGCAATAACGATCCCAGCTCTTCCCCACCGACATGCATGCCATCGAGTCCTTCTTTGGAGGTGACTCAGCGCCGCAAAGCACCAGAGGGACATCACATGGCTGGCCGACAACAAGCGGTGCTTCCATTTCCTAGATTTACACACCCTCGAGCTCAGCCCAAGCAGCTCTCACTTGAATTCGCTCCACCTATAGTGCAAGGAATCCGACTTGTCGCTCCGAATGACCTGCCTGACCGCTTCCGATCCATCTTTTCGTTCCCATTGTTCAACGCCGTCCAGTCCAAATGTTATACCACAGTATACGGGTCTGATGAAAATGTCGTGGTCTCAGCACCCACAGGAAGCGGCAAAACGGTGATCCTGGAATTAGCTGTCTGCCGATCACTGTTGAAATGCGAAGGAGGTCAATACAAAATCGTTTACATGGCGCCAACAAAATCACTGTGTTCTGAAAGGCAGCGAGATTGGCAAGCCAAGTTCTCGTCTCTCGGCCTGAATTGTGCCGAGTTGACAGGTGATACCGACCATGCACAGCTACGGCATGTCCAGAACGCTAGTATCATCATCACCACACCGGAAAAGTGGGACAGCATGACCCGAAAGTGGAAAGACCACGCCAAGCTGATGCAGCTTGTCAAGCTTTTCTTGTGTGCAACATCACCCTTGGAACTTCAGTCGGAGCCGCGCTGATGTGGCTGCAGAATCGACGAGGTCCACATCCTGAAAGAGACCCGTGGCGCCATTCTCGAAGCAGTCGTCTCCCGCATGAAGTCTGTAGGGACCGACGTACGGTTTGTCGCACTGAGTGCAACTGTCCCTAATTCGGAAGATATCGCACAATGGCTGGGCAAGGACTCAAGCAATCAGCAACTCCCAGCACGCCGAGAACGGTTCGGGGAAGAGTTCAGGCCTGTGAAGTTGCAGAGATTCGTGCACGGTATCTCTCATAGAGGCAGTGACTTTGCCTTCGAGGCCGCCTGTGATCCGAGGTGAGGGTTCTTCGGCACTCGAATGCAGCTCATTACTGATGTCTGACAGGCTTCCCGATATTATTGCTAAACACACTCATAAGAAGCCGATGATGGTATTCTGTTTTACTAGGAGATCCTGCATATCCACAGCTAAACTCTTAGCGAACCTTTGGGCTACAAGGGCACCTCAAGATCGATTGTGGCCAGGTCCCACGTTCCGGATGGCGGTTCAAGACCCTGACTTGAAAGGTAGGCGACGCGTTGCAGATGTAATTGGGGAGATACTAAAATTATTCAGGCACATTGACGTCGGGCGTCGCATTTCACCATGCTGGACTTGACTTACCAGACAGACATGCCATTGAAAAAGGCTTCTTGGAGGGCCAGATACATGTTATATGTTGTACGTCAACGCTTGCAGTTGGGGTTAATCTACCGTGTCACCTCGTCATTATCAAGAACACCGTCTGCTTTCAAGATGACGGCATCAAAGAGTACGCCGATCTAGAGATTATGCAGATGCTAGGACGAGCAGGACGGTACAGTTTTACTGTCAGCATCGTCTTATAGGTACTGAACCGCGTAGGCCACAGTACGACGACAACGCTGTCGCAATCATAATTACGAAGCAGGAGAAGGTTCAAAAGTACGAAAAGATGATTTCTGGTGTGGAGGTGTTGGAAAGCTGGTTCGCAATCCTTGTACGAAAAATGCCAGGACTGCACTAATTCCAAGTAGTCTGCACCTGAACCTGATAGACCATTTGGTGATTGAAATGACAAAGGTGAGAAAGGTATACTGAACGCTGACCAACAATAGAATGCTGAAGTAGGTCTTGGGACCATCTATGACTTGCAGTCTGCGAAGACATGGCTCGGGGGTACATTTCTCGCAATTCGACTGAGTCGGAACCCGGATCACTACAAAATCAATGGCGATGCTCCCAGCTGCAGTCTGGATGACAGATTACAACGAATCTGTCAACGCGATCTACAGCTTCTCAGAGACCATGACCTCTTGGGCTCCACAATTCTTGATCCAAGATTCAAATCCACCGAGTTTGGCGACGCTATGGCGCGCTACTATGTCAAATTTGACACCATGAAGATACTACTAAGCCTCGAACAAAAGTCGAAGATGTCAGAGCTGGTAAGCTCTCAGCCTCACTTCTGTGTCTTGGGCGTGCAGCACTGACGTTCTTACGCTCAAAGCTCTCTGCTCTGTCACAAGCGGAAGAATTTCGCGAGGTCCGACTGAAGGGTGGTGAAAAGGCTCTGTACAAAGAGTTGAACAAGGCCAACGGCATCAAGTTTCCCATCAAAGTCGACCTGGCTCTCCATGCCCACAAGCGAAGTCTGCTTTTACAGGCAGAGCTTGGGAGTGTGGAATTTCCGACAGACGAACAGTATTCCAAACACAAGAGGCAATACAACCAGGATAAGGCCTTTGTGTTTTCTCACATCAATCGCTTGATACGTTGTGTGATCGACTGTCAGATCCATCTTCAGGACGCCATTACCGTTCGCAATAGTTTGGAGCTAGCAAGGAGCTTGTCTGCAAGGGTGTGGGACAATTCTCCACATCAAATGAAGCAATTGCCAAATGTTGGCTCGGTGGCTATACGTAAATTAGTAATGGGCGGGGTCAACAGTATCGAAGCATTGGAGGCAGCCGAACCACATCGAATCGAATTGCTCATGAGCAGAAATCCACCGTTTGGGCAGAAATTGCTCGCTAGCACGAGAGACTTCCCGAAGCTTCGTGTGTCAGTCAAGATGATGGGCAAGGTTCGTCTTTGCTCTTCCCACCCAAGGTACAAGCAATGAGCTGACGCTCGCACATCAAGGACGTGAAGCCCAAGCAGCCAGTCAAGGTTAGAATCAAAGCCGAATGCGGCTTCCTCAACGACCGTCCCCCAACCGTGTTCCACCGTCGGCCAATATATGTGTGCTTGCTGGTTGAGCGATCAGATGGACTGCTGGTGGACTTTCGTCGCATGAGGTAGGTGTAGCCCTGGCAGCGGATTCGCGATGCTGACCGCTATCAGCGCTACGAAGCTGGCCAATGGGCAAGACATCTTGCTATCCGCAGAGTTGACAGCTAATACACAGTACATCACAGCCTATGTGATGTGCGATGAGATCGGTGGGTGATATGCTGTCTGGTAGAGCCGACATTGTTTTAACTTGAGTGTCCCATAGCCGGCACTATGCGCCGCGCCGAGCTCAAGCCAGAGCTGCCAGCTTCAATATTTCTACAAGCTTCGCAAAACCCGCTCGAACGTCAGATGCAATCAAAGCACCTTGGCGACCAGCGAGACTTGAGTATCAGAATCCGCCCTAGTCATGCTCCCATCTCAAAGTTCTCGAGCGCACAAGGGGCGCTTGAAGATGATGAGTTCCTGGATATAGAGGTGGACGACCAGGCTTTGATGGAAGCCGGTAAGTCTGCAGACCCTTCCGCTTGGAATCCTGTCACGAACCTTAGGTGCAACAGAGGCCACCGAATTCAACGATGTTGATGCGTATGTAGAGGATACGGCGAGCAAACGAAGGAATAGCACTAAGCTTAGTTCTTGCCCAATAAGAACACTACCACTCGACCGTAATCAGGCAACGTGGAACCCGACGCAACTTGACAATGGCAATTGGGCTTGTAACCATAAGTGCAAGGACAAGACAGCGTATGCGACCCCATGATTCAATCGGTCAATGGCTTACGTTTCCAGATGTAAGCACTTGTGCTGCCGCGAAGGAGTTGAGAAGCCGCCAAAACCACCCAAAACGACTTCAGCATCTACCGAAGTGCCCAGCGAGGGCTCAAAAATTGGCAAGCAAGAGAAAGGCTGGGAAGCTCGATCAGCAGAACCAATTAAGAGCAACCTAGCCGCAAGGAAGAAATCATCAGGCGGACAATCAAAGGATATACATGTTGTCGACATGACTAATGTCTGCGACGACGACGAGTACGCTAAGGTTGGTCCACGAGACTACGAAAGCCTCCACCGTCTCCATCAAAAAGTGAACAAGCCGGGACCTGCACGTATACTCCCGCAAATCAAGCCAAAATTTTCATATACTCAAGGAGATCAGCCACAATTCTCATTCCTCGGCAGCACCAGCAGGATGCCGATGGACACCGACCATACGTCGAGCGATTACGGCGATGGTTGGATGGATGATCTTCCCTCAACCTCGGTGTTATTGGGACAAAAGACACACGTCCAGAAAGTACCCAATAGCACTTCGTCTCAGTGCCCAGTCAATGCTTCAGCGGAAAGATTGCCAGAATCCACTGGCGCTCTCGGAGAAGAAGCTGATTCCCCGTTCGAAGAAGACGTCTCGGACCTTGAAGCCACATTGATTGGCTTGGATGATTCACGGACAATGGCTAGCCATCGTATCGAAACCAGTAAGACTTCTGCGACAGGATGTCAACCAGGGAAGAATGGCTGCAGCCTTGGACAGAATGACGAGAAGAGAAGTTGCTCCTCAGATATTTTCTCGTCTGCCGCACTTGATCAAGCCGGACCTGCCACAGCTTCACGACGGGAAGAGCGCCTATTTCTGTCTACTGACAGCCCTGAGAAGTCTCCAACTGCACTAAAAAGGCGGCATGCGATGCTAGATGAGGATCTTTCATCTCCAGGCCCTGTGGACGAGCCAGCAGAGAAGAGAAGAAAGGCCTCTGGCACGGGCGAGGATGCAATCGAACTGGCTGGAGTCGCAAACAGCCTGCATGAGTCGGAGGACAGCGGTCAAATACTCAAGGCATCGACTTCCGGAGCATACCAGATACCCACGCCAGAACGACTTTCCAACGGGGGAAGACCCCTTCCGGATTGGGTGAAGGACTTTGATCCGACCTTCGTCGAATACTTTCTGAGAGAGTATGGACATCTCGTAGAATTTGTATGACGATTTCATAGGCTAGTATTTCGGGGAGAGCTTGAGCTATGTTGCTACTAAGATTACTTTGGCAAGGCCTAGATGACTGTTTGCAGCTTCACACCTGAGCGAGCGCATACGGCCTCGGCCTCCCTCTCCTTGCATCGATTTACTTGGTCAAAGTGCAGGGTTCTGCGCTGTAATCAGTTGCTACCAAGTTGTTGGTATCTGTAATAATAATTGATTCCGACTTCTCTTACGTGATATTGTTGCTGACCCGTTGGCCCCTATCACCTAAAAAGTGTTGACCGTAGTGTAGAGGACTGAATCTGGCGTTTATAATGGCGCGTGTGGAACGATAACAACCCATGGCTTTACCTGGTTCACAAGCCGTAAAGCAGTCTTCCTTTGATTCTTGCATTATCTTAGCCGCCAGATTGTTGCAGGAAGCACCTAAACTCAACTTCTTTGTAGGCTCGAACGGTCCACTGCAAAAACACGCCGATTGACCTGCAAAGGCCAGCGGCAAAACAGTAATTCGGTAACCTGCCGCTTCCCATGAGTCGTCATCAAATTTCACACCCAGCAAGCACCGTCCTTACGCGATTACCGCACAGCGTTGCATGATGGGTAGGCCGAATTACACCAATGTGAGCCTCTTCGTTTGTTTGTTGCGGCACAAGAGGCTGATGAAGACTTCTATAGCGCAAGATCGAAGGCATCAAGCTTGGCCAAGCTGTAGCAAAAGATCTTGTACGTTACTCCGGATTTGCATACTTAAGGGTAGAAGGCGTGCTGACCACCTTCCAAGATCAAGCGCATCTCGCCCGGGCTCGGATCTAGAGCTGCGATCAGAGATCCTGTGGTCGAGCTTGACATAAACGGAAAGTCCCTCGGGAACGACGGCTTCGCAGAGGTCGCAGCTGCACTGGTGACTTCGATTCAGTACAACGCCGAGCATGGGAGGGTCGTCAAATTGGAGGAGCTCTGCTTGCGGGATAATAGACTTGATATCTCTTCTCTACCAGCCCTAGGTCAGGTGGTCAGACACGCAGCGAAGGACCTTAGGGACCTGGACGTTTCGAGCAACCTGATCAGTGTGAGCACGGATAGCGAAGCACAAGTATTTGAGGATTTTTTGAGGTGCTTTGGCGAATGTTGCGTTCTGAGAAGGCTCGATTTAAGTGGCAACAAACTGAACCCGAAGGCGTTTGAGATACTGACGAAGGTCTATGGCCAAGAAGAACCAGTTGACCCCGTCAGCTTAGCGAATTTGTGTCAGAAACTTGAGGACGACGAACCAAAGGGCTGCAGTATCAATGCTGATTCTCCATCGGTGGAAAAGAGACTCAAGAACCTGAGCGTCTCTTCTGATTTGGACAAACATACTGATGATCCAAACACCGCTGCTACAGATCAAGCACCAAGTGTGCAGGAGAACGCTCGCAAAGGTCTGTCTGCGGCTATGTGACAGGTGCGATCCAAGCTTACGTGGTCAATCGTGCAGAACGTAAAACGCCAGTCAAGGCAAGCCCAGCTGGCTTACAAAGCGACAACCCAAGGCATTATCAAGCCAGCCGCGGTCTGCGTTCTGTCCCATACATCGTCCTTCCAGAGACTGGCATGACTGAGACTTGTGCTTTGCACTTGTCGTATGTTGTCGCACTGCATTGCACACCTGAGCAATTGTTGCAGCAAGTGCCTCCAGCAAAAGCCGGTGCACAAATGCAGCAGCTACTCAACTACGATGTGGACACAAATTGTCAAGGCATCGTCTACTATCCCAATGCGAATCTTGGAAGCACAGGCACAAAGGCGCTTCGACTAGCAGAAATAGTGAGGAGGGGCTTGCTAGATGAAATGGACGAAGCATCCAGTGAAGCCAGCCCGCTACCAGCTCGAAAGGTCAGCTCCGTAAAACGTACTTCAGACTCCTGGTCTAGTCCAACAGCATCTGGCGCTAGACGGCGAAGCGGAACCACAGGTCCTATACATGACCATGAGGGCTCCGAGATGAGGACTGTCACAGGCGAGCTAGAAAGAGTAAGGCATCGGATCCAGGGCAACGCTCTTCGAGATGCTGGCCCTTCAAGCAATAAGCTCTGGCGAACGTCTCTGCAGATGCTGTGTGTAGGCAGAGCTCTGTGCCCATGCATAGAGGACGACGGGCCATCTGCTCCGAAGAATAAGGAAGACGTACTGCCTCTGGTCAAGAATGGGCCCGAAGAACCCGTTGCTGCCACAGATCCAAGCCTTGCTTCTATCGCCACGTTCATTCCTGTGTCCAAGCCAGCACCACTGGCATACCGCAATCCAAATCAACCGCTCACACTTCGCCTCGGCCAAGAATGGCGCAACGGTAAATTGGTACTCACCCCCATCTTGCCTAGCCCAAAAACCCCCGTCGCTCCAGCAGTACTTGCACCACCTACTCCACCACCACCAAGCTCAACAGCACTTAAAAAAATCGGAGTCCCTTACCGGACAGACCTCCTGTTCGGGCTCACTGTTGATGTCTGGCGGCGGATCGTAGCTTACGCTGTTAATGCAGAAGGCGTCATGAGCGAAGAACAGCAAGGGGGTATGGTTGACTGGGCTATGCATAGAGGAACTTTGGCGCAAGAGATCGAGTCTCTCGGAAAGCCAAAGAGCGCTCAAATATGGAAGGTCCTGGATGCAACAGGTTGCTTGGCTCACAAAATGAAGATTTGATGTTTGAGAAAGGAAGAGCGACGTGCTGGGTTGAGGCTGGTGAGGACGGGTTGTCGCTTGAGACGATCATAGTACTATCTGGTTCATAGTGCTTCTCAAGCATCATGCGACCATAGAGGACATAGTATTGAAAGTCACAACGAGCAAGAGACCACACTTGCCACACACCGTTTGGTGTCCAGCGGAAAGGGGTAAAAGGGGTCTCAGGAATCTTATCAGATCCTGGTTTCTTGGCATTCATCGTCACCATGATCTCAACATCTCATCCGATACCTACGAATTCCGTGTATGAGGGTTCAGAGGCGTCTTGCAACTCGTCCGAATTACGTCCTCGTCCTTGCAATTGTATTGCCCTCCCTCCTCCACTACAGGATGGTACGTACCCAAGCCCAACCGCCAACAAGTGGTGTTCCAGCCGCCATCCTCAATGATAAATTCCGCGCCCCCGAAACTTTCACCGACGGCCTCCCACTGCCGAAGATGATTGTGTTCGACCTCGACTACACGCTCTGGCCGTTTTGGGTAGACACGCATGTCACGCCTCCACTGAAGGCTAAAGAGGGTGGTACGAAAAGCACAGATCGGTATGCGCCTTGCCCTTTACCTCCACATTGATGCAAATGTTGAACGCTACTTAGCTTGGGTGAATCATTTACGTTCTATCCTGATGTCCCCTCGGTTCTCCTCGCTGCCAAATGTGCCTCCCAAGGCCCCCTCCTACTAGGCACAGCATCCCGCACGCACGCCCCTGACCTCGCCCACACACTGCTTAAGCAATTACACCTCCCAGCTCTACCGGCTCAGTCACCGCTAGATCCTCCTGCCAACGGCAGGTCCTCGCCGACCAAGTTTTCCTCCTCGCTAAACACGCCGAAGCGAGCATTGGATGTCTTTGACTACATGCAGATCTTTCCTGGGGACAAGAAGAAGCATTTCGAGAAGATACAGAAGCAGTCGGGAGTTGATTATGGTGAAATGTTGTTCTTCGATGATGAGGCAAGGAATCGAAATGTGGAGGTGCTAGGCGTGACGATGTGGTTGGTGCGGGACGGAGTGACGAGGGCGGAGGTTGATAGTGGGGTGAGAGAGTGGAGGAGGCGTAGAAAGGCGGGGGGGAGAGAAATATGATGAACCGAGCTGGAGGCGACAGCATAGAAGGCTTGGTTGGAGGGGGCGCCAATTTCGAATTCCACTTCCTAAGGTTTTCCCAGGTGAGTCTTCAAATCGTCCCCTGCCCAGAAGCCTCATTCTTCTAGTGTTAATTGTTGACAGATCATCTCCATCACCAATCGAGTTGCATCCTCGGCGCTGACGGATATCGCCGCCATCCATGCCTTGGTACTAGTCGGAGAACCGACTTACTGAAGACGAGGCATCGATCGATCCATACAAAGCCACACATGAAGAAAGCCCTCACTGAAGATTAGAATTCAGCAGAGTAACGTATTGAAGGATTATATTGAGATAGACAGCACGCCACGTCCAGAAGTAGAACAGATTTACGATTTAGAACTGACTTCTAAACATCAATGTCAACCACTCGTACAATGATTTCAAACTCTGCAAAATCCTTGAAATCATATTTGAATGTATCAGACATTTCGCTTCTTCCGCATCCACCCAACCAAAGCTTTTCGGTTTAACATCATCATTCCCATGTTCTCCCACTCGCACAATTTCTCAAACTTCAGATCTCACATAACCAATGTCCCGCCCCAAACCCCCCACCTCTACCTCGAGCCCAGCCCCCAAACCTCCCCTAACAGCCCGCCCCTCATCCCTCCTCTCCGGCGGCGTCGCCGTCACAGGCATCCACCCCATCACCATCGGCGCCAACACCGTGATCCATCTCCGCTCCAAGCTGACCTCGGCGCACGGCACCATTACGATCGGCGACGGGTGTATTATTGGGGAAAGAGCTGTCGTTGGGTTGCAGGGGGTGGGGGAGACTGGGGTTGTGATCGGGAACGGGGTAGTAGTGGAGGCGGGGGCGAGGGTGGAGGGGAGTTTGGGGGAGGGGACGGTGATTGAAGCGGGGGGCGTTGTGGGGAGAGGGGCAGTGGTGGGGAAGGTTGGTCGGTTGCTGATTCTCCTTTTGCTTGAGTTGACTGCATGCATTGCCCTATACAACTTCCTGGTTTGCCATCGGGGGGGTTCGAGAGATACTCGTGGCGAGCCACTCCAGTTGTTTGCTTTTCATGCACGTGTCGCATGACGACCCTGCTATGCTCCCTGATTGGCGTTCGTTCCAATTTCTCGCATATACTCCACTCACCCCATGTTTGACAGCCGATCCGTCGATCCGCCCTTGTTCTGACGGTCTACCGTATGGCCAGTACTGCAAGATCTGCCCCCATAACCGCGTTGCCCAAGACCAGACCTTGCCCGACTACACGATCGTCTACGGCGACAACCAACGACGGACGGAGAAGGCCGGATTAGAGGAGCTGAGGGCGAAGGCGGTCGAGAAGCATGTGGAGACGTTGAAGGGTATGGGGATGCGGTGAAGGTGCAGCGGTGGGGGGGTACAGATAGGATGGCCTTTGAGGGGGGATTTTGAGGGAAGGGAAGCAATGGTGCTACTAGATGAAAAGGGACGGGGGGCTGGATGCTCGTTGGTGAGTGCAGAGGTATTGCAAGGAAAGGAGGATAAACCCGGCGAGATGTTCGTGCGGGATAGGGGTTTATCCCGTGCGACCTCGACGGCCGTGATATTAGCGAAATCTGAAGCCAACGTGGCTTTGAGCGGCGCTGGGATGAACGGATTGCGTGCTTTTGCAAACTCAGACTGGCAGAAGATTGGAACACCGAACCAACATGGCTTGGGAAGAGCAGGCTGGTCAGCAGGTCTGGTGTAATGTAAACCGAAATTCGATCGATTGGTTTGATGTTGCAGCTAATGGTACATAAACCCGTAAACCCAGCTGAAGCGCCTAATGCAATCTTGACAGGCCGATGCCTGTATACAACGTATTTTCCTCCAGAAGCGCCACGCTGGATAGATAGTAAGACAGCCACCTGGGAAGAACAAATCATGCGCGAGTATCTAATTCCCCGTTACGAGCCACCGCCACCTCCTCTGATCCTTTTCCCATTCCCAGCACCATCACCATGCTGCCCTTCCTGTCCTTCGTCCCTAGGGCGCTTGTTCCCGGGCACAAATTGCTTCGCGCCTGGGTTCATGCCGGCACTAGTCGGACTCGACCTCCCTTGCTGCTGTCCTTGTGCTTGATGAGTATCAACGGATTGATTGCCGCCTCGACCTCGACCTCGACCTCTCTGGTTCCCTATACCACGAGTAGACCCCCCTCTGGCTGCAACCGGCAGATTCGACTGTTGCAGAGGTCGCGCGGCACCTGCACCAGATCCCTGGGTGAATGGGTTGTTTTGGCCTTGCGGCTTTTGTGGTATATTGCCGCCTGGCTGTGATTGAGCTGCTGGCTGCCGTGTTAGTTGCTGCGTGCCGTTGACTGGCTTTGACTCTTGTCGGGATGCGGCGTCGTTGGCCTGATTGGCTGCTGGCTGAGAAATGGCAGTTCGATTAGGGGACTCAACCGAGGGTCGTTGCTGAGCTGAGCCTTGTGATGCAGTGTTCTGGTTTTGCTGTGCTGACAACTGTTGGGCGACGGCTTGACTGTTCGGAACTTGAGCTTGGTAATTTTGCTTGATGCTTGGCTGACCAAACGAAGTGATAGGTGCTGGCCTCTGCCCTTGGCTTTGGAGGACGTGGCTCGGTTGACCGAAGCTTGTCGGCTGCCCAAAGCCACTTGGCTGCCCGGAAGAGGACGCAGATGGCTTTTGGCCCAGAACCTGCACGCCCTGGACAAGCCCGGATGGTTGTCCAAAGGATGTTGTGAGCGGCTTTTGAGATTGGGTCTGCACCCCAGGCGTTGACTTCTGGCCCTGAGTCTGGGTGTTCTGTGCCAATGGGGCAGCTGGCTTTTCAGTTGCAGGGTTTAAAGCTGGCTGTTGCCCAGCACTGATGCCAGCTGGGGCTGACGATGGTGCTGCAGCGACTTCGGGCTTCGCGTTCTTCGCGATCTCCCAGACATCGACCACCGGCTTTTGCGGCGTGTCGCTGACTGCGGTCTGCACAACGCCCAGTTTCGCTTGCGCAACCCTGGCTTTGTTGTCTGACATACTAAGCTTAATCTGATTGCGCTTCTGTTCCATCGATACAGCATGCTCTTTCGCAGTATTAGCCTTGGATTGAGTTTCAGCGAGCTTATCGGCCAGATCCCTCTCGTGCTCTTCTTTAAGCTGGAGCGCAACTACTTCTTTCGCCTCGCTAAGTTTCTTATCGACATTCGATTTGAATACTCTTCGAAGAAGGGCATTGGTCTCGAGTAAAATTCTTGCGTTCGCCTCTGAGATTTCAGCCATTGGTTTGGCTGCTTGATCCTCGGTCTTGGCTAATGAATCATTGCCACCGGCGGCAGGATGTTCAGACATCCAGGCGTCTTTGAATTGCGAGAAGCGTGACTCCTCGCTTTGCTTCAACTCTGCAAGCTCGCTCTGATGCTGGGTCTGGAGCTTTTCCAGATCGTGCTCATGCGTTGACTTGAGCACTTGCATCGCCCGCTCGCTCTCGGCCACCAGAGACTGTCGCGCTTTCTCCTTCCCTTCCGCAAGCTTGGTGCTCAGCTGTTTCTTCATACCATCTACTCGCTTGTCGTAATTCTCTTCAAGCTGTGCCAAACGTTCATTGTGCCTTGATTCGAGGTCGGCACGAATTTCTTCTACACGCTCTGTGAGCTGGTCCGAGATCGATTTATCGCCGTTTTCCGCTGACATGCTGCCCAAAGACTCGTTGATGGACACGGTGGCTCGTATACTCTCGGTTTCTTGTTGAGCCTGGACCAGATTCCGCTCTAACTCCTCAATCCGCTCTCCCAAAGCTATGGAAGACGATGTTGCTTGTTGTTGCTGCTGACTCCGTAATTCCATTAACTCGACATTCATTTCGTCAATGGTGTGCTGCATCTGAGCCTGTGAGCAAATATCAGTAATGAGCACATAATATTGGACCTTTCAGACTCACGATCTGGGCTTCCAGCTCTGTTACTCTCACTTGAGCGGTGTTGATCTGCTCCTGTAGGGAGGAGGATCGGGAGATCTCTTCGTTCGCTTTTGCCTCAGCGGTCAGTAGCTGCCTTTGTAGGTTTTGTAAGTCCTCAGTCGCAGGATTGCATGTGGCAATATCGTCGACTTGTCCGTCTTCAATATCAGGTTGACCGTTAAGCGCTGCAGCTTTGGCAACAAGCTCTTCCTTTTCAGCTTTGGCAGCATCAAGTTCTTGCTGGAGTTTGGCTAGTCGCTGCTCGCGGTCCTCCTTGTCATTCAGAGCTGCTTGGAGCGCTGACTCCTTTTCGGCTATCTTCTCGGACTGCTGCTTCGATCGAGCCTTGAACTGTTCTGTAAGCTTCTTTCTAAGCTCCGTGACCCGCTCATCGCCCTGCTCTTGGGCTTGCGCGACCTGACCGGCAATACCGTCATATTGCTCTTGCAGATTGGCTTTCGAAGATGCAATCTCGTCGCGCTCGCTCTCTAGTGTCTGGAGCCTATTCTTCAGTTCTTCCATTTCTGCTGGATCGATCCGGTCGTATTTCTGGAGGATGTCTTGAGTGCGTTGCTGCCATCTTTCACGGTCTTCTCGCAAGAGGGTTGCCTCGCCCGTCTGCGTCTCAACTCGAAATTTGAGTTCCTGTACCTCTGCTTGAAGTGGCTCAACCTGCGCTAGTAATTCTTCGACCCTCTGAGACTTGAGCGCTAACGAAGCCTGAGCTTGGCGAGTCTCGTTGCGAAGAGTGACGTTACTCTCTCGGAAAGTGCTCAACTCGTTGATCGTCTCCATTAACTTGTTGTGGTTGAGCGAAGTCCGTTCACTCTCTTGCTCCAGTCGTCGCTGCTGATTGAGGCGGAGTCGAGTTTCGTCCAGTTGTGACTGTGTGTAGTCGAGTTGCTGCTTCAATCGTTTGCCCTCGTTTTCTGAGAGGGAATATTGCACCTCGATGATCTCCTTCTCGCGGCGGAGATACTTGACTACTTCTTGCATGTTTTCGAAACTCGAGGATGGCGTAGCGTCGACCGACTCCTCGTTCTGTTCGGTATCTTTGCGTGTTTTCAATTTCGTAATCTGGCTGCTGACGTCGTCTAATTGTTGCAGAAGACGATTGTTCTGCGAAGTAAGGCCTTCTCTTCCTACCTTCAGATCTGCTATTTCTCTTTCATATCTTTCCTTAGACTCTACCCAGCTTTGCTCATTCTGCGTCAAGTTCGTTCTCGCCGATGCAGCTTCCGTCCTCAACTCCACAATCTCAAGCTTAAGCTGGTTGTAGTCGCTTCGCACCTTCTGAATGGTCTTGGCAGCCTCAGCATGTTTGACAAGCTCGTTCTCGTAGTTTTGCTGGGCTTGCTGGGCAATATCTGCTTGAGCTTTGAGATCCTCTTGATAGAAGTGCGCCGCACTCGATTGTCGGTCAGCTTCATCCTTCAATTGTGCCTTCTCGCTCTCGAAGGCTGCTTTCTGCTCTTTCAACCGTCGACGATGCTCTGAATCCAAGCTGCGGAGTTCTGAAAGTTCTGTATCTCTTGAAGTAAGCTCCGCGCTCGTGTCCGCTACGCGGTCCTCCAATTCTGTGATTTTGGCAATGTTCTCTTCGGTGGCTTGGTCCGTTTCTTGACGGTACAGTTCTTGCGTTTCGTTGAAGCTTTGCAACTCTTCTTCGGAGGCCTGGCTGATGGCCCTGTACTGTTCCACCTGGCTCCTGGCACTGTCCAATTCGCCTCGAGCTAGATCGAGGTCACGCTTGAGTTCGGAGACCTGAACACCAAGCTCTTGTTCCTTGCTCAGATGAGATGCCTCCTCTCCAGCAGAGTCATGGCTGAGCTCTTGGCCAGCCCGGGCCGTGGAATCACCTGTCAAGGTTGGTCGTAGAACCCTTACTCGCTCCTCAGCACTTCGAAGTTCTATAGTCAATTCGTCGACCCTCGCCTGTAAGTGATCTCGAGTGACTTTCGCAGCAACCAGTTCTTCTCGCGTGGACCCGAGACTCGAGACCAGATTATCAACTCGTTTTTGGTTCTGTTGATTTTCGTATTCTCGGCGAGAGACTGTCCGCTTATTCTCCTCAACCTCATCAGTGAGCTTGCTTTTGGCGACCTCTAGTTCTCGTTGAAGGTTTTCCTGTTGCGCCTGTAGCCGCCGGCGAGCTTCATTATCCGAATGCTCCCTTTCATTCAGAAGATTCTGGAGATTTGCGTTTAGTGTGTTAAGGCGTTTTTGCTCGTTTGACAGAGTTCCGTTGTCCTCGGAAAGCCGCTTTTCTATGCCTTTCCAGAACTCCTTTTCTGCCTTCAGGTTGGCTGTCTCATTACGCATACTGTCAACGAGTCCCTTAGCCTCTATGAGATCCTCCGTGACCTGTTGGATGCGCAACTCCTGCTTAGCCGCATTTTCGGAATAGAATTGAGACCTCTTCTGTAACTCGGCGTTTTCTGTCTTGAGCATCCCATAATTGGCTTGCAGCATCTCATAACGCTCATGCGCTAGCGAAACTTGACTGCCGCTCCTCGACGCCTCACCACGTAATTCGCTGTTCTGTTTGGAGAGGCTGTCAACTTGTTGCTTCAGGGTCGAACGATCCGTAGCAGCTTCCTGGCGGTACGAATCCAGGTGTGCTTGCATATCTTTCAAGACTCTAGCAGACTCTGCCATGTCCCTGGAGTTGGGTGAAAGTTCTACGCTATCCATGATAGATCGACTTGGCGTTGTGGGTAGGTCTCCATCAATGGACTGACCAGAGATTGAATTGACATCGTGGCCCTTCTGGAAGAGCATTCGCTTGAAGATGTCACGTTCGCGCACGTAACTTTCAGACTGTGTGACGAGGGCTTTAATCTCGTCTTTGCATCGGTCGTACTTCAGCTGCAAGTCTTCGCGACTCTGCGCTGCGTTCGCGGAGTCCTTCCGTAACGCTTCTTCGTGTTCCATCTTTTCGCCGAGTTCCCTCGTCACTTTTACCAGCTTACTGTTTTGTTGTTGAAGATCGACGATACTTTTAAAAGTAACTAGATTTTGACTGATGAAGCGATCCGTGTCCGTTGCGTCATCCATCTGGTCTTCGTTGATCTGACCCTGAGCCAAGCGCTCAAGCTGCAGACGACGTTCGGGACTGAATTCCTCGACACCTTGATCCCGTAGATGAAGTTCCATGAGTAATACTTTGACTTGTGAACTCAGGTCCCGAAGCTGCTGTTTCAAGACTTCTCCTTCCTTCATCTTCGCTGCAACCTGGGCTTGTCCCTTTCTTGCATCTTTGGCGGCTTGATCTCGCTCTTTTCCGACAGCGTCACATAGGGAAGAGATCTCGTTGAAGTCTGACTCCAAACGAGTGTTATCCGTTCGAAGGTCATCAATCTGGGGTTGCATTGCCTCTAAATCCTGCATCATGCTATCGATGGTTTCCTCGAGTTTTTGTCTCTGGCGTTTCTCCTGCTCAAGCTGCGCTTTGAGATTGTTGTTATCACTGTATAGCTGGGTAACGCTCATGCCACCTTTGAGTCGTGCTGGACTCGGAGAAACCATACGAGAACCGGTTCGGTTGGGCGTCAGTGATCCGTTCACACCCTGGGCTGGGGAGTCGCCAGAGGATACTTGGTCGTGTAATCTCGCAACATCTGCCTCCAATCGTTCAATCTGGAGTTCCAAATCAGCAATTCTACGTTCTCCAGCGTCCCTCTCCTGGTGCTCGGTGTCGCACTCTGCAGCGATCCTGCCAATTTCCTCTGAAGCTTCTTCCTTGGCTGCCTCGAGCTGGGTCTGTAAATCCTGCTGCCGTTGCCGCTCCGTGTTCGCCGAAGTCTTCATGAGCTCAGCAAGACGATTCGCTGCATTCCGCTCGACATCGAATGCCTCTTCTTTGCGAGCTGCTTCTTCCTGCAACTGCTGTATCCGAGAGAACGCGTCGTCGGCCTTCTGGCTGACCTCGTCAAGTCGTGTCCGGAGAGTTCTTTCGGTCCTGTTGAGGGCATCGAGGTTGCTTGATAGATCGTCATTTCGTCGTTGTAGCTCTGCGATACGAGCATTCTTTTCTTTCCGGAATTTGGTGTGCTCGCAAGACTTGGTCTGAAGCTCAGTATCTAGCCAGTCATTATGGCGTTTGAGATGCTCAGTTTCTTGTCGCAAGGCTTGTTCTTTGAGCTTCGTGTTGTTGGATTCGGATCTCGCAGCTTGGACCGACTGCTCTAACGCCGAAAGCTCGCGTCTCAGTTCGATCGTCTTCTGGTGTTGCTCCGTTACTTCTCCTGCCAGATTATCGTAGGCAGTCGACTTTGATTCGAGAACGGAGACGGTATCGCGATTGGAGGATTCGAGCGAGGCTATACGCGCCTGAAGACTGCTCACTTGCTCCGTTGAAGAGGAGGTAGACGATTTCAAGGATTGCAATTCGGCCTCCAATGAAGCTCTGGCTTGTTCTGCAACAAGTGAGTAATTGCGCAACAATCCCCCCAGGCTTGGATCTTACCTTCATCCTGAAGCTTTTGCCTCAAGTCTGCCGACTCCTTTAGAGCTTTGTCGACGGAGCTTTTCAACAGTCGGTTTTTAGCATCACCCCCTCGGACTGCGTTTTCCAACTCAACGGAGCTTTTGAGCTTGACAGATCTGGCTTCTTCAAATTCGCCAGCTTTGGTAGCGATGTTTTGAAGAAGCGTCCGGACAAGATTGGCAGTGGGGGCGTCTAACAAAGCTTGCACAGACGATTGCGGTAGGGAGCAAAAGGTCGATAGCTGGGCGATGTCCAGCACCTCCGCGGTCGCCATCGTAGAGGGCAAATAGTTGGGCACCACTGATCAGGCCATTCGTAGAATTCGAGGGACTCCGGCCGCAGCTTTAGGTGGTTGCTCAAGGAATATTCGTAGAAGTTGATCAATGAAAATTCCTCGGCAAGATTGGGAGAGCGAGGCAACCTGCTGGTAATTCCGACCGCAGCATACTTTACGCGCTAGCTCGTGATGACGGACCTCCTGGTCACAAGTGTTGCCCGTTGGTTCACCTCGGCAGAGAAGTGCTGCTCACTACACTGGTCGTTCGAAGATCGCGATCCCTCACTCTCAGACCGTTCCTCCACTTAGCCCCACCCCAAAACTCGCCGCCGAATCCGGTTAGAGCCATATTCACTCATTGTTTCACTCTCGCTTTCACCGGACCTGCATCAAACACTGACATGACAGCCATATATCGGAACTCGAGATCTTCTCTGCGGGCCATTAGATTAGGATTTTCTGTGTCACCGCTTGCATCTACTCGTACCCAACATTCGAGACTAGACTGACCGAGACATGTCTGGCTTACCACCCCAACAGAGCGGTGGGTTCAAAGCAAGCCTCGCCGCAGCCTCCGCAAAGCCGAGCAAGCCAAATACTGCCACCAGTGTAAAGCCATCACCTTCGCCTGCGCCATCACAAACCCCCAACTCAGCTACAGACAAGATCGACCAAAAGCGGAAACGCCCCGAGGCCTCAAATGTGGTATATTCGCAACCGGCAGATACTGGCACTGGGAAACATGTCATGGTCCAGGTCACTTATGCCATCGAATTCCTTAAGAATGCAGGTACACCACAGAAATTCAAAGACGTTGCCAGTTATCTATCGCTGCATAGCCATGATGAATCCAAGCAGACAGTAGCCACGATCCTGAAGAATCATGACAAAGTCATCCACAATCCAACAAAAGGCACATATAGCTACCGGCCTCTTCATGACATCCGCTCAGAACAACAGCTCCTTGCCTTTTTACAACGGCAACCCACAGCGCAAGGTCTCCCGGTCAAAGACTTGCGGGATGGTTGGGCCGGTGCCGAGGAGGCCATCAACAAGCTTGAAGCGAAGGGAAAAGTGCTAGCCACGCGAAGCAACAAGAAAGATAACCACGCACGGATGGTCTGGCCAGATGACCCGTCTTTAAAGTTCATCATCGATCCAGAATTTCAAGACATGTGGCATAAACTCAAAATCCCCGCTCCAGAGGCCGTGGCGGATGCGCTGGAAAGCGAAGGGCTGACGCCTGCGAATAAGACCCGGCATGTTCAAAAAACGCCGAAGCCTCAGGAGCAGAAGAAGAAGAAAGCACCGAGGAAGGGCGGTAAGACGACCAACAAGCATATGGAGGGAATGCTAAGGGACTACTCGCATATGAGGAAATAATAAGTCAAAGCAAATGGGCATGGAGACTGATTGACGTTCATACTGTAGGGGCCTGGCTTGGTGGTATCGGCATAGCGTTGGCGCTTTCGAAGGTAGATCGCTATGAATAAGCGGCCTAGTCCCTGAAGATAAGGTACCCGAACATAAGGTAGAATGCAATTTGAAGCTTCTCGTATTATATGCATGGAAGTCCACCGATGCCTTTCCAATATGCCTGTGCAGGTGACACCGCGCTATGCTACAGTAAAAGGGTTCCACCTGCCGGGTCGCCTAAAGCATCTTGATCTGATGAAATAATCCTTACGCGTCTTTATTCAGGGCGGCTTCTTCGGGATGCTTCCTTATACCGAAGAAATAGTTGCCCCACTGTTGACCTCCTTTAACCATCTTCCAACCGTATCCAGGAACGTATATAGCACCTGTATTCTTGATAGCTCCGTGCCCACCCCAGCCGCCTTGCTTGCCAAACCAAGCTCGTAGTTCCTCTTCGTTCAAATACTGGCCCCAATTGTGGGTTCCCCTTGGAATCAGCCTGATGATATCCTCAGCGATTAGCTTGGTGACCATCCAACTAGTCCAGGTCCTCGCAATTGTGCTCAAGATCAGCCACCCTCCGGGCTTGACGAAAGGCAAACAGAGAGACAGAAAAGGTGCGGGATTAGAGATATGCTCTACCACTTCAAATAGAGTCAAGATGTCGAATTGTTGACTCGGGCCCCTCGGGGTGGAAAGGTTCTCGATTGATTCATTCCGATATTCCAGTCGCCCGGACTCCAGCAATAGAGGATCGTGAGTTGCATGTGTCCTGGCCACTCTAATAACATCTTTGCTTGGGTCAATCCCCAGTACACCAGCCGTAGTGGGTAATCGTGCAGCACTCTCAGCGAAAATCCCTCCCCCACAGCCGACATCCAGATATCGTAGCTTCTTCGACGGAGGACCTTCGGGCTGAGATTCAAAACAGGTGGAGATGAAGTCATGCCGTAAAGGGTTCATCAAGTGTAGCAGACGCGAGGAGCCATGGGGTTCCCACCACGAGGAGGCAAGGGCGTTGAAGTGTGATACCTCAGTAGGATCGACGGAAGAGCTGGAGGAATACGGCTGAGACCGAGGCCATCTGCACACGAGCCGAGAAAATTGGACAGCTTTGTGAGCCCTGTGAGCCATTCCGCAATTGCAGTCTCTGAAAATACGAGATTGGCTGTTGGCTGGCAGATTCGTGTGGATCATCCAAAGGCGATGGGGAAAAAGTCAGTACCTATTGCTCCTGGAAAGGGATAGATGGACCGTCGGGAGACTAGATCGAGGATTGGCATTGTGACATCTGATCTGGCTACCAGTCTATCGCTCCAGCAGCACGACCGTTGGTGGAGGCGAAAATGGTTCTGGCTCCAAAATGTTCTGGCCAGTTTTGCACAATTTCAACGTGAAGTCCCACACTCAATCCAGGCCAAAGGACTTCAAGTATACTTTCCTTGTGGGCCTGAGTTGATCGAGGTGTCCGACCCGTTGTCAGGAGGTGTAAAGCTCCTTTGCCTTCCAATTTTTGTTAGGAATTGTATTGATTTTGTCGACATGTTATACTTGTCCGCGGTTACAAAGATCCGGCTATGGCACACCATAGGCCAAAAAGTGCATTAATTCATTTTCGCATTTTCACCACCATGTCAAAGCCACTTCCCACGGTCGAATGAGATCAATTTTCATATCATGGCTCAAGCACTATAGTGTCTATCAATTGACCGAGAGATTGTGCCAAATTTCCTACGTTTACAAGATGTATTCTTAGGGTTTATTCTAGGGTTAGTGCAATTTGGTCACAGCCCTAAATATAACCCTAAACTTTGATATCCACGACTCGACTAGAACGCATATTGTGACATATTGTTTCGGTCAATTGACAGACACTATAGTGATTCTGCCATAATCTAAAATTTGACCTCATTCGACCGTGGAAAGCGGCTTTGACATAGTGGTGAAAATGCGAAAATGAATTAATGCACTTTCTGCCTTCTGGTGTGCCATACTGGCCCGAGCTGAAGCGCGTCAAACGCTTCAAGCGCGGAACCTCTTTGCTGTTGAATTCCTGCTGTCTATGGCAATGAAATGGTGTCTGTGACGATTGCCAGGCTCGTCGTTCGTGCCCAACTGAAATGGACGGGCTCAAAAAGACCCTGGTTTACGTATCGGTGCAGTTCATCTCTCACCGCGGCTTACTGCAGATTCCTATCGACGGAACCGCAAAGGACGACTGACGGAGGGTTACCATGCCAGGACCCAAACTTGGCCAGAGACTCATACCTACACATAAATAACACAAAGTACCCAATCGACTCCTGGACTAACGTCCCACCCTCGATTCTTGCCGCTCTTCCTCGCCGCTTGCATCTTGAGCCATCCCACCCAGTCTCCCTTACACGCCAGCTCATCGAATCCCAATTTCCCCCACCGATCTACACCCATTACAATACACTTCCGCCTGTTGTGACTGTTGCTCAGAATTTTGATTCCCTAGGGTTCTCTCCAGACCACCCTGGAAGAAGCCGAACGGACACCTACTACATCAACAAGGACACGGTTCTCCGAACCCACACCAGCGCCCACGAGGCAGACATATTTCGCAAGGACGAAAGCGATGGCTACACAATCAGTGCAGATGTCTATCGGAGGGATGCCGTCGACAGAAGTCATTATCCGGTTTTCCACCAAATGGAAGGGGCGAGGATGTGGAGTCGGCGGAGAGTGCTCGGGAATGACATCGCTATGGCAGTGTGGCGCGACTTGGAGCAAATGCCAAACCATGGGCTGAAGGTTGAAGATTCAAACCCCACGGTTCACCCCGTGAGGAATCCATTGCAGGCGGCCTATCATAGCATAGAAGAAGCCGAAGCTATTGCAGCGCATCTTAAAAGATCGCTAGAGGCTGTAGTTGCGACGCTGTTCTCAAGAGCACGGGTAGCTGCAATTGCAGCCGGAAACACCCAAATCGACGTAGAAGAGCCGCTCAGGGTCCGCTGGATCGAGGCATACTTCCCTTGGACAAGTCCTTCTTGGGAGCTCGAGGTGCTCTGGCAAGGGGACTGGTTGGAGATACTTGGGTGCGGTGTCGTCAAGCAAGAGCTGCCTATCAGCGCTGGCGTGCCGGACAAAGTAGGTTGGGCTTTTGGGATTGGCCTTGAGCGCGTTGCCATGCTCCTGTACGGGATACCAGATATCCGTCTCTTCTGGTCTCAGGATACCCGCTTCTTGTCACAATTTTCATCGAGCAGACCCATGCGACGATTCGTCCCGTTCTCTAAATATCCAGCATGTTACAAAGATGTGGCGTTCTGGCTGCGGAGCTCAAGCACCAGCGACGGTGGTGGATCAAGGATCAATGCCCAAGACTTCCATGAGAACGATATCATGGAAATTGTCCGAGACGTTGCCGGTGACTCGGTCGAAGATGTAAAGCTCGTCGACGAATTCTCCCATCCAGTCACAGGTCGGAAAAGTCTTTGCTATAGGGTTAATTATCGAAGTCTCGAGCGGACTTTGCGTAATGAGGAGGCTAACGATCTTCATGAGCGTTTGAAAGCCCACCTCGTCGACAGAGTAGGGGTTGAGCTTCGATAGTACCAAGTCCTTTACTCTCCTCAGCTTCAGAGATCCGATGTGAATTAATGCTTCTCCATGACTCGAGCAATTCCGTCTTAATCTGGATATGACATGAACCCGTGCCACTTCGAAATTCTATAGACATAATATAGACAAACCGAGAGAGGAGCGGGTATATACAAAACAAAGGCTCCTGGGCTGCCATCTCGTGTCCGATTTTCCATCATCCCACAAGAGCTAATCCTGCGCTAGCAGACAGCAACTCACGAGTTCTTGACAACGCCGACCTTCGCAGCTCTGATCACACGCCCATTCAAAGAAAATCCTTTCTGTTGCGTCAGAAAAACCGTGCCATCTTCCTTGCCCTCAACCGCTGTCTGAAACGTTGCCTCATGTAGATTTGGATTGAACCTTTCTTGCTGCTCGCTAGGATCGAATCTCTCAAGTCCATGCTTTTTGAGTGTCTGTAACAGAATCGACTCAGTCATCTTCAACCCGTCGTACAAGCCCACAAGATCTTGGTTACTCTCATCCTTGCCAAGCTTATCAGCAGGGACAGTTTCGAGCGCTCGATCCAGGTTATCTATCGATTCCAGAAGATCCTTCGCAAATCTCGAAATCGCAAAATCGCGGGCAGCATTGACATCCCGTTTCGTTCGGTCTTGGAGGTTACGAAAGTCGGCGATGGAGCGGAGATATTTGTCCTAGATGGAACAGAACGTTTCAGTGACGAGAACCCAATAGCAGGAATATTCAGTATAAAAGCCATACCTTTAAATCAATGATCTCCCTATTCTTCGTCTCAAGCTCCTTTTTCGAGGGGTCATCCACTGGATTCTCTCCTTCTGCCGCGCTTGCCTGCGTAAGAGAAGCTTCGGCGCCAGTTGCTGCTTCTGGGGAGGTAGAATAGTGTTTTGGAGTTGTCCGATTTGAGATAGATGATACTGGAAGGCGGGACGGGGAAGGCTGGGGAGGGGCAAGTAACGATGTGCGTAAGATAGATCGAGACGTTAGTGTCCTTAATAACGACTGGCGTAGCAGATATCGTTGGATCATTGTGAGACAGTGAGAAGGAACTTGATGGGGCGACTCCAGGCTTCCCAATGTTGACAATCTCGGCAAAATTATTATTGAAGTCACGCCAAGATCCCGAAGATCTGCCCCGTCTTCATCCCCGCCTTAGGATCGCGCGAGCAGTCCACTTCGCCACTCCAGGCTAGTGTTGGTTATTTACCGGTAAGGAACGATCTCTAACCGTAATTACCGTAAATGAGGAGAAATCCGACCTGTAAGTGTAAATAACGCGCTAGTAGCATAAGGCCTAGTGGGAGAGTACCCAAATAGGCTTAGCGTCTTCCTTCTTCTTGTCAAAGAGAAGGAGCTTCGTTGGTGGCAGTAAATCTTAGATTTGATAACAATTTACTTATCGTTGTAAAGTATCAAATATACTATTAATAGGGCACCCCCCTACTAGTGTGTCACTGACCGTAAATGAGGATTTTCATTTACCGTCAATTACGGTAATTACGGTAATTACCGCTAGTAAATGATGCGGTAAATGATGGATGTGCATCACTACTCGCATTCATGGTGAGCGTCAAGAAACGATATACAAGTATGCCGCTAAAATCCTGCAGGTGGTGCACGTGCCGTTGACCTCTTTTTACTCTTCCGTCCCACAACAACGCGAACGACCCTTGACTCTCATACTTCTTCTTCAACTTGTACTCGTGGATATTCTTATTATCTTGTATATCTTTGTCATTCGCCGTCCTGGCTAGACGGCGACGACGATTGCGACAATTGAGTAGTTTGGGACGACCTCCCACTGGTCCCAAAGCCAAGCCTCCAACGATCAGATTCGGGCACTCCCAGTGGATGTTCCATACCATGGACGAAGAGGCTGCGTCCCCCTTTCCATAGGCATTGTGATAGACCATGCTACTGAAACTATCCGTGCATGACGCCGACACCTATTCCATCTAGCCGGGCTGGCCTCCCTGTATCTTATAGTTCATTGACCCAAGGCCTTAGTCCATTGATCGAAAATTCAGAAAGCTGCAAGGGTGTTCAGCAGATGACTTGACGTTGCCAACTACAGAAGGGTTGCCAAACAACATCATAGGTTCCAGCTTTCTTATCCCCGTTACCGGATGATTTGAAGCGCATCGCTCTGAGGGCTCCTTTGGGAAGGTCAGAAACACCCATCATGGGACTTCCAGTCGTGTCCATGAATTCAGCTAATACTCCTGTAATAGGGTCCCACGGATCGCCTTCAACATCCCACTCGTGAGGACGATAGAGCTTGAGATCGTTTAGATCTAGGAGACTCTCGTTGTCAAGCGCCAACTTGCAACGTTGATGTCGAAAATTCATAGAGACGCAACCAGAATCAATAGACGCCGAGACAACACGACTCATATGAAAGCTCTCGACGCCAACGCTTGTGCCTTGCTTAGAGCTAATTTTCGCTTGGAGCTTCTGTGCTCGTTCAGCGTGCTAGATTTCAAACACTAAAGAATATCGATTGTTAGCTTGTTTGCTGTTAACTCTTTGTTGAGTATTGATAGAGAGTCGGCACCGACTCTAGCGATGATTGCTCTCTAGAAAGGTTGGTCACCGAAAAAGAGTATTACAACAGTAGATTTTTCTAAAGCTATATCAGCAGCTGTTGTTCTAGTACTACCGTGATAAACGATACAAGAGACGCGTTTGAAAAGCCAGTCATGAGATACGTTACCAAGCATAAATACGCCAGCAGGAACGTTGTTAGCTCCAAATCCTTCCAAGCCTTATGAGACTAACGCACGCTGACCGGACTTCTTTACGACCTCGAAGATGAATTTGGTCAAGCCATTAGAGTCGTCTACCACGATAGACCCAAATCCTGTGTAGACAGGGGGCGGGCCGGCATCTACGAAAGCGTGTATCAATCACGCTTACCCCTTCGTGTCCACGGCCATTTGTTGGAGATCTTCGATGAACCAAGTTTCATTGATGGCTTCTATGGTGCTGGAAAGTATAAGTTCGGAGCTGAAGCTAACGAGACATACGCACGACAGAAGTCGAGCTCTCGAAAGCTCGCAAGACATCCGCTGTAGGCTCCACAACCGGCGGAAGTCCTATGAAACTGGAAGGAGTGGTCGAGCCATCATTCAGACTGTGACTTTCGAGCAGGTGTGCCCCCTTCTCACATATCTGAATTTTCTGTTGTCGTAGCTTTCTGCTTCCCTTTACTATCCATGACTTTCAGGTCCTGCAGGTCTTTGCGTAGACTTTCGTCTTCTGAGGCTTCTTGCCCGTTCTTCGAACCTCGCTGATGGGTCCAGCCGTGCTTTCCACTGAAGATATCCGGTTCTGGTAGTGGCTCCTCTGCTTTGTCGTTCTTGGATGGTTCGCGGGCGGCTGCGCTGATGAGTAACTCAGTGTAGGGGGCTTTGGCTTTGTAGTATCTGTCCACCTCGGCCTAGAAGTCGGCAGCCACATATTTCGACATGATGGGCGTTTTGTAGGCCGGCGCTTTGCACGAGGCTTGCAGGTGGAGGGCCTGTCAACGTTTGAGGTACTTCGGCGATGCGCGAATCCAACGGTTTTCGGTTGTGGGTACGGTTTGCCGTTTTCTGATCACAAATCTAAAGCCCTAGACTTAGGGTATGCGATATTGGCGTGTGCTCTGCCGTCAGAAACTGTGTCTGTTGCCGCAAGATATGCCCCCAAAGGCTCCCAACAAAGACGACCCACTCAACGCCTTGCTCCAGAAGATTAGCACCCTGTTCCCTCCCACATTTGACGCTGTTCGACAGTTGCGAGATCTGAGTGCCTTTCAACGCCGACGCGGGAATGAGATGGATGCCTGGAATGTTCGCTCGGTATATCAAACCTGATACGGCGAGCAGTACCTCCTTCGCTGTATGGCATCGACTGGATCACTCCCAACTCAACATTTGTTCCTCTCTCGGAGCCCGATGTCCGTGTCTTCTTCCCCTGCCACGCATAAGACATCGGCGCTCCCTCACCCGCTCCTGGGTTCCCAAAGGGCACGCCATTCCATCCCGAGGCCTGCAGCGTTGATATAGCCCCTTTCTTTGCAGGGATCGACTGGATCAAGATCAAGCCTCTATATGCACCTTTCGAAAAGCAGTTGGATGTTCGGATCCCATTTACCTGCAACGCTTATACGGTGCGGCCTCCTTCCCCACCTCCTGTTGGGAAGCAGAAGAGCACGCCGCAAGCGAGTCCATGCACGGAGCACAGTACATCTGGACAATGCTCTTTCGGAGTTTGGTGGCTTATCGGGCTGGTCTTGATGCTCTCCATGTTGTTGTTAATCATGATTGGTTTAGTCAACGTACAGAATGAAAACTTTGAAAAGTTGAAGAAGCAGCTTGCCTCAGTATTTAGACCCTATAGAATGATTATTGTAGCCGTGCGACGCTTAACGCGACGATTTGTAGAAGTTAAAGTGCGACGCTTAATAACGCGACACTTAATAATGCAACGCTTGATGTCGATTTAATGCGTTGCGACATTAAGCGTCGCACTCGTACAATAATTATTCTATGGGGTCTGAGAGCGAAACCCCAAAAACCCGTTATTCTGAAAAATGGAAAAAAACATTTTTGTTTTGATGCTAGCACACGTGTACAGCTATAATTGATAGAGGGGTGGGCATGGAGAGTGGCAAGGAAGAAGGGCTCACTTTCACAACGCCCAGATTCTCAATAGCTGGGATCTTATGCCTGCATATTCCCAAGATTGATACCAATGAAGCTCATTCTCAGAGTTGGTATCTGTCCTTTTCAGCGAGTACGCACCTCTGAGATCCAATTCGCGTTCTTTGAGGGGGTTGAGGTAGGAGAGAGAGGATTGGATGAGCTCGGCTGTTAGGCGCATGGTTGCGGTTGGGGTGGGAGAGTACTGTGTTCAGGGAAGACGGAGGAGATGTTGGCTATCAGGGTCGGCGCATTGAGGATTTCTGAGGAAATTGGGCAAAGAAGTTGGTTTAGAGATGTACTTGTCGAGTATTTTGCTTGCCTGAGAAAGCTCGAACGACGCGCTATATCGCGCTAGTGAAGCTCTTGGCATCGAGAATCTTAAGGGCGCCAAGTATTTGGCGGTTGCAAAATTGTTTTCAATTGCTCGGCACAAATTTTTATTCTCTCTACCCCACGGGCTACAAGTCGACATCTCAAAAATTCGACATCTCAAGAGTTCGACTTCGCAAATATACACTATTATAAATTACAATATGTGTAGAAGTTGTCGAGTTAAGTATTCAACTTGCGATTATACAGATATAATTAATTAATTAATTACTATTGTATTAATAAAGATATTGTAGATTTAAATATTAAATTAAATATATTTGCTAGTATAAATCTCTAAATCGATTTTTTTTGAGACTTAATAACTATACACAATTAATAGTAAAACTTGCAAATCTTATAACATTAAAATTGTTAAAACAAGCGCTATAAAGACTATATTAAATAACCAATAACAAAAATTAACATCTCGAAAATCGAAATTTCGAGATGTTGATTTGTAAGATAGAGAGAACTAAAATTTGTGCCAAGCGATTGAAAACACTTTTGCAATCGTCAAATGGCTTTCTCAACAATACTCTTGTAAAGTGTTAATTATATCTTCGTAGAATATGGTAGGAATAACATCCAATGTCGCTCTCTCTTCATTCATCTTCATATCTGACTCTCCCCTGCGTTTCCTTTCGAATATAAACCTCCCAATGCTTTCGGTAATCCTTCGAGTACATCATCGTCAAGATAATCCGAATGGACAATCTTAATATGGCTGCAATCATGAAGACAGAGCTGTCCCTTTCCTTGCTCGGCAGTGGCAAAGGCAAGTTATCCAAAAGTATTGTATAGCATGCCTTTAACAATAAATAGTGCGTGATATATACGAACTACCGGACTCCTCGGACCTACTGTTTGTTACTACTGATCGAGTGTCATGTTTCGATGTAGTAAGTCCCCTTCGCTTGCACACGACTGGCACGCGTTGATCAAATCATCAGATTCTCAAAAGCGTACGTCAATAACCAGATGCGAACCTCATCATTCCCCATAGCTCTGAACAGTTTCACAGGGGATTCCATCAAAAGGCGCTATTTTAACCGCATTATCGACGTTCTGGTGTAATTACCTTCTCACCCAAATACCAAACCTCCGCACCCATATTTCTCTGCATCTTCCACCTTCCCTGCGTCATGTCACCTCTTCTTCGCAAATGAAAAAGCTAGCAGATTGTAGCGTGGTAGTCCGCCGCCTCACAATGCTCCCTATCGAAAGCATCGTGCGCGGCTACCTCTCGGGTTCCGCATGGGCTTCGTATCAGAAGGACGGCACAGTATGCGGCATCAAACTGCGAGACGGCTTGCAAGAGTCGCAGAAATTGGATCATCCCATCTGGACCCCTAGCACGAAAGCCCCTGCAGGGGAGCATGACATAAACATTGGTCCAGAGCAAGGTAATCCTAGCTTTTCCCTCCACAACTGTATCAAAGCTAACACTCGTAGCGGCGGAAATCTTAGAAGAGGAGATCGCTGCACAGGTGGAGCAGCTATCGCTCCAAATCTACCAAGTGGCTTCCGACTATGCCCGCTCAAAGGGCATCATCATCGCAGATGTAATTACAGCGCTTCTTCTGTCCCGTCTATCTTGTTATTCATGAGCATGCATGTCAGACGCAACAACGCTTTGTCAACATGCTTCCAATGTGTGTGTTTTCTCCATTGAGTACAATTGACTTTGTGATTCTCAATAGACAAAGCTCGAGTTCGGGCTACAGGAGTCCACTGTAGTGCTAGCAGATGAGGTCCTTACCCCAGACTCCAGTCGATTCTGGAGTCTTGACAAATACGAGGTTGGAAAGCCACAGCAGAGCATCGTAAGGTTCCTGTGGAGCATCTGTCCTCCATTCCATTCAGATAATGCTGACTCCGCACCTCTCTAGGACAAACAAGTGGTGCGAGATTGGCTTCTTGAGCACGACCTGCAGGGGAAGGAAGGTGTAGAGTTACCAGATGACATTGTGGCGATGACAAGATTGCGCTACAAAGAGGCTTTTAGATTGCTGACCGAGCGTGAGTGGGAAGACTAGAAAAGTGGGTACGATAAGTTGGGCAAAGGCTTGCAGTGCACGCCTCAGAACCGAGTTCAAACAATGGTCGGCCTTGGAGGGTGCATTACCTATGACGGTCCAAAATTGAGATGACGACCTGCTCGTAGGTTTGTGCTAGACCAGAAATCCCAAGGTCTCGCCACTAGAATAACCCTCCACTCAGCAACCTTCATGCTTCAAAATGATAAACCTTTCCTGTGAGCGAATCGATGTCAAAGCACGGGGCGCCCAATGCACGATAAGGTAACCATGACTCAACTCCCTTAACATATTCTCATGTGCTTGCTCAATAGATATCTAGATATTCAACAACTCAGTAACGTACGGCTATGGTGCTCGTCTGTTGCGCACTAAGATGCAGAATACCAACTGATAGACCAAGTCAACAAACACCCTATGGATATATCAGTATTCTTTGAAATAGTCAATTGTCTGGATTTCTCGGAATAGCGAATAATGGACGTGGAATTTGGGTACAAAGGCGTAGTGCACTTGGTGGAGCACGAGTAGTAGTAATCATTATTGATCACTAGTACTAGGTGCTGGATGTACTCAAGCTAGGTAGGATAATTCTAAAAGCGCACTAACTTCAAGCTCTAGTGCCGTGGTTTCAGGGGTTTTGCATGAGAATTCTGTCTGTGGAACCATTGGAAAAGTCATTCCTCATGGCGAAATCTCGGGAAGCCTGAAGAACACGCTGCTAAATAGCCTAAAGAGTAGGCTGCGAAGGCTCTGAAGCTCTGCCTCCTTCGTGAGCCGATCAGGAGTAAATTTCAAACATGCATGTGGAAGTCCTAGAACCAGCCCGCCAACTACCTCCTGGCATCTGTGGGAGGTCTGCCTGACTCCTTGCCCCTTTCATAGCAACTCCGATTGTGATCAGAGTGGGAGAGGCTGCTCCACAAAGGGTGCAATCATTGTAAGACCTCACTAGTCTTCTCACAACAAGTATCAACATCCACTTTCGTCGTCCGAGGATGTCGGAGATCTTTTTCTCTTATCCTTGTTTGACCTTCCTTGGTACTCGGAGTCTCTTGCTTTTCTCCCGCCGCTTTCGGCGCTTCGGCGGCGGTTGCTACATCTTTGTGAGTGATACCGCCGCCGCAACGTCTACCAGCTTGCCTGCAGGCTTCACACCTGCCGCCAGTTTGAATACAGACCTCTCCTGAGACCGAGCAGGGCTTGCATCGACCTTTGCATCGCTCCACGTGACTCAATATCAGAGCACTATTGCCCTTGAGTGGTCTTCCACAACGTGGACATGGAGTATCAGCAGGTATGCCAACATGAGTAACGGGACCACTACACTGCTTTCCCTGCTCCTCACATGTATCACAGGTGCTCTTCATAGTTGCCTAAGACTTGCCGAAAGAGCAAGGAAGCTGTTGCTCCTGACAATGCCTGCATTTCCCTGACACCATGCACGATGTAGTGTCATTAAATAGCCTGGTCCTATAATCTCTGTGCCGCACCGCTCGCACTCCCAAGATTTTTTTCTCAATGTAGAGTCGGGCGCCGCATCCGGGTGAGTGACACGACCGCCACAACTGATCCCCAATACTCGGCAGCGAGGGCATCCTGAGTTGCCCGAAAAACTTGTGCATATTTTATTCTTGTCGGCGCACGGCTGGCATTTTCCTAGGCAACGCCACTCATGTTTATCAATCGGAGAGGTGAAAACTCCACATCTACTGCATGTGCCGGCCCAAGGATTCTCGTTGATGTGGGTAACGGGGCCACTGCATGGTAGCCCTTCGGTGGCATAGCTCGAGCATGCATGGCTTTTGTAATGATGAGAGCACACAAGATCCAACTCGCTGCACCTTCTGCACTTCCCTAAGCAGGATAATCCATGTCTGTACTGCGCATGAGTCGCATCTATTGAAATGCCGCATCTTTCGCATATTCCATCTACGAAGCAAGACCGTTGTCGCAGTGCCGTCGCTTTGATTTCGCTAACGTCCTTCTCATTGTGAGTGACGGGACCGCTGCAGGGTAGGCGTGCGTTGGTACAATTTTGGCAATTCGTATTCGGATCCAGGAGTTTGCAGACCAGACCTAAATCTCTGCATCTGTCGCTTTTGCCTTTGCAGCGCGGCGCGTGATACGTCTTAAGATGATTCGTCGTCAAATCCATACCGCACCCCGTACAAGCCCCATCAACGCGCGCAGGTTTATCAAACGGTACATATCTACGGATTTGAGAGTATCCGCTTGTGGTGTAGACGTGAGCTTTTCACCACTTGACTGCGTTTTGCTGTAGCTCGGGGTCGGATCACCAGGGGAAAGCTGTTCGACCGTAGTGTCGGTGTTGTCTCCTAGACCTTGTTGCCGCTTTGATGGAATCCCCGGTGGTCTGCTCCTTCCGTCAGCTTGAACGCTCTTTCCAGTATCCGTCATTGTAATGCCAATAGGTCGCTCCGCGGTCGCATATGCAAAGGATTTACCATAATGTTGAATTCGCTTTGTGCGCTTTTGCGCTCCCGTCTTCCATGTGAACGGAGTCATTCTTGCAGGTCTTCTGTCGGAGCCTAGAAGCTCGAAGGGCCGCTCGTCTATCTCGGCAGTTACGGAGGCCTTTTCCCTGATCAGACCTTCCCTCGCTGTATCTTCGTTCTGGACTTGCTTTGGTTGGATAGCTAATAGGAAGTCGAGCAAAGCCTTTGCAGACTCACTCAACGAGGAATGGCTTTTCCCCTGGTCACTGGAGGGTAGTGCCGTTGGGGTCAACCTATCAGATGTCGATCCTGGTATACGGGTCTGCTGGTCGAGCCATGCTGCACCCACTTTCCTAATATTCGCCCACTGGTCCCATTCAGCTGTAGGTAGACCAGGAACCAGTTTGTGCAGGATTTCATGACAGTTGTGCAGTGTTTTACATTCCAGAGCTTGGGAGCCACAGCCTAGGTCGTGTTTTCGGATAGTTCGTAAGTAGCTACGGATTTGTTAACTGGGTGAATTGACGAGAGAGAAACAGGAGAGGCGGGATGCTGGAATACTCGGGCAATATATAGCTCAGAAAAGAAAGGTCTCATAAGTCATGTAAGCTTTGAATTTCATATCGATCAGATAGTTTTAGTTAGCGAGAGACATTACGGAGAGGGTAAGAATTAGATTTCTCTGCTGATTCGCATATTGGGTTGTATCAGTACTTGTGGTTGTACGATTGAAATGTAGGGTGTATAGGCATAACCAAGTGTTGGAGAAAATTCACTAGCCAGAGTCAATCTGCAGCTGAGAGGAAACCCTCATCATACCTCTATGGCGGACAAGATGATAAGCATTCCCAGCGTCCTCGTCGTGGCAAGTTACATTTCAACAACTTTGCAAGCACCTATTTACCGCAAACAGACTTTGATCCAACATGCGCAAAGCTATGCCTCTGAAGAGACTATAACGGAGAATGTCTTACTACTTCTTTCTCGACGCCTGCACAATCTCGATGATCCTGTCAACCACGCTAGGGTCTGACAGCTATTGATGTGTTAGTCGATCATATAAGCATCGCCATAGATGAAGACTCACGGTCGATGTATCCCCCAGCGAGTCCTCTTCTCCAGACAAGATCTTTCGTAAAAGGCGTCGCATTATCTTACCCGATCGAGTCTTGGGTAGGTCATCGATGACAAACACTGCTTTGGGAGCGGCGAATGGACCGATCGATTTGCGAACTTGTAGCACAAGGTCTTTCTTGACCTGATCGGTGGTTTGGTTACCTTCTTTCAGGGCAACAAATGCGTTGACGGCTTGGCCTGAGAGCTCATCATTGATGCCGACGACAGCTGCTTCTGCGACTTGGTCTATAGGATATTAGTGGGTTGCCTTTAGCTTTGGAGGGACAAGCAGCTGGATTACGGTGTTCAAGTAGGGCCGCTTCGATTTCAGCAGTTGACAGCCTGTGGCCCGAAACGTTGACCACATCGTCCACGCGACCCCTAATCCAGTAGTATCCTTCATGATCTCGCCCAGCGCCATCGCCAGTGAACTGGGCTTGTCAGCAGAATCGTCAATCTCGAATATACGTGAGGTACGCACGTAGTAGCCTTTGTAAACATTGAAATAGGTGTCCATATACCGCTTGTGGGCACCCCACACGGTACGGGCCATGCTGGGCCATGGCTTCTTGATCGCAAGAACCCCTTCCACGTCGTTGCCATGAACTTCTTCGCCAGAGACTGGATCGATGATAGCAGGTTCAATACCGAAGAAGGGCAGCGATGCACTGCCAGGCTTGGTAGGTGTGACGCCCCCAAGTGGTGTTATCACATGCGAACCGGTCTCGGTTTGCCAGTAAGTCTGCAAAACTGTCGATCAAGAACGTTCTTTTTGAAAAGGAGGATGGTGCCTTACGTCTACGATATGTGCCTCTTCCTTGCCCACAATCTCGAAATACCATTTCCAGACCTCGGCAGCGATTGGCTCACCTACAGAGCCAAGGATACGCAGCTTCTTCATTGGGTGCTTGCAGTAGGAATCACCTGCTCGCTTCAGGAGTCTTAATGCCGTCGGTGCAACGTAAAATTGCGAAACTTCATGTTTCTCGATTACTTCCCAATAACGGGAGAAATCTGGGTAGGCGGGAGTTCCTTCGAAGACCACGGTAGTACATCCAAGTAGGAGAGGGGCGTAGACAACATAGGTATGGCCTGTGATCCAACCTACATCGCCGCCGCAGAAGAATCTGTCGTTATCGTGAATGTCGAAAACGTATTTACCGGTCGCTGCTGCACCGAGGAGATAGCCTGCTGTTGTATGCATTACGCCTTTCGGTTTACCTGTTGACCCAGAGGTATAGAGCAGGAAAAGCGGGTCTTCCGAGTTCATTGGCTCCGGTGGAATGTAGTTTGGATACTTCTCCAGCTCTTCATGCCACCACCAATCGCGACCTTTCGTCCAGGGAACATCAGCGCCGGTGCGCTTGAACACCAAGCAGTGGGAGACGTCCGGACACTGCTTCAAGGCATCGTCGACGATCTTCTTCGTGCCGATGACCTTACCACCACGTTTGCCCTCATCGCTAGTTATGACCACTTTGGATTGCGCGTCAATCACACGATCCCGCAAGGAGTCGGAGGAGAAACCAGCGAAGACGACGGAGTGGACTGCCCCTATGCGAGTACATGCTAGGAACGAGATCAAAGCCTCGGGCACCATTGGAAGATACAAAGCAACAGTATCACCTTTCTTGACGCCCATCTGTTTCAAGACAAAAGCAAGCTTCGACACTTGTCTAAGCAATTCACCGTAGCTGATCGTTCGCCCTTCCTTCGGATCATCTGCTTCGTAGATGATGGCTGGCTTGTTGGGGTCCTTGAAAGCGTGACGGTCGATACAGTTGTACGAAGCATTCAGTCTGCCTTCCAGAAACCATGAAACATCGCCGTTTTCGAACGAGCCCGAGGATACAGTCTGGAAGTCCCTCTCCCACGTTAGCAGCTCGCGGGCCATCTTGGCCCAGAACTTGTCGCCATCTGCGATTGACTCTTTGTACAGCTTCTGATAGGTTTCCATGGAGTCGATGTGGGGTTTTGAGGGATGCTTCCTGTTCCAAGTCAGCAAAGGGGGTCCGAGTTGCTCGAGAGCGGTCGTAACATGGTATGCTCTTACTCGAACATGGCCTTCGGTACATGGTAAGTATCTCAACCCCAGAGTCAGTCCTCCAACTGGCTTTGAAGCATCAATGGTGCTCACCTGTGTTGTGCGCCTCCGCTACCACCATCTGCGGGGGCTGCACGTCGCCTTCACTCATAATCGCGGCGTGGGGAAGATTGGTGAGGAAAACAAAGCAGCGCGCTGGCGTCGATCGGATTCCGATTACAGCGAGTGCAGTGCGAAGAAGGGAGACCTGAAGCAGCTTTGTCAACAAGGTACGAGAGCGAGCTTGGGCACGGAGGCAGTCGAGGCGAAATCGAGAAGTGGAATTGCAGATTGCAATTCCCAGGATCAATGGCTCAGTGAAGGGTTGAGTGGCCTGGGCTATGGGTGATTTCGGTTCGGGGATGCAGCATGCATGCCGCTTTGCATTGGAATCCCCCTTCTAGGGCTGTGCTTCACGCTTTACTGGACCCAATTTGACTGTTCCGACTCTGTGTCTTCCACGAAGCCGGTGCGGGGGAGCACGCAGTGTGGGGTAGACCGCGGGCGCGATCGGCCGGCCGGAATAAAGGTAGATGTAGGATGACGCAATCAAGGAACGTACGAATCTTTGGAAGCGCCGAGACCTCCGTCCGCATTCGGCCCCACATAGGGCTACTTCTACCTGGCGTGACGGACCGTGGATGGCGCCACCCCTGAGCTTGTCAGCCTGGCACGACCTACCTGTACTTCAAGTAAAGCACTGTACGTTTCCGCGGTGTAGAATGGAACAGACTACTTTGGAAGCAGCCTGGGCTCGCCAGTCTTGACGGGAGACCATCTTGCGCATCGCCTGGAGTGAACAGAGTGTATGATGTGAATGACAACCACCGCGGGGCCAGTTGAGTGGAAGCATACATGAACACAGCTCCATGGGACGCCTCATGCTGCATGCTAGGACGGGGAACAGCGCCACCAGGCTGTGACTCCCTCTGCCAGATGCTTACACCTCAGTCTCCACACCAGGCTCGCGCCCTCCCAGTCCCCCGGTGGCTTTGTGCTGGAGCTGCTTGATCTTGAACTTCGCCTCGTCTTTCGCGAAAACCATGTTCTGTATATCCAACATGAGCCAGCGCCCTCGCTGTCGGATAGGAGGAAGGTATGTGAACTTACCCGGATCGGCTTCCATTGCCTCAACCCTCGATTCTTCCTTTTCTCGGTTCTTTTATTCGCCTCTTCCCGACCTTTCTCGCTCGGCGCATCTCCATTGGCTTGCTGTCTCTCCTTTGCACCGCCCATGTCTTGACCCGCAAGCGCCGTCTCGCCATCCTGCATGCCTAGGTCCGGAGCACCGCTACCCGTGCTATTATCCCCATCGGAGGCATCATCATCGTCGCTGCTTGGATCATGCGGGTCGTGAAGTGGTGCTTCTGCGCCAGGCTCTCTGCGCTTTTTCCCTGAGGAGTCCATGTACGCTTTTGGATCATGGCCAAAGGCACCCGACCAATCTTGGCCGTCTTTGGCAAGCCACTTTTGGCGTTCTTCGGGATCGGCATTCTTGAGGACGTCGCGTCCTTCGGTGAGAGACTTTTCGTGTAACTCTTCAACTGCGGGTGGGAGTTCTTTCGTGACCTTTCTTTCACGGACTCCTTCCGCGACGCATGCTTCCCAAGTCTCAAAAGTCTCTCGGGAATCGTCGTCGACAACATACTGTTGATGGGATTCATCAGTTCCGGCTTTAAATTGGCATCGGAATTGAAGACGACCAATCTCCTCGATATCTTCCAAACCAGGATCTGCTTTTGCCTTAACATTGTCTTCAGTTATGTAATTCTGGACGAGGCGTTGACCATTTTTCGTTGTCCATATAGGAATGTTGATATTGGTCTCTGTATTGTCAACCAAATGGTGTAGCCAGATCATCGCATAGGCGGTGGCACTACGCTTGCCGGCGGTGTGGAATTCAAAGACGACTGGTGAGCGGTAGCGGAATTTGACAGGAAGACGAACATTGTTCTTGCCATCATTCTTGGCAATGTCCCAGTATACACCATCTCCTTCCGCGAGTGCCCGACACTGCGTCTTGCCAATTGCGCCTGAGCTACCGCCGGTTCTCATCTTCAACTTGGCATGGTGGTGATAGTCCAGAGCCAATATCCTACCCGAGAGGAACTCAAAGGTACCAACATCCCAGCCTAACATGGTAGGTGGGAGCCGGGTCTCGATACTTCGAAAAAGAAGAGAAATGCGTACACGCCCAAATCCCTTATGGCTTTAGTAAGGTCACATGATAAAGGAGGCAGCCGACTTACGATACCTCCATCAAACGGATACCATCGAGTGACTTGAGAGCTGGTCTGTAGGATGTCTGGAAGTCTCAAGGCCACAACGCCTAGGAGAGGGTCATGCTCTCGGTGGCGGGAGTCGCGTACAGCGACCGTGACGATGGCAGATCTCCAGTCTCTAACGAACCTCTCTGTCCCAGCATTGAATATTGGCTTACTGCTGACAACCTTCGTCCGTGTGCGGTAGACTAGTTGATCGTTGAAAAAGATAGTGCAGTAACTGCTCGGCAGCTTCTTGCTTTCTTCTTCTGTGTTTTCGCCAGCTTCTCTCGCTGGCTCGTATTCCCTCCCCTTCCTGTTACCCTCACTACCTTGGATGTTTTCAAGCTCCAAATTCACAATTTGGTGAACAATTATACTGCAAATACCACTCGGCCAGAGAGGGTCTGGAGGAGTATGTGCCACTGCGTCAGCATACTCACTATCGAGGTTTCCCTTCTCGTCTTGCAGTTCGGGCTTGTCTTTGAGTTCTTTGGGAAGAGTAGGGTTTTTGCCGTCAGTCCTTAGGGCAGGTCTGAAGTGCGGTTTACCGAAATATCCCACTTCCCAATGAAGCTCTCCGGGCATCTCGCTATCTGCCTCCATGCCCTTTAGCTTCGAAACTTGAGGATACATCTTCCCTGGGTGTTGTATCATTTTCTGCATTGACAGCTCGATCTTGCCAACAATGTCATCAGCGCTGGAGCGATCCGAGTCCCACAGCTCCACACTCAATTGCTCGTCTGCTTTGATGAGCTCAGGAGTCACTAGAAGCCTGCTTTGATCAATAGACGGCACCCCGATTGAAGCGAACTACTTACGCTGCAGTCTCTTCCCAGATCGGATTGAGGTCATCGGTAATAACCCGAGTACAGTACATCGGCTTTCCATACTTAGAGAACGACAACGTGACATACGGATCGGATCCTCCGCCCTTGCTACCGCGCCTGTCTTGTTTACTGAGATCTTTCGCCCTATGTATCCTTATCCACATTACTCCCATGGCGATGACATCTTTTTGTACGGTGTCACCAGTGAGCATCGCTCCCATGTCTAGTGACATCGATTTAGGTGCCACATACATGCTCGCCGCGGCTCCTATCGCATAATTGACGAAGTTGGAAATAAGAGGGAGGTTGAGGATATTGACACCCTTCTCCACCATAGGAATGCACCCGGCCTGGACCTGGGGTAGACCCATCAAAGTGAACGTCAGTGTCTTCAGGAAAGGCGGGTCAGGCGTCATCATCAATCTCAATCGAACGGTGCCAACCAGACCTTGCAACTCCACGAAAATAGGTAGGGGCACGCCAAATAGACCCTTGACGCCGAGGTAAAATACCAGCTGCATATGCATATTCCGCGCCCTCGCCGAGGTATCATTTTTGTTGTCGCTAGGCTTTGCATGATAGGCGAAGGAGGCTTCGAGATTGTAATAATCGCCACCCTCCTCCGCAGCGGCTGCCTCTTGAGGGTCTTTTGTTTTCTTATTGTCCTCGTGAATGCTCTCTTTGAGCTCCTTGACGTGCGTATCTGGTAGAGCGCGCAGACTAAGAATACGGATTGGATTACTACCTTGGTTGATGTCGGCCACACGAACGTTCTCTATAATACCCGGGACAGATGCGCTCATAACATCTTCCAAGGTATCGGCTACACTAGCAAACATGTCTGGATTGATAAGGCCCCACACGACCGAGAGCAACGTGTTCATCCACTCAACGGACTCTGGGAGTAGGTTTGCGGTTGCCTGTCCATATCGTCAGTGCAGTAACAACTTGTCGTGATTTGGTTTAGGGCATACAGTCTCCCCCCTCTCTTGTTCGCTTGACCATGAGAGCTCCCTCCCACTGCGAACAACCTCTTTCATCCACAGCCATATACCAGAGACAATGCACGCAGCGGTCGGTATAAGGCCCTTTAAGGAGCCACCGAACATTTTCCCAAGTATGACCACGGCGAGGAATACTCCAATGCAGAGCCCGCCCGCCCGTTTCTCCAATGAATCGAACATAGGTTCGTAGTTAACAGAGGGCGTCGGGTGGAAAAGAATATTAGTTTTCTCTCCATGTATTGGCACATCCGAGGTACTGCCTTCAGCGACAGGGTCCGGAGGGGCAGTGACATCTTGATTATGCTTGTAGTCGGGATTGGACTGAGATGGATCGGTTCTGACAGTCGTATCTTTTCCTAGGTTGGCATTGGGAACTGATAGCATGGGATCCTCAGCGGCTTTCATAAAGTCTTTATCCACATCCTCAATCTGAACCTGATTTCCAGTTGTGGGATCTGTGACTGTCTTAGAGGTTCCTGGTTTCCCTGCGTTAGTCTGGCGATGGGGTTCGACATCGCTTCCGCCTCGCGCATTGCGCTGCTGCTCCTCTTTGCGTTGCTGGTCAAGCGTTTGGTCTCGGTCCCTCTTCTCCCTGTCGAGATTCTGAACAAAGGTTTTAATATCGGGAATTTTATTGTGCCCTGCAATCTCGGTCAAATAACTTTCGACTTAGCTGCGGAAGACTGCTTTTACCGCTGTAATGGCCCGGAAGCTGCTGCTGGTGCTGGTCCCGGGATGCCATAGCGGGCCTTGTCTCGATCAGAGCTCGGGCAAGCAGTCTTCGGGACGCAGCTGAGAGCCCTTGAGCGGCAACAGTCAAATGCTCTAGGTCCCTTAAATTACACTGGAAGTCTAAGAGTCGATGCTGCGGTACAGCACAATTGTCCACATCAAGGACTCATTGAAGAGGAGATCGTAATTGACAAACAGGGTACGCGTAGAAAAGCGTGCTAAATCTCGCCTAGCCAATTCAGCTGCAGCTAGTGGTTTTCTACGTCATCGTGCAACAAGCTTTGATGTACAAGCACTTGATACGAGTAGGAAGTAAAGTACCTTAGGACGCAACAGTGGGTTCATTCACTCGGGGCAAGGGTGGAGACGGCGATCCTCCCGCTACTCAAGGAAGTCAGAGAACTCTAAGCCGAGTGATTCAACTACTTCATGTAATTCCTATTAGGCTTTAGGGAAGAGCCGCAAGAATGAACTTTAGGTGATCGGGGATACTTTCGTAAGAGACTTCGAGGTCAGTATATTGGTTTGAGCATGCAAGCACTTCACTCACGATCATATCATAATTGCAGATCCTTCTCGGACAAATCATGCCCAAAATCAAAGCCTTCGTCAACGGCCGCGTATGTCATCGTGGCCAGGAGATTATCGAGTCAATCTATGTCGACGAAGAAAGCGGTATGATCATTCGGCAACCGCCCGAGATGCCAAGCGACTTAGTCGATCTCGAAGGTAAACTGCTTGCACCTGCCTTTCTAGAATTACAAACAAATGGTTGCCTGGGGTTTCACTTCACCAATTTCAGGGATGCTGAAAGCTACAACGAAGAGTTGGAAAGGATTTCTAGACATTTGGTCTCTCGGGGCGTTGGCGGGTTCTATGTAACATTACCCACAGTGCATCGAGATATCTTCAAACAGGTATCTATTCTCCTTGTTCTCTTCTTTGCCTGCAATGACTCCCAGCTGGACTTCATTCCGTGGTAACCATATCATGAGCCCCAGCCTTGTCTCCAAATCGTGAGCTGTCCACCTCTGGCCTAAGGGCCGGACTATGTGGAATTAGTAATCTCACTCAGGTGTGCTGGCGAGGATTCCAGTAAGCATTGGATTCTGCTCTTTCATGATTGCGATATTTGAGCCATTCTTTCCTTGGTCTGATATTGCTATCGTTCAATTCAGGCTTGTTGCACATCGAAGGGAGCTAGTCCTTGCTGAGCTTTGTCAGATACTGCCTCACTTGAAGCCTCGACAATTCAATAAGGGAGCCTACTTACTCGGCGCTCACTGCGAGGGACCCTGGCTGAATCCGTCCAAAAGAGGCGCCCATGGTCAGCATTATGCTCTTCTTTTTGGGAGAAACAATCTGAATTATACAGATGCCACTCTCATGCAAATTCCTTCCAAAACCTCTACCGAAGACACATACGGCGATTCTGACGGCTTGTCTGCGATCAAGCTCGTCACACTAGCACCCGAGCTGCCCGGGTCGACCGCCCTTATCTCTACCCTGTCGCAACACCACGCCATTGTCGTCTCACTAGGTCATTCTTCGGCAGATTATGACAGCGGTCTTCACGCCCTACGCGCCGGTGCCAAAAGTCTAACTCACGTTTTCAATGCCATGTCCCCTCTCCATCATCGCTTACCCGGCCTCGCAGGCTTGATCGCCGCAAGTCAGGCACCTTTCTTCTCTATCATCGCAGATGGAGTCCATCTCCATCCCGCCTCCCTGACAATGGCCTTCCGCTCCAACCCTGAACGTTGCATCCTCATCACTGATTCTATTGAGATGGCTGGCATGCCCGACGGCATATACCCTGGGCACGCACAAGTCCCGCATCGGCAAAGGAAAGAAGGGAACAGAGTTACAATTGACGGAACTGAGACGCTGGTGGGGAGTTGCAGCACTATTGAGGACTGTGTGAAGAACTTGAAGAGATGGAGTGGATGCAGTCTTGCTGAAGCGGTGAGATGCGCAACGGAGAATATCGCTGAGCTAATGGGCGAGAAGAAGAGAGGGGTCATAGAGCAGGATCGAAGGGCAGATTTCGTGATCCTGGATGATGAAGGAACGGTAAATCAAACTTGGATTGGTGGGTTGAAGATATTTGATAAGAGCCTTTGACCAGCAGCTGGCGAGCAAAGTCTATCTACGCCTCCACCCTAGAGCATTGTAAAGTTGTGATTACTTGTTCGAGGTCAAAAACTTCAGTTTGATAATATTTCTATATTATATGTTAGTAGAATAAAACTATTAGCTTTGTCAAGAATTTTATCCTTTTTTGGTCGACAAATGTAATAGTAGAAATAACTCGATACTACACTAAAAAGCAAGTTCTATACTACAATAGAATCTAGACTAACTATAGATTCGATTCTAATTTCTAATTTCTAAAATCGACTCAAACTAACAATTTAACTTAGACTGACCGCGTCGGATCGAGTCACCGAGTTCGGGTCGGTTCCAAAAGTTGAAACCGAAAAGTCGGTTCGATTCCTAATGTTTGAACCGACAATTCGGATCGATTTCTAGAGTTAAAATCGAAACCCGACCCGAAAAAATCGATCCGAATTGTCAAGACTACTATTTTTAGTAAATTTTATTATTTTTAGTAATAATTAATTAATAATTTAATAGAAATAATTAATCTATTTAATTTAATTAATAAATATAGTAGATTGTTTTTGTATTATATATTACTATTGTGTATTATCTAAAAAATAATTAAAAATCTAAATCTAAATCTATTTTATACTATTTTTAGTATTCTTAGTATTCTTAATAATTCGATTTAATTTCTAATATTAAAATCGAGAATCAAGTTAAATTAAGTCGATTTAATTTTAAAATAATAGAAATTAAATCGAGTTTTAAATCGATTCCTAATATTGAAACTATTAGATCGAATCGATTCCAAAAGTTGGAATCGAAACTCGATTCAATAATTAGTCTAATTTAACTTTAGAAGTTAAATCGAAAATTAAATAGATTTCAACTATTTTAAAATTATTAGAGAACTAATAATAACAATTCTATAGAATTGTTTAATATCTAAGAGACAATTAAGTAAGATAATTATAATTAATTCGGGAATATTATCGATATTTGCGAGAATTCTTACCAAAATTTTCAGATATCTTATGAATATCTTAAGACAACTAATTTGCATCTAATCTATATAGATATTCTATATAGAGTTTGTTTTATACTTAGTAAGTAATATTTAATAGTAGAAATCTAGAGTTAATTTTGGAGTTATTATAATTTATATATAAATTTTGTCTTCTCTTTTATATCTTTAATTTTTATCTTCTTTTATTTGTATTATTTTATTTATATTTATAATCTTAACTAGTTTACAAATTAAGTTAAATTTCTATTACAATAATTATTAATTGTATACAAAATAACTTAAACAATAATACTATAAATTTTTGAGCTTAGCAAGTTACTTTTATCTTTATATAAACTTATTGTTTTTAAAATATTACAAAGATTTATTTATACGTAAAAAAAAAGTAACAAGCTTAATATCTAATTCATAGCTTTAACAATAATAATTCTATATATAAGATAAAGTTAATTCGATTTTTAGCAAAGAAAGTTGTTAATCAATTCCTAAAAAGCAATTTTTAAAAATATAAACAAAAAAAGAATTTGCTCTTAATAAAGATACAAAAAGAGAATCTCTTTTTGTTAAATAATATTAATAAGAATATATTGTTATTAATATAAAATATTAAAGTATTTAAGATTACAAAATAAGATTAATAAATTTCTATTGCTATTAAGTTACTAGAATCTATAATTATTATTTTAATTCTAACAACACAATACTTTAAAGTCTAACAAAAGCTTAGCAAATTATCTAGTATTAAAAAACTAAAAATTATTATAAGAATTGCAACAAAAAGATTATTGTTAACAACTATAATTTAAAAAAACTACAGCAAATATTCGACTTCTTCTAGTAATATTTCGCAAATACTAAATATATTATTTTTAATTACTTTCTACAAAGCAATTTGAACTTTCTTTTAGAAAAAATTTGCAAAAAAATTTACGTTAACGTGCAAAGCTTTCTAATCTATAGCTATTATATCTTAACAATAAGAATTTGATATTAGTTTTATATCTTCTTTATATTATAAACAATAGCAAGATTAATTAAATTAATTAAATTAAATATTAAAAACTATTAAGATATAAAAATATATAGCTTTGTATTGTCGAAATACTATAATCAATCTAATCTAGTATTAACACTACTTGACTCGATACTACTCGATCTAATATTATATAATTAATTTAAGTAGCTTTAATTAATATATATAGATAAGCAAAGTCTTAACTTCTACATAGTAGCTAAACGTTCTACTATCTATTATTTTGACAAATTGTAAGCTCGAAATATAGCGAAAAATTTACTTGCTTGTTAACTAGAATATTTAGAGTATATTTAATAAATCGAATTAACAATAAACTTACAATTACTATTATTAGCTAAGTTCTTGTAAATTTCTAGTATATAGAAGCTAACAATTAATTATCTAGATACTCAAATTAGTATTGCTTCAAAAATTAAAATATTAATACTATAATATTGTCGAAACAATAGTTAGAAGATTGTTAAAACTTGTTAAACAATTAATTTCTTAATTATTTAAACAACTAAAATCTTTAACTATTAACAATTGAATAGCTAATATCTAGTTAAAGATTCTAGACAATAATATTTTACTAAAAAAACTAATATAAGTTGTAAAAACAACTAAGTTTATTTTATTTGCAATTTGTTACTTTTGTTAAAGAACGCTAATTATTTTTAATAGATATTTATTAATAATAAGTTTTAAAAGATCGAAAAACTAATTATATAACAATTATACAATTGGAAATCGATAATTAGATAGTTAATAACTAGTTGAAGACGTATTATTAAAGCGAGATAAAATTTTACTTCGACGCATTAATAAGAAAACTAAGTTACTTAGTTTTCTTAATCTTTGTTCTTTTATTTATTGCAAAATTCTTTTATTAAACAATCAAATAAGTTAACTTGTTAGCTCGATAATTAAAACAAATATTAATTAATTTCTTTTACTACAATATACAAAATCAATCAATAAATTAAATTGCAAACATACTTCGAAAATTGAAATAAATTTATCAATTACTTTAAAAGCAATATCTAGACGCAACTTTTAATTAAATAATAATTAATCTTGTTTAAATAAAATTAAAAAGTTCTTAATTATTGCAAAGACGCAAAAGATCTAGATTAAAAAGATTAATATTTAGTCTTATTAATATAAGAAAACTAGAAAGATTGATTTAATAATTGCAAAGATACAAAATAGTATTGCTATCTTTATAATTATTAAGATTAAGAAAAAGAATAAAGAAATTAAGTAATACAATTAAATTTTAAATTTTTAACAAGTTTTATTTACAATTAAGCAAAAATAACAATTTAATTAGAAATTATCTATTAATATTTTATTTCTTAAACAAATTAAATTTATTAATTCTGCTTAAATCTATATTTGTTATAATCTTAAGATAAAACAACGAAAATATAAAACTTATTTAAAAGTTTATTAATTGTTTATATATTAAGACTTTGCTCAAATTATAATTAACAAAATCGATTAAGTTAATAATATTAACAAAGAGAAGTATATTTAGCTATTTTATTTATTTAAATTTTTCGAAAAGTATCTATTAAATTAGATATTTAATTTAGATTTTGTTAAATTTCTTAATCTTTATAATTTAACAACTAAAATATTTTTATCGAAATCTTTATTGCGCAATTGTATCTTTTTACTATATTTACTAATATTATTATCTATTATTTACAAACTATTAATAAAGCTCTAAAATAATAAATTATATTATTATTATTATAATTATTAGTATCTTTGCGTTATCTCTTGCAACTCTTAAACAAATTGCTAAAATTAGCAATAATATAAACTTTCTTATCTAGAAACAAGACTTGTTTAAAATTCTTAAATAAATTAAACTCTAAAAATATATCGAATTAAATATTAGTTCTATTAGTTCTCTTAATATAATTATCGAAAAACAAATTAAATAGAATACTAGTAACAAGAAGTATATAAATGCGTTTCAAAATATTGTTAATAAAAATTTATATTACAATATAAAAAAATTCGATCTAATTAAAAAAACTTATTAAAAAATTGTTAAAATATACAAATCTAAAGAGTTAAGTATATTAATAAGAATTTTTATCAAATTTAAGTTTTTTAAAACTTTTAGTTGCTAAGATATTAATAAATACAAAATTAAGTTTTGCAATATTATTAATAAACTATTTATCTATTTAAGTAATTTAGTTATAAATAAGAACTAATTTATTTTTAAATATCTAGTCAATTTTAACAATATTGTTTGTTTCTTTATTGATTAATAAGTATCGAAATATAAGTTTTTTAACAAAAATAATATTCTAAAGCAAAAGTTGTTTATTATTATTTATAATTACAAGATTTAATATATTAATTTAATAGATATTTTAATTATTAATATTATTTTAATTTTAACAATAATTACTAAACTAGTTGCTATTATAAGAGATATTCTTTTTGTTATTAACAATTTTAATTTTGTATATATTAAACAAAAGAAATATACAAATTGCAAAAAAATCGATTATTAAAAATTAAACTACTAGAATTTATATCTAGAACTATATTTTGTTTTAAACAATAATAGTTTCGAAAACAATCGAAACAATAATAAAAACAAATATTGTTAAAATTACAATAATTAAAAGAAAAATTGAAAGAAGTTTAGATCTAAAAAAGTTAAAAACAAGTTTGAATTTAAGTTTAACAAAAACAAAAACAAAAACAATAATAATAATAGTAAAAAGTAAAAAGCTATTAAAACGATAGTTTATAAATATTGTTTTATTTTTCTTGTTATAGCAATTCTATTTGCAATTTTTAAGTTGTTTGTCTCTACAACTATAATATTAGTTTTTATTATTAATTATTTTTTGCGCAAATAAGTCTTTAATACAAAATGCTCGCAATATATATTTAAAAACTCTAATATTTTTGTATTTTATTTAAAAATATTTTAACAATTAGTTAAAAATATAGAAAACAATTTAATTTGCTATAGATACTAAAAATATTTATTTATTTGTTAAATACAAAAACAAAAGAGCTTGTTAAATTATACTTTACAATATATAATATATATTTAATTCTTTTTACAATTTGATTTTCTATAATTAGTTAAAAGATATTAATATTGTTCGAAAATTTATTAGTTATAATTTTTCTATTAATATTTAACAAACTTAAGTAATCAAAAACTTCGATCTCTACTTTTTAGACTTAAAAATATTTATTGTATTTATTGTTATTATTATTGTTATTATTAGTAATTAACAAGAATACAATAACTATATAGTATAAACAACTTAATTATCTAAATAAACAAAGTATTTATTAGTTAATTTGCAAATATATTTTTAATTTTATTAAATTATTTTCAAATAATACTTGTATCTCTTGCGTATATACAAGAGACAAAGTAATATTTTGTTAAATTTCTATTAAGTCTAATTGTTGAAAAAATGATTTATTTATATTAATATTATAAAATCTATATTTTTAAACAATTTTAATAATACTTGTTACGTTTGCACTTAATTAAATAATAATTTAAATATTTGCAAATAAAATATTTTAAAAACAAAAATAAACTAGTTTGCTAAATTTTTTTTAAATATTATATTGACAAATTTAAGTATAAAGATAACAAATATATTTATATTTGTATTTATAACAACAATAAATAAAAAAATTTCAAATTTCAAATTTAATACAAAAGATACAAAATATATATCGAATTAGCAATTGTTATCTCTTTTAAGATAATTGAATATATTGAATATTTTAACTAAATTTTAATACAAAAGACTAATATTATAATTAAAAATATTAACTTAATTGTAAATCTTTAGCTAGAGATTATTTAAATAGTTAACTTATATTGCAATATTTCTTTTGTTATTAAGTGTTTTATTACTTTTTTCGAAACAAATATCTAATAATTTTATTATTATAAATATATTTAACATATTAATTAGTAAGAAAAAGTATTAAAAATTTAATTAAGTATTAATTAACAAAAGTTCTAGAATTGTATTTAACTCTTAATTTTAATAGAATATAAAAGAAAATATATTTATTGTATAATAAATAACAAAGATAAAATCTAACAAATGTTAAAAGTTTATTAACTAGATAATAAGCAAGTATTATTTAATTCTAATATTAATTATAGCAAGACTAGTTGTCAAAATAACAATATTTATTTACTTATAACTTTATTTACGTAATCTAATATTGCAAATACTATTAATAGATTTCTAAATTCTATAGAAACTAAATTGAACAAACTTTTTATAACAATATTGTAATAACAATAAAGAGTTATTTTATTCTTAAATTATATTAAGAACTTTAATAAACTAGATTTATTTATTTTATTTAATATTTTAAATTTTTTAGATTCTAAAGATACTACTTCTTTTAAATTATTTTTCAATTTTAAAAATAATATTTTTTTCGATTTTATTAATTTTAATAAGTTTTTTAAAGTTACTAAATTACTAAATATGTTTTAAAATTTATTGTTTTTAAATTTTAATTTAGTATTGCAAAGATATTCGAAGCTTTAATTATATTAAAATAAATTTGCAAATTTTTTTGTTTTGTTATTTAAAATTATATTATTAAAGTTATATAAGTCTAAAATTTATATCAAAACTATAACAAATATTTATTACAAAATAAATTAACAACTAATTAAACAAAATAAGATTAAATTTTTAAAAAAGAACAATATTTATATTGTTTATTTAATATCTAACAAATATTATATATTTTGTAAAAACTAAATTTACAAAATTAAACAAAAAATTAATAACAAAATTCTTTGTTATAAAGTTTGTTAAATTGTTAAAAACTTTAAACAATACAAAAATTTAAACTATATCAAAAATTTTGTTGTTACAATTAAGTTTATAAATTATAAAATTATTTTTGTTTTTGTTGTTATTAATAACTAGAACTTAAAACAAATAAATATTGTTTTTTTTTTTTTTTACAAAGATATTAATAAAAAGATTTATATAAAATTGTTTTATAATTTTAATTAAAACAAAAAATTTATTGATTTAAAAAAGCTTTTTATAGACTTAAGCAATTATTTTAAATATAACATAATACTTTTGTAATATTTTTTAAGAAATATTACTTTTGTTTATTGAATTTTAATCTAAGTATTTTTATTAATAATTTAACTATTATTGCTATTTATATAAATAATCTTTTAATTATTAATATTAACAAAAAGTTTATTAATATTGTTAAAAAAGTTTTTATTAATTAATTTAAAATAAATAATTTATATTTAATTTAATAGTATTTAAAAATCGAAATTAAACGCAATTTTACAATTCGAATTTTTTATTTAAGTTAAAAAGTATATCTAAAAAAAATACTAAAGAATTACAAGATATAAAAGTATAAATTAGTTATTATATTTATAAATATATTTAAAATATATATTGTTAATCTAGACTATATTGCAAATCTAAATTATTATTATATTTATTAACTAACAATTAATTTTCTATTAGATTTTTAACTACATATTATTTTTGTTGTCTTAATAATAAGCAAATATAACTTTAACTTTATTAATATTTACTAAAAAATTATTAAACAAATATTTTATTATTTTTAAAATACTTTTAATCTTTGTTTTATCTTTGATAAAAATATTTGTTTTCTATTAAATTATATTAATATTAATTAAGACAAAAATTAAGATATTTGTTGTTTTATCTTTAAATATATCTTTAATCTAAAAAGTATTGCTATTAACTAATTATTTAAATATTAACTAATTATTGCTCTTTTTATTTGCGAAGTCAAATATATTAAGCAAATATAAATTGTTAAAAAAGAATCTTTATATATTTTTTTTACTTTTGCTAAAAAGATACTCGAAACTTGGAAGTTTTAAAATAAATTTCGAACTTAATAAAATATAATTTATAATTTATATATAAGTTGATTTCTAGACTAAGATTAAGTAAAAGTATCGAAATACTATAATTAATTTAATTTAATATCGATACTATTTACATCGACAATTCCGGAACCCTTGTTAATAGTACTATTAGTAGCTAATAGTTAAATTAGCTAATATGTCGATATGCTCGCTCCATATAGTCAAGCGCAGAATTGAGCTACGATTAACAGAATTCGCAGACGCGTAATTGACACGCGCTTCGCCAAGACCTAATTCCGCACGTCGCCAAGTCCTACTGGCGCGATCCACGGGCGCGATTCACGGGCGCAATCCACGGGCGCAATCTAGAGACGCAATCCACAACCACCATGCGCACAATGAGAGACGTCCCCGTCGACGCATAACCGGGCCCGCGCGCAGAAATCTCACGAATTGTTCGATTCTGCCATACAAATTACTATAGTGTGGACGAGTAACAAATGGAGACGTAAGCGAAGCATTGCGGGAGTTCGTGCGTATCTCGAACATCAAAATTGAACTTCTGTCAAGCAAGCGCTAAGACTTTTGCTGCTAAACGGACTCTGAGTCGACTAATAGCCAAATTAGCAGAATTCGCAACAGGCACTTTCTGAGCAGGGGTCCTGGAATTGCCGATGTAGTTTAGTATTATTCGACTTAATATTATATAATCGATTCGAATAACTTCGATCAATATATATAGATAAATAAAGTTCTAGCTCCTATATAGTAACTAAGTGTTCTATTATCTATTATTTTAATATATATCTTTAGTACAATAATTAATTACTTTATTTAGCAATAAAAGCAATTTAATAAGAAATTTCTCTTGTTTAAGATTAACAAGAATTAATACAATACTTAAATATTAGTTAATAAATAAATACTATTAATTAATTAATTTAAAGCTTCGAAATAAGTATATTTAAAGTTTCAAATATTATTTTCTATCGTTTTAAATTTTTCTTCTTATTGTTACAAGATTTGTATCTAATACTCTTGTCAAATAACAAGAGAATATTTAATATCTATCGATAATATTTGCTCTTAAACAATTAAGTATAACTTAATTGTTAACTTAGTTCTTAGACAATTACTTTACAATTATTATAGATATTTTTCTTGTTTACTTGCGTATCTTTTTATTTAGTCTAGTTGCTTGTCTTGCTTATCTAGTTACTAGCTTTTATCTAACAAATAGTAGCTTTAATTAATAATTTAAGTTAATTGTCTATTTAATTTAGACAAACAATATTAATTGTTAGTTCTTTTATCTAGTCTTATATTTATTATTAGATATTAAGTTACTATACTAGAGTTAGTATTCGTTTGTCTTTCGCAATTATTAGATATTTTATTATTGTATTAGAGTTAGTATTTATTTATCTTTTGTAATTATTAGATATTAAGTTATTATATTAGAGCTAGCATTTAATTGCTTTTCGTAGTTAGTAGATATTAAATTATTCTACTAGAGTTAATATTTGTCTATTTTATATAAATATTTGTCTAATTATATTAAGATATCTTTTTTAGTAAAACTAATTAATCTTGTTCTTTTTGCTCTTACTTATTAAATTTTGCAATTTTGCACTATTGAGTATTAATATATCTTTAATATTAGTAAGTTAATTAAAGAAAGAGCTAAGAAGCTTTTTAAGTTTTTGCTCTATCTATTTTTACTCGAATCTATAGATAGAACTTGTCGATTTGCTTAATTTGCTTAGTCTAGTAAAGATAAACAAATTTAATTAATTAAATAGATAATCGACAAAATTATATCTAATTAAGCAATTAATAAGTTCGAAAAAATATAATAGATAACTTTATTCAATATAATTAGCAATAAAGTTTCGATAAAAAAACTATTGTTTGTTGTAGTTTATAACAAATCTTTAATAGAGATATTATTGTCTATCTTTTCTAGTTATTAGATTTCGAAGATATTGTAATTTGTTTTAGTTAATATTGTTATTTTAAAAATACTATTGTCTTCTATATTAAACAATATTATTTTAAGAATATTATTAGAATTGTTTACAAAACAACTATATAAGTATTAAGACAAATAGTTTAATCGAAAGAATTTAAATATTTATCTTAATAATATTTTAAATTTAAAGTCTTTTAGTTTAATTGTTGCTTTAAAGTATTTTAACAAAGTTGTTGTTATCTAGTATAAATCTGCGTTTTTAAGTATCTCGAGACTTATCTTTTTACTTGTATCTTCTATTTTGTTTGCGTTCTTACATAGATAATTAATAATAAAATCTTTCGACAAACTAAAATAATAATAAGATTAACAAATTAAACAACAATAAATTATGCAAAAATATATTAGCAAATATTAACAATTTACATTGTTAAAAGCAAATTTTCTTTTTTTTAAAAAATAGTATATATTGTTGTTTTTAATCTAGAATTAATTAGACAAATTTCGAAATAAACAATAGATCTAGAATAATAAACTTATACTTTAACAATTCTCTGCAAAATAAATAGCAATAATTTAATTAACTTAATTTTATTGCGCAAAAATAATTTATAGTTATTTAACTTATTTAACGCTAGACAATATATTTAATATAGTTAACAACAAAATATGAAATCTAGTATCTTATAACTAAAGATAATTTAGTCAAATACAATTATATTTAATAATATAAACTTGCAACAATAGCAAAAACTTGTTTAACATTTTTTTAGTGCTTAAGTTAATTAAGTAGCTATTTAAATAAATTTTGTTTTTATAATTTAATTTTATAATCTTTAAATAGATTTTAATCTTATAGTTTAATTTTGCAATCTTTAAATAAGCTTAATCTTGTGTCAACTTTAATCTAGACTAGTCGAAAACTATATTATATAAAGAAAATTAACATTCTTTAATAGAATAAATATAGTATTTGTCTTAAGATAAATCAATTAATTATTATTGTATTTCTAGATACTTTAACAAGTTTTTATAAAAAAATATAGATATATCTTTTAATTAATTAAAGATATCTAATTTAAACTTCTTATATTTAGATATTTTAGATAGCTACGAATTAGACAATATTATTTTTGTTTGTAAGAAAACAATATATAGAGAAGTCTTTATCTTTGTAGAACGTATAAATAATTATATATATATTGTTAACAAAAATATTGTTTAAAACAATCTCTCTCTTTGTTTTTGTAACTTTGTTATAATATAATATCTTAAAAAAATAAAAAATCTTAAATAGTAGATATTTCGATCTTTTTTTTGAATTTTATCGATAAATTATAGAATTGTTTTAAGATAAAAATTAGCAAAATACTTAACAAATTAATATTAAAAAATTTATTATTAAAGATACTAAAAACAAACAAAAGACTATAAAAAATTTGTAAAGTATTATTTTTTATATATAGTTAACAAATATTAAAGAAATTTAAATATAATTGATTTAAATATAAAATTAACTTAAGATAAAACTATATTTTATTGTTAATATACTTATTGCTTATATATTATCTTAGAACTTTGTTCTTAATAGACTAATTGTCAAAATAATAGATAGTAGAACGCTTAGTTACAATATAGAAGCTGGAACAAAGTCTATCTATATATATTGGTCGAAGCTATCTGGACCGATTACGTAATATCGGACCAAATAGTGTCGGGCCAAATAGTGTCGACACTAGATTAGATAGATTATATTTCGATATTTCATCGGCAATTCCGGAGAAGACGTTTTATATGAGCTAATTCTGCTATCGATTCTCTATAGAGACGACATCGGCATTTCTGCTTGTTTCTGCTCGCGCTAACCTAATTAGGAAATTAAAATTATTTATATAAATTAGTATTGTTTTATACTTAGTTCGAAATTTTTAGCCCAATTGGGCTAGTACTAGGGACGTAATAAATTATCAAAATTAGGATTTTTCGATTCTATAAATAAATTCGCGTCTATAAGCGCCAATCTATTAATAAAATCGAGATATTCTATTTTCGATAATTTATTACGTCTCTAGTACTAGCTCGATTGAGCTAAAAATTTCGAACTAAGTATAAAACAATACTAATTTATATAAATAATTTTAATTTCCTAATTAGGTTAGCGCGAGCAGAAACGAGCAGAAATGCTGATGTCGTCTCTATAGAGAATCGATAGCAGGATTAGCTTATATAAAGTCTCTCTCCCGGAATTGCCGATGTTCTATTTAATCTAAGTTTAGAAATCAATTTCTATATAAATTATATTCTATATTTTATTAAGTTCGAAATTTATTCGAAAATTTTCAAGTTCCGAGCATCTTTCTAGCAAAAATAAAAAAAATGTATAAAAGTTCTTTGTTAGCAATTTATATATAGACGTGTATATATTTACGAGTTCGAGATCTTTTAAAATTCGAAGAATATATAAGAGACAAAATTCTGACAGAAAGTTATGCAGACGTTGCCGATAATATTCGATAGCTTTATTAGTAAAATAAAGAGAACAATAGATATAGATTGATTGTCGAGTCGGATTTCGATTCCAACTATTGGAACTGATTCGATCCAACAATTTCAATATTAGAAATCGACTTAAAACTCGATCAGATTAATATTATTTTAAAATCGATTTAACTCAACTTAAGTTAATATTCGATTTCAATATTTGAAATCGAATTAAATTGTTAAGAAATCGAAAATAACATTATTATATCAAGAATTACTAGAAATAGTATAAAATAAGTTTAAATTTAGATTTATTATTATTATAGATAATACATTATAGTAATGCATTATAGTAATACTATTATAGATAGATATTTCTAATATAATTATTAATTAAATGCAATAAATTAACTATTTCTATCAAATTATTACTAAAAATAATAGCATTTATTAAAAATAATAATTCGAGTCGATTTTTCGAATCGGATTTCGATTTTATCTCTAAATCTTAATTTGATTTAAGTCGATTTTCGATTTCAACTTTAGAAATTGATCCGACTTTTCGATTGCAACTTTTGAAATCGATCCAATCCAATTTAATTCGATTAATCGATTCGAATTCGATTAATTAATTCGACGCGATCAGTCTAGATAGATGCAAATTTAAATAGACAATGCAAAGATTGACAGCAATAGATATAGCAACTATCTAGTTGCAAGTTGTTTAAATAACTAAGTCTAGTATCTATGTTCGAGATTATAGATAGTTTAATTATTAAGTTAGTTTAAAAACTTGTTAAAACGTTTTAAATATATTACAAGAAAGAATTTTAATTAGTTTGTTAGCTATTTGTTTTTTGATAAAGATAAATTTTAGCTTAATCTAGCTATTTGCGATCTTTTCGCAAACAAATTAAATTTGAATATTTATATATTTTGTTCGAATATGCTGCGCAAAATTCTTAGCAAACACTATAGTCTTCTAATTGTTGCAATAGATAACAATAACAACTAGATACAATGTTAAAAAGAAAGTTTTAACAACAACAATTTTTTTAACATAAACAACAACAATAGAAATAGATAGAATAATTGCAACTATTTTAATAGTATTTGAAATTAAATAGTCTTCTTAACAATTTGCGTTTATCTAATATACTCGATTTTGCAAATAGAAAAAGCAATAGTTAATTAACATTTAAATAATTAATTAATAGCAGCACATTCTAAATTAAAAATATATTTAGAAATAAAACAACAAATATCTTAATTTTTGTCTTAATCGATATCGATATAGTCTAACAAAAAACAAATACTTTTACAAAAGATAAGACAAAAATTAAGAGTATTTCAAAAATAACAAAATATTTGTTTAACAATCTTTCAATAAGTATTAATAGAATTAAAAGTATATTTGCTTATTACTAAGACAACAAAAACAATATCTAATCAAATATCTAGTATTATATATATATAAAAATTAATTGTTAATTAATAGATATAACAATAATCTAAATTAACAATATAGTTCGAATAGACAATATATATTTTAAATATATCTATAAAAATAGCAATTAATTTATATTTCTATATTTTGTAATTTTTAAGTAATTTTTTGAGATATACTTTCTAATCTAAATAGAAAGTTCGAATTGCAAAATTGTATTCAATTTCGATCTCTAGATATTATCGAATAAAATCTAAATTAATTGTTTTAAATCGATTAACAAAAGCTCTCTTAATAATATTGATAAACTTTCTATTAATATCAATAATTAAAAGATTGTCTATATAGATAGCAATAATAATAAAGTTATTAGTAAAAATACTTAGATTAATATTTAATAGACAAAAATAATATTTCTTAAAAAATATTGCAAAAATATTATATTATATTTAAAATAATTGTTTAAATTTATAGAGAGAGTTTTTAAATTAACAATTTTTTTTGTTTTATTTAAATTTATAAAGCAATTTTATATAGATTTTTTTATTAATATTTTTGTAAAAAAAATAGTAATAATATCTATTTATTTTAGATTTTAGCTATTAACAACAATAAAAATAATTTTAATTTTATAGCTTATAGATTTAATTACAATTGCAAAGATTTTAATATAGTTTAGATTTTTGTATTGTTTAAAGTTTCTAACAATTTAACAAACTTTATAGCAAAGAATTTTGCTATTAATTTTTTGTTTAATTTTGTAAACTTACTTTTTACAAAATATATAATATTTGTTAGATATTAAGCAAACAATATAGATATTGTTTTTTTTTAAATTTAATTTAATTTTGTTTAGCTAGTTGTTAGTCTATTTTGTAATAAATATTTGCTATAATTTTAGTATTAATCTTAGACTTATATAACTCTAATAATATAATTTTAAATAATAGAACAAAAGAGTTTCCAAATTTGTTTTAATACAATTAAAATTTCGAATATTTTTGCAATATTAAATTAAGATTCGAAAATAATAGATTTTAAAATATATTTAATAATTTAATAATTTCAAAAACCTTATTAAAGTTAGTAAAATCAAAAAAAAAACTATTTTTTCAATTAAAAAATAACTCGAAAGATATAGTATTTTTAAAGTTTAAATAAAATAAAATATTAAATAAAATAGATAAATCTAACTTATTAGAGTTCTTGATATAATTTAAAAGCAAAACAGTTTTTTGCTGCTATTATAGTACTGTATAGTCTCTCTATAGGGTGATTTCTCTGCAGAAAACCGGTGAATTGCCGGTGAACTCCCGGTGAACTCCCGGTGAACTCCCGGTGGACATCCGGTAAGAAAACAGTAATTTCCTAGTAATTCCCTAGTAATTTCCTAGTAAATCACTCGTTATACTCGGTTTGACATCCCATAACACGCCCCACGGTAAGTAGGTGAGCTTACCGTTATTGCACTAAAGTATCAAAAAAAAACAATTTAATTAAGTAAAGTAAGTACTTATACTATCTAATATTAATAATAATAAATCTAAATTTGCACGCACTAGTAGGGGGGGTCTTTCGCGCGTATATATTTTAAGCAAAACGTCTAATTATCTAATTAAAATTCTACTAGCGTTGATAATTATAGAGCTAGAGCTTTCCCGAGTATTTTAAACTTTAAATTTAAGGTTAAAACTTTAAATTTAAAAATAGAAAAATACTTTAACGACTTCACGCTTTGACAAATTAACAATTTAGATACTTTACTATTTAACATTCTTAAAATTAAAATCTCGATTAGACTAGCGTCGAGACTTGATCAAAATTTTCAAATTTTCAAATTTTCAAAATTGAATAAAATAGCACCTATAGGGTCTATAGGATAGATAACCGGTAAATTACCAGTGCGAATCTGGTGAGAAGTTCAGGATCGGTGGGAACTTGGTAAACTCTTGGTAAACCCTTGATAATTCCTCTAGAAATAACCAAAAACCGTAACTATCTAGTGGAAGCACTAGGAACTTCCGGTAGAATCACTTGTACAAAAGCCAGTAAAGTATACAATTGTAGTTATTAATTCTGATATTAATCTTGTTTCTAAAACAAGATATTACTATTTTATGTTCTAAGCAACTAAACAAATTGCAAACTATTTAGCATTTTCAAGTACTTGTTTAATTGAACAAGAACTAGCAAGAAGAATATTAAGTCTTATTGTATATATATCTTTGAAAGCATATTAAGAGACAATATTTAAGAAGATATATTTAACTACTCTTATTCTCTTACAATATAGAATCGAAGCTAATTAGATATTCGAATCTAGCGTGAAGATAAGATACTTGTAGAAGAAGAGAAATATCTATTAGATTATCTATTTCACACGATAGATTACAATAGATAAATAATATACAAAGTTGCGCATATAACAATATATAATCCAAGACAATTAGACAATTACTAGGAACACAAAATTATTGTTGAGATCGGAACAAGTTGTATTCTTGCTAGCTTTATAGTTAGAGTAATATATGTAACTATAAAAACAATCAAGTCTATTGTAGACTAAGATTGCAAAGCATTTGCAATTATATCTTTAAGTTAACTTAGAATATTATAAATATTTTCTAAGTTCGATTCTCTAGAATTATTGTAACTAAGTAGTTTGTTGTTAGTTCTTCGAGTATTCTTTTTACTACTTAATAATAATTGCTTTAAACAACGTTTAAAAGAAGATTATTTAATAGAGATATTTAATCAATTAATGTCTTCGAGAACATATATTAGATTTCTATATTATATATTAATAGAAGCGTTTTTTTTAACGAAGATTGCTTTTAACTTACGCTTGTTTTCTATTATTAATAAGAATACAATTTTCTATATAAATCTTATAATATTAATATACATTAAAGTAATTAAACGTGTTTGAGAAAATAGTATTATTAACGCAAATATTTAAATCGAAAGAAATAGTCTTTTTGAATCTTATATATTAAGAGATAACAAATAATTTTGTTGTCTTAGTAGCAATATTCTTCTTGCAAGACAAAATAAGACAAATTCAATTAAGCGAAGATAATAGTGTTCGAAAAGATATTTATAAAAATACGTCGATATTTTGGAAGATAGCGTTGCTCTTTTAATTATATTAAATTTTTATTATTCGAGAGCTTTGCGCAGAATAAGCAATTTGTATCTTGTACAAATAAAACAAAGAACAAAATACAATATATTGCTATTACAACTTCTTAATATAAATATATTTAATATTTCTTTTTTGCTAATTCTTTTTCGAGATTCGCTAGTATTATTTTTAGTATTTTCTACAATTAAAATTTTATTGTTTTAATTATATTTAATTCTTTAAATCTATTTTAATTGTCTTTTAAATATCTTATATAGTTTTGCTTTATATATGTTAGAGATTCTTATTATTACTTTGTTATTTTGTTTCTTATTGCAATATTTAAGATATTTAACAAAGTAACACAAATAATTGTAAAACTTTTATAGAATAAATACTTTTTCTTAATTTTATAGTTTGCAAGCTATTAGTCTATAATTACGTAAAACTTAAGTATATATATAGTTAGTAAAATAGTAGTTTAGATTTCTTTTATTCTTTGTTTTGTAAATATATTTTGCATGCGAACAAAGAAGATTAATATTGTTTATTAAAGTCTTAAAAGTACTCTTAGAGTACAAAATACTTTTAATATTATCTTCTTCGAAGCTATCTAAATTCTTCGATATATATATCGAAGATTAATATCGAATATAGAATTATACTATCTAAAACTCTTTAAGAAGATATATTGCATATATCTAAAAATAAATTAATCTAAGTGCAACTTGCAAACAACTAATAATTAGAGAACTTTTTTAACTTAAAGATATAAATATGTAGTCTTGTTTGTTAAAAATATCTAGAAGCAATATTAATATAACAAATAAAATTAACAATATTACAATATCTTATTGTTAAGAAGTTTGCTTATCTAGCAAGAAGATATTGTTTGTATTAAGTAATCTTAGTAAGTTTCTAAACAAGACTGTTTTAACAGCAATTTATATACAGTTGTGCATATATTTAGAAATATTAAGTTAACTCTTATTCGAAGAATTTTTAGAAGAAACAATTATAGAGTATCTAACAAAAATATTATAGAAATAACAGCAAGAATCGCAAGTATATATCGACTAACTTCCGACAATAGTAATATATTAATAATATATTTTCGGAATTCTTGTTAACTAATACAGAAGACAAAATAATATATTAAATAAATCTAATTTTAAAAAATATTTAATCTCGACAGCAGATATATAACAAATAACTTTCGACAATAGTAATATATTAACAATATATTTTTAAAATCGATTCTAGATATAACAACAAAAACTGTAGATATATATTAAGCAATATTTAGCAACAGTTATAGAAAAGCGCAAAAATATATAGATACAAATTGTTCTACTTATTAGATTTCTAATTAAAAATGTCTTAAATATTTAGTAAAATTCTACTATATTTAAATACTTATAATAGAAGTTAACAACATAATTAAAGCAGCTGTTAGTTATAAAGTAGTTTAGTTATTTAAATCTATTATTGTAATTTAAATAATCTATAAAGAGAATTTGATACTATAGTATTTTGCGTCTGTAATTAATAGCAATTAGATTTAAATTTATATTATTGTTATTTTTGTATATATTGTATTATAATATCTCGATATCTTTAATATAATCTTCGAAATTATTGTTGTCAATATTGTTAACAATATCAATAAGCAACAAAAACTTGCTTTTATTAAAATACAAAAATTATTAATAGAATACTAAATAAATTTTTATTAATTTAAGCAATTCTAGTTTGTAGATGTAGTTGTTAATTGTTCGAATAATTTTATAGAAATTTGTATTCTTATATTTTAAATGGACTAATCGCGTCGGGTCGATTAATCGAGTTCGAATCGATTAATCGATTCGAATCTTAACAATTTAGATCAACTTAACTCGAAAGTCTTAACAGATCGATTTCTAAAGTTGGAATTGAAAATCGAGTCGAGTCGAGTTGATTTCTAGAATTGAAACCGAAATTCGACCCGAAAAACCAACTCGAATTGTTAAGACTATTTAAATAATTATATTATAATTATTAATAGTCAATATGTAGTTAATATCTAGTCAATATCTATTTAATAATATTTAATTATTTAAATTATAATAAGATAATGCATTACTATAATGCATTACTACTTTTTAAAAAGAAAATAATTAAATTGCATCTATAGATTCTATAGATTCTATAGACACAAATAATGCATTTTATTAGTAAATTGTATCTATAAGATCTATAGAGTCTATAGATGCAAATATTGCATTTTATTAATAAATTGTATCTATAAAATCTATAGGGTCTATAGGTGCAAATGTTGCATTTTATTAATAATAATAAATCTAAAATTAGTAATTCTTGGCATAATAACGTAATTTTCGATTTCTTGACAATTCGATTCGATTTCTAATATTGAAATCGAATATCGACTCGAATCGAATCGAATCGATTTTAAAATAATAGAAATCGACTTGGGTTTCGAATCGATTTCTAGAGTTGAAACTATTAGATCGGGTCGATTCCAATAGTTGGAATCGAAACCCGACCCGACAATTAGTCTAATTTCAAAAATTTGTATAATCGAGTTGTTTTAATATTTCGAATATTAAGTATAATTTAATTATCGATTTTAAATTTTGAGATTGCAGTATATTTGAAATTAGCAAACTCTACTTATTTAATTTAAATTTAAATAAACTTTTAGCAAAAAAAATTGTAAAAAATCTCAATCTTTTTAACAATCTTTTTAATAATCTTTTTAACAATCTTTTTAACAATCTTTTTAACAATCTTTTTAACAATCTTTTTAACAATCTTTTTAACAATCTTTTTAACAATCTTTTTAACAATCTTTTTTACAA
>JAABUS010000418.1_pt1 | contig 108599 bp, 98 predicted proteins | sample 5560161 | NCBI WGS metagenome assembly JAABUS01 (sample SAMN10711885, study PRJNA513376) | rock metagenome | isolation source: Antarctica rocks | place: Antarctica: Victoria Land, Trio Nunatak nord | collected 2016-01-04
CTGTTTATTGAAGTGTACTTGATCAATGTAAACTGATAAAAAACAAAAAACTATGTAGTAATAAATTACCATATAATATTATCAGAAATATTTTTCAAACAGTATGCAGCGAAAACTCATCATTGAAATAAATGACATTGCCTTAAAGGGCTTAATAAATATTTCATAATTAAATGATCACTACACTAGATTAATAACATTGCCTCCGGAGTTTGGTACCTGGCTGGCACTGAAAGCTGAAAGCTTATATTTGCTTATCAAATCGATTTATGAAAAAAAAGCCGTACCTCTTTACTCTGATAATACTTTTTATAACCTGTAACTCCACCCTCCTATTTGCATGGGGTTTCTGGGCTCATCAAAGAATTAATCGTGCTGCTATTTTTGCTTTACCGGATAGCATGAGGGTTTTCTTTTATAATCATATTGATTTTATTACAGAAGAAGCACAAATGCCCGATGTAAGAATATATGCCATCAACTATAAAGAAGAAGCAAACCGCCATTACATAGATTTGGAAATGCTTCATAATACTTCTTATGAAAAAATGCCCGGTACCCTGGCAGAAGCAAAAGCTAAGTTTGGCGATTCACTGTTACAGAAGTCAGGGCTGCTTCCCTGGTATATTGATGATATCATGACAAAACTTACCAAAGCTTTCCACGATAAAAACAAACCTTATATCTTGTTGCAGGCTGGCGATTTAGCTCACTATATAGGTGATGCGCACATGCCTTTGCATACTACCGTTAATCATGACGGACAACTAACCGGTCAAAAAGGAATTCATTCTTTCTGGGAAGCTCAGTTACCTGAAAGTTTTGGTGGCAGCTATAACTTTTATACTGGCGGTGCCGTATATATAAACGATACCAGAAAGGAGATCTGGCGGATCATGAAAGACAGTCACCGCCTGGTTGACACCTTACTGCTTGCTGAAAAAGCTTTACAACAACAATTTCCTGCAGATCAGATGTATGAGAAAGACGCCGCAGGCAATATTTTCAAAAACAAATATGGCCAGACCAAACATTCACTTGCATATGCTAAAAAGTACCATGAAATGTTGAATGGCATGGTAGAGCACCAGATGAAGTTATCCATTGCTGCAGTTGCTAATTTCTGGTATACCGCATGGGTAAACGGCGGCAAGCCTGACCTTATAAATATCGATGCCCAAACACTTACACAAAGAAATAAGAAGCTCCTGAAAAAAGATTTGAAACTATGGAAAAAAGGAAAACTGTTTGGCTTAAAAACTTTTAATGAATTTTAAGACTCCGGATGCCGCAACTTTAAACTGCAACCCTTACACTATAAACTAACATTTCATCGTTTATCACAAAATTGATTTGTAGGTTTGCAGGCAAATAAACTAATATCCCTTATGTATACAGTTTCTCACCCATGGCATGGAGTACCTCTCGGAGATAATGCTCCAAGAATTGTAAACGCGATCATTGAAATTCCACAAGGCTCCCGCTGCAAATATGAAATTGATAAGGACAGCGGCCTTCTTAAATTAGACAGGGTAATATATTCTTCCTTTTATTATCCCTGTAACTACGGATTTATTCCGCAAACATATGGTGGTGACAAGGATCCTTTAGACATACTGGTGTTGACATCGGTTCCCGTTCAGGCGTTATGTATTCTTCAGGCAAAGGTTTTAGGTGTGATGCAAATGGTAGACAGCGGTGATGCTGATGATAAGATCATTGCCGTTGCTGCTAATGATCCCAGTGTGAATCACTATAACAATATTGAAGAATTACCCAAACATTTTTTTGACGAGTTACGCCACTTCTTTGAAGAATACAAAAAATTGGAAAATAAAACGGTGAAGGTTGATGAAATTCTCGATAAAACTGTAGCACTTAAAAGCATCCAGGAAGCAATTGATTTTTATAAAGAAACTTTTAAACCGCAATAAGATGGGTACTTCCACAATAGTGATCCTGCTCCTCATCGGACTGACTGCCGGAATATTGAGCGGTTTAGTGGGTATAGGCGGAGGTATCATTATTGTTCCTGCATTGGTATATTTTCTTGGCTTCAGTCAGCATGCTGCACAGGGTACTTCTCTTGGGTTGTTACTTCCACCGGTAGGAATACTAGCAGTAATGAACTACTATAAAAAAGGGTTTCTTGATATTAACGTGGTGTTGATAATGGCCATCGCTTTTGTTGTGGGTGCTTTTCTCGGCAGCAAATTTTCTATCAACCTTTCGGAAGATAAGTTGAAGAAGTTTTTTGCTGTGGTGTTGCTGCTGATAGCGGGGAAGATGTTATTGTATGATAAGTGATGTTAATTATTAATGATTAACTATTAATGATTAACGGTTAGTGGTTAGCGGTTTAAAAGTGGTACACATTACAAAGTTTCTTCTCGCTATTAATCAACCATTAACGATAACGGTTAATTATTAACACTTTTTATTATTGGTCTAAATCCTAAAGCGTCTTCCCGTTAATCATTAATAATTAACCATTAATCATTAAAAATATCTTTTAATTATCCTTAATCTATGCGTGCGCTCAAAAGTATCCTGGTTGATGATTCCCTGGCTATCTATTTTATCAATCCTGACTTTTGAAGAAGCGTGAATTATTTCATGATCATTCAGCATTATTCCAACATGCGTGATCTTTCCTTCGGCATTATCAAAGAATGCAAGATCTCCGCATCTGGCTTCCATTACAAATCCGATTGCTTCTCCTAAGGCTGCTTGCTGGGAGGAATCTCTAGGTAAGGGAACATTGAGAAACTTATAAATTGTTTGAGAGAAGCCGCTACAGTCTATGCCAAAAACGCTTTTTCCTCCCCATAGATAAGAGGTATTTAAGAACATGAAAGATATCTTACGAATGGTTTCCTCATTACGCATGGCATTGTCACTGTTCCACCTGCTGCCTTTAAAATATACTGTATCATTTTTCCAGTTTACTTTATCACCGGTGATCGTAGTTAAAGAACTACCCAACGGCACATTCATTTTTTTCCCGTTATAGTCAACCTCATTGATCCAGTCACACATAAATTCGTTTTCTTTTGACAGGTATTGTTCTTCTTCTATCATTGTTATATGATCCTCCTGGCACCATCCTTCATACCCCTCATAACGCGATTGTATTTTTACCCAATGGTCTCTTGCCCGTTCCATTACAATGCAAGGTTCGCCAAAAAGTTGCTGGCTAATCATTTCACTTTTGTGAGAAGGTTCCGAACGCATGGGACTAACAGGAACACAACAAATTGCAAAGCTTGCTTTAGGTTCATCATTCATAATTTGAAGTTCTATTATTTTCCTGAAATTTTTAGCACTTGAATCTTTCTTTTGTTTTACAGCATTCTTTAAGGTTTACATAAATCTGCGTTCTATTTTGCAGACTGTGTTTGTTTGATTATGGAATTTAATTTTATCCTGCATCATAACAGTATAGGGCATCAAACATTCAAGCTTTTCAGATGTTTTAAATACCATGAATACATGCCTCCACGTTGTTTACCTGTCTATAAAAGATTGGGATCATTATACCTTTAGCGAAATGTTATAAAACAAAATCAACCTGTGAACGTTGAAAAGTACCAGCATATAACCGATCAGGAACTGCTTCAAAGTTTTTATCTTGACCGCGACAATCATTGGCTAGGAATTTTACTTCCCCGTTACACGCTGTTATTACTGGGCGTTTGCATGAAGTACCTGAAGAATGAAGAAGAAGCTAAAGATTGCGTTCAACAGATATTTCTTAAAACTATAACTGAACTGCATAAATACCAGGTAGACTATTTCAAAAGCTGGATATATATGGTGGCTAAAAATCATTGCCTGATGAAACTAAGAGACCGTCCCGGGAGGTCTACGACAGACTTAACAGAAAATGTGGCAGGCGTAATTTCAGAAGAAGAACTTGATTTGAAATTCCTGCACCTGGAAAAAAACAGGACACTCGATTTGATGGGCTCTGCCCTGGAGGAATTAAGTGATGAGCAAAAACAATGTGTAACTTTATTCTATCTTGAAAAAAAATCTTACCAGGCAATAGCAGCTACTACCGGCTTTTCAGTATTGAAAGTTAAAAGTTATATTCAGAATGGAAAAAGGAATCTTAAAATATTACTTGATAAAAAATTACAACGCAGATAAAACCGCTATTGTATTCAATGATTAACAACAATGAGCATTGACCTTTTAAAAATATTATCAGATAGTAATAAAGACATCGACAACCAAAAGCTGATGGATTATTTATCCGGTCAGCTTTCTGAACCGGATTTACATGAAGTGGAAAAGTCTATGGCCTCCAGCGAATTTGTAAACGATGCAGTGGAAGGGCTAATGGAAGTTAAAAATAACCGCCATATTTCATTACTCGTTGAACAGTTAAATACAGACCTTAATAAAAAACTTCGCCAGAAGAAAAAATATAAAGAGAAAAGGAAACTTAAGGAATACCCATGGATTTACTATTCGATAGTGCTTATCCTTGTCCTGGCGATTATCTCGTGGTTTGTTTTGAGCAGGATGAAATCTTGAGGTTGAGATATTTTGTTTAACCGCGGAGAAGTTACGAGTAATGGGTAATGATTAACAGACAACTGCTGATACAACGCATCTATCCGTTAACCATTAAACATTAACAATTAACCATTAATCATTGATATTGTATATAAACAGGCTGCGGACTAAGCTTCAGTAATTCAGCAGGAGTTAACATCCTGCCATTCGATTTAGTATCGTTTTTATAGAACAATTTAAAACCTGTATATTGAACCGGTTCCTTATAAATGTATTGTTTATAAGTATCTAATTTGCGGGCAGGACTTCCCCAGCCATCCATATCAATTACTAATTGCACCTCCGGTCTTGTGCTGATTTGTTTATAATTGGTCAGCATACCCTGCGTAAAACGATGCACCACTAAAATCTTTGGTGGAAGATTGTATTTTGTTACAAGGCTTGCAAGGTAAGTACTCGCATAGTTTACATCTTTTGCATCGAATGTACCGACTACTTTGCCGGGAGCAGCACCTGTCTTCATTGAGAATTCAGGGTCAATCCCAAAATGTACGTTTGGCATTACCAGGTATTTTTCCAGGGCGGGAATTTCTTCTTGCAGCGTGCTTAACCCTACCTGTATATCCAAAAATACAATGGCATTGATTCGTTTTGCCATAACCAATACAGAGTCTATCTGATGGAAGGGCATTCGCAACCGGTATTTCCTGCCTATTCCGGGGCTCATCTGTGCAGTAGTTGCAATATAATGCAGTGCAGGAATTACTTCTATTGTTGTATCGGCCAATTGCCATCTTTTAATTTCACCTTGTAATTTTGCAAGCATCTGGCTAGGCGGCAGTTCTCCTAATATTCCCATCTGTTTTGAATAAAGATTGCCATAAAAAGCTACCACCCTTTTAAAGGGAAATATCGCACCTGCTTTTGGGATGGCAGCATTAACCGGCCACTTGCCAGATGAATCTCTATTAATCACATGAGCAAGAAATTTATTATATAGACCGGTATCCACTTTGTTAGCTGCCCCTGTCTTTGCATTACTATCAGAAATTTTTTGTTCTTTTATTATTGACTTAGGAGTATCTGTTAATACCGTGGAGAGCGGATGTGCAGATGAAGTAGTTGGTTCACTCTCCCCTTTGGTATAATACAACATAGATGAAACAATTACTGTAACAAGAAGCAGTATTAAAGCCAGGTAAATATATCTTCGGGTAGAAGAATTTTTTCCAAGATTATTTCTTGTGATTAAAGGAATATTATTCATAAAGTCACGGATTGATTACTGAAACGCAAACTAAAGCATATTATTTCAATTATTAACAAATGCCCGAAAATGATTCCGTATTATTTGCTATAAGCCGTCTGTTATCGGCAATCAGGAAATTAATACCAAAATGTGGAATGTTTAGGTTCGACTTCCGAAGTCTTAGATATCAATATCTTACACTTAGGGTTCAGACTTCGAAAGTCTTAATTTGATTTACAGTGTCTTTAAGCTTTTGAATTCACTTTTTTGAAGATGTCTTATTCAAGACTTTCGAAGTCTGCGTTAATATTGACAGCTTGTGAAATTTTAGACTTCGGATGTCGCCTCGAAAAAGGTGAGACTAATAAACTGTCAACTTTTTTCATGACAATACAGTTTATAAATTGGAAAATCAATAAGACGTTTTATCAGTTTTGTTATTCCACTCCTCAAATACTTTTATTGCTTCATCTCCACCTATGCGAACCATCTGAATTTTTCTGACGGATATAGCGCAACTTATCTCATCATAAATAAAGGAATCATCAAAACCAATGCCAGCAGCATCTTCGCGTGTATTAGCATAAAAGACCTTTTTAGGTCTTGCCCAATAAATTGCTCCCATGCACATAGGACAAGGTTCGCATGAAGTATAAATTTCGCAATCATTCAACTGGAATGTTTTCAGGTTCCTGCAGGCATCTCTTATTGCTACAACTTCAGCATGGGCTGTAGGATCATTGGTAGAGGTTACCATATTCCATCCCCTTCCCACAACTTCTTCTTCTCTTACAATAATACAACCGAAGGGTCCGCCTTCATTGGTTGCGATACCCTTGCGAGAAAGGTCAATGGCTTGCTGCATGAAATGTAACTCCCGTAACAAAGAATAGATAATTAAAGATATTTGAAGTTAATAAGTATGTCTCAGATTATTTTTTTAACACAGAGAACAACCAGAGAGGGAAACAGAGAGAGTACAGAGGGTTCCTCTGCGGTCTCTGTGTTTCCTTCTCCTGCTATTCTCTGCGTTAAAAAGAAAACTAAAGTTGGAAAAACTGTTTTAAAGCCCAGACATCTTTGTTCCCTCCTCAATCGCTTTATTTTGAATTTCCTCTAGTTTCTTTTTGCCATAAGCAACCTTCGTTATAAGCACAAACAAAACAGGAACGATAAAAATTGCCAGAATGGTCGCTGCCAGCATTCCACCTAATACTGTCCATCCAATAGTGGAACGTGCCTGCGCGCCCGCACCGGTAGCGAATGCCAGCGGCATTACGCCCAGGATGAAAGCCATTGATGTCATGAGGATAGGCCGTAAACGGAGTTTCACCGCTTCAAGCGTTGCAGTGATAACTGGCATCCCGCTATCAACGCGTTCTTTGGCAAACTCAACAATAAGGATCGCATTCTTTGCTGCAAGTCCGATGAGCGTAATTAATCCTATCTGAGCATAAATATTATTTGCCAGCTTAGGTAAAAAGGTGAGGGTTAGTATCGCACCGAATGCACCTAACGGTACTGCCAATAATACTGAAAAAGGTACGCTCCAGCTTTCATACAACGCAGCCAGAAAAAGAAATACAAACACTATCGACAAACCGAATATTAATGTTGAGCTGTTTCCGGCATTAAGCTCTTCCCGGCTTAACCCTGAGAACTCATAACCATAACCTGCCGGCAATACTTTAGCGGCAACATCTTTAAGCACATCAAGGGCTTCTCCACTGCTATGCCCTTCACTGGCATTACCGTTAACTTCCGCTGTTCTAAAAAGATTGTAATGCGTAATAAGCGGTGCGCTCTCCGTTACTTTATAGCTTATCAAAGTGGATAGCGGTATCATCTGTCCTGTATTGTTTCGCACATAATATTGATTTAGATTTTCAACATTTGCACGGTAAGCCGTATCTGCCTGCGCCACCACCCTAAAATTTCTTCCATACAAGGTAAAGTCATTTATATAACGGCTACCCAAATACGTTTGCATGGTGTTATACACATCAGCCAGTGAGATACCCAGTTTTTTACACTTTTCCCTGTCAACATTAACCTGGTAACCAGGTGTACGAGCGGTAAAAAAAGAAAACACACGGCTAAGCTCAGGGCGCTTATTGGCTTCACCCAGGAAAGAGGTAACTACGCTTTCAAATTGTTTAATGTCGTCTGTTCCTCCACGTTGCTGCAATTCAAAAGTGAAGCCTCCCGTTTGACCTAGCCCAGGTATAGCCGGAGGTGAGATCACAATTACATTGGCGCCTTTAATAGTAGAAAATTTTCGTTGCAATGTCGCTATCAAACTACTTAACTGAAGTGACTTATCCTTTCTTTCATCCCAGGGTTTTAACTGGCTGAAAATAGTACCACTGTTAGATTTGGAAGCAAAAGTTACCACGTTCAAACCACCCAGGGCGGCATAGTGTGCAATGCCGGGAGTTTGTTTAAGGATATTCATCATACTGTCGAGCACCTCGAGACTCCGGTTGGTAGAGGAAGCTTCTGGTAATTCGAAGGTTACCAATAAACGGCCTTCATCTTCAGTAGGAAGAAATCCTGTTGGCTTACTTTTGAACAATAAACCTGTTCCAATAAAAATGCATATAAGTACCACTAAAACATAAGGCGTATAACTAATGCATTTTTTTACATTCACCGTATAAGAAAGTGTTCTTCTCCTAAACCATTCATTGAATTTGTAGAAGAATTTATTCAGGCCCCTTGAATTTTTATCCAGGTGCATGGGTCGTAACATTAAAGAGCACAAAGCGGGTGTTAAGGAAAGTGCTATGAATGCGGAAATCAAAACTGAAATAGCTATGGTAATCGCAAACTGCTGGTATAGCTTACCAACAATGCCCGGAATAAAGCCAACCGGGATAAATACTGCCGCAAGTATCAAAGCAATCGCTACTACCGGCCCGGAGATATCTTTCATCGCTTTGGACGTCGCCTCCCTGGCTGAAATATTTTCTGTATCTATATAATGCTGAACGGCTTCTACCACTACGATAGCGTCATCCACCACAATACCGATCGCCAGTACAAATCCAAACATTGTAAGCGTGTTGATAGTAAAGCCGAGGGGAATAAATAAAGCAAATGTGCCTATAATAGAAACCGGGATGGCTAATACCGGAATTAATGTTGCGCGCCAATTTTGCAGGAACATAAAAACAACAAGCGTAACAAGACCAAGCGCTTCCAACAGTGTTAAGATCACTTCATGAATTGAAACCTGCACTACGGAAACTGATTCAAAAGGTACCAGGTAAGCCACATCGGCCGGGAATGATTTTGACAGGTTATCCATTGCGCTATAAATTCCTTTTGCCACATCAAGGGCATTACTTCCCGGAGCCTGGTAAACAAGCAGGTAAGAGGCTCTTTTACCATCAACAAAAGAGTTGTTGGCATAGCTGAATTTACCCAGCTGTATGCGGGCAACATCTTTCAGGTATACAATGGAACCCTCTGTTGGTTTTGTACGCACGATAATATTTCCAAACTGATCTTCGGTATTTAACCGGCTGTTTGTAAACACGGTGTATTCAAAAGCCTGCGACTTATCCTGCGGGGATGATCCTACAGATCCTGCGGCTATCTGGATGTTTTGTTCCTGTAATGATGCAATTATATCATTAGCGGTTAATCCTAACTGAGCGAGTTTATCGGGCTGTAACCAGATACGCATACTGAAATCATCCGCACGCGTAAAAATATCACCCACGCCATTAACACGCAACAATGCATCTCTTACAAAAATATTGGTGTAATTATCAACAAAAGTTATGTTGTGTGAGCCTTTCGGTGAATACATAGCAACCAGCATTAGAATGCTGGGACTGCGCTTGCGCGTAGTAAGACCAAGACGTTTTACATCATCAGGCAGCGCCGGTGTAGCAATTCCTACACGATTCTGAATATCCAGTGCAGCAATGTCGGGATTGGTTCCAACCTTAAGGGTAACGTTAATGGTTGTACGCCCATCGTTGGTGCTGTTACTCTGCAGGTAGGCCATCCCCGGTGTTCCGTTTACCTGCGTTTCAATTGGAGTTGTTACTGTTTGTTCTACTGTTTGCGCGTCTGCGCCGGTAAAGCTGCCTGTTATCTGTACCGTTGGCGGGGTTATTTCAGGGTACTGACTGATAGGGAGGTTTAAAATTGCCAGTACACCTATCAATACAATTACAATTGAAATCACTATAGCTGTTACAGGTCTTCGTATAAAAGTATCTGCGATCATGTTTTTCCTTGTGTGTTTTTATTTCCCTGCAACAGGGGCAGCTGGCACCTTAACTTTTGAACTGTCTTTTAGCTTTTGGATACCTTCGGTTGCAATCAATACATCGGGCTTTAGTCCATCGTTTACAATTATGTTTTCATTGATACGTGTTCCTAATTTTACTTTCAACTGTGTTACAATACTATCATGAACAACATATACAAAATATTCACCCATCTGCTCTACAACTGCTTTATACGGTATCAGGATTTTCTTTTCATTACCATTATTCTTTACTCTAACGGTACAGCTCATCCCAGGTTTCAACAATTTTTTTGTATTAGGAAAAACATTCCGCACTTTAACGGTGCCTGTTTGCGGATCAACAGCCCTGTCAATAAAAGCGATATGTCCGGGAGGGGAATATAAACTTTGATCCGGAAGAATGATCGAAAAAATAGAATCAGTTATTTTGCCGCCACTTTGCTGCAGTTGAACAAACCGGCCAATTTCTTTTTCATCAACCGTAAAATCAATGGCTAATGGATCATCTGCTGAAACAGTATTTAATATGGATTGGCCCGGTGCAACTGCAGCGCCCAGTTTAACTTGCGAGATACCGATAGTTCCGGTAAGCGGCGAAGATATCATGGAAAAACCAAGTGTAGACTTTACATTCTGCACATTAGCCTCTGATGCAGCCACCTGCATTTTTATTGATTCCAGTTCTGCAAGCGCATGATCCAGCGTTTGCCTGGCGATGGCATCTTTTTTAGCAAGGTCGCTGTAACGATCTGCATCCTGTTGGGCCCTTGCCAGGTTAGCTTTGGATACATTTAAATTTGCGACAGCCTGGTTATAATTCGCCTTATATTGCTGCTGGTCTATCGTATACAATTTCATTCCTTTAGTAACATGCTGCCCATCTTTAAAATGAATACCGGTAATGTAGCCTGCTACCTGCGGCCTTAGCTCCACTTCATTCAAAGCCGTAATAGTTCCCGGGTATTGGTCATAGTAAGTAGCACTACCTTCATTTACTTTGTAAACAGCAATAGGTACAGGAGGCGCCGGTGGTTGTTGCGGAGGTTTTTTATCGCCACATGAAGCTATCAATACTAAACCCAGAACAGCCATACCTGTAAAGCAAAATCTGTTATTCATGTTCAGAAAATTGATTATTAAATTAATATTGAATAGTGCCCAGCGCTTTTTGCATATCAAGCTTGCCTGCAAGAACATTATATAATGCATTCAGATAATTAATCTGGGCGGCACGCAGATCGGTCTCTGCTATAATTACATCAAGGTAGGTTTTGATGCCTGCGTTATATTGCAGGCGCAGTGTGTTATACACATCTTGTGCAAGTTCCAGATTTGCTTTCAAAGATTTCCACTCAGCAAGACCTCCTTTATAGGATGCAAGAGCTTCTGCATATTCAGCATCTATCTGGTTGTTAATTGCGGTAATATCCCATTTTACACGTGTTAATTGTAAACTTGCACCGCGTATGTTATAATTCCGTTTGTTACCCTGGAATATGGGGACCGAGAACTGCAACCCTACAAAAGAAGTGGGATAAGCGTTGTTATATAAATTTGTAAACTGATCATTTTGAAATGTAGGAGTATAGGCGCCCGTAGCAGACACTGTTGGCAGGTAACTCCATTTATAATACCTCAGGTTGGCCTGTAACAAACTTTGCTGCGTTTGCAAAAGCTGGTTTTCAATCCTGTTATTATATTGAACCAGCTGCAAGGTATCTATAAACACTTCTCTTTCCATTTGAAGGCTGTCATAAATTATATTAAGGTCCCTGTTACCCGGATATCCCATCAGTTGCTTAAGATCAGCTGTTTTTGAATTTGTCAACTCAAGTGTACGTTTTCTGTCAGCAACGGTATTATTAAGTGCTATCTGTGCTCTCTTATAATCTATCTTATCAACGATCCCGCCCTGATACTGATTGTAGGCATCTTTAAGACTGCGTTCAAGCCGGACTATATTTTCATCTAAAGCCTCTATTTGCTTTTGAGTAAGTAGCAGGTCATAATAAGCCTTACTTACTTCAACCACTACATTGATTTTATTACTGGTAGTGGTTTGCCGTACTTGCGCCCTTACATCTTTTACCGTTCTGTTTGCCAGTAAAAGGTCCTGGTTAAAAATGGCCTGGTTACCGGTAAATGCAAAATTGGAAGTATTCTTAGCACCGATCTTTACTGGCCGTTTAATACCAGTGGTAGCATCAGGAAAGAAAGAAGTGGGTAATAGAATATTATGTTGAATGACATATGATAAAGCAATCTGAGGATACCAATCCGCTAACTTGGATTTAATGGTTGTTTCTGTAATTTCTTCATCAAGGAGTGACTGCCTGATAAGCGGCTGATTCTTCAACGCATACTGGATACAGTCAGACAAACTGGCTTTCTGAAGCAAAGAGTCTGATTTATTTTGAGAAAAAACGCTGCCCGGACAAATAACACCATATATAATTGTTAGCAGTGAAAAATATTTTATCATAAATAATAGAAGTCATCATTAAATTAATAAAAGTTTATTGACTCGACTGTGTCAATAATTATAAGCAGGCAATCGTTAGTAAGGGTAATTAAATAGCGCTCTCCGGATAACCTGCCGCCTTATTAAGCATGTCACAACATCTTACTAATTAGAATGTTTAACTTGGTTTATAAGTAAACCAATTAGTTAACAACTTGTACAATTTCTAAACAGGTAATGAGGCGGGATTACAAATATCACTAAAAACCGTTTATGATAGAAAAAGAATAGTTAAATTGTTAAAAGTAGTTTTTAACGGTACGTGAAGAAAATTGCAACATCACTGGTCTAAAATTAAATAGAAATAAATAAAGTGACTTTTAATTTTGTCACTCATAATGCTGAAGTACCTTCAAGCATGAGTACTGAAAAAAAGGGATCGTGGAATGAATTGCTCAAGGCGTTCGGATCTTTAGTAAAGTTATTCTTTGGCTGTTACTTACCTATTATTGGTTTTGGATTGTTTGTGTTTGGTTTCTTTGCGACCATACTTGCCAATCCCAAAAAGATCTAACCGGCTTGTTAAGCATTGGTTTCGGAATGTTAATAGCTCTTTCTTCAATAGGCTTTTCATGGGTCAAAACCATTGATGAAAAAGATTCAAAGACTATAAAGGAAGTTAAAACTTACGACGAATGCTTCTTGCTAACGGCTGCTTTCTTAATAGTTTCAGTCGCTTTAAAATATGTTTCAATTCAGTTTATAGAGACAAAAATCCCATTTTGTAAATATCTAAGTAAATTCAGTTACTATCTTTTTTTCATGATTTTAGTTACAGTTATCAATTATTTCTTGGTAGCCTTTTCAAAGTTGATTAATATTTTATTCCTGCGAGTAGATAGCTCTATTAGAGATATTTAACTAAATGTTTTAAGCATAAAACATTGGTCTACTGTTTATGTTTTAATCTTAAGATGTAAGTCTGCATCTTTTTTACAGCTTAAATAAAGAGAGGCATAAATCAAGGGTGATAATAAGTTGACACTTGACACGTTTCAGGTTACATTCGCAGTATGATTGTGAGTTTTAAGCATAAGGGCTTACGCCTTTGAAAAAGGTGATGCTTCCAAACTTAAGCCACAGCATATTAACAAGATAAGATTAATTCTCTCGCGTCTGAATGCATCAAAACTTGTAAGTGATATGAACGAGCCCGGATATAATTTACATCAGCTGACGGGTGAGTTAAAAGAGTTTCATTCAGTCAAGGTAGACAAGAATTTTCATATAATGTTCAGAATGGTTGGCGAAGATGTTCAAGACGTTGATTATCTGGATTATCATTAAAGGAGGATAATATTATGAATATGTTTGATCCTGCACACCCTGGTGAGTTACTACACGAAACGCTGGAAAGCCTGCGTGAAGAAACAGGGCAGAAATTTTCTATTGGAGAAGTTGCTGAAGGCTTGGATATGACCCGTAAAACTTTATCTGCTATCATTAATGGCAAGCAGACAATTACACCTGATATGGCCCTTAGATTAGGAAAAGCGTTCAATACTACAGCAGAATTCTGGTTACAGGCCCAGGAGAATTATAACCTGGCACAGGCACGCAAAACAACAGATATTGCAAAGATTAGAGTTTTCTGGCAGCCTGCAAGAACATAGCCAGTGTGATCAAATTCTGAAGAGCATACCATTTTTGTTACTACATGTTACAGTACTTTTGAATAGTAAAATAAAATAACATGGCACAAACAAACAAAATAGCCCTGGTAACCGGCGGCAGCCGTGGATTAGGAAAGAACATGGCTTTAAGCCTTGCAAAAAAAGGGATAGATATTATTTTAACTTACAACAGTAAAAAAGAAGAAGCATTTGATGTAGTACAAGAAATAGTACAATCAGGGCAAAAAGCTGCGGCACTCCAATTAAATGCCGGAGATGCAAAAAGCTTTGATCAATTTTTTAACGAAGTGACGTTGATTTTAAATGAAACATTTGAAACCAATAAAATCAACTTCCTAATAAACAACGCAGGCATTGGCATCTATGCTCCATTTGCTGAAACAACTGAAGAACAATTCGATGACTTATTGAACCTTCATTTTAAAGGAGTTTTCTTTCTTACACAAAAGGCTTTGCCTATCATTGAAGATGGTGGCGGTATTGTAAATGTGTCTACCGGGCTCGCACGTTTTTGTACGCCCGGATATTCAGCTTATGCAGCTATGAAAGGCGCCATGGAAACTTTAACCAGGTACCAGGCCAGGGAATTGGGAGCAAGAGGTATCAGGGTTAATATAATAGCTCCCGGTGCCATTGAAACAGATTTCGGCGGCGGAGCAGTAAGAGATAACCATGATATGAACAAATTCATTGCATCACAAACAGCATTAGGAAGGGTTGGACAACCAGATGATATCGGAAGCGTAGTGGCTTTCCTTTGCAGCGATGATGCTAAATGGGTGAATGCACAAAGACTCGAAGCTTCCGGTGGAATGTTTCTTTAGTTAATTTTTAAATGATGTTTTATTCAGATAGTTTAACACTATTTATATACTTCAATAGTTGTTGAATTTTTATAACACAGAGAACAGCCGGAGGAGGAAACAGAGAGCACAGAGGATTTTCTCCGTGCTCTCTGTTTCCCCCTCCAGCTGTTCTCTGTGTTTATTTTTCTACCTCGCTTAGGGCCCTTTCAATCGCCAGAGTAAGGTTCTTAGCATTCGGCTGGCCAGGAAATTTTTTATCATTAATAAAAAAAGCAGGTACTTCACGCACACCTTTTTGAAGCCCTTCCAACAAGTCGTCGCGCACCTGCCAGCTATAAATAGAATTAACGAGGTTATCAAGAAATCGTTTATCTGTAATTCCGATTTCCCTTGCATAAGTTTTAAGACTGATTGTTCCCAATTTCTTTCGGTTCTCAAATAAAATATCATGCATCTCCCAAAACTTGCCTTCACGGGCGGCAGCTACCGCGGCTTCCGCAGCTTTCATCGCATACTGGTGCACTTGTGACAAAGGAAAATGCCTGAAGCTGTATTTGATCTTCCCTTCAAATACAGGCAATAACCGCTTAATTACTTCATTGGCTTTAGCACAGCCTTCACTTTGATAGTCGCCAAATTCGACAATAGTAACCGGCGCATTTACTTTTCCTAACCAGATATTTTTAGTTAGGATGATTTCGTTATTATTTTTTGATTTTATTGACATACTTTTCCCTCTGTACAGCCATCCATCCTGCCTTATGACAGGTCTAAATTAATGATGCCATCCTTTAATATTGGGATGGCATCATTAGTATTATAAATTACGTTGCTTTCGATCCATTTATAACAGATCAAACATAATATGGTTCAACCTTAAAAATACGTCTTCATAAATTAGCTATATTTTCACGGTCTCATGCGCTTCGTTCCGGAAAACCACCAGCCCGTCAAATACATCCACCAATACCGGCTGAGATTTATCAATTGAACCTGCCAGGATTTTTTTACTTAACTGGTTTACAATCTCTTTTTGCACCAGCCTTTTTAAAGGTCTTGCACCAAGTTGAGCATCAAACCCGTTCTCAGCTAAATAATCAATTGCATAATCGCTGAATTCAAGGCGAATACCATTTTTAGCAACCAGTTCCTTAAGATTTTCCAGTTGAATTTTTATAATGCCCTTTATCTCTTTTTTCAGCAACGGCTGGAACATAATCACTTCATCTATGCGATTCAAAAATTCCGGCCTTATCGTCTGCCTTAACAACTCCATCACTTCATCCTTGGTCTTGTCTACCACTTCTTCTTTATTCTTTTCATTCACCTCTTCAAAATTCGCCTGGATAATATGGCTTCCTATATTACTGGTCATGATGATAATGGAATTTTTAAAATTCACCACCCTGCCTTTGTTATCTGTCAGGCGGCCGTCATCCAGCACCTGGAGAAGGATATTAAAAACATCCGGATGTGCTTTCTCTATTTCATCCAGCAACACTACACTATAAGGTTTCCTGCGAACGGCTTCCGTAAGCTGTCCTCCCTCATCATATCCAATATATCCGGGAGGAGCTCCAATCAGGCGGCTGACAGTGTGTTTCTCCTGGTATTCACTCATATCAATTCTGGTCATCATGCTATCATCATCAAAAAGATAATTTGCCAAGGCTTTGGCTAACTCCGTTTTGCCCACGCCGGTGGTTCCCAGGAAAATAAATGATCCGATTGGTCTTTTTGGATCCTGCAGACCTGCGCGGCTTCTCCTGATTGCATCCGCCACTGCTTCAATGGCTTCATCCTGGCCCACTATGCGCTTATGCAATTCCTGTTCAAGGTTCAGCAGCTTATCTTTTTCACTTTGCATCATTTTACTAACAGGAATACCGGTTGTCTTTGCTACATTCTCAGCAATATCTTCCGCGTCAACTTCTTCTTTCAACAAACGTTTTTCACTTATCTGATCCAGCTCTTTTGTAAATTTTGTAACTACATTTTCCTGCTCTTTAACTTTGCCGTATCTTATTTCAGCAACCAGTCCGTAATTTCCTTCACGTTCTGCTTTTTCTGCACTTAATTTAAGGTTTTCAATTTCAGCCTTGGCATTCTGAATCTTTTCTACAATCTCTTTTTCCTGCTGCCATTTAGCTTTGAAGGTGTCTCTTTGAACAGTAAGATTTGCAATCTCAGTTCCCAGTTCCTTTAACTTAGATTCATCACTTTCACGCTTAATAGCTTCGCGTTCAATTTCAAGCTGGCGTATTTTTCTATCAAGCTCATCCAGTTCTTCAGGCATGCTGTTCATTTCAAGCCGAAGCTTTGCGGCACTTTCATCTATGAGGTCAATAGCTTTGTCTGGTAAAAAACGATCCGTAATATAACGGTGCGACAATTCAACTGCAGCGATAATGGCCTCATCTTTTATACGAACGTGGTGGTAAGTTTCATACCTGTCCTTCAAACCACGCAGAATAGAAATGGCATCCTCTACATCCGGTTCACCTATAATAATTTTTTGAAACCGGCGTTCCAGGGCTTTATCTTTTTCAAAAAATTTCTGGTATTCACTCAAAGTAGTGGCACCAACTGCTCTTAATTCTCCACGTGCCAATGCCGGCTTTAAAATATTGGCAGCGTCCATTGCTCCTTCTCCTCCACCGGCACCTACCAGCGTGTGTATCTCATCTATAAAGAGAATTATTTCTCCGTCGCTGCCTGTCACTTCCTTAATAACGCTTTTTAAACGTTCTTCAAATTCACCTTTATATTTAGCACCTGCAATTAATTGCCCTATATCGAGGGCATAAATGATTTTAGATTTTAAGTTTTCAGGCACATCACCATTTACTATGCGGTGTGCCAGTCCTTCGGCGATTGCTGTTTTACCAACACCGGGCTCACCAACCAGGATCGGATTATTTTTATTTCTGCGGGAAAGAATATGGAGTGTTCTTCGTATCTCTTCATCACGGCCTATCACAGGATCTAATTTTCCTGCTCTAGCAAGCTCGTTTAGATTTTTACCATATTTATTTAAAGCATTAAATTGTGTTTCACTGGTCTGTGAAGAGATGGTGGAACCTTTTTTCAATTCTTTTATTGCAGCAGTTAAACCTTTCTCATTCAACCCGGCGTCTTTCAACAATTTGGCTGTATTATCGTTTCCTTGTAAAAGAGCCAATACGAGGTGTTCAACACTTACAAATTCGTCTTTAAAAGTTTTGAGATCTGCTGTGGCTCTTAATATCACGTTATTCAATTCACGACTGATTGTTTGAGCCGGCTCACCTCCCTGAATCTTAGGAAGTTTATTGAGGCTTTCATCAAGTTTAGATATTACAAAATTGAGGTTAACGTTATTTTTTTTAAGCAGGTATTCAATGGGGCTATCCTCTTCTTTCAACAAAGATTTAAGCAAATGCTCTGTTTCAATAACAGGATTCTGATTGTTGAAAGCTAACTGCTGCGCCTGCTGAATAGCTTCCTGCGATTTAATTGTGAAATTATTTAGATTCATAATTAGATATTTAATTGTTAATGGTTAATCAATGTCGTTGACTTAAGAAGTTAATAGTGTTCATTGGTATTTGAATTACAATTTGGTTAGAGGTCTTAGAGCCCCTTGTGGGATTTCCTTTGTGTTCCTCGTGTTTAAAAGACTCCTTGAATCATAGACCCTATTAAACCACAAGGAACACAAAGGAAATCCCACGAAGGACACAATGAATGCCTGCTACATACGAAATCCTTTAGTCAACGACATTGAATTGTTAATGATTAATTATTTGTCCTTATTAATCTGCTACTTACCCAATTAACAATTAACCATTAACCATTAATTTAGAGCTAAAGGTGGTTTAAACTTAAATTAAAAATTTCAAGTAATGCTGCAAATTCGAATCCAGAACAAATTTCAGGAAATTATGTCATTCAAATTAAACTTTACCTGCTTGAATTGCAGCATGCTATTGAGTTTCATGCTATTGTTACAGACTGCAACAGGGCAGTATAATTTTTCAGAAGTTGACAAGATAATTGCAGCAGGAAAACAATCACTGGGTGGCAAGCTGGTAACAATTGTTGCTAAAGATGGAAAAGTTGTTTACAAAAATGAGGTTGGCGAAGATTTTAAAATGGAAACACCTATACCGATCGGAACCAGCAGCAAATGGTTCACTGCTGCACTTGTAATGACATTTGTCGATAAAAAAGAATTGTCACTGGATGATCCTATTGGCAAATACCTTCCTGTATATGCTTCGTATAGCAAAGGCTATATTACTATCAGGCAATGCCTGGCTGAAGTTACCGGTATAGAAGCTGAACAGAAAAAGGTGGCGAGATTGATACAAAAAAAGAAATTTTCATCTCTTGAAGAAGAGGTTAATTATTATGCTTCCCATAAAGATATTATTACCCAACCGGGAAAAGAGTTTTTTTATGGTGATGTGGGGTATAATACGCTTGGCCGTGTTCTGGAAGTCGTTGCTAAGAAAAAAACATTTTCCAAACTTATGCAGGAGAGAATTACCAAACCGGCAGGAATGAAAAAAACCAGCTTCCTTAACGACAGGGGTTCAGAAGATCCTGCATCTGGAGCTGTATCTACTGCAGGAGATTATATCAGGTTTATGACAATGTTATTAAACGATGGCATGGCCAACGGAAAACAGGTGCTGAGTAAAGAATCCATTGAAGAAATGGAAAAAGTTGGCTTTAGCGGATTACCTGTTAAAAGTGCTCCAAAGGCGGCGCACGGATTTACGTACGCATTGGGAGTTTGGGTTCAGGAAGCTGATAAAAATGGCAAAAGCACGGTGATCAGTTGCCCGGGAGCAGAAGGCGCTTGGCCTTATCTTGACAGGTGCCGGAAGTATGCTTGTATTATATTAACACCACAGCGTGATGCAGAACAGAATCAGAATGTTTTTCTAGAGATGAAAGAAGAAATTGAAAAGCAATTTAAAAGCGATTGCAATTGATTGTTATTATTCAACTGCAATAGGGAAGGCTTAAGCAGGATCAACCTGGCAAAGCTCATCGGAGGGGATTACCTTCACCAGGTTGAAGTTACTTGCTAATTCTCTTTCTTCACAAACACTAATCTTGTCCTGTCTGCTCTATATATCTGATCGGAATATTTTACCAGTTCATCATACTCCTTAGCCGGGAAGCGGCCGCTGTATTGCTTCATGATTCTATAATATAGTATCTTGTCGCCTGCCACTTTCATTGTTGATGAGTAGCTGCCGAATTTACTTTCAACCTGCATATCCTTAGGAACTGACTCGGTTGTATATCCCACCGGAATATTTATTTCTATTGAGTCAACATCGGTATACTCATAAGAAAGCTCAATGTCAAATTTGCGTGATTCATCAGGGACAAGCTTTCTATGAACCTTAGATAAAATATTAGGGCAAATAAACAAACGCTTACCGGTAATCTGCGCATAATCATTAGCCGTTATTTTTAAATTTTCGGTAATGCTAGGCAGCGAAGAAAGTTCTTCTTTATAATCATAACTAACAACGTCATAATTTGGAAGGTCTATTTCTTCTTTCAGGTAATCAAGTACCTTATCTTTGGAACGGGTGTTTATTAATGAATGCACTTCATCTTCCTGTCTTGCCCTGTATAATGTAAGCACTTCGGTATGTAGCTTTCCCTCAGGATCTATTTCCGCTTTTATTTTTCGTAACTGTAAATTATCCTTCATGCTGTAATGAGGAGTTTTTACAATTGTGCCGCCATTTTCATCTACCATAAGTGCAGTCCGGTCACTGGTAAACCCGCTCAGGTATCCTGCAGGCAATGTCTGGCTTGTACATTCGAGCCACATGGTATCTTTAAGCATCGGCACGCTTAATATTACATGGTTGAATTGTGACGACGGGAAATCACTCATTAAAAAGTTGCTGCCTACACCGGCTTTTACAAGGGTATAATATGATTTAATGCCCGCTTCTTTCAACAATGAATACATATAATTAGCAAGCGCTTTGCAATCTCCGTATCGATTTGCCGCTACATATTTAGCGTCAAAAGGCTGCCAGCCGCCAATGCCTAACTGTATACTGATATAACGGGAATTCTTTTGAAGGAAATTGTACAACAGTATAACTTTTTTCCTGGAGTCGGGCTCAGCATCCGTTAAAGAATGAACTGATTGCTTGATATTATCAGGCAATTGATCCCTGCCGCTTTTCAACGCATATACAAATTTACCAAAGTCTTGCCAGGTAGACATATTGCCACTGTAACCCTGCACCTGAAACTGAACCGGGGCCATACATACTACAGGCGCTATTTCATACCAATTTGGCGTTGCATATTCTTCTTCAATAGCAGCAAAATTTTTGAGTTCCCAGGTATATAGCTTTAATGACTTTTGAGTAGTAATTACAGGATTGTCTTTAAGATTAAAAGCTTTATAACGGAAGTCAATACCTTCCGGGAGCACTACAGTCATCTTACCATATTCCATTGAGATACCATCATCCTCAAGCGGTATCCAGCCAGGATAAAACATAGTATAATTAAACCGGATTGCTACTTCATATTCAACGGTATAAGGATACATCTTATGATGAAAGTTATGATACTTGATCCTGTTATCATCAGCCAGGCTACCTTCATCGGTACCACTTATGTCTTGTATATCAGACTGTTTCAGGCTCCTTATTTTCTTTCCGGTTTCATCAAACAGCCTGCCTTCAATAGATTCAACTGATTGCAGTTTATCATATTGTTCCAGGCAATGAGCTACCTTATCACCTTTTTCGTTCAGAACAGTATAGGCTACTTTTTGATAATACTTTGCTTTATTAAGACTTACTACTTCAAAACGAATGTCTTCATAACGTTTTACAACATTCGCACTTATCAATAATGAAGCAGGTATTTTATTAACGGCATAATCAATATCCCCTCCAAGTGCATGCAGCGTAATAATACCCGTTATACATAAAATGATATATTTTTTCATAAAATCAGTGTTGCTTTTTAAATACAATTTGCTCACTGTGTTTCTTAACCACATATCCAAAAAAATCCCGCAGTGAATTATAATCCTCAGGAGAAAAGTTTGCTTTTTTAAGCACTACCCGTGAACGAAGCTGTAAACCATTGGCTGTTTTACCGATCAGGTATTCAAAATATCCTTCACCACTGTTAAAATCTACTTTAGCAGATTTTGGCATTTCATCTAACACGTAATCTTTTGGTATTTCCATGTTCAGCACAAAAGTTTCATTCATAGTAAAGGGCATTTCAACAGGGTAATTCCGCTGCGCAGCCTTGAACAAATTTTCCTTATAACCTTCAGACATTAAAGGGTTAAAATAAAGGATGTCTTCATTATGAGTATCCATTATAAAATCAAAACGCACAGCTACCGGCTCTTCCAGCACTTTTAAAGAATCAATACCTTCATTAAAAATTTTGAAGTCAGAACCATAACCTGATTTTAATTTTTTATAAAATGATTCTGTACCACTTTTAGTGATTTTTTCACGGGCATTTGATGATTCAATATAACCCAATAAAGATTTAAAACTACCTTCCAGTACACCCTTATCATTGTTTATGATGAATACATTTGTAAACTTTTGTTCTTTAAGTGAATCCGTTTCAAAATACACTGCTGATGGTTCTTTGCTTATTATTCGTCCAACGCCATTGTAGCAATCCCCTGCAAGTTTTCCAAAACCTAAGGGTCGGGTAGCATCGAGATAATACGTGTTATCATCTACATGAGCTGCTGCGATAACATAATTAAACCGATCCATTAACGGATACAAGTCACTGGCAACACCATGCTGGCGTGTACTAAGCAACAAAGGATCGGTTTTAATATTTTCATGACGAAGCATGGTTACCAGTAACAGGTTGATATCTGACACACTGCCGTTTTTATTTTTAAAAATAGTCTTCAATGAATTATTAAGTTTTACATCGCTATAGTCAGTGCAGGTAAAATTATTTCTTACAAAGCAATATATTTTATTTGCTTTTTCCAAAGGATTGGTAGCACTACCTACAATAGCTTTCATATCATCATTAAGCCAGTTATTGTCTTTTTCTATCGCCATTCCAAAATCTTCATCTTTCATTAAGGCTTCACTTGCGCTAACCCAGTTTCCCATAATATCTTTAACCGGCTGATTAGGAAACCGGTATTGTGACAACTGGAATTCAATTTTAGACACATGATTTCTTAAGGTGGAAGTATAGTTTTCTTCCTTTATTGCAGGCACATCTTTTATCACCCATCTTGTATTTGTTACATTACCGGTTAGAGATATATGTTCACTGCTTGATGTAAGTGACACTCCGGGTTGCATAACATTAAAGCTCTTATAACTGTTGGTAGATTTTTTTATGAAATATGGAATATAGCCCTGTGAAAGAGAAACATAGTTAAAAAATTCCGGTAAGGCAATCTGGTATTCACTCCAAAGGCACGGGTACTCACCCTGGAAGGTCCATGGTTGAAGATTGAAAAGGAAATCAGAGGAGACTGTATAGGAGAATTCAATGATTGAATTCTCTTTAACCGCAGGGAAAGTAAACTTTTTACGTACCAGGTTCCTGGAGATTTTTTCTTTAAAGATACTGCTGCCCTCCAGTTTGGTTTCAATTACCTGGCCATTCTCGAGGTTGTAGGTAACTGCTTTCAGGTTCTCCAGTTTTTCTTCATCCTGTGCTTTTGAAAATAAATATACATCTTCGTTAGCAGCGTCGAAGCCATTGCGGTTAAGAATTTTAACCCGCTTTTGCCGCTTAAAATAAAGGGTGAACCAGCCTTTGCTATTCCCTTCGAAGTAAGAGGTTCCTATATCAGCGATAACAACTGCATTGACACTGGTATCAAAATGATGTTTGGATAAATCAAAATCTTCAGGGGAAATTTTTCCAAACTTAACGGGGGATTTATCTTGTGCGAAAGAAACAGACATTGGCAACAATAAAATAATTGCTGCACAAAGCGGTATAAGCTTTGATTTCATGAGGTGTTTAAAGTTTAAGGTTTTATAAAAACGCTTTATAATTGTATAAAGTACATAATTTTTTAAAATTGTCATAGTAATTCTGATTTTAAATAGTGATGTGATTTATTTCGTTTATTATGTGTTGAAGTTCCAGGTAGTGTTTATAATTAATATTGATAAATATCAAATTGTGGAGATAGTGAAGATTTATTGTAGCTCTCCGTGCTATTAGGGATGTAATAAGGAACACCTTGTATCCACTGGTATTACATTATCGCTAAGTGACGTTTTGCTATCAACTATCAGCCTTCAGCAATCAGCAATCAGGAGGAAACTTGATTCACATTGATCTGCTGTTAGCTGACAATGACATTTACAGACATTTTATGGTGAGATTAATATTTAAAAGTACAATGGTCGTTCACTTAAGGATTTCGTATGTAGCAGGCATCCTTTGTGTCCCTTGTGGGATTTCCTTAGTGTTCCTTGTGGTTAAATGCGTTCTATGATTCCAAGGGTCTTTTAACGACAAAGAACACTAAGGAAATCCCACAAGGAACTCTAAGAACTTTTAATCAAATGGTAATTTCAAATATAAAAGAACACTTCAACCTTGTTAAGTCAACGAGATTGGTTATAGTAGGGTAACAAAAAAAGGCGAAGCCTTTCCATAAAGGAAAGGCTTCGCCTCAACAAATATCATTCAATAAATTAGCTCATCACACTGTCACCGGTTTCAATATATTGTTTAAAACTTAAGATATCAGTTTCGATGGTCTTTTTAAATAATGGCTGAAAGAGCCATGCTAAGGCACCGCCAACATAACCTGCCGGCGGCTTATAAGTAATAACCACAGTCAACTCTGTGCCACCATGACCAAGGGCATCCCTGAAACTAACCTTTCCTGCATTATCAATAGTGGCTCCTGGCAATGATTTCCATGAGATCAACGCACCTTCTTCTTCTTTTACAATTTCTGCATCCCATTCAATTGAAGTAATATTTCCGGGAATGTCCACTTCCCAATGAGATTTTTTATCATCTATCTCCTTTACACTCTTAAGGTGTTTCATAAAACGGGGAAGATTCTCAAGATTTCGCCAAAAATCATACACTTCATCTTTTGGCTTATTTACTATAAAAGTAGTTTGAATATTTAAAGACTCAGGGGTAGTGGTATATTTTGATCGCTGTATCTGACTAAACACGGGACAATGACCTGATGCACCCCTGTAAATTAAATAACCACCTAAAGCTGCTTTAACAATACTAAATTTTTTAATTCCTCTTGTTAAAAGATAAAATCCTAAGGCTACTGAAGCAATTCTTTCCTTGTCTTCTACATTAATAACAGTTGTGCCATAATTATGTATACTTTTCTTTATAGATTCTGTATTATTTAATTGCATAAAATATGTTTTTTATTATCCTATCTAAAATCGGGCTTTCTTTAACCATTAATTTACATTTACTATAAATCTATAATAAATCATTGAGTATTAATATATTATTTCTTTTAGCTTATCATAACATCATGCATTAAATCTGGATTGTGGATATTGGCTCCGGGGGAATTATAAATTGTGAGTATTTAATTACACAATTTAGCCGGCTAAGTTCAAACTGTTAATTTTAAGTGATTAATTAACTTAATAAAATTTTAGCTTTTTAAGTTTCGTTAGAGGCAGTATGCATGTTGTAACTTCGTCAAATAGTTTTTCATGATGCTATTAAAAATAAAAATTTTATTATTTAGTTTTTCCCTGCTTGGTTCTGTTGCTAATGCCCAGCACTTATCTGCTGCCAATAAAAAGTTCCTGGATAGAAAAGAAGACTCCTTAAAAAATGCAGCTGATAGCATGGTCAATGCGAGTACGCCGGCCAAAAGATTCCGTTCAGATAGTATCCTGGTCCGTACACTAGTGAGGGCTTTACAAACTAATAATTCTTTTTATTATTCATTCGACTCCTTACAGGCCGTCTCGAAATTATATCCACCTGATAGTAGCTTTCGCATCTTTACCTGGCAACTTAAGAAGGATGAATACATGTACATTCAAAAAGGTGCTATACAGATGAAAACCTCTAACGGTGAATTAAAATTATTTCCTTTGTTTGATGCATCTATGTTCACTGCCAAACCATTGGATTCTGTAAGAACCAGGAATACCTGGATCGGCGCGATTTATTACAAGATCATTCAAAAGAATTACAACAATAAAAATTATTATACATTGTTAGGCTTTGATGACTTTAGCGTTAACAGTAATCGTAAATGGATGGAAGTGCTTAGCTTCAATGATAAGGGTGAACCGGTTTTCGGCGGACCATTTATTTCATTTAAAGAAGACACTGTAAAGAGACCAACACTACAACGTTTTAATATTGAATATAAAAAAGAAGCCAGGACCACTTTCAATTACAACCTGGAAATGGATATGATTATTTATGATCACCTCATCTCAGAAACAGAAGAGCCGGAGAAAAAAGATACCTATATTCCTGATGGAGATTTTGAAGGATTCAAATGGAAAAACGGCCAGTGGGTGCACGTTGATAAAGTTTTTAATTTTAGCTTAAAAGAAGGTGAAGCTCCTGTTGAAGAGGCACTGAGGGATAAAGAAGGTAACATTGACGAAAACAAGCTATTAGAACAATCAATAAAGAATGAACAGAAAGTTAATAAAAAACAACCTGCAACACCGGTAAAAAAGAAAGTTAAACCTTAATAAGAACGCTGTGTATAATTGCAATCAGCTATAAGCAGATGAACGCATGATGTTCCAGATTTATCACACACACACGCTGACTTCCGAAGTCTTGAATAAAGAGTGAATTTAAACTTACAAAATAGACGCCGACTTCCGAAGTCTTGAATAAGGACATCTTTTAATACAAGCGCAGACTTCGGAAGTCAGCATTTGCGTTTAAGGTTTCAGAAACTTTTATATACAGATAAAACATCAATTATCCAATTTTAAAACAGCAAGAAAGGCTTCCTGGGGCACTTCTACATTACCGATCTGTTTCATTCGCTTCTTACCTTCTTTTTGTTTTTCAAGCAATTTACGTTTACGGCTGATATCGCCACCATAACATTTTGCGGTTACATCTTTGCGGATGGCACTGATGTTTTCACGCGCAACTATCTTGGCTCCAATTGCTGCTTGTATAGCAATTGCGAATTGCTGTCTTGGTAATAACTCTTTTAATTTCTCACAAAGCTTCCTGCCAAATTCATGTGAGCGTACCCGGTGGATAAGTGCACTTAATGCATCTACCTTTTCACCATTTAACAGGATATCCATCTTGCAGATATCACTTTCCCTGTATCCGATCGGGTGGTAGTCGAATGATGCGTAACCTCTTGTCTGACTTTTAAGCTTATCATAAAAATCAAAAACAATTTCTGTAAGCGGTATTTCAAAAATAAGTTCTACCCTGGTAGTGGTTAAATAACTTTGATTTAAAAGATTTCCCCGTTTACCAAGGCAAAGGGTCATGATGTTACCGATATAATCAGGCTTGGTGATGATCTGGGCATTGATATAAGGTTCTTCAATCTTTTCAATACGACTGGGATCAGGCATCTCGGTAGGATTGTTTACGGTGATCTTTTCACCCCTGGTTGTATAGGCAATAAAGCTAACGTTGGGAACAGTAGTAATCACTGTTTGATTGAATTCCCTTTCTAATCTTTCCTGGATAATTTCCATGTGCAGCATTCCCAGGAAGCCGCATCGAAAGCCAAAGCCAAGCGCCTGGGAAGTTTCCAGCTCATAGGTTAAGGACGCATCATTAAGCTGCAGCTTTTCCATGCAATCCCTTAGCTCTTCAAACTCATCTGTATTTACCGGGAATATTCCTGCAAAAACCATTGGCTTAACTTCCTGGAAACCCCTGATACCCTCGGTGCATGGATTAGCTACAAGGGTGATAGTATCTCCTACTTTTACTTCCTTAGCATTTTTTATACCGGTAATAATATATCCCACGTCGCCCGTTTTTACTTCGGGTTTTGGATCCATAGTTAATTTAAGTATACCTACTTCGGCTGCTTCGTATTCGTTATCTGTAGAAACAAATTTTATCTTATCACCTTTTTTAAGGTTGCCCTGTAAAATTCTGAAGTAAACGATAATGCCTCGGAAGGGGTTAAAAACACTGTCGAATACCAGGGCTTGCAATGGCGCATTGGGATCGCCTTTAGGAGCAGGGATCCTTTCTACAATAGCTTTCAACACGCCATTTACGCCAATGCCGGTTTTACCGCTTGCAAGTAAAATATCTTCTTCCTTACAGCCTATTAATTCTATTATCTGGTCTTTTACTTCGGGTATCATGGCTCCATCCATATCGATCTTGTTGATGACAGGAATGATCTCCAGATTATTTTCAATGGCCAGGTAAAGGTTAGAGATGGTTTGCGCCTGTATGCCTTGTGTGGCATCCACCAATAATAGCGCTCCTTCGCAGGCGGCAAGTGCCCTGCTTACTTCATAACTGAAATCAACATGACCGGGAGTATCAATAAGGTTTAATATATATTCGGTACCCTCGAAATTGTAATTTATCTGTATAGCGTGACTCTTGATTGTTATTCCTTTCTCTCTTTCAAGATCCATATCATCCAGTACCTGTGCCTGCATATCGCGTTCCGAAATAGTATGGGTAATCTCCAGTAAACGATCCGCCAGGGTACTTTTTCCATGGTCTATATGGGCTATTATGCAAAAATTTCTGATATTCTTCATTAAGGCTTGTTCCTTTTTATTTGCGGTGCAAAAGTAATGAAAAGGAGTGAGCTAATGAACTCTGCACTCCATACGCTTTAATCTTTTGATAATGCCCTTAGCTGAAACCAAACGAAAATCTTACATTCGCTCCAAATCTCTGACCATGGAAGTAAAAGCACTTTTCGAAAAAGCTATTGCAGACAGTAAAGGACTACCTGAGAAACCAAGCAATGAAACACTGTTAAATTTGTATTCATTATACAAACAATCTACAGAAGGCGATGTAAAAGGTGAAGCTCCGGCAATGTTTGATTTTGTTGCCAAAGCCAAATATGAATCATGGTCTTCATTAAAAGGCAAAACACAGGAAGCCGCTATGCAGGAATATATTAACCTGGTAGAAAAACTGAAAGCATAATTTATTAATGAAAAATCTTTTCTTTTATAAATTATATTTATTTGATAAAAGATTATTTTTTTTGATAGCAGTATTCAGCGGTCTAACTGTTTTGTGTAATATTAAGGGAGATGAAATCACTCCCTTTTTTATTTGGGCTATGTATTCTGAAAAGGAAAGTACCACCAGCAAGTATGAAATCTTCAGGATACAGGTGAATGACAGTACACTAATAGATTACACTTCTGGTTATACAGACAATAACCGGTTTTTTTTAAGTGCCCCACTCTCCTATTATAATAAGATCAAACTAAATAATTTTAAGGAACCCACCTTAAGCTTTATTCAAAAAAAGCTCGGAAAAAAATACAGCGCTTTACAACCACTAGCGGAAAGAATCTATAACGGTAACCTGGATAAGAAACAATTTACAGAATGGTATGTAAGATATTTACAACAATCAACCGGGAAACCTATTCATAATTTACAGGTAGATGTTCTTACCGGCCACTTTGCTGTAAATCAGCTACTACAAACTGATTCAAGTTATATGCTAATTCAATGGAAGCAGCCATAAACAAGGAATTGGCAGAGTTTAAATATCCAAAGAACCTTCTTTGCAGGCTTGTATTTGCATTCATTTTTTTCTTTTTACTGTACTATCTGTATTCAAATACGATGGTGCACCAGCTACACTCCCCGGTATTAATTTTTCCGTATGTTGACATCACCTATTGGTTTTTTCATCTTCTTAAAATTCCGGAATTCATTACGCATAATTATTTCATCTCTTGTTGTTTTGATGTATTACTGTTTGCCTCGTGTGTCCTGTCGTTTCTTTTTCCCGGTAAACGATTTTTTGTAATTGCTTTTTTTGTTTTGTACTGTATTTACTATATCATAGTTAACAGTTACGGTACCCAGCATACGCATTCAAAAGCTGGAATTTTATTGATGTCCCTGCCCTTTATGGTTCCAAAAAAAATGTTTTACTACATGTGGGAAGCAATGAGGTATTTTGCTTTATTTGTATACGCTGATGCTTTTTTATGGAAGTTATTCAGGATTAATTTTTTAACAGAGGATCATGGCAGGTTGGTAATTAAGAAAAACTTTGCTGCCTATTTGTATTACCATCCTTATGGTTTTTGGGCAGATATGTATACCTGGTTATTAAAACATCCCGGTATTGTTCAGATAATTTTTATTACAGGCTTTATTATGGAAGGATGTTTTGTAATAGGCTTTTTTACCAAACGCTTTGACAGGTATTTATTAGTACTATCTATTCTATTACCTGTTGGCTTCTTGCTTTTATCAGACGCCTTTTTCTTCGAACTGCTGATCCTGTCTTTTACCCTCTTGAATTTTCGAATGTTATCCAAGCCTGTAAGGCAACAAAGGACAATCTGGCGAAGCTCATCCGCTTCACTGGTTTTTAAAAACCCTCACAGGTTTAAAATTCAGGGTGTTCGCGTATTCAAACCTGTGAGATTTTTAGAAACCCCACAGGTTGTTCCCGTAATCATATTGGCCTGTAGGGATTGTATAAGTCAGCAATAATCTTTCCGATAGTTTTATAATTATATTTCTCTATAGCCATTTCACTTATTTGAATTTTATCATACACTTTATAGTTTTCCATCAGGGTAATTATTGCCTGCACTAATTGTAATTCATTTTCCGATGACACCAGTATCCCATTATGTGCGGATATAACTTCAGGTATTCCTCCAACATTAGTAGCTATAACCGGTAATCCGCAGCATAAGGCTTCAAGAATCACACAGGGCTGGTTTTCATATTTGCTGAACAATACAAAGGCCGATGACTCCATCATTTTTTTTGCTACCTGCGCATAAGTAATTTCTCCGGTCCATTCTATATAGTTATCAAGGCCCAACTGTGATGCTTTATTTTTTAAATCTACTGAAGCAGGTCCTGCAAGTGTTAATTTCCAGTTAGTATGTGACAATAGAAGTTGTGAAAATGAATTCAATAATCCTTCTATATTTTTTTGACGGCCCATAGAAGATACATGGATAAATTTAAATTCCTTTCCTGAATAATCCGATAAAGCAAAGTATGCCGTATTCACTGCATTTGATACAACCTGAAATTTTACAGGAGAAATATTGTCCTGAATATATTTTCCGAGTTGCTGACTAACAGGTACAATCAGGCGAGCATGTTTAAGAACTAATCCTGACAGGTATTTGAAAAACCAGCCTTTGTTATAAATATTTTCAATTGCATTTTTATCATAGCCAGTCCAATGTTCTGTTACTATGTAAGGAATGTCCTTATCCCTTTTCAACCACAATGCCACTATACCCGCCCACATGGCTACATGCACATGCACTAGTTTGGGTGTACCATTATTTTTTATAAATGAAGCAATCAGTTCCCCGAAGATCTTTAAATAGGTAACTACTGAAATAATCCTGTCAAAAAACTTTATCCCTGTTATGATAGGTTTATAATACGCAATGCTTTCATTAAGATTGCAATGAGTTGAATTTTCAACCGTTACATGATCTGTCACATCTCCATATTCATCCTTAACTACAAATATTACATGAACGTGCTCATAGATAGACACGGCTTCCGCATGTCTTTTAATGAAATCACCATTAAACGGAGAAATTTTATTAGGGTACCAGCTTGCGAGCCAAAGAACTTTTTTCATACATGGCTTTTTTTGATCAGTCCTCTATTGATAAGTTAGAACTTATCTTTTCACCCTTCTTTTAAAAGATCGTTACCGATACCTTTTGCAAAGAAATTCTTCAACCAAACAAAGTCAGATTTTTTAATCATGAAAAAACCGGCCACAGAGGTATTGTATTCATTTTTAAATACAAGCAATACATAACTATGAAATAATATATAACCTATGCTGCTTATCAATGCAGCTGCACCGATACCGAACTTAGGTATAAAAATAAAATCTGTCACAACAATAAAAAGCAAGGCTATTAATGATCCTACTATGTTGACCATTAATTTGTTTTTTCCTGAATAATAAGCAGCCAGTGGATATAATGAAGAAAGGGAAAGAACTCCCGGAATCAACAATACAAAAGGCAGGTACATACGGTCGAAACTTTCACCAAATATAAAAGAGAACAACCATCTGCCGGTTAAAACCATTATCACACAAAAAAATCCGATCACCAGTAACGAAATCCTTGAAAGCAATTTTAGTCCCCGGTTTACTTCTTCTTTTTGTCCGCCTGCTACCATAGGAAATACGGCGCTTGCCATAATAGATGGAAGCAAGATTACCATTTGCCCTAATTTAGAAACCTGTATATAGTTTCCTAAATCGGCTGCACTGCAATAATATTTTACAAAGAAATAATCTACACGATACACCAGAAAAAAAATAATATTGCCTGCAAATGCTACCATCGAATAATGAAGCACTTTCTTTAGTTCAGTTCCTGATATAATAACCGGCTTCTTCTTTACTGCATAGGAATAAACTACAGCCACAATCATCAGCATACCCTGAAACAAAAATGTAAAAAAGTATATATACAAAAATGTAGACGTATTTAAAGCAGTCACAATACCCATGCTTGTTACTGCAAGTATAGCTAAGAGTAAAATATTACAAATGATGCCTATTATATTAGGTGTATGAAAATTTTTATGCGAATAAAATATGATTCCACAATAATTGGTTACCAGGTTACCGCATACATAACAAAGGGAGGATACAAGAAGAAGCGTTCGGGGTATAAACAATTCCGGTGCAGATCTTATATAAAGTTTTGTTCCTAATGTAACTATCAGTCCCACAATAAAAGTCCAGAGTAATGAAAGACTTAATAACTTGTTAACCGAGACCTCATTCTTAGAGGCATAATAACCCATTCCTGAATCTAAGCTTAAACTAACTATTACAATAACAAAAGCATAGATACTACATACATAATATATCCATCCGCTGCCGGTTGCTGTGAAAAAACGGGCTACCAGTACATTCAATAATAAAACGCTAAGAAAATATAATCCTCTCCAGAAAATGCTTCGAACAATTAGCTTTTTAAACTGCATGTACCTTCTTTATCAGAATTTTTTTATAAAGCCGGTTGCTTTTAATTGCATACATTAAATTTGAGCAATTAAAGGTTGTTGTCAAAAATAGACTTTTATTATGCCAACTATTAAATAATAATTAATGCCATCATTTAAAAAGATAAATACAAAAGCTATCTCTCAGGAAAACACAGGTTTTGGAGCAAACAGCTCCTTTAATGCAGGCCGTTTTGTAAATAAAGATGGTAATGCCAATGTAGAGAAAAGGGGTATACCGTTTCTTCAACGGTACAGCATCTATCATAGCTTGCTTGAATTTCCAAGATGGAAGTTCGCTATAGCTATACTTGGTTTTTTTATCTTGATAAATATCGCATTTGCTTCAATTTATTTTTTGATCGGAGTAGACCAGCTTGGTGGAATATCATTTGGTTCGCCCTTGCAAAATTTCGGAGAAGCATTTTTTTTCAGTACACAAACATTCACCACAGTGGGATATGGAAGAATCAATCCATCGGGTTTTTTAACCAGCACTGTTGCAGCCATTGAAGCGTTAACAGGCTTATTAAGTTTTGCTGTTGTTACCGGACTTTTCTACGGAAGATTCTCAAGACCAAGAGCTTACCTGAAATTCAGTGAAAACATGGTGGTAGCTCCTTTTAAAAAATCAACGGCTCTTATGTTCAGGATGGTACCATATAAGAACAACCAGTTAACAGATGCAAAGGTAAAAGTAACCTTTGCCATGACGTTGGAAGAAGAGGGGAAGAAAAATAATAAATTTTATCAGGCTAACCTTGAAATATCAGAAGTGAATACCCTTAACCTGAATTGGACCGTTGTGCATGTGATAGATGAAAAAAGCCCTTTGTATGGTTTTACGCTGGAAGATATGCAGTTTGCAAAACTTGAGGTACTTGTTTTTGTAAGGGCCTTTGATGAAGCATTTTCAAATACAGTAATCGCACGAACTTCTTATACCGGCAACGAAATTATTTATGGAGCTAAATTTAAGATAATGTATGAAGCAAATCAGAGTGGCATAAACACTATGTTACACATAGATCGCTTAAATGATATAGAAAAAGCAGAGCTCCCTTTATCTATAGTAAAAGAAACACAGGCCTCTGCTTGAAAAAATATTATTCCCAGAACTTAACAGGATAATCAGTACATTTTTTACTCCGGATATTTGGAAGCTGCAATCCCAGTTCTTCCAGTTCCTTTTCAGAGAGTAACTCCTGCACTTTTCCGAAAATAAACCTTTCTTTAAAACGTATGTGCTGTTCTACCAGGTTGGCGAAAATTTCAAAGACTTTATGCCTGTGATCAAATTTATTCAGCCTGTCAAAAACAGATTTAATAATCGAATTATCTGTTTTCATCATGCTTATATACTTGTCTTCAAAACGATGCTTAGCCAGGAATGGGATTAATATAGTCTCTTCAGCTTCTATGTGCTTTTGAAGATCGTCCTTCCAGAACATGTTTGTAAAGTCTGTCAGTAATGAGATATCTGCTTTCTTCTGAACGCCTTTTTTTATAAGCAGGCAGCTTAGTAACTCATCATGGTGTTGCCATGACGTTGATTTAAGGTTATTATCTCGTTTCATAACTAATTCCTCCTGATTAATCTAACTCAACAATTAAACTTAAGTTTAAAAAATCAGGAATTTAAGTGAACCTTAACTATTTAAGCACTTTAATAATCTGGATAAAATCCTGAGCCATTAAAGATGCGCCGCCTACTAAGCCTCCGTCTACATCAGGGGAAGAAAATAACTCTTTTGCGTTGCCTGCTTTAACACTTCCGCCGTACAATATCGAAATTAAATCTGCGATATCTTTTCCATATTTATCTGCAAGCACCGACCGGATGTATGCATGCATATCCTGAGCCTCCTGTGTAGTAGCGGTTTTACCGGATCCTATTGCCCATACGGGTTCATATGCGATTACTATTTTTACTATTTGTTCCGAAGACAATAGAAATAAAGATTCTATTAACTGAGTTTCAACATGCTTATTTTGCTCACCGGCTTCCCTGATATCCAACGGTTCACCGCAACAAAACACCGGTGTTACCTGCTGAAGTAATAACAGGTTGATCTTTTCAGCCAGCTCGTGATTGGTTTCTTTAAAATATTCTCTTCGTTCGCTATGTCCTACCAGGCAATACCTGATACCTAAAGAATATAACATATCTACAGACACTTCCCCGGTATAAGCCCCTGATATTTTATGATAAACATTTTGGGCAGCAATAGAAAAATTAGATTTGCCGGCTAACAAATTATTAGCCATGTCCAGATATGGAAATGGCACAGCAAAAACAATTTCCTGGTTTTCACCAGGCTGAACATCTGCGCTAATAACATCTTTTAATAATTGTTCTGCCTGCTGTACTGTTAAGTTCATTTTCCAATTGGCTGCTGCGATTTGTTTTCTCATTATTATGGAATTTAATAGTTATCAAAAATATGCTTCAGTCTTTTTACTTCTTCTTCTTGTAAAGAATGTTTTTTTAGTTTTTTCCAGTTTGAAATATCGTGCATTGCTTTATCAAATTTGTACCGTGTCGTTTGCGGGCCACACCAGCTGAAGCTCGGAATGTGGTTTCCTTTTAAACCTTCACCAAAAATATTACAGGACACTCCTGTTACAGTTCCGGTATTAAATGAAGTATTGATAGCACTGCGACTGTAATCACCCATTAACAATCCACATTTTTGTCCGGCAGCAATCTTAAGCCCTGTCAGCTGGTTCCAGATTGAAACTTCACCTGCATTGTTTTTTAAATTGGAATTTGTAGTTCCTGCTCCAAGGTTACACCATTCACCAATAACCGAATCACCAAGGTATCCATCATGACCTTTATTGCTATAACCGAAAAACACTGAATTTTTTATTTCTCCACCGCCAACACAATAAGGACCCAGCGTGGTAGCACCATAAATCCTGGTGCCCATTTTTAGCACTGCGCCTTCACATAATGCTAATGGTCCTCTTATCAAACACCCTTCCATAATTACAGCATTTTTGCCGATATATACCGGTCCGGTTGCCGCATTTATAATCGAAAGTTCTACTCTTGCCCCTTCTTCAAGGAATACATTTTCCGGATTAATTACTTTGTTTGAGACAGGTATTTTTTGAGAAATCCTTCCGGCAGTTAATAATTCAAAATCCTGGCGAATAGCCCAGTCGTTTAATTCAAAGATATGCCAGGGATACTTAATTAACATAGAATCAAATTCTTCAGTAATATCATGTCCGATTTTAACAGCATTCAAAATTTTCTTTGATGGCAGCAGGTTAGAAGGGATTGCAAAATTTGTCTCGGCCTCAACAGATAATAACCATTTCTCGCGGATTGTTAAAATACCTATGCGAATATCAGCAATGGACCTGGTAAGTGTAAAGGGATATAATTGCTTTTCAACAGAAGCATTATCAAGAAAATTCATTGTATAAATCTACAACATTAGTGAGCTTGACTTTAAATAAAAATCCCTTCCTGGAAGATTAGGAAGGGATCAATTATCTTTTTAAAGACGGTATTATTTTGACCTCTTTTCGTAACGTTTGTTGAACTTGTCAATACGTCCGGCAGTGTCAACCAGCATTGATTTACCTGTAAAGAACGGGTGAGAAGTATTGGAGATCTCCAGCTTGATAAGTGGATAATCTTTACCATCTTCCCATTTCATGGTTTCTTTTGAATTAGCTGTAGACCTGCTCAGAAAAGATGTATTGTTACTCATGTCTTTGAAAACTACGAACCTGTAGCTCTGAGGATGGATACCTTGTTTCATAACTATTTTTTTAAGGTTGTACGGATTTTGCCGTACGTATTATAAAATTAATGCGCAAAACTAAGGGAATAAAGGTAAAAGTGCAACAAATATTATATCTACAGAGTCCTTCATGAATTTGCAAATTCAAACATCAGGTTAAGACAACTGATTAGGTCGCACTGCACATTAGTTGTTTTTGAACCACGGAGACACCAAAGCACGGAGACACCAAGGCACGAAGAGGCACAAAGATCTTGTTCATTTGTTTTACTTTTCAAAAAACTCTTTGTGCTTCTTTGTGCCTCGTATTTCCGTGGTTCAAAAACTGTTTGCGAACCTGAAGTTTATTTTGTTTTCGAATGTAGTTATATAAGAGGGAAACCAGAGTTTAGCAACATCAACTTTTCATATTTATAAACTGCAACGCCAGACCGGTATTCCAGCCTTTTGCAGCCTGTATTACATCCTGAAGGTCATCAATTTTTTTGCCTGTAACCCGGATGATATCATCCATAATGGCAGGCTGTACTTTAAGGCCGCTGTCTTTTATTAACTTAACAATCTTCTTGGCATCTTCCTGCTTAAGGCCATTTCTTACTTCCACTTCTTTCTTTACTACTTTTCCACTCTGATAGGGTTCCTTGCTTAAATCGTAGATCTCACCGGCGAGTCCCTGTTTTATGCTTCTGCTGATCAATACATCAATTATCTGGCTCAACTTCATCTCACTGTCCGCTTCCAGGCTCACTTTAAAATCTTTTTTATTCAAATCGATTACTACATGTGATCCTTTAAAATCAAAACGGTTGGTGATTTCTTTTTTTACTGTGTTCAGGGCATTATCTAATGTCTGCAAATCAACTTTGCTTACAATATCAAATGAAGGCATATGCAATTGAATTAAAGTGTTAGGATAGGTAATTCATTATAAAAATAAATAAATGAATCGGTTGTTGAATATAATATTTAGTTATGAGGTGCGAGGTATGAGCTTTGTCATTTTAATTCTATATGGCGGGTAATTATTTATTTAATCAAAAGTTTGGATTAATCCCATAATCCATAAATCCGGAAAAATATAATTTACAAAGCTTCCTATACCCTCTTCACCACTACCCTTTTTTTAAGATAAAACAGCAGAAAAATACCGGTAACAACCAGTAGGAATGATATAATCTCTGCCTGGGTAGGGTGGAATCCAAAAATAGAATAGGTAGTATTAACCCTTATTTTTTCAATAAAGAAGCGTTCAATGCCATTCATTATCATATAAACCGCAAACAATGCACCGGGCACCTTAAGACGTTTACGCATTGCCCACAGAATAAAAAATAATCCCAGGCAGATGACAGTTTCATAAAATGGTGTTGGAAAAACCGGTATAGGAAGATGCGCGCAGTATTGACCGGTGCATCCGGAAAGTCCTACGCCTTCATTGATAACATTATGAGGATAAGAATAGGCCACCATCCAGTCGGGCAGAAATGAAGGACCATGGAAATTTAAATGGTGAGCTTTATCCAGACTTCCGAATTGCCTTAAATAAAACTCTTTGTTTGTTGTAAGACCAGTGTTGAACTGTTCCAGTGAAGAGGTGGTTATTATCCCGTCAGGATCTGTTTTATACGCACTGTTCATAATGCCCCAATCGCCATCTCCGGATACCTGGCACCCAACACGCCCGAGGGCATAAGCCAGCATTAATCCGGGTGCTGCAGCATCATTCAGGTGCCAGATCCCGATTCCATGTTTTTTTGCATACCACCAGATAGCAAGAGAAGCACATATCAGACCTCCATAAAAAGTTAAGCCGCTAAATGTTAATAAGGAACCTAACGGATCACGAACCAGTTCATCCCAATTTTCAAGGTTGTGAAATATTTTAGCACCAAGAAATCCGAATATAGCTGCAAATATTACCAGATCTCCTACCCTGTCATGTGGCCAGATTCGAATGGTTCTCTCTTCAGGTTTAGGTAGCTTCTGTTTGTTCTTTTCATACCACTTAAGAAAAGCAAAAACGCAGCCTGCTAAAATTCCCATAGGCCAGCTGCCTTCAAGTGAAAGAATATAATCAGGTGGATTGGCGGCCAGCGGACTGTCAGAAATAAACGCACCAAGTATTTTATATCCCAGCAGAAAACCAGTTATAAAATTTAATAACAGCTCCGGCAAAGACGCGGGTTTTCCGACTACTATTTTCTCTTCTTCATACTGCAATAATCCCTGCTTACTTTTTCTTCTTAGTTCTGCTGACAAAACTATTGCAGCAGCTACAAACGATAGGGCAACAAAAAATCCGAAAGAATTTATAAAGCGTAAAAATTTCCATTTCTCGCTTACTCCGAATAAATCCTGGAAAGCATAATATAAATTGGGATACATAGGCTGACTACCTCGTTCTTTTCGGTAAAAGTTTTTACAAGATTAATTGAAAATTTCGGATTAGATAGTAAGTTTAAAACAACAGGATTCTAAAGATTACCCAGTTCAAGATTAACACGAAACTGGTTTTTACAATAATCAATATAAAAAACCTCTCCCATTCGGAAGAGGTTTTTATTAAAAAAATTTTTAACAATTACCTAATATCATGTCAGCTATAGAAGTCTGTAATTGTTGCTATTAGCTATCAGGATACTAATTTGTAATGTATTTTCTCCTGATTGCTGACAGCTGATAGCAAAAGCAACAATTTAAGATTGACATTACCTAGCAATATTCTTCAAAAGCCGCCATAAGATTTTGTGCAATCATTTGAGCAGAACGGCCTTCAATCTGGTGTCTTTCTATAAAATGAACCAGTTCTCCATCTTTAAAAAGGCCGATTGAAGGAGAAGAAGCGGGATAAGGTAACAAATGTTTACGAAGTGTTTTAACCGCATCTATATCAAATCCTGCAAAGCTGGTAGATAAATTATCAGGTTTTTTAGTAGCATTCATAACAGCCATAACTACTCCGGGCCTAGCAGTACCAGCTGAACATCCGCAAACTGAATTTACCACTACCAATGTAGTTCCCGGTTGTGATAACTGGTTCTCTACTTCTTCGGGAGTTTGCATATCGTTAAAACCATATTCGGTCAATTCTTCTTTCATCGGGGAAACCAATACTTCTGGATACATATTCATTATATTTTATAGTTCAATTAAGAGTGCAAATTAAGAAATTTTAGAGGAATGTATTTAATAACACATTATCAGCTATATTGTCAGTTAATAAAGTGCTTATCGGTAACAATGTCAGTCAATATCTCACATTTTTAATGTTTTGACTGAAAAATAATTAATTTTTGCAATGGTATACTGTTTGAAAATAACTATTCGTCAAAATTATTAAGAACCTATAAAAATAAAGACAATGACACTCGTTAAATTTAACAACCAGCTTCCCAGAACATTTAACAGCATATTTCATGATTTGTTAAATGAGTTTCCGGTAGTTAATAGTAAAGACTGGAATAGCAACATACCTCCGGTGAATATTGCAGAAACTACAGATGCGTACCATCTCGAATTAAGCGTTCCTGGGAAAAACAAAGAAGATTTCAACGTGAATGTTGAAAAAGGTTTACTTACTATCAGCTTTGAAAAGAAAGAAGAAACAAAAAATGAAGACGTAAAGTCTATTCGCAGGGAATTCAGTTATGAGAGTTTTAAACGCAGCTTTACTCTGGATGACAAAATTGATTCAGAAAAAATTGAAGCTAAATATGAAAATGGATTGCTGAAATTCTTACTGCCAAAGAAAGAACAGGCAAAAGAAACAACCAAACAAATTTCTATACAATAATGCAGGTTTGAGGCAGCAAGTATTTGTTAAGGATGATTTGGTTTTGATCCCGGTGTAAAAACACCGGGATTTTTTTGTTTAATATGTAAGGTTTGTGATATTATTGTTACTAATGGCATTAGCAGATTAAAAGGCTGGCTACATCTTAAAAAATTATGTGAACACTACATTTACGTATTTGCTATCAGCAGCTAGCTTTCAGCTATCAGGAGAAAACTTAATATACGTTGATCTGCTGAAAGCTGACTACTGATAGCAAATACATGATCCCATGATTAACTTAATACTACAGATAATTTCATGTTATCGGAGAAAGATTTTATAAAGACTATTCAACAGAACCAGCAAATCATTTTTAAGGTCTGTAATATGTATATGGATACCAAAGCCGACAGAGAGGATCTTTTTCAGGAAATTCTATTAAATGCATGGAAAGGAATTAAAAATTTTAAAGGTGATTCAAAATTTTCAACCTGGTTATACAGGGTGGCATTAAACACTGCTATAAGTTTTTTTAAAAAAGATAAAAAGCAACAGCAGGCATTTGAAGCAGGCAGGATTTCATATCAGGAAGGTTTAGATAATCAGCTGGAACAAATTGAAGCAATGAACAAAGCCATTTCCGGATTATCGGCGATAGACAAGGCTTTAGTAATGTTGTACCTGGAAAATTACAGCCACCAGCAAATTGCTGAAGTTATGGGCATAACAGCAAATAATGTTGGAGTAAAAATGAGTAGGATAAAAGTTGTATTAAAAGAAAACAGTAAAAAGCATTTGCATCAATAATATATTTTTATGGAACTTGATGATTATAAAATCGTTATTAAGCAAATAGGGCAGGAATCCTTTTCTACAAAAGCGCTCCCTGAACTTGCAGATTACATGCAAGGGCAAACGCAATCAATTGTGAGTAAAATAAAACGAAACCTTAAACTTGAAATAGCATTTGCAGGACTGTTTTTTGTTTTCGATTTATGCATGCTGATTTTCTTTAGCAACATTTTTTATTTGTGGCTTTTTACATTGTTGTTGTTGATTTTCTGCATTTGCTTTATATATTATATTGCGAAATTGTTGCGGTACATTCAGGTACATTATACATTAGACACTTCTGTTAATGAACAATTGGCGCAGTACATTCATATTATATCGAGGTTTACACGGTTATATTTTCAGCTTACCATGGTCATGATTCCACTTATATTATTCATGGCATTTATTGCAGGTTATTTAGACCAGGATCAATCAGGTAATTTCTTTATTTTATTTTCTTCACAAATAATTCTCTTATATCTTGGTTTATCATGTGCCTGGTCATTTGTGATGTACTTTTTTACAAAATGGTATATAAAAAAATTGTATGGTAATCACTTAAACAAATTGAAGGAACAGCTTCGGGAATTGCAGGAGGTTAAATAAAAACTACCGTAAGTTAATTGTAAAATTTTGTATAGATTTCTATCAGCAGCCAGCTAACAGCTATCACGAAATCAATACCAGTAGATGTTCTTCCTGACTGCTGACAGCAATTGCGTGGTTTCATACCTGACTTAACACTACCTGATATAAAGTATATAATGACATTTACATTTAATATTTTATATCTAAGTGATTCCATATATTTATAACACATTCTTTGTTTTATAGAACTATAAAATGGTTTAATATTGCCGAAACTTTAAAGAAGAGAATGGATATAATAAGAAAGTGGGTTTTTATACTTTTCGTATTACTTGTATACTGCGTCCATGCTTTTGCTCAAAACGATACTATTCCCAAACCTGATACATTACTAAAATATGATACTATTCCCAAGGATAGTTTATTAATGCCATTAAAACCTATTGTAGAGGATAGTATGTTACGCATCATTAATCTTAATCCTTATATTACTCTTCATGTTGATTCAACTCTAAGTGTTAAACTTGATATTAATAAAGAGCCTCAGAATTACTATTGGTTCCTTCGGAATGCTCCGGTAGGTTTGAAAATTAATAAAGAAGGTATTTTGACTTTCAAAGCTGATAGATCTTACTTTTTATCCGGGCGGCTTAAGTATGATAATGATTATAAAGTAAGTGTCGGAGTTCAGAATTTGAAGAATGCTAAAGAAAAGATGGATACTTTTTTTACATTGGTATTTTATAGTACGGAGATACTGCCTTCACGGGTAAAACCCACGATCAGCAATATACTTTATGTAGATGAAGGTGATACTGTTAACTTTAAAGTTCAATGTGACGCTGGAAGTTTTCCTATTGAAAATATTTCTACTACAACTAATATTACTTTAAAAAATCTGCAGTCAGTCAAAAAATGCGATGATAATTTTGTTTGGGCAATCCCATTTGATTTCATTAAAGATGGAGACACTGCAAAGCAACGCTCGTTAGTGGTAAATTTTATCGGTAGTAATAAGTTCTTTACAAGGGATACTGCAACGGTTCGTATAATTGTTCGTGACGCCCTTAACTTTCCCCAACGTTATGTAGAATATAACAGAACAGTAAAAGATATCAAATACTATATCCTTCAACTAAAGTTTTCATTCAAAGAGCTTGATAAAAAAGTTAGGAAAACTAAAAATTCACGTACAGGATTTGATCTTGCTTCCGGCACTTCAGCTTTAGGTGGAACTGTAGCCTCTAGTGTTACAAGCAACAAATCAAATACAATTGGTAAAATATTGCCTAGTGTAGGTGTAGCGCTTGTGCCTGTAAAGGAAGCTGTTTCTCCTGTTAAATCTTATGAACAAAATTCCGCTTCCCTTATTCGTACCAGTATAAGGAGGTTGGAATATGCTATATCTGATAATTCTTTAACAGGTGACAAGGATGCTGACGTATTAGCAAAATCAAAAAAACTTAAAGAAGAACTCAAGTCTATCCAGGTTCAGCTAATAGATGTTCCCACTATAGATACCGGTAACCTGAGTGAAGAAGAATTAAATAATTATTTTAACAATCCCAGGGTGAACAAGAAGTACAAGGTTACGAAGAATTAGGAGTTGGTTTCCTGTTAACAGAAACGTTGCTGTATAAGGTTTTTTTAAACACAGAGGCACAGAGGAAAGAAACACAGAGAAATACAATGAGTTGTAAGAATCTAAAAAAGTCTTCTGTGTTTCTCTGTGTTTCTTTCCTCTGTGCTCTCTGTGTTAAATTCTTTCCAAACAAACTAATAACTATTACTTATTCTCTACCGGGCACCCGTCTTTTCTTCTCGTGTCAATAACATACTGAATTTTCCATCTACTATTAATCTTTACCAATTGAAATGAATTAACCCCGCAATGATGCAGTTGTCCGTTGTAATAAAATTCATAGGGAGTCCATACGGAAGCGAGTTGCCCATCTGTTTTTACTGATTCAAAATTAATCCGTTCATCCGATGCTCCTGCAGGTTGCTTTCCTACAATTTCAATAAAGGCTGATATTGGTTCATTTTTTACAATTGTTTTGCCATCCGGCGTCCGGCTGATGCTTTGTAGTAGTGCACTGTCTGCAAAAGCATCTTTTAAAGAGGCGGCATCAGCATTCTTCATGGCTAAGAACATTTGATTGATCACAGCTTTAATAGAATCTTCGGAGCTTTGGGCACTTGCTTTACGGCTGTTCAATAAAATGCATACAGTTAAAATACAAATGTATTTTTTCATAAATTTTGGGAATGAGGTTAATATACGCTGGCTGGCAACCGGAAAGATTATTAGATCTTTTAATGCAATATACTTCTTGTCTTGAACTTTGATTTATTTGATTTTATGAGGACTGTAATAGTTTAAACTAAACTTATACCGGAACACTGTGAATGCCTTGTCATCATAATCATAGTCCTCATAAAATCAAATAAATCACAGTTCAAGACAGCTGATTTATACCTGATACCTACTTAATGTACCCAAGTATCTTAAGCATGCTTTGTGCAGTCTGTTCCTTTGCATATACCCAGTCAACGAGTTTATTATGTTTATCCTTTTCTATAATGATATGTTTGGGAGATGGGATCAGGCAGTGTTTAATACCTCCATATCCGCTAATCTGATCCTGGTAAGCACCTGTATGGAAGAAACCCAGGTATAATGGTTCACCATCATTAGGTTTTGGAAGGAATACTTCATTAATATGTTCTTCAGAGTCATAGTAATCATGACTGTCGCAGGTTATACCTCCGAGCACTACCCGCTGGTACTCATTTTCCCATTTATTAATCGGCAACATTAAAAACCGTTCACCGATTCCCCAGGTATCGGGCAAAGTGGTTATAAAGGAAGAATCAATCATATACCATATTTCACGGTCATTCTGTGTTTTCTGTCCGATAACACTATAAATATGCGCCATGCTTTCACCAACTGTATAACTGCCAAATTCAGTATATATATCCGGCATCGGAACTTTTGCTCTTTTGCAGGCTTCTTTTATATTACGGGTGATTTCATTGATCATGAACTGGTAATCATAATCAAAAGCAAGTGAGTGTTTGATAGGGAAACCACCACCGATATTAATAGAATCCAGTTCAGGGCAGATCTTTTTTAACTGGCAATAAAGGTTTATTACTTTGTTCAGTTCACTCCAATAATAAATGTCATCCTTGATTCCTTTGTTCAAAAAGATGTGCAGCATCTTTAACTGGAATTTGTTTTCATATCCTTCAATATCATCAACATAAAATTCCAATATATCTTTTGCGCGCATGCCCAGCCGGGAGGTATAAAAAGGGAAGTTAGGCTCTTCTTCAGCAGCTACCCGGATTCCAAGTTTGAACGGAACTTTTACAGATTTCCGGTAAGCTTTCAGCTCTTCTTTGTTATCCAGTATCGGGACTACGTTTTTAAATCCGGTATTCAGTAAATTAGCTATCCGTCTTGTATAGCCTATCTGCTTGAAACCATTACAAATGATATAAATATCTTTCGTGATTTTCTTTTTTTCGTACAACTTTTTTATGATCTCAATATCATACGAATACGAAGTTTCCAGGTGGATATTATGGTTCAGCGCTTCCTCTACAATAAAAGAAAAATGTGAGCTCTTGGTACAATAACAATAGTTGTATTTTCCTTCGTATTTGTATTTCTTAAAAGCCTTGGCAAACATATCCTTTGCCTTATTAATCTGCATGCCGATCTTTGGCAGGTAAGTAAGCTTTAAAGGTGTGCCGTATTTATCAATAAGGGCTTTAATATCAACGCCATTATATTCAAGGTAACTTTCATCATTGAGATCAAAATCCGGTTGAGGGAAATTGAATGTTTGATTCACAAGATCATGATAGGAGTTATTCATCTACATGCAAAGGTTTGTTATTGATTGAACAAAAAGTTTTCATGAAGGACTTCCGGTAAAACTTTTTTGATTTTTTTGTAAGGTCTTACCAACAAAAGGATACATAAAAGTAATTCCTGAAATTCAACCGGATGCAAATGTAATTGATTGCAACCTTAAAAATTAAAAAACCGGGTGTGTTTTTTACACCCGGTGATACCTAGCAACATAAACTATGTGCCAGCATGATATTAAAAAGACTACTTAACAGAATCTACCAGACCTTTAAAGGTCACCGGCTCATTCATCGCCAGGTCTGCCAATATTTTTCGGTCGAGTGTAATACCTTTTTGATTCAATTTATAAATGAATTCAGAATACGTTAAACCTTCAGCTCTAACAGCAGCGTTTATACGAGCTATCCATAAAGTGCGGTATTCGCGTTTCTTTAATTTACGGCCTACATAACTATAGGTCATACCTTTTTCTACAATATTCTTGGCAACTGTATAAACATTTTTACGTTTACCGTAAAAGCCTTTAGCTTGTTTTAATATTCTTTTTCTGCGTGCTCTTGAAGCAACTGCATTTACTGAACGTGGCATTTCTTAATAAGTTTACAATTAAAATGAAGGGTTTACTTTTGTGTGGCAACTGATGTACCTGCAATTACTTTAAACGTAATAAACGCATAACAAATGGTCTGTTGGAAGGATGCACTACTCCATCTTTTCTAAGATGGCGTTTGCGTTTAGTTGATTTTTTTGTAAGGATGTGACGTTTAAAAGCTTTCTGGAAAGTAATTTCCCCTGTGCCGGTAACTTTAAACCTTTTTTTGGCACTTGAATTGGTCTTAACCTTGGGCATTTTATTTACCTTTTATAATTATACCCTGCTGGCGGAACCGCACCGGCGGTTCACTTATGGAGCCTTGTGGGCAATGGATGCGTGAGCATCGCGTAAAATGGAGCGCGAAGGTAGTAAAATAATTATTAATGATTAATTGTTAATTATGCGAATCAAGGGTTGTATAATTTTAAAAAAAATTTACAAGCGAATGTTGTGCATGATTATAACTTTTTAATTAACTACAACACAAAGTTTTATCACAATGCTTACTACTTTCTTAAGCGACCTAAAAGATTTCCGTCGATCTCAGGGACAAAGATACAAACTGCACCAAACACTTTTATTGTCTTTTTTAGCTATTTGTTGCAATGCCAATACTTACAGACAAATCAGTTTATTTATCCTTACCCATTTTGATAAGCTTTTTTTACTTCCAGGTCTGTCATGCAAACTTTTGTCCAGCTATTAAAGATTTGATTCAAGTTCAGTTGAAAGATTGTTGCTAATACCCATTAAACATAGTTCGGCCGAGCTGCTTTTTGAACTGATAAAAATTTGAAATAGCAAAGCCGGTAATTTAAATAATAGCAATGGCGATGAAGATTATGGTAAGAAATCTTTTTACTAGAGTAAGCACTTATAATAAAGTATCGTAAGCAAATGGATTTAGTTAGCACTATTTTGTATGCTATTTGAAAATAAAAATTTGATTTGTATAGATAAGGGACTTATTATTGCAAAGTTATCCTACTACGCCAAAGGACTGAATTTCAACATATCTAATTCTTAATTTCTGACAGAATGATGTATTCGGTTACATAATTTCATAACGTATTACCGTACTGTATACATATAATGAGATCCGCCAAATTTTATAACAACGTATTCGCCGTTACAACCTCAGCAGTGATCATTACCTTGATTTCCGTATATCTGATATCAGGAAAATCGTTTACTCCTTTTCCTATGTACCCTGCATTTTCAGATCTGATCATAATAACCAGTTCAGTCGATTGTTCAAGAGCGGGTTTCGACCCTTATGTGGACACCCATTTTGATCCCTGGAATCGCTTTTATAATTATCCAAAACTATGGCTGACCGTTTTCGATTTTTTTGGCATAACCAGGAAAGCTTCTAATCCGGTAGGCATTGGCATGATATTACTTTTTTATGTATCAACCCTTCCCTTGTTTAAAATAAAAAGCTGGGCTCAGTTATTATGCGTTTCAGCCTTTATTTTTTCTTCCCCCATCCTGCTTCTTTTGGAAAGAGGCAATTGTGATATTTTATTGTATCTTCTTATTTTGTTTTCGACATATTATTTGAGGAAAATCAACTTTTTCAGCGACAGCATAAAGCTGCATATATCCTACCTCATCATCCTTTTTGCCGCAATGCTGAAAATTTATCCCATATTTATAATGCCGCTTTTATTTTTTGAAAAACTATCAAGAAAACACCTATATCTCATTCTTTTATACTCAGCAGTTATTCTAACGGTTTATTTTGCCAGAACATATGATAACCTTCTGTTTGTTAGCAAAAATACTCCAAGAGCCACAGTGTATTCATTTGGAAAAAATGTTTATTTACAACACATTTTTAAAGGTGCATCTTTGGCTGTGCTTGCAAACGGACTTTTAGCCGCGGTGGTATTTGGCGCATTTTACATAGTCGACAAATACCGGCCTGTTTTGTTAGAAGGGTTGAAACCCTCTTTTTATATTGATAAAAAGAATGTACTAATTTTTCTAGCCGGCGGCCTCACATACATGGGCACGTTTTTTCTCGGCAATAACTGGGATTACCGCCTGGTGTTTCTAATACTTACCTTCCCGTTCCTGAAAGATCTGTATGAAAGCATGAAAAATAATTTATGGAGGAATGCCATGCTCGGCGTTTTCCTTTTTGGATTTTATTCCGGCTTTCTTACCAACTTTGAAATAGTTAGGAAGCTGCATCTGTATGTTGTTCTTTTTACCATGGAACAGTTGTCTCAATGGTTAATCATGTTAATTATTACGATAATCGTGCTGCTGATATACCGTGACAAGCTTTTGTATAGAGATCTGCAAAGAGCCCCGGTTGTGAATTAATAATATTTTAAGCTTCCACCAATTGTTCTCATGGGCAGATTATAGCAACTTGTTTTTCCACGGCAGCTGAAAAATGTTTGATTTGCTGATCGAATCGCCAGCTTGGACCGATTTGTTGATTTTGGTCAAAAATGAATCTGAGTCACTTATATTTTTTAGGTGATCCGGTTAAACTAGTTTTATAATTTAAAAAAATTGCTTTTCTTGCCATATGTTAAGCTTTGCCTGATAAAGGAGGCCAATGCAATGCAGTGTAATTACAGGTATCTAATATTCTATTAAGACAATCCCATTTGCAAATACGAGGCAGGGTTGTTATTCTATGAGGTTTATATATGTTGGCGTTATCTTCCTGATAACACTATAAATATTCTTTTATTAATTATTGTTTTAAATTACAAACGGATGATTGAATTAGTTAAAATACTTCAGAAACGTGAAGAATACAGGGATAATTACTGGATTAAACGAGACCCGATTATCAAGGACAGATTACTTTGGAGAGCACAGACATTTCGCCATTTGGTTCATCTTCTCCCAGGTCAGACCATATTAGAGATAGGTTGCGGTAAAGGACTCTTTACTGAACAGCTGCATAAAGTGTCACGTGGGGAAAATAACATCACTGCAGTTACCTTTCACGAAGCAATTGATCCATCAATAGAGCAAAATACATCCACGGAATTTTTAACCCTTTCATCCTTCCCGGGTGTTTTAAACGGAAAGCTTTTCGATTTTATCATTGCGATGGATATATTGGATAAGTCTAATTGTACCTGGGTTTTACAACATGTATATAAATTACTGAAACCTGGTGGACAGTTTATATTTTATGAAACCAATCCATGGAATGTCTTTCTACAGGGAAACAGGTTTTTGTCGAGCTTGTTTGGCAATAAAGATCAAAGAAAACTTATTAATCGGTTAAAGCTTTATGAGCTTATATCGGAAATTGGATTTATAAAAATGTTCGCTGTTTACAACGACTTTGTTTATTCGCCCCTTACACCAAAAGCCGTATGGCTGCTTAGGAATCTTTCCATTCTGCTGGAAAACCTGCCTTATGTGAGAAGTCTTGCAGGGTCAATTCTGATTCATGCTCAGAAGCCGGGTGAGCGCATAGTTCCTGAGATATCTCTGTGTGAACATGATCAATTAAAGGGAAGGATCTCTATTGTAGTGCCTTGCCATAATGAAGAAATGAATATAGAGCCGTTGGTTACATCTCTCATCCGCTTTTATGGGGAATATCTTTATGAAATAATACTTGTGGATGATAACAGCCGTGATAATACCAGGGAGGTAATCAAAAAAATGGCGGAGCAGTATCCACTTATAAAGCCTGTGTTCCGCACTCCTCCGAACGGTGTCGGCAGGGCAATTGTTGATGGATACAAAGTAGCGAAAGGCCAATATATCTTATCTATGGACTGTGATTTCCAACACCTCCTGCCTGAATTACGCGACTTGTTCGATGCCGCACTAGAGGGATATGATGTGGTTATCGGCAGCCGGTTTTCAAGGCATAGCGTATTGCTCAATTATCCTTTTAATAAGATTTTGGCTAATAGAGGCTTTCATCTTCTTGCACGTATCATGTTTTTGGCCAAATTCAGGGACATGACAAATAATCTCAAACTAATCCGGCGTGATGTGGTGGAAAAACTGGAATTAACCCAACCCGGATTTGCGATCAATGCCGAAACAGGATTGCTTCCACTATTAATGGGATGTACTATAAAAGAAGTACCTATATCCTGGATTAACAGGTCACCTGACATGGGAGTTTCGTCTTTCAAATTAGTTAAGGTGGGAGGCGGTTACTGGAAGGTGCTTTTCCGCCTCTGGACTCAGCGGGTATTCCATAAAAATCGATACTACCCAAACACAGCAAACCGGATTAAATTATGATGTAACTCTCCAATTGACGGTTCTCTGAATTCCGTTAATCCATTTATTAAATCCACTTACCTTAAAGAAAATAAGAGAAACGGCAACCTGCTTCAGAAGATGATGCGCTGATTTCTATAGCCGGTTCCTCTTTCAGCTAGAGACTGGTTGCATTCAATTAAAGGCATCATTAAAAACCTAAGTCGTGAAGCAATTTTTTAATAGTAGAAAAATACAACGTTATCTAATCCAAGTGCATCAAAAATTAGCCAACAAAAAATGTCCTGTCAAAAATATGGATTATTAGAAATACCTTCAATTACATTGAAGTAATTCTGAAATCCACTATTATGTTTGAATCATTAAGAGTTAAGCTGGTCAAGAGCTTTGTTGATATCAATGAAAAGGTGTTTTTTGATAATAAGCTCTCGAAGTATTACCACAAAGCGTTTCCACAAAAAATAAAATGCGCCATTGACGTAGGGGCGAACAAAGGGCAAACGATCGATTTTTACCTTGAAATGAATCGTGAATGCAGGATATATGCATTTGAACCAAACTCCCTGTTGTTTGAAAAGCTCACCAGGAAATACCTGCCCTTTGACCAGATTGAAATTTTCAATGCCGGTATAAGCGACAAAGCCGGGCAAAAGACATTCAACGAAAACATTTTTGACTATACCTCCACATTTGAAGAATTGGATTTCGACTCACAATATGCAAAGAGGAAATCAAAAATTTTGGGGGTAAAGCCGGAAGAAATGATTAAGCGGCGCTATTCTGTTGACGTCACTACCCTGTCTCACTTCATCAATAACCACGTCAAGGCACCCATCAACATACTGAAAATAGATACCGAAGGGCATGAGTTTGCATGCTTGTCGGGCTTGTTCGAAGGGCGTCTAAATCACACAATAAGCCGCATCCAGATAGAGAACCACAACGACGACATGTACGCGAACAAAATTCCGTTTAACATGATCGTCGATTTATTAGATCAGAACGGTTTTGCGGTCGATGCGAGAATCGATCATAGCTTCGGCAATTTCGAAGAAGTGATTTTCCGTAACACGAGGCCGTAACGTTAATATTACCGGTAGTCGTAAATTTTTCGCCTCAACAAAAGAAGTACTTTCCTGGCAAGCTTGAAAAGGTCGACGTAAAACACAGGCGACATCATGCAATTCACAACTATAGGCTTCTTACCTTGATGTTCCCGAACCAGGCTTCACTGCCATGGTCTTGTAAAGCGATGTGACCTTTCTTTGACGAGCCATAATCAGGTGCATCTTTCCATTTGCCGGCATCTTTTTCTTTTTTCATTTGTCCTGACCCTATTATATATATCACGATCTTTTTTGCGTATAACCAGTGTTACATGCCCGTTGTTTACTACAATGCGAGAGGTGCTCCATTCACCCACAGCATTTTGGAGCGGCGTCAGGAGTGCTATTAGTTTACTTTACACACAACTCATCAAGTAAACCCTTTATACCTTGCTCAACCCTTGATTAGCATTAATTATTAACGGGGTAGTTGCTGATAACTGATGGTTTATAGCTTTTATGATTTTGGATTTGCTTTCTTCTGTGGTTTAGGTGCGAAAATCACGAGCATTCTCTTGCCTTCCATTTTTGGCATGCTTTCTAAAACCCCCACTTCTTTCAGGCGGTCAGCAAATTTCAGCAGGAGTAATTCCCCGCGTTCTTTGAATTGAATGGCGCGCCCTTTAAACTGAACATAAGCTTTTACTTTGTTGCCGTCTTTAAGAAATTTTTCAGCATGCTTACTTTTAAAATCGAAATCATGATCATCGGTACCGGGTGTAAAGCGTATCTCTTTTACTTCAGAGACCTTCGCCTTAGCCTTCATTTCCTTTTCCTTTTTTTTCTTCTCGTAAAGGAATTTGTTATAATCTATGATTTTACAAACCGGGGGATCGGCTGTCGGAGAGATTTCCACCAGGTCTAATGCCTGTTCATGAGCCATTCGCAAAGCGTCTTGTATTGAATAAACGCCTACTTCAATATTTTCACCTACCAATCGTACCTGAGGTACTCTTATCATTTGATTGGTACGGTGTTCCTGCTGTTGTTCTTTTCTGAATCTTGGATTAAAGTTACCTCTGGGTGGTCTGGGTGGAAATGCCATTTATTATTTTTAAGTGAGCAATTGTTATTTTAAGTTAATTAAAAAAAATGAACTGTAATTAATATTTTAATGTGTAATTTTTAGTAAAGTTGGCTGACAGCTTACAGCATAATACTTATGATCTTCTTGTTAAAATTTCATCTTTGGTTTCATTGATAAACGATTGAAGCTCTACAATCCCAGAATCACCTTTACCCTGGCGGCGAACAGAAACTTTGTTTTCGTTTACTTCCTTTTCGCCAACTATAAGCATGTAAGGAACCCTTGCCAGTTCGGTATCACGAATCTTTTTACCGATCTTTTCATTGCGGTCATCAATCTCTGTACGAATATCTGCATTTTTCAGTGATTGTAAAATAGTTTGTGCATAATCCATAAACTTATCACTGATAGGTAAAATCTTCACCTGCAGCGGGGATAACCACAAAGGAAATTTACCAGCATAATGTTCCAGCAAAAACCCGATAAAGCGTTCATGGGTTCCCAAAGGTGCACGGTGAATGATCAATGGAATTTCCGGCTGGTTGTGCTGGTTAGTAAATTCAAGCTTAAACCGCCGTCCCTGAGCAAAATCAACCTGGTTGGTTGCAAGTGTAAACTCCCGGCCTATAGTGCTCCATATCTGAACATCTATTTTAGGTCCATAGAAAGCGGCTTCATCAGGAACCTCTACAAAAGGAGTGTTTGTTTTTATAAGTACATCTCTTACCAATGTTTCAGTCTCCTGCCAAAGAGCGGGTTCGTTTATATATTTTTGTCCAAGTTTAGCCGGATCGTGCAAGGACAGCCTCATTATATATTTATCTATACCGAAAATTTTAAAATAATTCTGGTACATTTCATTTACTGCCTTAAACTCTTCGTAAAACTGCTCATTGGTACAGTAAATATGAGCATCGTTCATATGAAGGCAGCGAACCCTCATCAAACCAAATAATTCGCCGCTCTGCTCATACCGGTAGCAGGTACCGTATTCAGCAAGCCGTAAAGGCATATCCTTATAACTTCTGGGTTCAGCTGCAAAAATTTTATGATGATGGGGGCAATTCATGGCTTTCAGGTAGTATTTTACACCTTCCAGTTCCATAGGCGGGTACATGCTATCCTGGTAGTAAGGCAAATGCCCGCTGGTCAGGTAAAGACTTTCCTTTGCAATATGTGGTGTCACTACCCTTTTATAACCGGCTCTTACTTCGCTTTCCTTAGCAAGTCTTTCCAGCTCTTCAATAATTACTGTTCCATTTGGTAACCATAATGGCAAACCTGGTCCTACTTCATCATCGAAAGTGAAAATTCCCAGTTCCTTTCCAAGCTTACGATGGTCTCTTTTCCTGGCTTCTTCCAGCAAAGCAAGGTATTCGTCTAGTTCTTTCTGAGAGGGAAAACTTATACCATAAACCCTGGTAAGCATTTTATTTTTCTCGTCACCTTTCCAGTAAGCACCAGCGATATTTGTAAGCTTAATTGCTTTTATGAAACCGGTACTTGGAATATGGGGACCACGACACAAGTCAGTAAAACCGCCCTGGGTGTAAAAAGTAATTTCGCCATCCTTCAAACCACTTAGCAGATCGATTTTATATTCATCTGCTTTTTCAATAAAATAATCAATGGCTTGCTGCTTTGAAATTTCCTTACGCAGGAAACTATTATTTTGTTTAGCAAGTTCCTGCATCTTCACTTCCAGTTTACGAAGATCTTCTTCAGTAAGCTGCCTGTCACCCAGGTCCATATCGTAATAAAATCCTTTTTCAACTGCCGGACCTACCCAGAACTTAACCCCCGGAAACATTGATTCAACTGCTTCCGCCATGAGGTGTGCAGATGAATGCCAAAATGTAGATTTAGCGGAAGCATCATCCCAGGTGAGTAATTTCAATGTGGCATCTTCAGTTATAGCGCGGGTTGCATCCCTTACTTCTCCATTAATATTTGCTGCCAAAACTTTTCTTGCCAATCCTTCTGAAATTGACTTAGCAATATCGAGCGCTGAAGTTTTTTCAGGATACTCTTTTATCGCACCATCTGGTAATGTAATTTTGATCATATCTGTAGGTCTCTGATTTAAGGAGGGCAAAATTAACGAACTATTGGCAGATAAATGGGCCGATAGCGCGAAATTGCATTTAATAACAGTAATTTTTGATTATAAATTACATCCATGAGAGCCGCAATCCTAATTATAGCTATTTTATTTACTTCATATACTTATGCCCAGGATCTGACAGGTATATGGCGAGGCAGTTTTGTTCCTTTATCTGACCGCTTCCAAAGTTTGGGCGGTGTTAGTGATCGTTATAAACTGGAGGTTCAGATAGACCAGCATGACAAAATTTTTAATTCAGTTACATACTCTTATAAAACAACTTTATTTTATGGGAAAGCAACTGCTAATGGAACCGTTAATCCTAAAACAGGAAAAGTATGGCTGGAAGAGATAAAGATAGTAGAGCTGAAAATGCAGTTTGGATCAGCTTGTATTATGACATATAAATTTCAATATTCAAAAAATGATAATGAAGAATTTCTTGAGGGAACCTGGACCGGTTATGGAGAAAAGGATTCTTCATTTTGCGGAAAGGGCACGGTGATACTGCATAAAGTTCCCACCTCTGACTTCTACAAAGAACCTTTTCTTTCAAAAAAAGAACCGGAAAAAAAGCCATTGAACGAGTCTAAAAAAATGATTGATTCAAGTGGAAAAAAAGGTATTGCAGGTAAACCAAAAACAAAACTCCCGGGTATTAAAAAATCAGGAACTGCAATAGTTAAAACCAATTCTTCAAAGCCTCCTTCAGCAAAAACTGCCAGTCCACCGGTAGTAAAAACAAGTCCGCAAAAAAATAATACTAAAGCTCCGGTTAACAACTCTCCGGCTATTAAAGGCACTACTCAAAAGCCCAGTAGCATTGCAAAAAATTCTCCTGCCATAGTAAGGCCTGCTATACCGAAAACAATAGAATCTGATCCAAACATTGCAAATGCAGATACATTGAAAAAGACCGTTCCGCAGGTAAAAAAATCAGTACCTATTATAGTTCCAAAAGTTCTGGCTACACGTGAAAATGAAGTGGTAAGAACGATTACAATTAATACGAAAGAGGTTTCAATAAATATTTATGATAACGGAACCATTGATCATGATACTGTTTCGGTATATCTTGATAAGAAACTGGTAATCTCAAAACAGATGCTTACAACTTCACCTCTGAATTTAAAATTTACTATGGATGATAACAATGATGTTCATGAGCTGGTTATGGTTGCAGAGAATGAAGGCGATATACCTCCAAATACTTCTTTAATGGTGGTAAGAGCCGGAGATAAAGAGTTTGAAGTACGCATCACATCTACAGAGCAGAAAAATGCAGTAGTACTTTTTAAATTTGAAAAACCTAAATAAAGCATTTTACCGTTCAAAATTTAAAGTTTAATGTCAGGTTTAAAAGTTAATTGGCCAGTAACATTGAATATGTGAAAGTTTGTTTATTTTTAACTGAAAGGTTTCATGTATACTAATTTCCGTATGCCCGCTATATAAATATTATTTAATCAGCCTTATAATGTAGGTTTGTCCGGATGCCTTTGTATCCAGCCTTTGAACCTTTGATAGTATTGTTACACGAATAGTACAATTGATAGCGTTTTAATCAGCAATCAAAGAACACAAAAGCAGGTAGAGGCTGTAGTGGATAAGCTAACCCACATTATAAACCTTAGTAGAATATGAATTATTGAATTATTTTTTACCTCATTACCTTCATGCATCAAAGTCGCTTTGAATTGTAAACTTTGCACTTCTTTCCTTATGGGCAAATTAAAACAACTATCAATAGAATACAAACTACTGCTATATAAAAATAATTTGAATTATTTGATTTTCCGGAGGTTGATGGAATCGTTTGTTAAACGGTTTTTGTATTTGCTGTCTTGCTTTACCTTAATGATAAGTGCCAGGAGCCAGGATGTAAATGGTATCTGGCGGGGTGAGCTGACACAGGAGCCTGGTGGCTGTTATCCTAAATATTTTATTGAGTTACAGCTTCAGGTTAATGATAATATAATTGAAGGAGTTAGTTATGATTATTATGACACCAGCAAATATGTAAAATTGAAATTTAATGGCAGGTTGAATTCCAGTAGCAAAAGAATGGTGCTTATTGAAAGTAAAGTAACAGAATTCAGAATCCCCTGGAATTGTATACCATGTGTTAAGACTTATGACCTTACCTGGAGCAAAATTAATAATGAAGAAGAACTTATTGGAACCTGGAAGGGTTCACAGATGGGTACAAAAGATACTTGTCCACCTGGTAAAATATTTTTAAAAAGGGTTGCTTCCTCATCTTTTAAAACAGAAGATGTTATCCAGGATGAGCAACTGGTCAATATTCAAAAAACTTTCAAACCAGTTACCAGGAAGGTGGAAGTAATACAAACTCTTCTTATTGAAACACCCATGGTTAAAGTAGAACTATATGATAACGGTCAGGTTGACGGAGATACTATTTCAGTTTTCTTAAACCACCAACTGATCTTATACAAGAAAGGATTAAGTGAAAAACCAATTACCTTAAATATTCCTATTCAGCCGTTTAAAGATTATGAGATGATCATGTTTGCTGAGAACCTGGGTTCCATCCCTCCTAACACTGCCCTGATGGTGTTTACTTGTGGTAAAAAAAAGTACGAAATTTATTTATCTTCCAGCGAAATTAAAAGCGCGGCGGTTAAATTCAGGTACGAAAAGTAGTTATTAATTGTTAATGATTAATTGTTAACGGTAAGTGGTTAATTATTATAACTAGTGTTAAGTTAAGTATGAAATAGCGTATCGCGTTAAAGTGTTTTTTTAACGCAGAGAACAGCCAGAGGACGAAATACAGAGGGCGCAGAGGAAAGCGCTCTGTGTTCTCTGTGTTTCCTTCCTCTGGCTGTTCTCTGCGTTAAAAAAAATATCTGACGGCTAATAAAAAGTGCGTCACATTAAATGTAACTTAACACTAGTGTCATGTCAACTTTAAATTGTCGCTTTGGCTATCAGCTATCAGCAATCAGCTATCAGGAGGAAAATTAATACACATTGGTCTGCTGATAGCTGACGGCTGAAAGCAACATTTACAGACATTTAATGGTTGACCCGACACTAGCTTTCTAAAGTTGTGAATTTTTAGGTTGTGATTTATAAGCTCTTTATGTATCAATAAAAGGCCAAGGATACATATTTCTTGGTAATCCCAAAGGGTGAAAAGGTTATAGTAAAGTAATTTATTGTTTGAAAGAACCCCAACAATCAAACATCTTTCTATCATCATATCACCCTTTAGGCTTTTACCAAGCTCATACCTTACACCATACCTGATTTACAACACTCCCTTTGTTGAAGGCAAATAGTTAGAAAACGGATCTTTCTTAACAGCCATGCGTATGGCTTTGGCGAATGCTTTAAAAATGGCTTCTATTTTATGGTGTTCGTTTTCACCTTTACATTCAATATTCAGGTTACACTTTGCCGCATCTGAGAAGGATTTAAAAAAGTGAAAAAACATTTCGGTGGGCATTTCACCAATCCTTTCTCTTTTAAAATCCGCGTTCCAAACAAGCCAGCTCCTTCCGCCAAAGTCTATCAGCACCTTTGCTTCGGCTTCATCCATTGGTAAGGCAAAACCATAGCGTTCCATGCCCCGCTTGTCTGCCAATGCCTGCGCAAAAGCTTCACCCATTGCAATAGCGGTGTCTTCAATAGTGTGATGCTCATCTATATCAAGGTCGCCATTTACACGGATGGTAAGATCCATCCTGCCGTGACGGGCTATCTGGTCCAGCATATGATCAAAAAAACCAAGTCCTGTAATAATTGCCGACTTACCCTGGCCATCAAGATTCAGTTCAATTTTTATTTGTGTTTCATTGGTATTGCGTTCATGAACAACTTTTCTCAATCCCAATTTAAGAAATTCATAAACCCTACTCCACTCTTTTGTTTCTAAAACAATTGTTCCGGAGTTGTACAGTGTTTTTATTGTATCGGTAATTTCAGCCGCACCTAAAGACGCATTATTATTTATCCAGATTCCCTTGCATCCGAGGTTCTTTGCAAGCTGAATATCGGTAATACGATCTCCGATGACATAAGAATTGGGAATATCGTAATCCGGATTATTAAGATATGAGGTGAACATTCCAATACCCGGCTTGCGGGTAGGCGCATTTTCAATCGGGTAAGTTCTATCTATAAGTACGTTGCTGAAATGAATGCCCTCACCTTCCAGGCTTTTCATAACCAGGTTATGCAATGGATAGAATGTATTTTCAGGAAAAGTATCAGTACCAAGTCCATCCTGATTGCTGACCATTACCAGTTCATAATCCAGTTCACGGGCAATCCTTCCCATGAATTCAAACATGTGGGGGTAGAATGTAAGTTTATCAAATGAATCCAACTGGTAAGTCGGCGGTGCTTCATTGATCAGGGTACCATCACGATCGATAAACAGGAGTCTTTTCATGGTTAGCTGTCAGCTGTCAGCTATCAGCTATCAGCTAGTCTTTTTAATAATTGTTTTAAGAAAGAAATAGTTAATATTCAGCAATCAATTTTCAATAGTGCCTTTGATTTTTAATGAGCATTGAACATAGAATGAGCAAAATAAAATTAGCGATCGCTAACTTACAGTTCCAACCTGATAACTGACAGCCTTCTTCTTACACTTTCAACTTCGCTCTTACTCCCATTACCTCTGCCGGTTTAACCAGCGCCGCTTTGTTACCAAAACTGTTTCTTACAAAAGTAAGCACATCTGCCACCTGCTGATCATTAAGAAAATTATGGGGAGGCATAGTACCGTTATAAGTCATTTCATCTATTTCTATTTCACCGGTTAATCCACGCAGCACAATTGTGATCAATGCTTTTTTATCACCTAACACGTATTTTGTTTTAATCAACGGTGGGTTTAAATTAGGAACGCCGCCGCCATTAGCCTGGTGACAGGCGAGGCAATATTGCATATATATGGTTTCACCTCGTTTAATGGAGACCGCCAGACCTGGCTGTTCGTTTTTACCAGATGTAAAACTTAAAAAGGCAGCAGAAGCTATCGCTACCATCAGATTCAGTAATAAAAATTTTTTCATGCTTATTTTTTTATCGGTATACCTTTTTAACTTTATATAAATATGTTATTCCTGAAAATCTATAAAAGCGTTAAGCAGCTCTTTATTTTCATTAGTGGTACCAATTGTAATCCGAAGACATCCTTCACACAATTCAACTTTACTTCTGTCTCGCACAACAATTCCTTTACCCAGTAAGAAGTCATAAACAATCCTGGCATTAATCATTTTTACCAATATAAAATTCGCATCACTGGGGTAAATTTTTTCTACTACCTGCAGTTCATTTAAATGTTTAACAAGCAACTCTCTTTCTGTAACAATTTCCTGTATCATGCTATTTACCTGGTCCACTTCTTCCAAAGCCTTTAATGCCAGTTCCTGCGAAGCCAGGTTGATATTATAAGGTGGTTTAACCTTGTTCATAATACGGATAATCTCATCAGACGCAAAAGCCATTCCAATACGTAAAGCAGCCAGTCCCCATGCTTTGGATAAAGTTTGAAGCACTACCAGGTTAGAATATTCAGCAAGTTCCTGTACAAACGAACGTTGGCGGGAAAAATTTATATAGGCTTCATCAATTACCAGTAAGCCGAAATAATTGTTTAAGATTATCTCGACGTCCTCTCTTCTCAGCGAATTACCGGTGGGATTATTAGGTGAGCACAAAAAGATCATTTTTGTATTCTCATCAACGGCATCTTCAATAGCCGGCAAGTTGAGTTGAAAATCGTTTGTCAGCGAAATTTTTTTAATCTGAATATCGTTGATGTTTGCGCTTACCTCGTACATGCCATAGGTAGGAGGAACGATAATTACATTATCTACTCCCGGTTCACAAAACGCACGAAAAAGGATGTCAATACATTCATCACTGCCATTACCCAAAAAAATATTAGCGGGTGGAACCGTTTTTATCTCACTTAATTTTTCTTTTAGTTTCCATTGCAACGGATCAGGATAACGGTTGTACCATTTAGGCAGAGGCGAACCATAGCTGTTTTCATTAGCATCCAGGAATATCTTTGCCTCACCTTTAAATTCATCCCTTGCTGAAGAATAAGGAACCAGTTTTTTTATGTTGTTGCGTATCAGGTTATCAAGAGAAAACATTATAATTTAATTAGGATGTTATAATTTTAGAACAGTCGGTTAGCAAGATTTTTTTAAATTGATATCAGCCGCTATCTGATCTCTTTCAATCTAACAGATACAGCATTCTTATGTCCCTCCAATCCTTCCGCTGCTGCCAGAATTTCTACAGTTGGCCCAAGGAGTTTCAGACCTTCCATAGTCAGTTGTTGAAATGTGATCTTCTTTACAAAACTGTCTACACTAACACCACTGTAAGCATGTGCGTAACCGTTAGTAGGCAGGGTATGGTTTGTACCGCTGGCATAATCACCTACACTTTCAGGAGAATAGTTACCAAGGAACACAGAACCTGCATTTATTACCATTTCAGCTATACGCTCAGGTTCTTTACATGATAATATCAGGTGCTCCGCAGCATATTCATTCAGCAGGCTAATAGCGTCCTGCTCTTCTTTCATTAAAACGATCTTACTATTTTCCAGGGCTTTACCTGCCAGTTCAATGCGTGGTAAATCTTTTAATTGTTTATTTACCTCCAACATAACATTTTCTATTATTTGTTCAGAGGTAGAAACCAATATAACCTGACTATCTGCTCCATGCTCAGCCTGGCTAAGGAGATCAGCCGCAACAAAAGCAGGATTAGCAATTGCATCAGCAAAGATAGCCACTTCACTTGGACCGGCAGGCATGTCTATGGCCACTCCATATTTTTGGACTAACTGCTTGGCGCAGGTTACATATTGGTTACCCGGACCAAAAATTTTATAAACTTTAGGAATGGTAGCAGTACCAAAAGCCATAGCAGCAATGGCCTGCGCTCCGCCCGTTTTAAATATGCGGGTAATACCCGTTAAGTGGGCTGCATATAAAATAGCCGGATGTAATTTTTTGTTTTTATCCGGTGGGGAACATACAATAATTTCTTTACATCCTGCTATCATTGCTGGAATGCCTAACATAAGAAGTGTTGAAAATAACGGAGCGGTTCCACCGGGAATATACAAGCCTACTTTCTCTATAGCTACAGATCTTCGCCAGCATTTTACACCAGACATTGTTTCTGTTACTTCTTTATCCATAAGCTGCCGGCTATGAAATTTTGAAATGTTTTGTTTTGCCTGCAGCATGGCTTTCTTTAAATCCTCCGGAATGAGTTGAATAGCTTCTTCAATTTCATGAAAGCCAACCTGGAAATCCTCAAGATCAACCTTATCAAATTTTGCTGTAAAAAGTCTGATTGCATCATCACCCTTTTCTTTAACCTCATGCAGTATATTATGAACACTTGCTTCCAATAAAGAATGATCCAACGCGGGGCGCTTACAGATGTTTTCCCAGTCTTTTTTTTCGGGATATTTTATTAGCTGCATAAGAGTTGTGAAGGTTTATTTCTTAGCGTTGGGCTATTAGCTATCAGTAAAGCACTATGCTATTCCTTTCCTCCTGATGGCTGATAACTGACAGCTGATAGTAAAATGCGTCATTCTAAAATTAACATACCACTGGTTTCTCAAACTATATGTTTTTTCATCTTATAATTCACAAACACGATATTGTTGTAATGATTGGTTTGTGTTTTAATAACTTTAAATCCGTGTCGCTCAAAGAAGGGACGGGCTGTTATGCTAGCCTCAGTGGTAAGTGTTTTAAAAGAATGATCGTGTGCATAATCAGTTAGTTCTTTAAGTATCCTGCTGGCAATTTTTTTTCCCTGGTGATTTTTATGTACATACATGGTATCAATGCCACCTTCTTCGGATAATTCGCCAAAGCCTACAATTTGTTTATTACAGATTGTTACAAAACAAACATTATTAGTTAAGCGGTCTTTCCATTTCTTTTTATCAATTGCCCGCGGGGCCCAGTTCTCCAACTGCTCCTTGCTATAATCTTTTGCATTGACAGTGTGTACCGTATTATAAAATAACCGCAGCATTTCGTCAAGCATCGAAATATTATAATCAACTATTAACTCTGTATTCATCGTAATGCATCATTTTTAATTACCAAATGTAACACTATATGCCTTCGGCTCCCTAATTGCTCATACCTCATACCTCACAGCTCATACCTTATATTTATTCTACAAAATCATTTTTTCAATTGGCACTACCAGTATACCCTGGGCGCCGGCTTGTTTTAATTTTTCAATGATCTCCCAAAACTCATTTTCATTAAGAACGCTGTGTACGCTGCTCCATCCGGCTTCTGCCAGGGGCAATACCGATGGGCTTTTCATACCAGGCAACAAACCAATTATTTTATCCAGGTTTTCATTCGGAGCATTGAGCAATATATATTTGTTGTTCCTGGCTTTTTTTACTGACTGAATCCGGAACAACAACTTATCGAGTATCTGCTGCTTTTCACCAGATAGCGCATTATGCCGGATCAGTACCGCTTCAGACTTTAAAATTGTTTCCACTTCTTTCAGCCCATTCATGAGTAAAGTAGAACCACTGCTTACCAGGTCGCAAATAGCGTCTGCCAGTCCAATGCCCGGCGCTATTTCAACAGAGCCGCTGATCTCGTGGATCTCTGCATGAATATTATTTATTTTTAAAAAATTGCTTACTATTAATGGATAGGTAGTGGCAATTTTTTTTCCTGTCAAATAACTTACACTTTCATATTTTTCATTCCTGCCAACCGCTATAGACAATCTGCACCTGCCATAACCAAGTTTCTCCACAACATTCACCTGCTTGTTTTTTTCAAGCACCACATTTTCTCCAACAATTCCAATATCTGCCACAGCATCTTCTACATACTGAGGTATATCATCATCCCGAAGAAAGAAAACTTCCAGAGGGAAATTAGAAGCTTCTGCCTTAAGCTTGTTAACTCCGTTAGAAATATCGATGCCACATTCTTTCAATAATTTAACAGAATCCTCGTGCAAACGACCCGACTTCTGTATAGCAATTGTAAGCTTCATATCGTTGATTCTGCTGTTGACAGGTAAGTATTTAATGATAATTTTAAAAAAAATGATTTCTTAAAAGCCATCTAAAATTTAAAATAAGGCCGGTTAGAAATTTATCCCGGGTATGAAAAAAATAAGGGCTTACTTTTGGTAAGCCCTTAAATGTTTTATTATAAATACACAAAACAAGGCCTACCCGTTTGGCAGGTTATGAATGTGATGAATAGTAACTACATTTTTCATAACTGAGGGGCAAAAGTAAGGTGACTGGTTGATTGTGCAAAAATTTGTTTTCTTTAGGTTCCATTGTCATGTCAACTTGAAAATTGTTGCTTTGTTATCGGCCGTCAGCAATCAGCAGGAAATATACATTGCATAGTAACGTCCTGATAGCTGACGGCTGATAGTAATTAATACCACATTTTAAGTTTGACGATATCAACTCTCAGCTCTTAGTTTTAAAAGCTTATAAATTTGTTAATAGTTATATTTTCAAATCACTTTCAGCAGGTTATTTGCAACTAAGTATTTAAATAATTATATTTTGAAACCATTCTTCTCTATTATAGTTTTATTGTTATTTATCAAAAGTCAGGCGTTACATGCGCAGCAGGTAGACAGTATATTCTTTCATTTATATACTGATAGTCTTAAAAAAGGAACGCACAATTATATTAATGTAGATGGTAAAGCCGCTAATGGAAGCTGGATTCCTTTAACAAATCAGCAGATTAATTTTACATGCAGTGCTGGAAAATTTGAAGGAAACAATCTGGTACTTGATAAAGATTTTACTAAAGATAGTGTGATTGTAACTGCTGCTTTGAAGTGGAACAGCCTTGTTAGAAAAACAATGACTATTTATATAAAAAAGAAGGAAGACAATGAAAAACTAAAGACGACAGAAGAAATTATGAAGCAGATGCAAACGCCTAAGAGAAAAAATAAGTAAGAGGTAAACCCGGCGAGGTTTATTAAACCCGCCGGGTTGTTTCAAAGTTAAGATCCCATTTTTTTGGCATCTTCTAAAAATTTCGCTAATCCTATATCAGTCAATGGATGTTTTAACAATCCTAAGATAGATTCCAATGGGGAGGTACAAACATGTGCTCCTGCTTCAGCACAACGGATAATATGTAATGCCGACCTGATAGAGGCGGCCAGTATCTCGGTCTTAATACCCTGAATGGTATAAATACTTGATATCTGTTCAATCAGTTGAACACCATCCCAACCGCTGTCATCAATACGTCCTAAAAAAGGGGAGACATAAGCAGCGCCTGCTTTTGCTGCAAGTATAGCTTGTCCGGCAGAAAACACCAGTGTACAGTTAGTTTTGATTCCATTATCTGTAAACCATTTAATTGCTTTAACGCCATCCTTGATCATAGGCACTTTTACAATGATATTCGGATGTATTGCAGCTAACTTTTTACCTTCTTCAACAATGGTTTTAAAATCTGTTGATAAAACTTCAGCACTTATATCTCCTTCAACGATTTCGCAGATAGTTTTATAATGAGCCATAACGGCTGCTTCACCTTTAATACCTTCTTTAGCCATTAAAGATGGATTTGTAGTAACGCCATCCAGAATACCTAATTCATTCGCTTCTCTGATCTGGTCGAGATTAGCTGTATCAATAAAAAATTTCATATAAGGAAAATTTGATGAGGGGACAAAAAAAGTGGCAAGTTACTTATATCGCACCGCTACAACCGCTTACCCTTGCTGCCTTCCGACCCTGGGGGGTTCAGCAGGAGCTGGTCGTATAAGACTTGCCGCAGCAAATATAGGGGATTTAAATTTATGGTTAATTGTTAACGGAAAGTTGCATCAATAATAATTAACCATTAACCATTCAATGTCGTTAATTTTAGGAATACGTCTTTAAGGCATCGCTAGTATCCCTTGTGGGATTTCCTTTGTGTTCCTTGTGGTTTAAAGACTCTTAGAATTATAGACCTTAATTAACCACAATGGACACAAAGGAAATCTCACAAGGGACACTAAAACCTTTAACCAAATTGTATTTTCCATTATAAAAAACACTACAACTTCTTGATGTCAACGACATTGATTAACCCTTATCAAAAGCCTATCCCCTGTCTTCCTGCTAAAGAATTCACACGGGTAAAACCCACCAGTTCATCTGCCCTTCCGCCAAGCGGACGGTAATAAACCAGGATAGTATAATTATCTTCTGTTTCAAAAAAATTGCCTTCAGTAAATTCAAATGAAGGATTTGAGCCGTCGGGATTTTTGGTTATATAAGCGTAATCGTAGTATCCCTGTTTTAAAAAAAGTGAGGTTTCATACATGCCTTCCTGCCCGTTATAGTTCATTCTGGCAGAGTCAAGGTCACCATAGTTGGTAAGTTCGCCAAACAGGTACACATCTTTGTTTGGGAAAGGTGCTTTACCTGCAGGGATGTACCTGAAATGGACTGTAGCATAATCGGCCTGCCATAATGGATTGATGCTTTCCGTTACATTATTGAAGAACATGCCGTTATTATCCCGGTAAAATACAAATCGCTGTGTAGCACGATCAAGGTCGGGTTTTACAAACACTTCTGTTTTATTGTTGGTGTAATTTGCATGCTCTACACGGTCGCTCTGCAGGCGGAAACTACGAAGGTCAAGCCATCGCCATTCGCGCCCGGCTGGAAAAATAGCGTCACTTTCTGTATTATATTCCAATGTGCCCTGCCGTATAAATGTAGGCCGGATATTATGAATATAATTATCCCACCTGTTATTTTGTAAGATACAAACACTTACCTGCTGCATTGCATTCATTAAATTTAACTTACTGGTATTAACAGTAAACTGAATTTTGTGATGTGTTTTAAAATATTGCCCGTTAAACGGTTGCTGGATCTGTGCTGCTATATCAACACCCGGCCTCACCACCAGGAAGCGCCTGCTGAACAGGAGTTTGGAAGTATCGCCATCTGCAAACACTTTTAAAAGATAATTTCCTGAGCGCGATGGCATACAATTCCTATCAGGCAATACAGCCTGGTAGTGGGTATACTTTGTAAATGCAATGGAAGAGACCCGGTAAGTACTGATACGGACCTGTGAAAATCCACTGATATAATCGAATTGGCTTAACATAGCCTGCGACCAGTCTGCATTACAGAGCAGGTAGGTATAGGAATAATTTCTAACTCCGCCATTTATATCATCAAAATGAAGTTCCATCTGATCAGCACTGTTGAGTGTCCACACCGGGTAAGCAAATGAATTGCCTGACACATTCAATTTAATAGATTTTATATTGGAGGCGTAGATATGATCCGGGATCTGTGCTGTAACAACAGCAAATGAAAACAATGAAATGAGAATAGTAATGTGCTTCATTATAAATGATTATGATGAATTTTTATGAAACTCCGGTATGCAAAGTATAAATTAAGTTTGAAAGTTTGGGAGTTCGTAAGTTTGCAGGCCGGAAGGCAACCCTAATGACCCCAAACTTTAAACCTTAAACCTTAAACTTTAAACTTTAAATTAATACCCATTTGAATCTCTCCAACTTTATAGCCGGACGCACCGCTTTCAATCAACAACGTTCTTTTTCGCGTTTCATTATACGGCTGGCAACAGCAGCTACTATTATAAGTGTGGCTGCCATGATTATTGCTTTGGCTTTTACCAACGGGTTTCAATATGCGATCAGTCAAAAAATATTCAGCATCTTCGGACATATAAGGGTTCAGCATTTCGAACCTAACAAAGTTGCCTTTGCCCAGGAATCACCCATATTAAAAAATGATACCGTTACTACGATTCTGAAGCAAAATCCTGACATTAAAACAATTCAGCCCTTTGCTACCAAGAACGCAATAATAAAAACTGGTGAAACTATTGAAGGAGTTCTTTTTAAAGGAGTTGAAAAAAATTATGAATTCAATAACCTTAAAAGCTTTTTAACAAACGGCCACTGGATCAGCTTCCCGGATAATGGTTATAGTAATGAGATCAATCTTTCAGAATATACTGCCAACCAGTTAAAACTTAAACTGAATGACCAGGTGCTGATATTTTTTATTCAGTCTGATGGGTCACCCCCACGCGTGAGGAAGCTTACAGTAACAGGTTTATTTAAAACCGGTATTGAAGAATACGATAAGCTGATTGCATTTGGTGACATAAAACTAATACAGCGGCTTAACAACTGGAAAAAAGATGAGATCGGAGGTTATGAAATCTTTTTGAAAGATTACCGTAAAATGGATGCTGTTAATGAAGCGGTTTTCAATGAGCTTCCTTCCATGTGGAATAGCAGAACCACCCAGGAAATTAATCCTAACATTTTCGACTGGCTGAATTTACAGGATCAGACAATAATTATTGTGCTGATAATTATGACAGTAGTTGCTGTCCTAAATCTTATCACCTGTTTGATTATCCTTGTTTTAGAAAGAACCAGGATGGTAGGCGTTTTGAAAGCATTAGGCGCTTCTGATCAACTTGTTCAGAAAATTTTTTTAATGCAGGGTGCTATCATTGCAATTATTGGAATAGCACTGGGTAATCTTGTTGGATTGGGATTCTGCTGGCTCCAGCAACGCTATGGATTTATTTCTCTTCCCGAGGATATGTATTATATTTCCAAAGCCGAATCCCGCATCGTTTGGTGGCAGGTATTACTGGTGAATGGAGGCACTTTCCTGGTTTGCTTTCTGGTGTTGATTATTCCTACTTTTATTATTAAAAGAATACAGCCGGTTAAGGCTATTCAATTCCGTTAGCTGCTGAAAGATTTTTTTTAACACAGAGAACAGCCGGAGGAGGAAACACAGAGAACACGGAGGCCCTCTGCGCTTTCTGTGTTTCCTCCTCTGCGCTCTCTGTGTTAAAAAAAATCTTACACCGAAACAATCTGTGAAAGTATGATCCCCGTAGCTACGGCGGCATTTAAAGATTCAGCCTGGCCAATCCTTGGAATGGTAATATGATAATTAGCCAACTTCAGCAACGCTTCATTTATCCCTTTTGATTCGTTTCCTATAAGCAGCATGCCTTCTTTTATCTTGCCAAATGAAGAAAGTGGTTTTCCATTTAGAACACTTGCATATAACATAATGTCTTTTTGCTTAACTATAAAATCTCTTAAATCTTCATATACAATTTTAATACGAGTTATACTTCCCATTGTGGACTGAACTACTTTTGGATTATACACATCCACACTGTCTTTGCTTGCAATAATTTGTGGTATGCCAAACCAATCGGCAATACGTATAATTGTACCCAGGTTTCCGGGATCCTGTATACCATCGAGTAATATTGTTAAATTATTCTTTAAAGATATATTTGAGCTGAAAACCGGCTGTTTAAATATTCCCACCACCTGGTTCGGGGTGGAGAGTAAGGATATCTTTTCCAGCTCCTGTTCTTCTATTTCGTAAAACATAGATAAGGGAAGTGAATTCTTAACAACCTTATGTTGCTGCCACCACTCCGATGTGGCATACAGTGCAACAGGTTCAATAGTACTATTAACTAATATCTCGTTAATTATCTTTGGACCCTCTGCTACAAACACCCCGTAGTCCTTTCTGAATTTTTTGTCGTTTAAACTTTGAATATATTTGACCTGAGATTTTGTAAGCATCGTTAGTGCAGGCTTTTAACCATGATATCAATTGTAAAAAAATAATCGTTCCTTTACCCTTCAAAAAAACGGAATTACAAACCAGGAAATAAGTATTCCTTATCTATGAAAGATACCCGGCAAGTTACTATATCTTTTTTCTCTTCTTTATCCTGGATAATACTGGTCTCTGTTTTATTACTCGCTTCCTGTACCGTTCCAAGAAAATACCAGGCGGATAAGCCTTTCGTATTTTCAACAAATATTAAAGTTGAAGGAAATATTAAACTTGCTGACAGGCAGGATCTGGAGCTTAGGCTTGCTAACCAATTGGATGACAGTCTTAAGATAAGAGTCATTTCATTCGGAGGAATCCGTAAAACATTGATCAGGCCAGCGGTTTTCGATACCAATTACGCCAACCGCTCAGTGGTGTTTATGAATGTTTTAATGAATTCAATGGGTTATTACCAGGCCTTGATACAATGGGACTCTACCCTGAAGATAATTGGTAAACAGCAACGGGTGACTGTTGATTTCACGGTAAACCCTGGCAAAAATCTTACACTTGACTCCATAGGATTTTCCCTGACAGACACTGCTCTACAGCAGCTGACACTCCGCAACAGCAAAGCTTCCCTGCTTATAAAAGCCCAGCCTTATTCACAGCAAAAGGTATCAGCGGAACTGGACAGACTGGTTGAACTTTATAAAAACAATGGCTACTATAAGATTACTAAAGAAGATATTTATGCTGAAGTGGATACTGTACTGGCAGGATTAATCAATCCGGGACTTGACCCTTTCGAGCAGTTCCGGTTATTGAATAAACTGGCACAAAAAAAAGATAAACCCACAATAAATGTAATTATTAAACAACGCACAAAAGAAGGTTCAGGTCACCTGAAAAAATACTTTATAGGGAATGTAAGTGTTTATCCCGACCTGCAATTATTTGATGATTCCACCAGCACAACCTATGATTCCACTACTGTTAAAGGCATCTCAGTTTACCGGACAAAAAATAACTTTAAGCCATATTTTCTTCGTAAGAATTCCAGTCTCTTACCCGGAACCCTTTACAGGCAACGTGACTATTTCAAAACGATCAATACTTTCAGTCAGCTTGGAGCCTGGCAACAGGTGAATATAGATCTGCATCCCAATGATTCTTTGGGATTGGTGAATGCAACTATCAACCTATATCCTGCGAGAAAGTTAAGTCTTGTTATTGACCTGGAAGCTACCCGTAACTCCGGAGATGCCATAGCAACCGGTAACCTTTTTGGTATTGGATTAAATGTTGGCCTGCGAAACCGAAACTTTGCCAGGGAATCCATACAGTCAACTACCAATATCCGTGGTGGTATAGAATTGGGAACACAAACCAGGCTCATTCAAACCTTGCAGGGAAGCTTGGGACAAAATGTTTATTTTCCCAAATTCATCCTTCCTTTTAAAATAAAGAGAGAAGATGATTTCATCTCGTCCAGAACCATTTTAAATTTTAGTAGCTCCTATACGGTACGGAGAGAATTTTTCACGCTGGGATCATTAAACGGCTCTGTCGGATATGAATGGGTACCGCGTGAAAGAAGACCTGAGACCAGGTCTGGCCAAAGAAAAACCACGTGGCTTTATATACCTTTTAATATAGAACTGGTGCGGCTGGGAAAAAAAGACAGCTTGATAAGATTGTTTAAATCAGTTCCTAATCTTGAAAATTCTTTCAAAAACGGTTTAGTGATTAGTCAGAACCTTATTTACCAGACTTTGTTTTCAAAAAATAATACATTCAATTCATTAAAAATAGGCGTAGAAGAAAGCGGTGGCCTGACAGGATTAATAAAATATGTAGACATGACTGGTGGATTGTTCCGATATATAAAGGGAGATATAGATTTCAGGCATATCATCAGGCTGAAAAGAAGTGAATGGGCATTTCGCGGTTATGCAGGAATTGGTATACCTTATGGTAAAACTAAGGATAATATTAAAGAAACTTCTCTTCCCTTTTTTAAATCGTTTTTCGCCGGCGGACCTAACAGTATGAGGGCTTGGCAGGTGAGAAGGCTGGGTATAGGTTCTTCCATTTTTTTTGACACTCTGAGTAAGGGTGGTTATGACAGGTTTGCAGATTTACAGCTTGAAGCGAATATTGAATTCCGGTTTAACGTGGGAACCATTGCCGGTATAAAAGTTAAAAGCGCTTTATTCAGCGATATCGGCAATATCTGGAGCAGGAATACAGATGGTACCGAGAAACAGGCAGGTTCTGAATTTAAATTTAAAAGGTTGTACAAAGATATTGCAGTTGCTGCAGGTACCAGCCTCCGGTTCGATTTTAATTATTTTCTTGTTCGTTTTGACTGGGCCTATAAAGTAAAGAATCCTTATTATGCTACAAACAATAATGGCTGGTTCCGGAATATACAACTTGCCTCAGGACAGTTCCAGTTAGGTATTGGAATGCCTTTTTAGAAATTAGATTGGCTATCAGCTATCAGGATATTACTACATACTAGGTTTCCTCCTGAAAGCTGACTGCTGATAGCTGATGGCCAATCAATATATGAATCTATACTTACTTATCACTAGTAGAACGTTCTGGAAATACGATTAATTACATTATCAACTGAAAGGCTTTGTGGTATTGGTTTTCATTAAAATAATTTGTATACTTATTTAAAGAACGATCTACTAGTGTCATGTCAACTATAAAACGTCGTATTACGGCTATCAGCCGTCAGCGGTCAGCTATCAGGAGGAAACTCACTACGCTTTGATCTGCTGATGGCTGAAAGCTGACAGCTGATAGCAATTAATACGACAAAGTATGCTTGACATGACACTAGCAACCACTTAATTAGCTATCATGAATACAGAAGAAGGTCTAAAAAGGGATATTGGCTTAGTGGGATTAACTTCAAACATTATTAATACGGTAATAGGTGCCGGTATCTTTGTGTTACCGGCTATCGTTAGTGAAGGACTTGGTGCTGCCGGCATACTTGCTTACCTGTTTTGCGGTTTTCTGATAGCAATTGTTATGATGTGTTTTGCCGAAGTTGGAAGTAAGATAACTGTAACAGGCGGAGCTTATGCGTATATTGAAGCTGCTTTCGGAAGGTACTTTGGCTTTATAACGACCAATCTATTTATTTTCGGCGCCTCTCTTATGGCAACAGCTGCGGTTGCAAATGCAATTGCGGATACATTATCTTACTTTTTTCCAACACTAACAAGTAAATCTTCAAGAATAGTGTTTTTCTTACTACTTTTTTCTGTACTGACAATTACTAATGTAACAGGAGTAAAACAAGGGATTGCGCTGGTAAAACTAACAACACTTGCAAAAGCAACTCCATTGTTATTGTTGATTTTTTTAGGAATCACCCATGTAAAACCAGAAAATTTAACATGGACCACCGTTCCGGCTTTAGTAGATTTTGGCAAAGTATCGCTAATACTTTTCTTTGCCTTTCAGGGTGCAGAAAATAGCTTAAGCGTGAGTGGTGAAGTAAAAAATCCTAACAAAACAATTCCAAAAAGTATCCTGCTGAGTATAACCTTTGTTTTAATAATTTATATAGGAGTGCAGTTGATTGCACAAGGCGTTCTTGGAAATTCCCTTTCGAATTTTAAGAAAGCTCCATTAGCAGAAGTGGCAAAAACTATTATAGGGCCCTTTGGTGCATCAATAATGATTATTGGCGCAGCCGTTTCTATGTTTGGTTACCTGAGCAGCGATATTCTAAATATGCCACGGGTGCTTTTTCGCTCTGCTGTAGACAATGTAATACCAATTAAGCCCTTAGCAAGAGTTAATAAAAAATTTGCTACTCCCTATATCTCCATTATTTCATTTACTGCATTAGCCTGCTTCTTTTCTATAACCGGAGAATTTAAGCAATTGGCAATATTATCAACCTCATCGGTTTTATTGATTTATCTTGGAGTTGCACTTGCTGTTATTAAATTAAGGATGAAGAAATCCCCTGATCTTTCTTCATTTAAAATACCGGGAGGTTTAATAGTACCCGTTATTTCAATAATCATTATTATATGGTTTCTTACTAACCTTACAAGGAAGGAAAGCGTTAGTATGCTGATATTTATTGCAGTATTAAGTTTTGTATATTATGTACTAAAGTTATTAAAGCTCAATCAGGCATATAAGTAACATGACCCAGGGTTAAGTTAACTCCAATGTAGTGACAATTTAATTATGAAATATGCTTTATCAAGGTTATATCTTATGGAATTAAAGTTGACCATGATTTATTTCGTCGTCTCTAATGGGCAATGTAATAAAGTAAACGTTTAATCCGCTTTAATAACTTAAGGTAGCGTGTAATTTCATTTCATCGCTGAAAAGCTACCAGCCCTGTAGGGGCATAATATATTAGCAAAGGGTAAAGCCCTGTGAAATAAGGTTGCCATGAAGCTCAAGCCCTGTAAGGGTGAAATATAAAGAGCAGGTGCATACCGTCAAAAACAATATTATGCCCTTACAGGGCTATGTTCTATCATCACATCTCGACACAGGGCTTCACCCTGTGCTAATATATTGAGCCCTTTCAGGGCTGGTCGTTAAATAAATAACATTGCCCTGACGGGCTTAATAAATGTTTCATAATTAAATAGTTATTACTTTAATGCGTATATTTTTGTATAAAATTAAAATCGCAGATGTAAAACTTAGGGAAGCCATGTATAATATCCGATTCATCTTTCTCTCTGTTCGTTCATAATTCTTTCTTCCAGTTGTTCAATAGATAAAGCATCCTTTACTATATACGCTCCTATTCTTGTTCTGCGAAGGCTACTTAAATATCCGCCACAACCTAAAGCACCACCGAAATCATTGGCCAGACTTCGTATATAAGTGCCCGTGGAGCATACTACCCTGAAAGAAATGAGAGGCAAATCAATATTCATTATTTCAAATTCTTGTATGTAAATTTTTCTCGGTTCCATTATTACTTCTACTCCCCTGCGGGCCATTTCATATACACGAACACCATCCTGTTTTATCGCTGAATGAACGGGTGGTAATTGCATTAATTCACCTGTAAATTTTTTGGTCATTTTAGTAACCTGTTCGCTGGTAATGTTTTGATATGGCTGTAAGTTTTCCGGTTCACTCTCCAGGTCAAAAGTCGGTGTTGTGGCTCCAAGTGTAATGGTGCCGGTATACTCCTTTTCTTTGGACATATAATCATTGATCTTTTTGGTGAATTTACCAGTGCACACTATCAACAAACCGGTAGCTAAAGGATCCAATGTTCCGGCATGACCTACTTTTCGGATTTTGATCAGGCTGCGCACTTTCCTGATTACATCAAATGATGTCCACCCAAGCGGTTTATCAATCAATAGCACCTGACCATCGGAGTAAGAGCTTTCAAAACTCATTTTAATTGTTAATTGTTAATGATTCAATGTCGTTGACTTAAGTACTTTGTAGTGTTCTTTTATATTTGAAATTACAATTTAGTTAAAGGTTTTAGTGTCCCTTGTGGGATTTTCTTTGTGTTCCTTGTGGTTTAAAAGACTCTTAGAATTATAGACTTATTTAACCACAATGGACACAAAGGAAATCCCACAAGGGACACAGGGATGCCTTAAAGACGTAATCCTTAAGTCAACGACACTGATTAATAATTAACGGATAGTTACTTTAATATAATCAGTTACCATAAATACAACCAAAGAATACAGCATCTACCCGTTAACAATTAACAATTAACCATTAAATGCTTTGTCTTGACTTCAACTCAAGATATTTATTTACGGTGTTAACTGTTAAGTTTTGCGGAGCGGTTAAAATACTAAGTATGCCATACTTCTGCAATTCTTTTACGATCAGCTTTTTTTCAAAAGCAAATTTTTCTGCAATAGTTTTAGTATAGATGGATGCTACATCGTTTACAATACTATTTGTTAGTTGTCTTAGTTCTGTATTTTCAAAAAAAACTACCAGCAATAAATGATGCTGAGCGATCTTTCGCAGATAAGGTAACTGCCGTTGTAAACCTGTCAGGGATTCAAAATTAGTAAATAATACTACCAGGCTTCTCTGCCTTATCCGGTTTCGGATATGTGCGTACAGGCGTTCGAAATCACTTTCCAGGTAGCGTGTTTTCTGGTTATAAAGAATTTCCAGAATAGATTGCATTTGTATGGCTTTTTTGTCAGCAGTCAGCACGTTACCTAAACGTTCAGAGAAAGTGATTAACCCTGCCTTATCCTGTTTAATCAGTGCCACATTAGATAATACAAGGGAAGCATTTATGGCATAATCCAACAGGCTAAGGCCTTCAAACGGCATTTTCATTCCCCGGCCTTTATCTATCACACAATAAACCTGCTGGCTTTTTTCCTCGGTATAGTGATTCACCATTAATTGTCCTTTTTTAGCTGTAGCCTTCCAGTTAACAGTACGGTAATCATCTCCGCCAACATAATCTTTGATCTGTTCAAACTCCATACTATGACCGATCCTGCGAACCTTCCTGATACCTATCTCGCTTAACCTGTCATGAATCGCCAACAACTGGTACTTCCTCATTTGAATGTAAGATGGATACACCGGCACCATTTTTCCCTGTTGATAACGAAACCTTCGTTTAACAAAATTGATGGGTCCGCTTATATAAGCGTTAATAGTGCCGAACAGGTATTCACCCCTTTTTACCGGTCGTAGTGAATATTGTATAGCCCTGGCTTCCCTGGCAGGGATTGAAATTTTAAAAAACACATCCCTGCGTTGGAACTGTTCTGGTATCTCATCTATAATTTCTACTGAAACAGGCAGGCCGTAATAACTTTCGATATCAATGCGCACAGCATTATCATCACCGTTGCTAAAACGTTCTGCATGCGTGCGGGTTGCAAACAACCCTCTTTTTTCAAGGAACAAAAATAAGTAGTCAATAATAAATAAACATGCTACTGATCCGATCGCAATATATGGCAACACTCCCAGCCACCTTATAAAGAATCGCAGCAGGAAGAACACTGAACAAAATATTAGCGCAGCGTAGAATCTGTTGCTGAAGAACAGGTCACCGATGTATTTTTTAAAGAAGCTGTTCAATTTAATAATATATTATTGCTGTTTAAATCACCTTCAAAATGCTTCACATTTACAATCACTCTTTTGTGTAACAATTTATAACCACGGAGTAAAGTAAGAGAGAAAGAAGAGGTTATGCAGAGGCTTCCTCTGTGTAACCTCTTCTTTCTCTCCTGAGTTTTTTCTCTAGTTATAGAAATTTGAATTATCTCGGCACCTCCACTTTCTTTAAAATACCCTGAATGATTTCATCGGGTGTAGTGCCTTCCATTTCTTTTTCGGGTGTTAATAAAATGCGGTGACGCAATACGGCAGGCAGCACCATGATCACATCGTCAGGCGTTACAAAATCCCTTCCCTGCATAGCAGCAATAGCCTTGGCCGTTTTTAAAACCGCAACAGATGCGCGTGGTGATCCTCCTAAGAATAATGACTTATTACTACGGGTTTCATGAATAAGCTTTGCAATGTATTCCATTATTTTTTCTTCAATATGCAAACCGCTTATAAGCTGCCGGTAACGTTCAATTTCTGCGGCGGTTAAAACCTGATTAACTACTTCATGAAAATGAGTGGTTTTACCTTCATGCGTATTTTTAAGAATCTGCACTTCTTCTTCCATGGTAGGGTAATTAACCTCAATCTTAAATAAAAAACGATCCAGCTGTGCTTCAGGTAACCGGTAAGTACCTTCATGCTCTATCGGGTTTTGGGTTGCCAAAATTAAAAATGGCCTTGCCATCGGATAGGTAATTCCATCAAATGTAACTTGCTTTTCTTCCATTACTTCAAACAGTGCAGCCTGGGTTTTAGCAGGAGAACGATTGATCTCATCAATTAAAACAATGTTACTAAAAATAGGACCTTTCTTATATTGGAAAGATGCATTCTGCGGATTGAAAACTGAAGTGCCCAGCACATCACTCGGCATCAGATCTGGTGTAAACTGGATGCGTGAAAATTCAACATCTATACATTTTGCCAGCAATTTTGCCGTAAGGGTTTTAGCAACACCCGGTACTCCTTCTATCAGTACATGTCCGTCGGCAAGAATAGCTGCCAGCAGAAGATCAATCATCTGTACCTGCCCAACAATCACTTTGCCAATCTCTGATCGCACACGGTTAATTGCCTCGCTTAAACCACTTAGATCTGTTCTTTGTAAATGCTGAACCTGCTCCATGTTTTATATTGTATTCTGTTTATATATTTTACGAAATCTTTACCTGCCTGCGTTTAATCATTTAATCCTTTATTGAAATAATCTATCTGCCGGTTTAATTCTAACAATAGCTGATCGCTTATGTCAACTTCATTTTGAATTATTTCTATTAGTTTAACCAGCGCTGTAACTTCTTCTTCGGGCAGCGCTGTTTTCTTTGCAAGCGTCTGTATAAATTCCTCATTAAGATAATTTGTTGGCAAATTGAAACCTAAACGAATTGATTCCAAAAAATAACTTATTTTCTTTAATGCTATATTCTTATTGTCCCGTTTGTTGAAATATACATTCCCGACTGTGCGTACAAAATCCAATGTACTGTTACGAAGCGGATCGATCACTGGTATGATCTGTTGTTTACGCTTCATTTCAAAAAATACAAATAATATTATAGTAAGCAAGCCTGTACGGAAAGCGAGTCTTAACCATTTGTTACTTAAGATATATCTTAAAGGTGTTTCAGCATTTTTTTCATCCTGCTTATAATATTCGTCCCATAATAAAGTATGAATATTTTTGGGCAGGTATGATAATGCCTTAGCTGTGTAATCTGCATTAGAGGCTGTTAGCAAAAAATCGTTGCTGAAGCATAATGGCAATGGGTGAACAAAAAATGCACCTTCACCATACGGCATCCTGATGAAGTTAACATCATTGTATTGGTTACACCCCAGTACTACGGTATTAGCTGTATCATATTTGCTGAAATATTTATCAAGCGTCATACGCTGATAAGAGTAATTTTTTTCAGCATGTAATGCAGGATTTTTAAAATTAATTGTGGACGATCCTTTATTAAGCAGCTCAAACCTGTTTTTAGTTGCCAGTTTAAGCGTATCCATTAGTTGATTGCTGATATTAACAGAAGAAATAAAAACATAATTTCCATCAACTACATAGTTGAGTAACTCTTCAATGTCTTCAGGTGACAAGCGTAACCTGGCAGGTTCAATAAGTATGTAAGCGGTGTTAGAATCCGTAAATTGATTCAACTGGTTATAAACCGGTAAATGATAAGTATTAATAGCTGCATTTGGGAACAGGTCTTTTAATTGCTGAAATAATATATAAGCGCCGTAAGGATCTTTATCTTTCGAAGAAAGCGTAACCTTCCAGTTAATCTGTTCAGGGCGATTTACTTCTGCCACTATATATATAGCAATCAAAACAATTATTATTGATATAAATCGCTTATAGCCTTTCACAATGATTTATTATTAAACTGGTTGAATTGATCCCTTACAGCTTGAAATTCATTTGCACCTATAGGCAGGTCACCATACCAGTTGCTTTCAAATTGAAGGGTCAGTTTACGAAAGTCAGGCTGGTAGGTCTTACCATTAAGTTCGTTAAGGTAGGTAATATTGGTTTTGTTAACCTGCCAGTTTATTACCCCGGCATCGGTTAAATTTTTTAAAGTTTGCAAGTATAAAAGTCTTACTGCAAATCTAAAATTTCTATTATTGATTGCCAGTTCTAAAGCGGCATCAAAATTAATAGCATGAATATCATCTTCCGCTACCAAGTAAGCAAGCGGATCATCGTTGTTTTTCTTTCCAAAGAATCCTCCTTTTCCCATTCCTAATAATATTACAATAAAGCACACTAAAATAATTATTGATAAAGCGATGAGGATAATTTCTGTAACTCTTATACCCCCTTCTGAACTAAGCATGTTACCGATTCTTTCCCAGAACCGGTTCCAAAATCTTTCCCACCATGATCTGGGTCTTTCAGCGGCAATATCATACTGAAAAGCCGGATCAGATTTATATTTATCAATAGCTGACGCGCTGAAATTTCTTATTGCAATTTCGGAAGTATCATACACCACCTGTTCCTGTGCCTGAATTAAGTGGCAAAACATTATTGAGGTAAGTATGAATATAAACCGAATCATTGTAATGTAAATTATGAGAAAAATAGCGATAATGTCAACTTGCTATCAGCAGTCAGCTACCAGGTATCAGCAAACCCTTGCTTCATTCTTTATTGATAGCTGATTGCTGATAGCTAATATTCATCACCTGCGTTTTCAGCCGCATCCTTATAATTCCCTATTTTATTTATACGATCTATGATACCGGTACCCTCTTTTTTTTCTGCCAGGCTGTAATATTGCAGTGCCACACTTACCGGAACAATTATGTAAAAACAATAAGAAAAAATTTTAAAAAAGGAAGTTAATACGCCTATTGTTGTGGTCAGGTTATAAGTGGTAAAGTAATTAATGAATTCCATAATACCGGATATTACGATTCCTGTTAATAATGAACTGATTAAATAAATAATAATTACCACAAAATATATTAAAAATGACAGCCAGAAGTTATTTCGGATCAGGTCAAAACAACGTGCATACGTATCCGCCGCACTTGTATTTTCTATCATTGCGATTATTGCAAAAGGAGTAAATACTACCGATAAGTAAATTCCGGGGACAATACATAAAACAAGTCCTAATACTACCATAATAGTAACTGGCAATCCTAGTAAGAGTATTTTAAAAAAATATTTCCTGAATATACCCCACACCTCTTCTATACCTGGTTTTTTGCCATTGTTTTCAACATAATATTTTATATAGGCGACTAACGATACTTGTAAAGAAACAAATGTCAGCCACTTTAATACCCTGACAAGATAATATTGAAAATCTAAAAAATGATTTCTAAAACCCGAGCGATAATTCTTGCGTCTAAAGATCAAGTCCCAGAAAGCACTGTAATCTGGGCCATACAATCCCTCCAGTATTGCCTGAGTCAGCATAAAAATGGCACAGATAGCAAAGAAGGATTTAAATAGGGGCTTAAAATTAAGCCATATAAATGCGAAGGTATCATTCAGATTTTCACCGAAATCTCTGGTTTTTCTGAATTCAATCTTTTGTTCAGCCATAGTTTAAAATTTTGTTCTTCCGAATGATCATCCTGACTTAAAGCCTTGTTTACTCTTTTATTTAAATAAACAGGATAAACAATAAAATACCAGATAATAAAAGTTAGCGAAAGTATAAGAATTGAGTAACTTATAAAGAGGGGCATTTTTGTATGGCGTGTTACAAAACTTTCCAGGAAAGCCGCTATTATGAAAACAGGTATCAGGCCAAAAACAATCTTCATTCCATCTCTTCCTCCTTTTACTAATGAATGCCAGCGGGAGTAAGTTTTTGGAAACAGGAGGCTGCTGCCTAATACCAATCCCGAACAACCTGCAATTACAATAGCCGATATTTCAAGGGTGCCGTGTAAAAAAATAACAGGAATAGACTGCAAGCCCAAACCTTTCGAAAAAAAATAATACTCAAAAGCCCCCAGCATCAGTCCATTCCGCATTAGAAGGATTATAGTTCCAAGAGAAAAAGAAATTCCTAATACGAATGCCATAAATGATACCTGGATATTATTAAAGGCAATCTGGAAAAACATACTTGCGGCCTCCTGTGTTTTATAAACACCGAAAGGATCGCCTTTCTCAATATTTTGGTTAGTCATGTTTACATAGCCATCTGAAAGGATGAGACGGATAAAAGAATCATCATATCTGGCAGATAAAGCACCCAGGAAAGTAAATATTATAAAAAATAAAAATGAATAAAGCAATTGCCGGTGATAGTGTTTAAACAAATATGGCAATTCATATTGCCAGAAACTTATAATCCTGGCAGATCTTTCTTTTTTGTTTTTGTATATTTTTTGATGGAATAAGGATGTTAGTCCATTCAGGTATTTGCTTGTATTACTGTTTGGATAAAATGTTTTAGAATACGCCAGGTCATCAGTAAGTTCTACAAAGCGATCAGCAAAAGTATCCGGACTATCAAAATGATGTAGCTCCTGCTCATATTGCTTCCACTTATCAGCGTTTTGTTTCAGGAATTGCGCTTCTCGCATAGATGGGATAGTTCAAGGTTTAAGGTTTAAAGTTTAAAGTGGCATCCATTGTTAAGTTAACGCTGCTATCAGCAATCAGCTTTCAGGAGAAACTTATTACATTTTGATCTGCTGAAAGGTGACGCCTGATTGCAATTATATGATTAAGTAACACCAGGCTTTAAAAGTAATATTATATGTTTAATCCTTTCAGTAATATTTAATGTTTAATACAAAAGGTTTATGTTTCAGGTGTTAATTTAGTTTTTGTAGGTTTGCTGCGGTTGAAAATAACAACCTTATACATGAATACCATTAAAATCACTACTACTCAAAATATTGAACTTGAATATGACCTTGCCAGCCTGGGAGAACGCATAGTGGGATACTTGATTGATAGTTTAGTTATGATTGCTTACTTAGTAGTCCTTGTGTTTATTTCCCTGAGTTTAGTGAGCAATCGTTTCATATATCATTATACCTGGGTACCTTTTATATTTTATATTCCGATCTACTTTTACACCCTTGCTTTTGAAGTTTTTATGAACGGACAAACAATTGGCAAAAGGGTAATGAAGATTAAAGTCATCAGTATTGACGGTGCCAAGCCCACTCTCGGACAATACCTGATACGCTGGATTTTCAGGCTTGTTGACATTTCATTGTCGTTCTTTTTATGTGGTATAATCTGTATTGCTGTCAGCGAACGCAAGCAACGTGTTGGAGATATGGTTGCAGGCACGGCAGTTATTAAAACAGAGCCACGAACAACCTTTCAACAAACTTTATATATACCTACTCAGCCAGTTGATTATGTTGTTACATATCCACAAATTACCACGCTCGGAGATCAAGACATACAACTGATAAAAGAAGTAATTATCATTTCCAGAAATTCCGGCAATCACAGCATTGCTGAAAAAGCTGCAGAAAAAATCAGTGAAACATTAAAAATTACAAACAACATGGAATCCATCGCTTTTTTAAACGTTTTGCTTTCAGATTATAATTACCTCACGTCTAAAGGTGAAGCATAGGTATGAGGTGTGAGGTATGAGGTATGATTCTGATGTTTTACGGTTTTGTTAGTCTTCATCTTTTTCAGGACGACTTCCGAAGTCTTAAATTTCACCAGCTTTCAATATAAACGTAGACTTCAAAAGTCTTGAATAAGACATCTTCAAAAAGGTGAATTCAAAAAGCTTAAAGAGACAGTTTATCCAATCAAGACTTTCGAAGTCTGAACCCTAAGTGTAAGATATCGACATTTAAGACTTCGGAAGTCGAACCCAAAACTTTTCAAAATCTTACACCTTCATACCTCAAACCTCCTACCTATCAATGCATCTGATTAATATACTGCTGGGGATTGGTAATAAATGCTATACCAAAAAATATTACTAATCCAACCAATATAGCAAAATATATGGCTGATATAATCAATCCTATAATAGCACAGATACGCCCTGATTTCAAATTGTTATAAGATGCTACTGTATAGGCCTGGGGGTTTTGCATATATAAGTTTTTATCTTTTGAATATAAAACCAACGACACAATACTACATATGAGTCCTACTATACCATAGCACAGGCACATAACAATAGATACAATGCCTAATACCAGTACGGCTGTTGAATTAGGCAGTGCAACCGGCATATTGCCGGAGTATTGATTCTCGCGAAATTCATTTTTGTTTTCCATCAAGTAATTATTTTAAGGTGTATAACCTTGTAAATATAAAATACCAGTATTATAATTGCTATACTTATTTGTAAATATTTAATAAACGCCGCTCCATACAAAAATTTATATTTAAGATGAAGCCCGGTAAATACAATCATTATTAAAATAGGTAATGTTGCAGGGTAAAGGGCCAGGCTTGTAATTAGATCACCTTGCATCAATGCAATGAAACTTCTTTGAAAGCCGCATCCCGGGCATTCTATATGAAGGTATTTTTTGGAAGGACATGATAACATATGTTCTTCCATCCAGCGTATGATGTTTAAAAATGTAAGTGTTATAAACATAGGTTGCCTTTGGCTGCCAGCTATCAGCTATCTGCCGACTTTAAGAAATTACAGCGCTTTAATTCATACTCATATCTCATAGCTGATACCTCATAGCTTAAAGCTAATACGCCCTTGCAAACAAAACACGCTGCGGGCTTGGTTTCCCGGTTAAAATACATGTTCCTTCCTCCTGAAAATTATTTAATGGAATGCACCGGATGGTAGCCTTGGATTTTTCCTTAATAGCGGCTTCTGTTTCTAATGTTCCATCCCAATGTGCCGAAATAAAACCACCTTCCCCTTCCAGCGCCTGTTCAAATTCATCCCAGGTGTCTGCCTTTATAATGTGTGCATCACGAAAATCCTTAGCCTTGTTAAACATACTCAATTGTATTTCATCCAGCAACGCGGATATCCGGCTGGAGAGCCCGTCTAATGGCAGGACCGTTTTTATTTTGGTATCGCGACGCGCTACCTCAACAGAATTGTTTTCTATATCACGCAGCCCGATGGCAATACGCAGGGGAACTCCTTTCATTTCATACTCCGCAAACTTCCACCCGGGTCTTGTATGCTCGCTATCATCATACTTAACTCTTAACCCCGCATCTTTTAGTTGCCGCATCAGTTCTCCGGCCTTTTCATCAATACGTAATTTTTGATCGGTTCCTTTAAAAATAGGAACAATTACTACCTGGATGGGTGCTATCCTTGGAGGCAATATAAGTCCTTCATCATCACCGTGGGCCATTACTAAACCTCCGATCATTCTGGTACTTACTCCCCAGCTGGTCGCCCAAACATAATCAAGCTTGTTGTCTTTATCAGAAAATTTTACATCAAAAGCTTTGGCAAAATTCTGACCCAGGAAATGTGAGGTTCCTGCCTGCAATGCTTTGCCATCCTGCATTAAAGCTTCAATACAATAAGTATTAACCGCACCTGCAAACCGCTCACTTTCTGTTTTAACGCCTTTTATAACCGGAAGCGCCATCCAGTTTTCAACGAAATCGGCATATACACCAAGCATTTTTTCTGTTTCTTCAATGGCTTCCTGCGCAGTAGCATGCGCAGTATGGCCTTCCTGCCATAAGAATTCTACGGTACGTAAAAATAACCTGGTTCGCATTTCCCATCGAACTACGTTAGCCCATTGGTTGATCAATAAAGGTAAATCGCGGTAAGACTGTATCCAATCTCTGTAAGTGTTCCAGATAATTGTTTCACTAGTAGGCCTTACAATTAGTTCCTCCTCCAGTTTAGCTTCAGGGTCAACCACAAGGCCTGCTCCGTTCGGGTCGCTCATCAAACGATAATGAGTTACCACAGCACACTCCTTTGCAAAACCTTCTACATGAGCGGCTTCCTTACTCAGATAACTCTTTGGTATAAACAACGGAAAGTAGGCATTCACATGTCCGGTTTCTTTAAACATCTTATCTAGCTGATCGCGCATGTTTTCCCATAAGGCAAAGCCATAGGGCTTGATGACCATACACCCTCTGACTTGTGAATGATCTGCCAGGCTGCCTTTAATAATAAGGTCATTATACCATTGTGAATAATCCTGTTTCCGGCTCGTTATCTCTTTACTCATGCTTGTTTTGTTTATTCCCTTTTAAGATTGATCTGATAATTCTGCTATCGGTTATCAGCCGTCAGGAGGAAACCAATTACATATTAATATCATGAAATCCTAATTGCTGACGGCTGTTAACACTTATTTATTAACAGCTATAAAATATTTAACAATAGTTCAATAAATTTTCAACTTAAGGCCAAATTTTTTGTTGTAACTTTAAATCACCAATTTGCAAAAGTAAATTTTAAAACTATAAATAAATTGCCATGACCAACAAGTATACTAAAATTCTATTTCTGGCCTTAGGTGTGGCGGCCTTAAATAGTTGTTCTACCGCCTATAAAATGGGTCAAACACCAGATGACGTATACTTCTCCCCAACTAAAGTACGTGCACAAGCACAGGGAGATAACGATGAGTACGTAGCAGGCAATCGTAACCCTCAGCGTTATTCAGGCGCTCAACGCCAGCAGTCAAATGGATACAACTCCTATGACGATTTTGATGCATACCGTAATGATCGTTTTTTACGTATGAGCATTGGTTCTAGTATCCGGATGGGTGCTTATAATGATTACGGAATGTATAATGGCTACTATAATTCCCCCGGCTACAATACTTACAGTGATATATACTCTCCATGGAATAGTTATTACTACTGGAACAGCTATTATAATCCATACAATACTTTCAACTATTACAATCCATACAATCATGGAGGTTATTATGGCGGAGGTTATGGTGGCAATGTAGTGATTGTTAATAAAGAAGGTGCTTCCTCTTCACCTATAAGTCACCCACGGGCATTCAATCCAAGTAGTTATTCAAATTATAATTATAGTAACAGTAATAATTATTTATATAGAAATCAAACTACCACCAATAGTCGTCCCGGTGCAGTTTATATGGGAGGAAGGTATAACAACACTAATTCTGGTAATAACAGTTACAACCCCGGCAATAATATTAATACACGCAGAATGCCGGCTTCAGAAAATACTTATTACAATACCACCAACGGCAACAATAGTCGCAGTACCAATAGCAGTAATAATAATACTTATACAGCTCCAAAAAATAATACTTACGAGGCACCCACAAGGTCTTATACTCCATCTACTCCTTCCTCTTCAGGAAGCAGCAGTAGTGGAAGCAGCAGTGGCGGCGGCGTAAGCAGGCCTTCCCGTGGAAATTAGAATTTCATGATTGGAAGGAAATAATTTTATAAGGAGGAAACATGGTTTAAGTATTCTTAAAGCTGTTTCCTCTTTTTTATATTGAATCATTAGAAAAATAATTGTATGAAATTTAAATTGTTAATACTTCTCTGTATGCTGGTGGCTGTAAGATCCCTGGCCCAGGTACCGGAAGATGCCATTCGTTATTCATGGCTTACGCCAAATGGAACAGCCCGTAATCAGGCGTTAGGAGGTGCTATGGGTTCTCTTGGAGGAGATATAAGTGCAACCTATATGAATCCGGCCGGTTTGGGTTTATACAAAACAGGAGAAATTATATTAAGTCCGGGATTAAATTTTTTAAATAATAAATCTGATTTTCGGGGTACTACAAGTTCAAATAAAAATCATTCTTTTAATTTTGGAACTTCAGGGGTAGTATCGGGTTTTAATACAAATAGTAATAACTGGCAAAGTGGTGCTTTTAGTTTTGCTATTAACAAAACCGCTAATTTTAATAACCATATTTATTACAAAGGGCAAAATGATTATAGCTCCTATTCAGAACAGTATGCTGCTGAATTGTCAAATTCCAAAATTCCAATTGGAGATCAGGCGCTTAATGATCCCTCTCTTTCTTTAGGAACAAAAATGGCTATTTATACTTACCTGATTGATACAGCAAGAGTTGGCAATAGCTTACAGGTTGTAGGATTACCAATCTATAAATTGAATAGCAGGGAGCAGGAAAATTTAATCAACACTACCGGGGGCATTACAGAGCTTGCTTTTGGATTGGCAGCTAATAAGAACGATAAATTTTATATTGGTGGCAGTCTGGGAATACCTATCGTGAATTATGAAAGAAACAGTACCTATACAGAAAGAGACATAAGCGGTAATAAAAATAATGATTTTGATTATTCTACTTTAACTGAAAGATATACTACTAAAGGAATTGGCGTAAATGCAAAATTGGGTATCATATTTAAACCTGTAGAATCAGTGAGAGTTGGACTTGCTCTTCATACACCTACTTTGTACGGATTGAAAGATACTTATCATGGAGACATGATTACAGCGACAGAAAGTTATGCTCAGGTAAAGAAAGTTAGCTCTGATTTATTAAATAATAATCAGATAACCAGTTTTGAATATGACCTCGTTTCACCATGGAAAGTTTTAGTCAGCGGCTCCTACGTGTTCAGGGAAGTAGAAGATGTAACAAAACAAAGAGGATTTATAACAGCAGATGTTGAATATATAAATTACAAAGCCTCTTCTTACCAATCTGCAAGTACAGATAACTCGGATAATAGTTATTACGAAGGCGTGAATAAATCTATAGATGAGATTTATAAAGGCAGCTTTAATTTCAGGGTAGGCGGTGAATTAAAGTTTAACACTATTATGGCCAGGGCTGGTTTTGCACATTATGGAAATCCGAATAAAGAAAGTGAGTTAAAGGCTAGTCGTAATTATATAAGTGGTGGTCTTGGTTATCGTAATAAAGGTGTTATCCTTGACTTAACTTATGTATACGGCTTACAGAAAGATGTAAACTTCCCTTACAGGCTTAGTGATAAAGCAAATACTTACGCAATGGTTAACAGTAATTCAGGTAATGTAATGCTGACAGCAGGATTTAAGCTTTAATCTTTTTAAATAAATTAAAAGACCCATAGGACTATGGGTCTTTTTTTTACTTATTTGAACTTTTAGCTATCATAGGAATTAGATGGTCAGGACATTGGACGGACATAAACACCGGATGTAAAATAGCATTATGTATGTAAGCTTGTGCAATTATAATATATTGTTTTACATAACTACTAGCTAATAGATCACTGCAGTAAGTAAAATCCCTTATTAATCAATTAATTTAATAATAGCCGCATGATCCCCGGGATGAATCCACCTAACTAAATTATCCTTTTTGAACCAGGTCATCTGGCGCTTTGCATATTGCCGCGTATTTTTTTTAATCAGGTCTATAGCTTCAGTGAGAGATATTTTTCCATCAAAGAAGCTAATAAATTCTTTATAGCCAACCGTGTTTAATGCATTTAAGTTTTTGAATGGAAATAAATTGCTTACTTCTTCTTCCAATCCATCTTTTATCATTTCATCTACCCGCCTGTTGATCTGGTCATATAAAATATCTTTGGGCAATTCTAATCCGATTTTAATAATAGAAAAATCTCTGTTCTTTTTTTGACGGGTATGATAAGATAAGATGGAGCGTCCGGTAGAAAGCTTTACTTCCAGGGCACGCATCAGACGCTGGGGATTGAGTGTTTCAGCGACTTTAAAATATTCGGGATCAGTGCTCTTAACTTCTTCCTGTAACCACCCAAGACCATTTTCTTTATAAAAAGAAATAACGTTATTTCTTATCTCCGGTACAATCAAAGGCACATCATCCATTCCATTACAAAATGCATCAACATATAAACCGGTGCCTCCCACTACAACAGCATGCATTGCAGTCTTAAAAATTTCTGTTACTGCTGCTAATGCATATTGTTCAAACAATGCTGCATTAACTTCCTGATGTATGGAATGAGAATTAATAAAGTAATGCTTTACCTGTTGCAGTTGTAGTGCGGATGGTTTACCTACACCAATATTAAGTTCGCGGTAACATTGCCTTGAATCAGCAGAGATAATTTTGGTGTGAAGTCTTTTGGCAAGTTCAAGAGAAAAAACGGTTTTACCTACTGCGGTTGGTCCGACTATTACTATGCAGCTAGAAGAATTCAAGATTAATGTTCCCTTTTTAATTGCAAAAGTGAGTTTGATGATTCCTCCTAAAAGAAGCGCTTTGAACTGCGGAACGATCTGTGAAGTTTCTAAAAACCAGTAAAGCGAATCAGCTTTGCCAGGCTGTTCCTGCTGTTTACTAATTTCTACTCCCCCACAACATCATCAGTTTTTTCTTCTTCGTCCTCGGTTTCCTCATCTGCCTCTACAGGTTCACCTTCCTCCCCAAAACCTTCAACATTTTTACCCAGGTCATATTTTTCCTCTACTTCAGTAAGCTTATCTCCTATCAATCCCCTTGTTCCGTATTGTGACGGACCAATGCCTTCTGTACGAATAATAGCAGGGTAATCTAATCTTGGATTTTCTTCTTTGGAAACATTTATAAGCTCAACCTGAAAACCCCAGTTCTTTACAAAATCATATACATAAACAAATTTCTGATTAGGATCGAATATCTCAGATCTTAAGGTGGTATTCTCCATTAATAAGGGTTCCACCTTATAGTCTCTATTTGGATATTTTTGTAAAGTGATTTCTTTTCCGCGTTGCCACCTGTCATTACTTCTGAAAAAAGTAGCATGGTGCTTGTTATCAAATTCATAGGCTTTTAAGATAGCCTGGTGAAGATGTAGAAAAAGCTGTGTATGGCGAATTGCCACATCACGATAAACACTATCATCCTCTTCCAAATATATTCTGAATCTCAATATTGCCATAATGCATTTAATTTATTCCTTGCACATAATTATATGCGTACCTTATTTAATAATTCCGGATACTTACATTTTAATTATGCCGGTTCTACTGATCCAAAAGTAACTCAGAATTCCTACATTCAAAATCTTAGGTTGCCCCAACCGATTAATGAGCCACTTCAAGATCTAATTCTTTTCCTTTCTTTAACACAAAATCATAAGCCTCTTCATAGTTATTACCTATTTCACCATCCAGTATGGCATCTTTCATAGCATTTTTAATATCGCCTACCAGCTTGCAAGGCGGTATATTAAATATTACCATGATCATTTCACCCGTTACAGGCGGTTGCCAGTTTCGTACCCGATCTTTTTCTTCTACTTCTTTCAAACGCTTCCTTACCAACTCAAAATTTGAAAGGAACTTCTTTACCTTTTCTTTATTTTTTGAAGTGATATCTGCATCACACAATAACATCAGGCTTTCAAGATCATCACCTGCATCAAACAAAAGCCGGCGAATAGCGGAGTCCGTAATATTTTCTTTAGTTAAGCTTATCGGCCGCAAATGTAATTCAACCATTTTACGAACAAACCGCATTTTTTCATGTTGCGGCAATTTAAATTTTGTAAAAATCCTTGGCACCATCCGTCCTCCAACCACTTCATGTCCATGAAAAGTCCAGCCATGTCCTTCCTCGAATTTCTTCGTTGCCGGTTTTCCAATATCATGCAATAATGCTGCCCACCTGAGCCAAAGATCATCAGTATGTCTTGAAATGTTATCCACTACCTGTAAAGTATGATAAAAATTATCTTTATGCCCCATCCCGTCAATGTATTCAGCTCCGGCAAGATCAACCATTTGAGGAAAGATCCGGCGCAACAGATTTGAACGGTATAAAAGATCCAGACCTACAGACGGCTTGTCACTTAGCAATATCTTATTTAATTCAGTAGTGATGCGTTCCTGCGAAATGATTTGTATGCGTTCTGCATTTTTTTTGATACTATGGAATGTATCTTCTGCTATCTTAAAATTTAATTGACATGCAAAACGGACTGCACGAAGCATGCGAAGCGGATCATCACTAAACGTTTTATCCGGCGCACCGGGTGTTTGTATAATTTGCTGATTAAGGTGATCTAAACCATTAGAAGGATCAATCAGTCTACCAAAATCTGGCTGGTTAAGGCTGATGGCGAGCGTATTTATAGTAAAGTCGCGCCTTTCCTGGTCATCTTCCAGGCTTCCGGGCTCAACATCGGGGTTACGGCTTTCAGGATGGTAACTTTCCTTGCGTGTACCTACAAATTCTACTTCAAATTTATCGATCTTAACCTGTGCTGTGCCGTAATTTTTAAAGTAAGAAACAAAAGGCTGTGGTGAAAATTGTTGTGCGGTTTTATGGGCAAGCGCAATACCATCTCCTACACAAACAATGTCAGCATCTTTTGTTTTGCGACCCAGTATTTTGTCTCTTACAAAACCACCTATAACATAACATGGCATATTCAGTTCACAGGCTGCCAGCGATATTTTGCTGAACACAAATAATTCTTTTTCAGTGCATTTAATGTACATGTGTTTGCAAATATAATAAGGTTAATGAAGATCCTGAATGTGAGAGAAAGGGAACTGTGGAGACATAGGAGGCACAAAGGTTTTTTATTTCGTCTTTGTGCCTCGGTGGATCCCTACTCTCAAACAAGCAACCTCCCAAAAATTATGGAACATTGATTAAACTTCAGCCAGCTGGCCGGGCAACGTTGATAAAAGATCATTATCATTAATTTCAAAAGCGCATTTGAAATGTCCTTCAGGACATGCTTTATAGCCATGAAGGCCACAGGGCCTGCAATAAAGAGGATACTGAAGTTGCACTATAAAACTTTTATCTGATAATGGTCCAAATCCGAAAGAGGGAACGGTAGAACAATATACTGCCGTAACGGGCGCATTTACCGCCGAAGCAAAATGCATGGGTGCCGAATCATTTACATAGTTCATAGCAGCATCTTTCATTAAAGCCGCTGACTGAAGAAAACTTAATTTACCACATAAATTACAAAAGGAAACATCCGGGCATTGCCTTATGATGTCATCACATAATGCCTTATCGCCGGGAGCTCCTAAAAGATTTACCTGATAACCGGCAGGCAACAGGTTGATAAAGCTGATCCATTTTTTACCGGGGTATTGTTTGGTGAACCAAACCGATGAAGGAGCAATGCATATATAAGGATGCTGTTTATAAGCAGCTGCCGTTTCAATATCGTGATTGGCAGGATACAATGCAGGCCTGAAAACCCTCTCACCAGTGAAAGACCTAACCAGGCCATCGTTACGTTCTGTTTCATGCTTAGTTATCCCGTTGTTGCTGACAACATGTTTCACCTTCACTGAAAACAAAAACGAAAGCGGATTTTTATCAAACCCTATTGTTTGCGCAGCACCTGAAAAAGCAGTAAGCATCCCTGTAGCTGCAAATCGCTGTACATTGATCACTTTATCATATTTACGACTTCGGATGATACGTAGCATTTTCCATAAGTTCTGTAGCTTGTCTTGCTGTTTGTTCCATACAAGCACTTCATTCAGGAATGGATGATTCTCTAATAAGGCCTCATTCCCCTTTCTTGTAAGAAAATCAATGGCAGCCTCCGGAAAATAATAATGAAGCTTTTCTATTAAACCGGTTGCAAGCACCACATCACCAATAAAAGCAGTTTGTATTATAAGGAATTTCTGCATGAAAAAAGTAAGTTATAAATGTATCCGTTTATTTATTTTAACGGATAGTAGTGATGCTGCCATCTTTATTCCACTTTATAATACCTGATGGCGATGTGATATTCCGATCATCCTGGCGGTATTGAACGATATAATCCACTCCTTCTTTAATGGCATCTGCTATTTCAATAAAAAAACGCGGGGTTGGTTGTCCTGATAAGTTTGCAGAAGTGGCTACAACCGGCTTCCTGAATCTTTTTATCAGGTGTTTACAAAATGGTTCACTTACTAAACGAATGGCCACGGTTCCATCTTTGCCGACAATGTTTCCGGCAATTCCGATAGCTCCCTCATAGATAACTGTGGTGGGTTTTGGAACAGTTTTGAGGTAATCAAAAACATGAAGATCCAGTTGTGAAACATAACGTAAAATATCCCGCTCGGCCGCAACAAGTATCACCATATTCTTATCGCCTGGCCGCTGTTTTAATTTGTATAATTTTTCAACGGCTTCTTTGTTTGTAGCGTCACAGCCAAGTCCCCAGACCGTATCAGTAGGATACAAGATGATCCCGCCACCATTAAGTACTTCCAAACATTTTTCAACATCGGGTAAAAAATCCATCATGCGTCCAAAGGTAAAGCAGGATTATCCGGATTAGAAATAATTTACAGAATCTTGAAGAAGGATTTACAGGATTAAAAATAATTTACAAAATCTTGTAGTCGGGTTTGAAGCAGGATTCACAGGATCAAGGAATAATTTTCAGAATTTTGCGGACGGATTTGAAGCAGGATTCACATGATGAAAAATAATTTTCAGAATCTTGTTGTTATAATGAGGAGACTGATATTTCGGTTCTGTACGCAAGATTCTGTAAATAATTTTTAATCCTGTAAATCCTGCTTCAAGTTTCTGTAAATTATTTTTCACTCTGTAAATCCTGCTTCAACCAGACATAGAATTCTGTAAATTATTTCTAATCATGTAAATCCTGCTTCAAGATTCTGTAAATTATTCCTTGATCCTGTAAATCCTGCTTCAAACCCGACTACAAGATTCTGTAAATTATTTCTAATCCTGTAATCCTGTTTCAATATTCTGATCTATTTTCGCAGCAAACTCTTCCAGTATGAATCTTCACGAATATCAGTCAAAAGAATTATTAAAAAAATATGGTGTTCCTGTTCAGGAAGGAATGGCCTGCAACACACCTGGAGAAGCAGAAGAAGCCTACCGGCTTATCAAGACTCAGTACGGTAGTAACTTTGCAGTGGTTAAAGCACAGATCCATGCTGGGGGCCGGGGTAAAGGAAAGATAATGGGCAAAGAACAGCGGGGAGTAGCAGTGGGTAAAAATGCTGAAGCGGTTAAAGATATTGCACAAAATATTATAGGTGGCACTCTTGTCACCATCCAGACTGGGCCCGCAGGAAAAGTTGTACATAAAGTGTTGGTTGCGCAGGATGTATATTATGAAGGTCCTGCCCCTGTAAAAGAATTTTATTTATCTATTTTGCTTGACAGGTCGAAAGGCCGGAATGTGATCATGTACAGTACAGAGGGGGGTATGGATATTGAAGAAGTGGCACACAGCACTCCGGAAAAAATTTTTAAAGAATGGGTACACCCGGTAGGCCCTTTACAGGCTTTTCAAGCACGCAAGATTGCATTCAATTTAGGATTAAGCGGAGAACCATTTAAAAACATGGTGAAATTTGTAACCAATCTTTACACTGCCTATGTAGGGTTAGACTGCAGTATGGTTGAAATAAATCCCTTGTTTAAAACCAGTGATAATAAAATCATAGCAGTGGATTGTAAGATGAATCTGGATGATAACGCTTTGATGCGTCATCCCGAACTTGCTGTATTAAGAGATATCAGTGAAGAAGATCCTACTGAAGTGGAAGCCGGTAAATACAACTTGAATTTTGTTAAACTTGATGGTAACGTTGGATGTATGGTGAATGGCGCCGGCCTGGCAATGGCAACCATGGATATGATTAAACTCAGTGGTGGTGAGCCCGCCAACTTCCTCGATGTAGGCGGTACTGCTAACGCCCAGACAGTTGAAGCAGGTTTCCGGATCATTCTAAAAGATCCTAAAGTAAAAGCTATTCTTATAAATATTTTTGGAGGTATCGTTCGTTGCGATCGTGTTGCACAGGGTGTAATAGACGCATATAATTCTATGGGCAATATTACCGTTCCTATTATCGTGCGCTTACAAGGCACCAATGCTACCGAAGCAAAAAAATTGATTGATGAAAGCGGGCTGAAAGTGCAGTCGGCTATTCTTTTGAGTGAAGCAGCGGACCTGGTCAATAAGGCGGTTATGTCTTAAAAACTTTTTATAACCATAGAGCAAAGTTTTCTTCTTTGGTTATAAAAATATGAATATCTATACTACTCTTACTTCTTAAACTCCTTAAATTTATCATTCACATACAACAGCATATCCTCCTGTGAGCTTTTCCTGGCATAAAAATACGTTGGACGATAACGTAACATAAAAGTGTGAAGAGAATCTGCCTGTAGGCCGGTTAACCGGCTTACATAAGTTGTTGCAAACCTGAAATCAATATAATATTGTTCTTCATTGTACTGCAGGCGCTGTAGCAGTTTTCTCTTTTGTTTTTCCTTTTTACTAAAAAAACTTACCGGACTTAACTTAAGGCCAAAGGCACCCGTAGAAGAATTATCAATAAGCTTTGCTTTTTTGCTGTCGTAAAATTTATGGTATTCTTCACGCCTGCTTATAGAATCAAGCTGGTAATTACTATATTCACCTACCATAACCAATTGCAGCAATTCCGGATTTTGCTCCAACGAAATATCATAAGTGGCAGTAAGCATCAATGAAGTAACCCTTACCGTATCTGGTAAATATGATACAGATGAAAAAATAAGCACATCATCTTCAGATGCATTGATCTTGTAATTACCACCGAAATCTGATTGCCGTACAATTTTCTGAGAATAATTCCTGACAGTTACAGACGCCAGTACTTTGTCCTTTTTTCTATCATAGATCCTTCCTCTTACAAATTGCTGAGCTGATATAGTACCTGCAGATGTTATAAAAAAAATTATAGCATATATCGTTATACGAAATATCATTCATCTAAAGTAACCATCACTTATGCCTGCTAAGAAGTATGGATCAAAAGCTTTTGTTAAATAGTAATTAGCTATAAACTGTAGCTAAACAACATGGCAACATTCAAATTAGCAATGCCACTAATTTGCGAATCAGTACTCTTTATTATGAAACGTTTACAGAAATGCAAACATTTTGTTTTGATATTCCTTATGCCTTGTTATTCTAACTGCTGACTAAAATTCAAGCCGGAAAGTTTAGATTCTGTTACTCCTTTTTGTTGTATCAGTACCTTAATCTTGCTGCCCATATCTAGCAGGAAGGTTTGCAAAAATCGCGAGGCGTCCCCGCCAATGTTTTGCATTCTTGCCTGCATAGAAAGACCTAATCCTAACAGAAAATAAGCCTGGTTGGTGAACCCGCAATAGTGCAGCTCATTTTTTAAACCCCAATGCTTCAGCGCCGAAAAATTTACATGTGCTGTTATATCCTGACTACCTATGTTTTGATAATAATTATTGTTGACCTGGTGTTTATGATAACATACCAGTGTTCCACAATTCCTGCTTTCCTGATAGAGATTGGAGGAGGAATATCCATAATCAATCGTTAGTACAAATCCTTTTTGCAAAACAGCAGCAATATCCTGCATCCAGTTAATAGCATTCAGGTTTACCTCTGTACGAAAACCTTCAGCTAAAACAACATCGAGTTCTGCAAAGTAATTTTTGAGCTCAGGAGAAGCTGGTTTTAATATTTCCACAAAGCCATTCTCGTATCCCACAAAAACTTCCATGAGCTCATCTTTCATCACCACCTGGTGTACAGGAAGGTTATCTATTAATTCATTTGATAAAACACATCCGTCAAATGGAAGGATTTCCCTGATGTTATCATAGCAATTAACTTTATCATTTATATATCCTGCTTTTCTTTTTTTGAATGAGGAACCTTTTTCAATAACGCAGTATTTCAACTGATCAAATAATTCTGAATTTTTACAGAGCTCAGTAAGTATATCATTACATAGCATGCCATTGCCTGCTCCGTATTCTACAATGGTAAAAGGCACCCTGCCTAATTTATGCCACATTTCTTCCAACTGTTTGGCTATCGTCTGTCCAAAAAGGGAGGTATAATGAGGACTGGTATAATAATCTCCGTTTTTGCCAATCTTATCTTCTTCGGAAGTATAATAACCCAACCCGGGATAATACAATGCCATTTCCATGAAATCATGGAAAGAGAGAAGCCCTTTCATTTGTATATGATCAATAATAATCTCATGCAATAACATAAGTTCTGGTTTGTAAAACAGCTAAGGGAGCGCTTGATGATGGATTTTTAATATTAATGATAGTAATTATTCTTTTGATGTGACATTTTTTTATAACCACAGAGGGAAATCCGGAGTTAAAGAAGAGGATAAACAGAGAACGCTTCTGTGTATTCTCTTCCTTAACTCCGGATTTCCCTCTGTGGTTATAGATTCCTATCAAGATCTATGTCGCCGGTTTCTCATCCTGCCATAAACGCGCGCCGCCCTTAATACCTTCTTTGTTTGAAAATAATTTCACATTATCAGCTAATTTAAAAGTCAACTTTTTTGCATTACCGCCACCGATATATAAGGTGTCATAATTAAAAACAGTTTTTAAAATACTCAACACCTTCTGCATACGTTCATTCCATTTTTCAATTCCTTTACTTTGCAGGGCGCTTTCACCAACATATTCGTCGTAAGTTCTGTCTTTCGACACCGGATGATGAGCAAGCTCCAGGTGGCACAATAATTTGCCATTCATAAGCAAGGCTGTTCCGAAGCCGGTTCCAAGGGTGATCACCATCTCAAAACCTTTTCCTTCTATAACACCCAGTCCCAGCATGTCTGCATCATTAACAACCCGCACCAGTTTATTTAGTGTTTCACCTAATATCTTACTGAAATCAACATCTTTCCAAAGTTCTGTACCCAAATTAGGAGCCGTCTTTATCACTCCTTCTCTTACATAACCAGGGAAACCTACAGAAACTTTGTTATAATCGGGGAAGCCTTTAAGCAATTCCTTAATGGTATCAATTACTTTTTCAGGACTGGCAGGAACGGGGGTTTCCATCTTTTTATAATCCATGAGCAGAGCACCTTTATCATCTAACAACGTGCATTTGATATGTGATCCACCTATATCAATGGATAAGATTTTATTTACTGATACATTTTCCATTAGTAATATAATTATTGTTTTTAATAAAGCACTTATTGGGCTATGATTTCAATCACAGCACTTGTAAGCGCCATGTTTGAAGATACGTTCAATCCTTTGTTCATTAATACTTCACCTGTAAAACTTTGTTCGCTTCTTACAATACGGGAACTGGTCTCAGGATACAGGTTAATTTCTTTAACCTTATAATTTTTATCAGGATCGAGGCCTTCAAGTCTCACTGCATTAATTGTTTGTCCGAACCGCGTATTAAGATTATAAGAAAATAATACAGCTTTACTCTTGATACTATCCACAAACATTACTACTGCTCTTGGTTCTTCATGAGGAGAAACAAGGCGGTACTCATCACCATGCCAGATAATATTCTTTAGTCTTTTATATTCCTTCACTGCCTGCTGACTGAAAGCAAGATCTTTTTCGGTCATCTTACTCACTTCTATATCGTAGCCCAATTTTCCCATCATAGCAACATCAGTCCGGAATTTTAACGACTGTTTTCCCCAAGAAGTAACATGACTTGAAATAGCAAATGAAGGAAAGAAATAAGAATATCCCCATTCGATGAATACACGCTCCACGGGGTCGGTATTATCACTGGGCCAGAACTCGGTAAAATATTTTAAGGCGCCATAATCAGTTCTTCCCCCGCCACCCGAACAGAGCATGATGGGTAAATGCGGGTATTTTTTTCGCAACCGTTCCATGATACTATAAAAGCTTCTTACGTAATCAATGTAAACATGCGATTGTTTTTCTTTAAGATAAGGTGAATAAGTATTTGTCATCATCCGGTTGCAGTCCCATTTAATGTAAGCAATTCCCGGATTTTTAGTCAGCATTTCATCTACGATATTATAAACGAAGTCCTGAACAGCAGGATTAATAAGATCGAGTACCAGTTGGTTGCGGTAATAATGCTCCTCCCTGTTTGGAAGTTTAAGTATCCAGTCAGGGTGTTTTTCATACAACCGGCTTTTAGGATTAACCATTTCCGGTTCCAGCCAGATACCGAATTTTACACTTTTAGATTCAGCGTCTTTAACCAGGTGACCGATACCGTTAGGAAGTTTTTTTGTGTTCTCTTCCCAATCTCCCAGTCCTGCCCTATCGTTGTTACGGGGATACTTGTTGGCAAACCAGCCATCATCTAACAGGAACAGATCCACGCCAAGCTTATTAGCTTCACCGAATATGCCTGAAAGTTTTGCTTCATCAAAATTAAATTGCGTGGCTTCCCAGTTATTAAGCAAAGTAAGCCTGTCTTTCTTACCATCCATGATGCCGTAATTTGTTGCCCAATGATGGAAGTTCCTGCTGGCCTGGCCTTTACCATGGTTACTGTATGTAAATATAAATTCCGGTGTAATAAATGTCTTTCCGGGTTCTAGCTGGTATGCAGAAGCAAAAGGATTGATACCTGAGATTACACGAAGAGAATTCTGTTCATCTATCTCGAAGGCTAATTGAAAATTACCGGTCCAGCCAAGCGTTCCTGCAATCAGCTCACCTTTATTTTCAGTGGAAGGATTATCAAGTGAAAGAAAAAATGCGGGAGTCTGGTACATATCGGCTCTTGTTCCCAGTTTGCTGTCAAGTATTTTAATGCCATGTGTAAGCTTGCTTTCTTCCATCCTCATTTCTTCAGCCCAATCACCATAAAATTGTGTAAGCCAATATTTCTCCGCATCAAAATGAAGCATGGAAGAGGCATAATTTGAAACTACCACCGCTTTCTTTTCAGCATGTTTAATCTCGGTGCAGCTTTTAATGATGTCTTCATTATAATAAGCAGTAAAATTCAGGTTAACCTCTACCGGGTATTTCGAATCTTTAAGATGTATGATAGTAGTGGTAACATTGTCGTCCTGCTTTTTAGATGTTACACTTACATATAGTAGTTCAAGTGAAGGATTTCCATCGGCATGGGTAATACGGATAGCTGGTTCGAAAAGGTTATCAGTACCTGATGGAATGTACGCTTCGTGTTTACCCTGGGGCAATTCCTTAATACTGTTTAATAGTTTGTTTCCAAGGTAAGACTGGTATAACTTCAGATTTTTACCTACGCTCATTACCAGGTTGAAATTCCTGGTTTCAATGGGAATGATCTGCGCCTTCAGGTGGAATATAACTGTCGCCAGAAGCAATACTGTGATACAGGATGTTTTCATATCAGATGAATGTTCTGAACCGTTGATTGAAATGAATGGTAAATACTTATGAGATCAATTGTGTAAACAGGTGCAATATGAGAAAATAAGCGCAGTTATTCGTTGTTTATTTTAGGAAGTGTTTTTTTATTCATTGCGCCACTGGATGGCGAAGTAACCGCATTGTGCAATACCGGTGTTCTTTACAGCATGCAATGAATAAGCAGGATAAAATATAACATCGCCGTCGGTGGCTTTTAAGAAGTTCTGTGCTATTTGTACCTGAACCTCTCCTTTTATCATCAGTATAATTTCTTCTGCACGGTGCATATGCGGGTCATGACTGGCAATGCCCGGATTCAATGCGGTAGCATGCATGTCGAATTTTGAGAACATGGAGGATGGCCTGTCGAAGATAGGTCTTGACTCTCCTTTATCTGTTTGTTTTACAATAAGATCCTTCCAGTCTTTATAAAAGGATCCTCCGGCATTCCTTCCACGCTGAATGTTTATTGCCGCCCTGGCGGTATAAGTCAGGGAATAATAAATTGTTGGATGGGCTGAACCATTTTTAAACCCGTGTTTATCTCCGGCAATGATCACTGCAAAACTACCCGGACCAAGTACTTTACTGGTATCATTTATAGTAAGGGTGAGGTTACCTTCTTTTACAATAATCAGTTTTTCAAGGTCTGTTTTTACTTCGTTACCCGTTGCCGATTTCCCTCGCTGTAATGTCAATGTATGAATTTCAAGATTTGCCAAATCTTTAGAACTACCTTCCAGGATTTTTTTATATTTCCCGTTGCTGGTATTTTTAATAGCAGCATTGTTCCAGGTATATACTCCGGCCACAATGGAATCAGTCTGGGCCATAAGATTTAAAAGGATTAGTAAAAGGGTAGCTGTAAAAATTATTTTCATAGAACTAGTAATTTGATGTTAATGATTTTTTGTACTTCCGTTGTTTCCCTTGTGAGAAGACCTTTAACCACTAAGGACACAAAGATTGTCCACCAGGGGCACAAGGAATTCTAGTAAGTATAAATTTTCAAAGCTTTAAATTAGTAAAAATCTCTTGTGCCCTTTGTGGATAACCTTTGTGTCCATTGTAGTTAAATTAACCTGACACTATATGAATTAACTGAACAATATACAGTTATATTTCAGGCCAGTATTTTGATATTTTATTCTTTAGGAATGCCACGCTACGGGCGAGCTGATCCATTCCGTCTATTCCGTCTTCAATGCTTATCCACCCGTTAAAGCCAACTCTTTTTAATTCAGTAAAGATGGCATCATAATCATTCAATCCCTTACCGATCTCACCATGACTAAGCCGTTTTGCATAACCTGCCTTTCCGCCTTCTTCACGCCTGAGGTCTTCAATAGTACCTTCTTTCAAAGAGCGGTCACTGGCGTGCATTGTGACTACCCGGTGTGATATCCGCCCTAATAGTTCAAGCGGTTCCTCACCTGCAAGGAAAGTATTGCTGGGATCATAGTTTACACCGAAATTAGGATGACTGATACTATTTACCAATTGGCAAAATACATCCATTTTCTGTGCGAATTCAGGGTATTCCCAGAAATCATCTTTATAATGGTTTTCGAGGATGAGCGTGATGCCTCGCTCCTGCGCATAAGGGAGACAGTTACTGATACAATCAGCAGCCAGTTTTAAACCTTCATCTATTGACAACTCAGGGCGGCGCTGGCCTGATAATACACGGCAATAGCTTCCTCCAAGAGCATGGGTCATATCAATCCACCGTTTTTGTTTAGATACTTCTTTTTCCCGGAATAACGCATCCGGATGTGTGAAGTCTGGTGAGCAGCACATCATCGGGATCACTTTGCCATGATCTTCCACCTGGCTGCGAAAAATTTTCCAGTTCGATTCATCTTCCATTTCCAGAAAGCCGGCATACCATTCCAGACCTTTTATATCCAGTTTCACTGCGAGTTCTATCCATTCAGAAACACGCATGCTACCGTCTTTGCACAGGGCCTGCATATAAGCTTTAGGAAAGGCAGCAAGTTGGGGCATGGGGTAGTTTGTTTTAGTTTATGTTTTGGCTGTCAGCTATCATCTGTCAGCCAACAGCAGCGTACTGGCATCTATTTAAATTCTTAACGCTTCATCTTATTAAAACGAAAGGAAGATGAAGGTAATCTCATGGTTTATTTATACTTCTAACAAGACTCCTGCTGAAAGCTGATACCTGATAGCTGATAGCCTTCCTCATAACGTTGTTGCATCCTTTGGCGGATTGCGCCCGATGAACGGATGCTGCTCAAGGTCTACTACCTGTCCACTGATCGGACCACTTTCATCTGCCAGCCAGTAAACAGCGGCAGCAGCAATTTCAGTAGGCCAGAGGATACGGCCGGCAGGCGCATATACGGCAGGAACCTTTGTGTACCAATCATCAGCCAGTCCCTGATCGCGTTTGCGGCGCGTTTCTGTTTCAGTAAGCACCCAACCTGGGTTTATCTGGTTCACCCGAACGCCATTCTCACGGTGAAGGGTATCTCCCAGATTCCTGGTCATAGTCATAAGTGCCCCTTTTGAAACACTGTAAGGCAGAAGGTTTGGCTCACCGCTGTATGCATTTACCGATCCGATATTGAGAACGCAACCGCGGTTTAAAGCCAGCTCGGGCAGTGCAGCTTTGATTAAAGCAAACGGAGCGAGCATATTTATTTCTAGCACATTCCTGAAAAAGGCCAGGTCCGTTGTATGAATATTAGAAGAGATCACCAGGGCTGCATTATTTACGACCGCATCAAGCTTGCCAAAACTTTTCAGTGCAAGGTTTACTAATCGTTGCGGCGCACCTTCGATAGTGATATCTTCAATATGAAGTACAGCATTGTCGCTGCCCAGCATAGATCTAACGTCTTCGCCCAGGTGCTGTTCCAATCCATGTATTATAACACGTGCGCCTTCCGCTACGCACTTAACGGCAATCGCTTTTCCAATTCCCGTACAGCTACCGGTGACGATAATTACTTTGTTTTGCAATCGCATTTTTAATGTTTAATTGTTAATTGTTGACGGATAGTTGTTGATGGTTGAAGAGTTCGAGATTAAGATATTTCTTATTAGATCATTAATACTATGAATAAACATTGATCGTTAAGAATTACCCGTTAACAATTAACAATTAACCATTAACCATTAAACAGGTTTCAATATGCTTTTCACTACTTCACCTTTGTGCATTTTCTCAAAGGCTTCATGCCATTGTGTTACGGGCCATACACCACCGATTATGGGTTTTACATCAAGCTGTCCGCTTGCAAGCAATGCAATCACCCGTTCCCAGATAGGCCAGTTATGACTAAAGCTGCCCTGCAGGGTAACATTTTTCTGTACTAGTGGGTCGAGTGAAAAGCCCAGTGGCTGGGGGCCCCAGCCTACCTTGGCAATATGTCCGGCGGGCCTTATGAGATCCAGTGCTATTTTAAGGGTAGCGCTTGCGCCCGCTGCATCGATAATACAGTCGGCCCCTAGGCCATCGCGGTTTTTGGCCCAATCAGAAGCATCGCCTACTATAGGCTCACATCCATATTTCCGGGCGATTTCGAGACGGTGCCTGTCAGACTCCAATCCTACAATTGCTACTTCTGCACCGCATAGCCTTGCAACAGCGGCGCAGAGAATGCCAATGGTTCCTGGTCCAAGTACTATCACTCTGTCTCCTGGTTTAAGCCGGGCATTTTCTACAACAGCGCTGAAGGCAACACAGCAAGGTTCCGTCAGGCATGCCTGTTCAAATGAAAGCTGATCGGGCAACAGGTGAAGGCAGCGTGCGGGAACCCTCACAAACCTGGTCATTGCCCCGTTAACGCCATAGCCAAAACCCTTACGTGTAGGATCCAGGTTGTATAGTCCCCGTCGAGTCATAGGATTGTCCAGGTCAATGACAGCAGCTGTTTCACTAACAACGCGGTCACCTTCTTTCCAGCCTTTAACGCGGCTTCCGAGGGCAGCAATATTACCGCCGAATTCATGTCCCAGTACAACGGGATAGTTCACAGGCCAGCTATGATCGGCAGTCCATTGATGCAGGTCGCTTCCGCAAACACCTACGTTGGCAACTTCGAGCAGCACATCCTCTTCTCCTATTTCAGGCATTATAATTTCCCGGATTTCGACAGAACCTTTCTCGGGAGCAAAATTTACAACAGCAGCGGATTTCATTTTAATGGTTAATTATTTATGGTTAATGATTAACGGATAGTGTTTTGATTTAAGATCATTAGGGCTATAAGCCGTCAGCTATCAGCTATCAGCTTTTAGCTTTTAGCAATCAATTTTCCCAATGTTCCTTCCTGTATTATGCCGCTAACCCGGCTATAAACTACTTTAAAATTATAATGAATGTATTATCACTAAACAACTGCTGACAGCTTATAGCTGACGGCTGACAGCTATTTTATCACCTCTCCATATGAATGCACCTTTTCACAAATTAAACGCAACGAGCTTTCAAGGTCACCACCTGCAGTTTTGAAAGCATCCGCATCAATGGTTAGCGGAGCACCAAGAACCACCAACGGTGCGCCATAAGAAGGACAAAGAATAGCCTGCTCAAGACTTAACCCCCCTACTGCCTGAACAGGGATATTAACAGCCTGCACCACTTCCTTTAACTGATCCAGCGGACTTGGCATGCGCTTTCCACGCGCAGCTATTCCGCGACGTTCATCATAACCTATATGATGAACTATATAATCGCATCCAAGTTCTTCCAGCCATTTTGCTGCCGCTACCATATCGGCACATCCCAGGTTATCGCCCATAACTTTAATACCGAATTTACGTCCTGCTTCCACTACGCAACGAATAGTTTCTTCATGCGCACGAGCCATCACCACTACATGTGTAGCACCGGCACCTGCCATCATTTCGGCCTCAAGGTAACCACCATCCATTGTTTTAAGATCAGCTACGATAGGAACACCCGGAAAAGCCCGGCGTAATTTTCTTACTCCATGCAAACCTTCAGCAAGTATCAGCGGTGTGCCGGCTTCAAGCCAGTCAACACCTGCACTAACTGCAATTGCCGCCGTTTCCAGCGCTTCATCAATGTCAGTCAGGTCAAGTGAAATTTGAACGATAGGAAGCATAATTATAAATGTTCAAGTAGTGACTTTCTAATTTAATTTTTCAATTTTTAACATGCGCCAAAGGCTCTCATAAATTGCAGGTTCAACCTGGCTTTTTTCATTATTAAATACTATTTGCAGTAATTCAAATACTCTTGTTTTCTCCTTTACATCTGATTGAACCTTCTGTGTAAGCATCAAGTCAAAAATCAATGCTACAAATGAAATTGGCTTTGTGACAAAGTTATATATTAAGAACTAAAGTCTGGCTTTGTTCGTCAAGCCCTTAACCGAAGTACAACAGAATTACCGTTGCTGATAGTTTTAATGCCGTGCGCCACTATTGGCAATACCAATGTTAGCCAAAGCAATGTCGCTCTCAACTTCAGCTTTCAATTTTTTATCGATGATTTCTAAAGTTGTCCACTCTTCTTTATGTCTAACATTTACAGAAGCTGGATATTCAGCCACCCAGATGGCTTTTGTTACTTCACAACCAGTGATGTTAATAAGATTAAACTGTCTGGAATAAGGCTTGAGAAAATGTGTTAGATAAGTTATGGTTAAATTCTTATCGTCAATTTGAAACTCTGTTAGATACATTCTGCCAGTAGAAAATATTCTTGTAATACTTGCCAGGATAAGTCCACAGCCAAACAATATATTAAGTGTCTTGTTGTCTGTAAATATTACAAAAAATAACACTAGTGAATCTATTATGGGAGCAACAAATGTGTGAAAAAAAATTTTTGTCTTTATGCTTAACAATCTTGAAGAAGTATTTGAAGCCATAAACGTATCAACTATCGTCCCAAAGAAGATGTATAGTAGCAGAGTGAAAACTAAAAGATAGATAGCGCTCATTTTCTGTAATGATAATTTAGATAGGCTTTGTTGCATGAATATAGCAAAGAAATAACGGAGGAGTAGACTGAAAATAAAAAGGACAGTTGGAATTTTGAGATGTGAAGCAACAAAAGACAAACCGTCCAAAAGCTACGAAGCGTAGCCTGTATAAAATTACAAACTGGCCAGAATATAACCAAGCACTAAAACAGAGAGGCTCTTTACATATATGGATGCCGGCAGACCTGGAAAACGAGTGGTACTACCAGGGAGAAAGCCAAAGAGGTGCTCAGTACCTGTACTCGGACAGTTGCATTGAAATGGCCTGCATCGTCAAGGAAGTATATCATCTTGGCTATCGCCAGACACAAGGGTTTCTGGAGTCGCTGGTAGCCTTCAGGGACTGGAAAGTGAAGGTGCCGGACTACAGCGTGATCAACCGCAGGCATAAAAGATTGCACCTGGAGGTCAAAGGCACTGACAGCCCAGAGAAATATATAGTTATAGACAGTACAGGAGCAAAGGTGTATGGAGAAGGAGAATGGAAGGTACGGCAACATGGCTGGAGTAAGCACCGCACCTGGAGAAAGATCCACCTGGCGGTGGACGAAAGTACGGGAATGATAGAGAGTTGGGCAATGACCACCAACAGTGTGGATGATGCAGCCATGGTAGGCGCCTTGCTGGATGGAGTGGAGGGCAAAGTAAAAAAGCTGGCGGCAGATGGTGCTTATGACAGAAAGAAGGTATATGAGCTGTTGAAGAAAAGAAAGATAAAGGGGGTGATCCCGCCACGCAGGAATGCACGGATCACAAAGCATGGAAACAGTGGAGGCAGAGAGTTAGCGAGAGACAAAGCAATTCTAGCAATCAGGAAGTTAGGTCGCAAGGGATGGAAGAAGCAGGTGGGATACCACAGGCGCATCATAGCGGAGTCAACAATGTACAGGCTCAAGACCCAGTTTGGAGAAAAGCTTTGCTCCACAGACATAGAGCAGCAGAAAGTGGAGGTAAGCATCAGATGTTACACTTTGAACAAGATGGCCTGTATAGGAATGCCTGTTTCCATCAAAGTTAGAGCAGCTTAAATTATTCATGCAACAAAGCCATTTAGATATGTCGTTTTGTTGCGGCTAACTTTTCGGTATTGCTGCAGTTAGGGAATTTGAAAAACTTCCACCCGAACTGAAGCGCAATATTATTTTCAAAGTTCAAGTTAAAAATAAAAGCCAAACAAAGGTTCTTCCGCCCGAACTTCTGCTAAATAAAATTTTAAAGCTGACTTTTGCCTATTCCTTATTATCAGCGGTATTTACCTTGCCGGATACATTAAACAGGTTATGCCTTTTTAAACCAGCTATTCTTTACGGCCTGTTGTTTAAGACGGTATGGAGATGTATCAAGCCCGCTGAAGGCTCATGAAAAATAAAGCTGTGTAATGCGGCAAGGCGAAGCTTTTGCCGCTATGAAAAAAACAGGAAATAAGCAGCAGGTGGCGCCAGATAATATTAAAAGACCTTTGAACATAGGAACAAAAATGGAAAAAATCTTTATTTTATTTCTGAATCTTTTGCAGCCTTCATTACCCACTGGAACGCTTTACCTAAAAATAAAAAGCAAAATCGAAAACCCCATACATTAACATTACTACCGTGCGGTTCCGTATAACAGCTAAGACTTCATCGTTGGTGCTACGCACCCGATGAAGTCTTAGCTGTTGGCGGCAGTTTTTCTTTATTATCGTTGCGATAAAGTTGTCAATAGATTTTCTAATTCGTTCAATGTCATTGTAAATCCTTCCTGGAAGCCCATTTGAATAATTTGGTCTAAGTCGGCAAGGGTTTTATGTTTTACAGTAATCTTTACTGTAGTTATCCCGTTGTTTTCGCTAAAATTTAAGTCCCAATCAGAACCTGGTAATTCCTTATTTATGTTTTCGTCTTTGTCTGTAAAAGCATCAACGTACTTGAAATTGGTTGCCGGGCTGATAGATGTAAAATTTTGAATAGACCAATGTTCTTGTCCTTCGGGGCTTACCATTGCATAAAATCTTCGTCCACCCACTTTAAAGTCCATAAACTTTGTTCTTGATTCCCACGGTTTTGGTGCCCACCATTGGTCAAGAATTTCTTGTTTTGTAAATGCGTCCCAAACCAAAGGAAGTTCGGCTGCAAATTCTCTGTTAACGAATACCGTGTTATTTGTTCTGTCAACGGTAAAATCAAATAGCAAA
>JAABUS010000419.1_pt1 | contig 108540 bp, 83 predicted proteins | sample 5560161 | NCBI WGS metagenome assembly JAABUS01 (sample SAMN10711885, study PRJNA513376) | rock metagenome | isolation source: Antarctica rocks | place: Antarctica: Victoria Land, Trio Nunatak nord | collected 2016-01-04
TGGCTCTCATAGAAAATCTCCTTATACCGATGCGTAGCGTCCACAACCGCCTCCACCGCCTTGAAATCTGCCACGCACACTCAGTCACCAATCCCCCTTACCACAACACCCCCAGTCCTCGGACATCGACATACCGATCTTGTCCCCAAAGTCCGTGGCCTGAAACACCTTGATGCTGAGATCATGCTGCACCTTCCCTACCACTTCGGCGGCGTTGTTGAGCGTGAGATGGGAGTCCTATGACCACATCAGCTGTTGTACGATCATTGGGAATTGAATGGAGGGAGGAGGGGGAGGGGCCAGGGAAGGTATATTTACGCGGTTCAGGTGGATGTTCACGGAGCCGTTGGCGTCGAGGGTGGCGGTCTCGCCGCGGAGGGAGGTGACTTTGCCGAGGAGGCGGACGGTTTGGTTGGTGAAGGAGTCGAGGTACTGGGCGTTGATGCGGGGGGTCGCTTCGGAGGCCATGGTTTGGGGGGGTTGGATGGGGTTGGGGGGGGGATTGTGTCGATGCTTTGGGGCGTGGGAGGGCGCGGTGAGGGGGGGCGCGTGGGCACGTGATCGTGATGCTCAACATGCCAAGGCTTGATGGCTTCTGACGTGCCCAGACTACTGCTACTTTACATCTGACGCTCGACTTGCTTTATCGAGACATGTCCCGAGCAGACTTCACGCATTGCCTCGGTACAATCGTGGATTCCGGCTATCTCAGACTACATCAACAATCTGGACTCATCCTGCTCACGCACGTCGCGAGATGCCCTTATCGAAGCTACTACCTGCAGTCCGCTTACACGCAGGGTAGATGGTAAAGGGTCGAATGTGTCTGCCGTGCCTACGTAAGGCCTATACGTCGTAGAACCAGAGCGGTGCCATGAGATGATGACCAGTAAGAAGGAATGTTGGCCCTTCGCCACACTACCGCGTTATGTATACAGCGAAGTACGACATCTCTAAGGCTATGCATTGAGCTCTTGCTATCTTCTTGGGGTCTCTGTCTTTGCTTCTACAGCCATTCCTGCGCTGTAATAATGCCTTGTCGAACTTTCAAGCGAGCGTTGCTGGCTTTCCGTACCATCTCTCCAGCTTTTCCTTGCATATGCCTTGTCAAATCCTCACCCAAGATAAGTGCCTGCCGATGGATCATATTTAACCCCTATCACTTTGCCGACGGAGGTGCAGATCCGATACCGAAAACCAGGTAAGGGTAGCGTATGTGACACCACACCAGGCGTGAATCCTTATTTCGTATTTATCAACCTTTCACCCACTTCTCATACTCTCTTCTGGCTCTTCGAGGCATGACATAACCCATCAATCGCTCCTTCCACGCTTTGCTGCGCCATAGTCCCAGAAGTGATTGAAGTTTTCATCAGAGGCTAATATCAACAAAGACGGCGCTTGCTCATGGCATGAGAGCTGGGCCCTGCAAATTCACGGTGCACTGCACAGCTCCGGTTGATCCATGATCGTGGAGCGAAGCCTCCAACCTGCTGCTCCTATCTCAGCAGCCCCTTGGGATCGGACTCTCCTATTCGGAAGAAGAGCTACGCAGCTTGAATCCAGTAATTGGGATACGGAGCTAGCGAGTTCTCGGTCATGGAGTATCATGACGATGCCGAAAATATCTTCAGTTGGTTCGCCGGCCAGGCTATCTCACTGGCTGTGAATTACACACACAGCGCAGATTGTGCCACTGCCGACTATGCTCCCTCTGTCGTTGACGGCGGGGAATATGGCGAGGTCCGGTAGTATGGCGATATCAGTCTTGTGAGGATCTACAAGCCAGGGCATGAAGTGTAAGCCATACACCCCCTCCATTCTGTCCCTCCTCCACAGTATGCCGAAGACTAATTCTTGGCTTCCCAGGCTATACTGCCAACCGGAAGCCTCCCTCGCAATGTTCAAGCGCGTCCTTGCAAATAAGGATTTCGCCACAGGTGATGTTGACCTCGCAGGTATATACGAGACGAATGGCGACGCGTCCACAACGCACACCGAGCCCTTCGCGGCGCTGACGAGTACCGCCATTGCGACTAGGTTAACGGCTACGGCGTCTCTGGTAATGTCGGCAGAGAATATGGTACAGGTAAAGTACTTCTAGATCTACGATGGAGATGGTTGAAGGCTCGCGGGACCTAGCCAAGTAAGTCATGATTTGAGGACTTGAGGAAAGAATTCCTCGCATGGAGCGATATGCTCAGGCGAACACGTTTAGCGGCTTCTGGTCATCGCTCTTTAGCAGAGCAGCGATTGCCTTACTTGAGAGGTCAAGGCCAGAGAGCTCCACTGTTATCGTTCTCCATTTCGAACTACTTTACCATCTAGACCAACCTCAAGACACGTGACTGGTCACATTATCCCCACCCATCATGCTTCATAAACCACCTTACTTACGTTTCTCTACATCTGGCCTACAGCGATGAGAAGTGCATGGAAATCCCGAAGACAAGAAATAAGATCTCACCGATGTTGTAGACTGTTTGAAATACCTTATAACTCCCGGTGAAAGAATTAATCCGAAATCCCCCAAATCATCGAATCCTTATACAACCATTAGACCATTCGAGCTAGCTTGTGCAACGGCAAGAATCGGTACACAGTCTCTCAGCACTCCTCGAAAAAAAAGACGATTTCTCCAGGCACACCCAGTTTCGATGATTGCACCCCCTAGTCTACAATTTCAACATCTCTGGTCCCATTAAGATTGGTTCGCTCCGCCGCGGAAAGGAGAATTTTCGAAAACCTCCACCGTCTTTACGGCCTCTATACACTTACACCTTCTTATCATCGCACTATGGTGCTTGAACTCCCTAGAACGATGGACATGCTACCCTTCAGGAGCTCGTCACTGTATTTCAAGCGCCCGCCTCAAAGAAGCGTTACGTCGTCGTCGAGAATCGCTTGCGAGCCACCTGCAGCTCCGACATCCTTGGCAAGGTCGATCTCATACCGGTGTTTGGCTCTAGAAATGGTGCTTTCCCGAGGGATATCTCGTACACTTTAGATGTGGAACTGAGCATATATCAAGTCTTCAAACACGGACGTTTTGAACAGACGCTTATATAGACATCGGATTGAGAGGAAAGATGAAAGAGAATGCATGCCTTTGGACCTGGAATCGAAATTGTGATAGATGGTTTCCGGTGCTGTTTAAAGGCCTTGGTGCACCTAGAGCTCCATATGTCAATGTCACACCTCTGGTGACACACCATCTTCGAGTGCAAAAGCAGCCCTGTTCCCAGGGCGATGCAGTGTTGATTAGCGGAATTGGGCGTAGGGATTCTAGGTACCAAAAATGGGTGTGCCTAGAATGATTGCCGAAAGAAAATCGTATTAATATTGACGACTTCATGATGGGCTGGACGACCAGTGGAAGCCGAAGCGGCAGATTATCCTGCTTGATCGGGAAACCAGCGGGAGGATCTGTCTGGAGATGGTAGTGGAATCTGAGTCTTTATTCGGGAATGCCCGGGAAGTGTGTATCATGCCACCACCGCATGAGTTTACAATACCTTGGCATGCAACAAGGATCGTGCAACTGAGCTCTTGTTATTACTTTATTAGAAAACCTTTCGCTGACAGCTCATGGATGTCGAGCTAGCGAGATTCCGCGATGTTGATTGTTTCGAGAGGGTGTCCGTTCCACTTCGTGCACTACCTACTTTACCTTATGAATGACTTGCTCTACAGTCAAGTACTCGGCCTCCCTCGGCCTTCATGACGCAGCTAGCACAGCTCAACAACGAAGAGTGCGAGAAGTTTTCGGTGACAAAGCTATACTTGCAAAGTTTGTAGACATCTCTGCAAGCGAGGATTTTTCTTGTAGTGGAAGTACTGAATGCTTAGGGGATTCTTGATCCACATGCGCAACAGCAACGGAATCGTTGTTATCGTGAAATGGACATTGTTTTTGAATCGACAAACACCTGTCCCGCGATTCCCGCCACATCACGTGCACAGGGTTCCGCTAAGCCCGCGGTTTTGCCGATCGAGACTCGAGAAAGCGATCGGGAAAAAGAAGCCTGAGCGTGGTGGAGCCGAAGGTCGGGGATGGGTCCGTGTGCGATGTGATTGGTAGAAAGCTTATAGCCGGCTAATCTGCATTTCTGCCAGTGGCAGGCGGACCCTTCATGAAATCCCCTTCCAGTTGACAATACATGGACAGCGGTATCCGAGCCAATGTGCCGAGGAGCTCATCCTGGTCGACCTCGGGCTTTCCAAGCGAGCTCAAGAGGATCTTCCAGACGATGCGGTGCTTCAGTCGTTCCTGTCAACAGCCCATGCACGCAAGGCTTTCACATGCGACAGGTGTCGACAGGAAATTGAACCCCGGCATTTTACTGATGTTTCCATCAGAGGAAAGATTCTTCGTCTTATGGCATTCCTGCGGCAGTGACTGCTCCACTGATGAGCATGCTATGCTTAGAAGGAGGTACCTCAGGATTGGGCTCGACGAATGACCTTCTGGCTTCGGTGGATTGGCTAGGGCGGAAGCGTCGATGGGAATGAGCTACTCTGGTTAGTAAAACGCAAGAATGATAAGTATCGGCAATGTTTGGCGGGTGCTATCTATGGAGTAGCATGTGCAGATTGTCGGGCAATGATAGGCTCTGAAGTGACCGGAAGGGGTGTACTCCCCAAGGAATACATCTGCATACCTTACTCCCAAACGCACCGTGCTCTTTGGTAGCGCGAGACTAGTTTCTGTCGGAAGCTCGATTCATTGTGGTGTTTCTCGTTATAGCCGTCTTAACAGATCGTCACACAGGGACTGGGCTAGCCACAGGCCCCAGACCCGATATTCTGAGTATAAGCTATGGCCCCTGTCGAACGTAGCGCTAACGAATAGCAGGCTTGATCTTGAAGTGCTTGCGACCATGGGAAACCGCAGACCTAATGGGATTCTTGACAGGGGCCGACGGCTCTCCCATTGGCTATAATTGACAGGGGTCTGAACTGAGTTGGAGGGGGTCAACGGTAGGAAAGCTTCACATCCCAGCCCAGTCAGAGACCCCACTTCATGTTTGGAGTGACCTTTGACCCCGCCAGGGTTTCCCGATAGCCACAGGCAGATCGGACTGCGGGCCATTCAGCTGCAAGGAACTCGCAGCGACCTCCGGGAAATCGTGTGGCGTCTTGATAAATTTGGGACACCCCTCCGCATCTCCTTGATATCACGGTAGTAGCAGCGATTTTTGCCCCACCCTCGTGCGCCATCTTAAATCACTCAAAAATACCACACACCCACCCTAGAGCGCCACAAGCCGTGGAACACTTCATCAATCTTCGTCATACTCTACATACCTGTAGCAACCTCGTCGCCCTCACAAGCTTCACTCAACGCCATCCATAGTCAACGTCCACTCTTCGACTTCCACGATACTGAATTGATTTGCGGTCACTCTTCTCCACCAGCTCACTATTATTTCTGCCAGCTCTTACCCACAGTCGATAGAGCGGAGACAGAACCTCTGTACAGCTCGCGTGTCAGCAGCCAGGACAGCTCGGATCGGACTCCGGCAGCCTCGATATTAGTCGAACTGCCAACAATGACGCAAGCATTCCAAGAATTTATGTCGCCCGCAGTTGGAAAGGCATCCTCAAAGGGGTTTCCCGGTTCCATCAATGATGAAGCGAGTATGAAGACTAGAAGAGCGCTGGAGGGGAATGTGAATCGATCTTGTGGCGACCCGTACTTCGATGTACAATCTCACGAATCCTCCACCAATTTCTTCGACAGCGTCGACTTGAAAGATGTGAATGCGTACTTTGACTCCGAGCCGCATTCTGGAATAGCAACTCCAAGGGGCCATGAAGCATCCTCTAAAGGATCCCTCGACTTCGGCAACGCCTGGAACAGCTTCCACCCATTGTCACCACCCTCCTCTGGGGTGTTACCGTCAGATGATTGGCAACACTTCGGTCAGGGGCAGGTCCCACACAACATTCTTACCCAAATCGATCCGTCGAGGGTTCGTACTCAGCATGGTCAGACTACGCCACCTTATGAGGACACGTCCAGTGGCTTGGAGTACCAGCTTGCTCCGAAGCAGTACGGGCTGCCGTCTCCGGAGAGCTCCACGTCCAGTAGTGGCATGAGTAACGGCAGCAAGCGGAAGCAATCAACTGCCGATACTGTTGACTCCTCTGAGGTTTCCGTACCAACCAAGCGGGTACGTAAGAACTTTACTCGCTCGCTCAAGAATGGCGGTGGGGCAGACCCAAACGACCCCGAGGGAGCTCGTCGCTCGAAGTTTCTCGAGCGTAATCGAGTTGCCGCATCGAAATGCCGACAGAAGAAGAAGGAATGGACACAGAATCTTGAAACTAAGGCGCGAGAACTGCAACGACACAACAACGAGCTGCGTCTGGTACGTGACTCGTGCAAGGAGGAGATACTGTTCTTGAAGGGAGAAATGTTAAGGCACACCACATGCGGATGTAGCACCATTCAAGAGTACCTGCAACGAGGAGCGGAATCTTCTGCCGATCAGCGAGATGCCAACGTCAAACGAGAACTTAGCCCGATAGGTACAGCACCTTCAAGTCCAGCTATGAGCATATCTTCAAACCGCCCGAGTGGGAACTCTGTGTCCTTCTCAATGGCCGACCAAGATTCTCTATTATTGCAGAATGCAACCGAAGACAACCTTGACTCTCTTCTGCAACCGCAGCACGTGTATGACACCAGCGACGTTGGGATCGCAAGGCAAGCCGGCAACTGAACGACTTGTCCAGATTTGCCTCATCAGGCGGATGAAGATGGTAAGATACAAGAGCGAAAGCGTCTGGAGTTGTGAACGGTCCTAATGAGGGGATATCAATGGTTATGACCGCATACGACCGCATGACAAAACCCTTTTCTTGCTTTACCATCATGAAATGCCATCATCTACCACGCCGGACCGCCAAGAGCGGAAGAAGACTCACGCTTCCAATCGAGCGTTTGTGGGCTGTCGACATCGTCCACAGTATCCCGTCTGCCGTCAGCCGTCTCGAGCTACATAAGTCCTATTAACTGGAGGCGTTGGTGATGGATAGGCGCTTGTATCGGCGACAGTTTCGTCATCGAGGAGCTGGATCCTCTGGGGAGGGTTGATCTTCTTTTCCTGCAAAAGTCTTTTCTCCGATTTTGGAATTTTTAGCTGCTTGATACCAATACTAAGCGGTGCTTGTTAGACCACGGATAAATAGCAATATTTTCAATTGCTTGTCAGATACATAAGCCGTGCAATACAATTGTTACGTTGCATCGTAGGGAGAACAAGTGAAGGGAGCGACGGCGTCACAAAGAGATTCTAAGAAGCCACACGAGACTAAGATACCGGTGCCTTGGTAACGGCGAACATCATCCCAGCCAGCGAGCCTCTACCAGCCATGCGGAAACGGCCCGAGTTGTAAACAATTATGAGGTCTCCTCCACCTTCGTCGATACATTTGGCAGACAGACCGATACCTGGGCATTTTCAGTCTCCATCTAAATCTTCATTGTTGCTGCTGACCCGCGCCGGCGCCAATGATGATCTTTCCATTGGCAACAGAGTCCTCGAGCCTATCGAGCATTTCTTGACGAGTGCTAGGACGCGGCATGTTCACAGTATAAAATGGGCGGCTCAAACATCAAAGGATGCGGTCTTGCACGGTCTTGGAGCCATCGAGTTTCCTCATCCGCCAGATGGCGGCAGAGCAGGGTATCACACTCATCTCGCTCGCTTAGATGCGAAGGAGGGTGGATGACGCTGACGAGACTTCTTGCACGACCATAAGAGTAATGTCTGGAACCTTTCGAGGCTTTCCGTCATTTGCTACTGCTTTTCGCCTCCATTGAAGTCGGCGGCGGGCACAGAGTTGACGAAGTCGACGTTGATCTCCGCAAAGGCTGGAAAGCAGGGGCGAGAAGACACCCATAACCAACATGAAGGACCATCGTCGGCGATAGAAGACTTGGGCCTATCAGGTCATTATTGATACTCAAAGGCGTGTAATACCTTCAAGCGGACGAAAGCAAGGCCATGGCGGCTCTTCCTATTCTCCTTATCGGTACCTGCGACACGAAGCTTTCAGAGCTGCTCTACGTCCGCTCTTGCATCCCCAAGGACACCACAGTAATCTTGATTGACGCTGGTAGGACGCCGGTAACGCAGCCGTCCATTACTGTAACTCAGGATGTGCTTGTCGCCAAATACAGAAGAATTGTTACGTCCCCCTACGACAACGCTGCTGATGTCTCCAACCTTTCCCGAGCCGAAGTCATCAAGATCATGACCGACTGTGCCACAGCATACGTGCAAGATCTTTAATCAAATTCTCCTTTACACGGTGTTATCTCGATTGAAGGGTCGTGCGGCACCGCTCTGGCCTCGGCGGTCATGCGAGAGGCGCTACCGTTCGCCTTCCCTAAGCTCATTGTGTCTACGGTGGCAAGTGGAGATACCTCACACATCGTTGGCGAAAGCGACATAGCAGGCTCGGACAGTATCCCCAACGATGTGCTGGACAATGCGGCTGGAGCAATTGTTGGGATGGCAAGGGCATATCAAGTGCGGCTACAGCACGAATATAAAGAAGAGCAAGGTACACCGGAAGGCACACAGAAGGCAGCACCGAGAAAAGAAGAGGATCGCTATCACCATGTTCGGGGTTACGACGCCTTGTGTGGACGCTATGCGACATCATCTGACCACTGTATACGATCACGAAGTCTACGTCTTCCATGCCACAGGCCATGTCGGGCGGGCCATGGAACGACTCATCTCTTCCAAAGGAATCGATGCGATCATTGACCTTACAACCACTGAAGTAGCGGACGAGATCGTTGGAGGCGTGATGTCCGCTGGACCGGTACGCCTGGAAGCCGCCGCAAAAGCTGGGATCCCTCAGGTGATAAGCGTCGGAGCGTGCGATATGGTCAACTACGGACCTCGGAATACCTTGCCAGAAAGGTTCGTGAAGGCTGGCAGGAACATCTACGAGCACAATGCTTCCGTTACGCTAGTGCGAACGAACGTGGAAGAATGTAGGCAGATAGGGCGGTTCATCGCCCAAAAGCTCAAAGGTCACTCTGCTCGGCCAGGAGATGTGCAGGTTGTCCTACCGGTAGGTGGTATCAGTCTCACTTCTAAGCCCGTAATGCATTCGCAGACAGAAACGCAGATGACGCTTTGTTTGCAGCTATTGAGGAAGGACTCAAAGGCAGTAAGCTTGAGGTGATACGAGATGAGCAAGACATCAACAACGAGGGTTTCGCCATGGCCACTGCTGAGAGGCTGGTTCGGCTCATCGAGCGAGCAGCCAGCGAAAAGCAATAGTAATCACCGGCAAGCAACGTAGCATCGGGAGCCTATGTGGCTTCAACAGCACGTATTTTGCATCAGAAATCCCGACGTTAGTAAGCTCTTCTGGGATTCTTCTTCGCTGTCTCAATACCGATTGGTTATGTGGCCCATGAGAAGCCACTCAGAGAGTAGTATTGTCAGCTTCGGACTCGGTGATTCTACCCTGTGATTACTGATCGTCAATCATGGCCGCCACTTCGTGTGTCGTTGCAACCTCGCTATGTCCCTTAAGCGATTTCAGCCATTCACTTGAGTCATCACGGACTTGATCCACCCTGTTACTAGACCTATTCAATTACGTACTTGCACAAGTCTCGGATTCATCTCATTCGGATTATTCGGGTTCTCAAAGGCGAGACCTCACCAGAGTCCATACGGATATATAAAGTCGAAAGTGTTCCACTGAGTCTGATTAAACGTCATTCTCATTCTCTTCGGAGGAAATTCAAGTTCCGGAGCGCTGCCAATAAACCTATCAGCTTGATCCGCTACGATATAAGATGTATTACACCAAGGTCAAACAACCTCCATTTTCACCCCATCACCCTCACTGACACATCGAAGCTTCTCGCATCCCTCTCCATCCTGTCAATCACCACCGCCTCTCCTGTTGCCGCCGCTGCCAGGAACCCCAATGTCTCCGTCAACATCTATGCCGACAACGCCTGCGCCGTACCTGACGTCGAAGGCTACAGTTTCACCCAGAACAATCAATGCCGCCAATTCATCGAGCAGGAGGGCAGCTTTACCGCCACCAGCAACAAGCCTGTTCCCGGGGGATGTGTACTGCAGGTCTTTGCCTCCACCAACTGCGAAAATGTGCTTGCTGCTATCACCATCAACGGCGGGTGTGAGGCACCTCTTTTGGGGCCGGCAAGCAGTGGCAAGCTCGTGGGATGCTAAGCGAGAGTGGTATATTGTGTGAGGTGTGAAGGGCTCGATGAAGGTTGAAAGCGTATCATGAAGTCGATTGAATCTCACTGAGGACTCTTTCGGTTTTTCTTGGACATCACACGATCTACCAGCGTTTTTACAGTGAGGCGATCTGCGCTATTCTGTTCATGGGGAGAATGCAAGGGCCCATCTATCCATACAGTCACCTTCCTTTGCTACGCTTCCAGTACCATCAAGTTCAACGGGCCTCCCAACCAAGCCCAAGCCTATATATACTCTATCATACTCTATACTTTTGTTTACTTTTGCGGAGACCTTGGCGCTCAAAGAATATACTGGCGCGGCAACATGCTACTGACTTTAGTTGTGTAGTCAACAGGCAATGAATCACATCAACGAGGCCAGATATCTTGGTCAAGCTGAGCCAATCTCATCATGTATTGAGCGTGATGAGATGGGCTTGTGTATATATACAAGCGGGGCTTCGCAGCATCTGTGTGGGTTGCTAGTGATTCAAGGCGTAGCTGGCACGATATCGAATCCCTGGATACCCGCTGATGACCTGGGGTACTGCGACTTGACCTGAGCTCACCGAGTGGGATGATCGATATCAAGACTTCCGCATAGTGAGCTATGGGTCTATGGAGGATGCTGCAAACAAGTCAGAGATCCGCTGGCGCCTTTTCGGCAGAAAGCCCATATGTCAGATCTTAGGCTACATCGCTCGGTAGATGATGTTGGGAGATGTTGTTATTCAGTGTTCATTCTCACGACGTCTGATTTTATACCTATATTATTCGATCTAGGCTCTGGTATCGGCCCTCTCTTCCAGCCCCGATAAGAATGTTGAAAGAGGATAGCAAGAGGTACTTCTGAGTTGCGGATGTCATGCCAGTCACCAAAAGCAGCGTATGCAACAACTCCTGAGTAGTCGACTGCATAGGCGCTAGATCTGAGGCTTCGTAAGCCTGTGGGTTTTCAAGCTCCACATCAGGCTGAGGAGTCCACTACCAATGAAAGAAAAGCTACCGATCTTGTATGTCTGAAAAACTCAGTCTGCGCCTTATGAGAGCCCCCATACGCGTCAAGAAAACGACTGCAGCTACTATACGACAGAGCTGCTGTAGCTCCGCGAACACTCAACAGAATCTCAGCCAATGTCCCACCCACTAGCGAATGCAGACAAGCTTTATGGAAGAACAGACTGATTACCCTTCGCCGAAATAGTCTTGGTGAGCTATAGCCTCGTATATTATATGTTTGCATGCTCCTATCTAGGAATGAAAACACCACGGCGGATAACGGAGTCCATTCGCATTGTTTTCTCATTCAACAGTCACTTGCACAACCACGACATTTGCTTCGCGTGGTGCAACGAATGACGACCTGCTGTCTGCTCACTATCTGGTGAGTACACATTAACGCCTTCCTCTCTACCCGGGGCTGTTGCTGCCCACCGTGGCGGATAACGCTCTGCCGCGGTTAGGCGCTCTTTGCCACAAGAGAGTTTTTAGATGATGATGGACGGCTCTGGTCAGAGTATCAGGCCCTGGGCCTGACCATTGGAGGCCCAGCACGACGGAAAGCTCCGGCTATGGCTTATGAAAAGGTGCTCTTACACCTAGTACCAAGCCCGCCTACTCCAATCCGAACGGCCCAGGAGGCGGAGGCTTATGACACCGACTCTCATGAGCATGCAGACTTCGATCAAGTTATGACTTCCAGAGGTCGACAAGCCCAATGCTAAAGAGAAATGAGTCCAAGGAACACACTGTTCCCAACGATAAAAAGTGATCCACCTCACCCCGTACGATGGCCGTTGAGGTACACAGGCCTTTAATTATACGGACAATCAAGATATTCAGCAATGACCGCCCGAATGGAACGCTTTATGTGGTGCATGTCCTATTCCTATTGAGGCCCCCAATCTCCTCCTGCCCAAGTTAGTGTACATCGGAAGGCTGAGCTCATATGCCGAAGGGATACAGGCATTACCCTGTTCTGTTCAGAATAGCGGTATCTCAATAACGTCAATATTTCTCAACGGACTACGACAATTGTCACAGCTTCTAGTCAAACATGAGCGGCAGAGAATGCAACATTACTGCATGAGGGAACGAGGACCGAGCCAATACGCCTGAATAGAGAACCGAGCGACCAGTTCAGCACACTTATCCACGCAATCTACTAGATGCTTTCTACACAGCTGAACGAGTGGGCAGCAAAACCCGGAAGTCTTTCGCAGCAGTCAAGACGATGGACGGGACATGGAATGACGTGCTTCCCTGAATTTCCTTTTGAAGGATTCGAGTATCCCTTCTCAAGGTACAAGGTAGCCCACCCTACTTTATCAAGTGTGGCGGGTACTTTATCTTACCTGAAGCGAAATCCGGATGCCAGATGCACTTGGTACCATTAAGGGGAGTGAAGTACAAGCAAACAGATTAAGTCGAAGACAGAGAAACCAAGCTTCGCAATGGATAGATGTCACAAGCCCATGTCCATGTGCGTGTGCTGTGAAGCCCGGGTGGCTCAAGGTGACGGGCAGATGGGCGCATCAGAGCTCTTGCATCAGCGGCAAAGAGCTAGCAATATATGAGAGATCCACGTGATCCTCGACGGTTGGGCAAAAGTGCTGGGCCAAAGCTCAATCCCTCAATTCGTGCTTACCGTGTCTCGACTCGGCGTCGACCAACGTGTCGTATAATAAGACAATGTTGCTGCACACCGTTTCGTTCTCACTGACAACTTGGTGGTACTAGGCTACGCTAGATGCAAATGCAATGACGGGCAACACCACCGGCTACGAAATCCGAGCCTGGCTCTATCGGGATATGTTCGTCGTTCCGTCCGTCGTTATTCACGAAGCACTCAAGACTGATAGAGGCTGCTAACGTTTTCCAGAGCTGCAACCGATGGATATTCGTTCGTTGTCTTTACCACAGCATGTAGGTTCATGCCTTCTTTTTCTGTCTGGTGGCGCTGAGATGGTATTTATGGCGCTGTGGTCTGGCGAAATATTAAGTATCCAGATCACAAACTTCCGCATTAAACCGATCTTATCAGGCATAACAACGGAACAATCATAATGGCTTCATCTCTAGTCTTCCAATCCGCTCCTTCGATCTTCGCTTTTTCTCCAGCTAGAGGATTCGGTAACAGGTGGTGGACCAGATGCAACCGTCATCATTCGCAATAAATATTCTTTCTCCACCTTCACTCTTCTATTCAAACTACTTTTCTCGAAATCACTACACTCAGCTAATCTTTTCTCACATATGTCCGCTCTACAAGTTCAACTTGCTTGAACACCAAGCTTGCCCGGAGTACGCATAAAGCAGATCCACCTTAAAGCAAAGGAAGTCTACGCTCAACATAGACGCATTCCTGGCTATCGTACAGCCATTGATAAAGTCCGTACGTGCTTCACATCGCAGCTTGAGTGATCAAGAAGCGATGTAATTGAAGAAACTTACAATAACGACTAGCGATATCGAATCCGCGTTGGACATCGGATGTCCCACCGTGTCTTCTGCAATTCGGACGCTTACTCCGTATCTTTCCGGAGATAACATCACTACCTGGTCACCGTCTTGATGAGCCTACACTTGATTATACAGATAGCCCACAATCTTCAAGCTTTCCCAACGTCTTGCACAAGCGTGGAGAGTCTTCGCGCCAGTTTGGGCAGTGCATTAAGCAGCTCTCCAGCGACATTGTTGGGCAGTCTGCTGGGTGGGCAGGGGAAATCGAAGGCTGAACTGGCCGCTACCTCAAGTCTTTACGTTAGGTTACGAACGGAAAAACTATGAAGCATGCTGTGCGGACCATAGGCTCAGTGATCAGAGCTTCGAAATATGATATGGAAACCAGAGAAGAATTCGTATGGCGGAGGCACAAAAGGAAGCTTGACATTGCTACCCTTATCGAAAAGCCCTTGATAACGCACGGCTCAGATTGGACCCATTTCCAAGGCTCACCAACACTTACTGTGTCCGCAGAGAACCGCAGGACACTGGCTATCCAGCAGACCGGAGCAACAAAGCTCAGGGTCATCAACACCACGAAGACGGTACGCCGCACGGGTTGTGAGTGTGGCCGCACGGTCAGGTAAGGAGCTGACGCAATGACGCGTAGCTATGGAGTAGCTGACCCAGCGTGGAGCGAATATAAGTTCGTTGGCGTCACCCAAAAAGGTGCCAATTCTTCGGTTTGGTAGCCAGAACCTCCTAAGCCTCCCAAAGTCGGAGAACTCGTGTCATCAATGGAATTGATGGCGGATCTTGGTTCTTCATCGAGCCAAACAAGAAGCATGGTTTGATCCTGAAGATATCTATGGAAGGTGGATCATTAGCACCGCGCATTCATCTGCGCCTTTCAGTGGGCGATCCCAACAACCCTGAATTGACCATTGAGGCACTATTCTTTGCTTGGGCCCACCAAGGTACAGAAATGGCAAGACCAGAAGTAGCAATCGATCGGATTCAGGCTGCTAGAGCTAAGTTCACGTTCTACTCGCGTCTGGTCGATTTGCAATGAGAACAACAGGGAAAACTTCAAGCGGATGTGATGACAAAGCATGCTAGACCATTTGGGAAGTCAGAGCACACGATAATCTCAATTGGTATCGTGCAGGGTTCGGACTTGTCGCCAACGTCGAAAGGCGGTTCCTGACATTTGTCTCTGGTTCGGTAATTGGTGAGTTCCATCCAGCACTTCAGGGCGTTGAACAGGCATCGCCAAACAAGTACTTTGAATTTGAACTGCTAACAACATTTGATTGAGACCGAGGACGCCGGTCTCTGACAAAATTTGATTACCCAGCTGCAATCCATCTACACTTGGACTCAAAATAATGGTTTAGTATGTTCCGCCTCCTTGATGCTATAGCACGTGGGAGGCGGCAAACCACCTTAGCGAACTCAGATCATATAGACTTCTTGTTTTTCTTCTTGCACGATTCTCTAATAAACAGATTGTTTATCAAGCTTTCGAAAATCGCTTTTGGAACATCTACGATCAACTACAAGTTGATTACTATTCTCAACGCCAAGAACGATACACACTATCTCCTACCACATTTTCACTACATATCTTTTCCTTGTTTTTACCATTGTCGTCGTGTCATCACCATAATGGTTTATACACTTTGCAAGGGCGACAAGAAACTTCAAAGCCAGCTGAAGGGCCAGGAGAAGATCTGTGAAGACAGCCGAAACCGGAGAACCTGGCGGCTTGAAATGCTCTGCAAGTCCAATTGGCCGAAGCCAAGGAGAGATCTTTGCAATTGACGCAGTTCAATGACCTTGACGTTGAGTGAAAATCGATTGTGTCTATAAGGTTTCCCTATACTCTCAAACAAAGTTTGCAAAGCTCATTAGATCAAAAGTTACCGTGAGCGCTTGGACTCGGTCTGAAGAGAGAACTTGTGTCCGGTTGCTCGGTGAGGTATGTGGCGAGAATCTGAAAGTCGACATTGCACTATTGCAGAATGTTAAGGTCACTGCATCTGCATTGAACACTCGTAAGTACTTGAGCTCGTATAGAATTGGTTATCTAGCTTTAGCTAGACCTGCCCGTGGGACAATACCTTGTACCATGACGGAAATTATCACCTACTACAGACGTGTAGATCGATCGTACATCAGACACCATTCTACAATCCTTTTGAGCGTCGTCTAGCTTACGATTATTCAAATGTACCAAAGAGTGTTACCTACCTCAATCGAGCAAAGCTTATACTTGAAAATGCTAAAAAGCATGCGGACCAGCAACTCGTTGCAAGGATAACAGACTCATCACGAATCAGACATGAACACAGAGACTACAACCAAGAGATGGGGAACTCTCGGGATCCCCAGCGTCCGGAAAAGACGCATAGGCAATGATGGATGCTGAAGCAGAACAGGAACATGACGCCTAGCACCCAATTACAAAGCTGCCATTGTTGGTCTGGGGATGGTATGTGACCCTACTCTAATATTGACATCGTCAGGGGATCGTAAGTTTTCCAAATCTATCTGGTAGAAGTTCTACTCCTGCTTTCGAAATTTTACTCGATCTCTTGCAAACTCAAGGGAGACTACATGAATTGCGAGGTCGTGCTTGCTTGTCAAGCTTTTTTTACCCAACCATGGCACACCTTTATACACTACGTGCAAAAGGCCGACAAGCTGCGGAAAACTTTGCGGCTTTATCGAGAAGCACATCTCGGTCGGATCGGCAATTCCTACAATGGGCAGACAACTACCCCAAATCGATTTAATGCGCAGCGAATCTCAAATGACGCGTCTGGCTGACGTTTGGTCGATGCATGTCCAATCTGAGATTGAAAAATTCCATCAACTGCTGAAAGCAGTGCAAGGGCATGCCTCTCGTCCATTTATCTAAGCGACCAATATGGAACGGTGAGAGATAATAGAGAACGTTACCGTGGATGCGAACGGCACTTCAATTCAAGGCTGGTGGGTGTTTGTCGTGGTCGAGACTACACCGTAATTAAAAATTTCTAGAAGAGTGGGATATCACAATGGTGATGGGAGGTAGATTCTTACTGACATCAACAACGAGCGCCGTGACGGCTCAGCAGCTATCGCCAACTGAATTTCATAACTGGCGATCAGCCACTCGAGACACTGTGACATTTGGTCATTTCCAGCAGAATGTGCTCCTATATTCAGAATTGTCGTCGACCCATACCTAATACTACCAGAAGAAGAAAATCATGAAGTGCAACTCTTATTCTCTCGATCTTCGTGTATACGAAGATGTCTGATCGGCTTGCTGCGTTCCAGCATGGTTTCTCACCCTTTTCTCGTGCCACACCAATGACCTAAACTCGTCTCTCTATATCAAAGCCCCCCTTACTATCAACAACAAGCTTATGAATTGCATGCTATGTGCACCAGGGGCGACTCCTGAGCTAAAAAAAAATGAACCATTTGAAATTCCAAGCGTGGCCGTGTCTACGAAGACATGGAAACCCATCTGCACAGCGTTCACAGGCTCGAGAGATTGCTTTGCACTTGGCTCGAATGCTACCACGTCTTGAAAGACGAAGTCGGGCGAGAAGAGCATATCAAGCTTATTCACAAAATGTTGCTCTGAGTTTGCGTTGTGCTAGACTATCTTGAAAGATTCAGTGATGGGGAAGTTGCTCTTGGTTATTGAAGAGAGCCACGAGGAGAATCAAGAGTCTTCAAGACGATTTTTACTACTATCTTGTCGAGAATGGTCTACCATGGTTTTCATTCGACAGCATGGCTAGTTGTGTTGCCAAACACGTTATAGCGAGATAACTAGAAAATACGAGCTCGCAATACAACGGGCACTATACGGCCTGTACGAATGTCCTGTAGCTCGAGAGAAAGAAAGATTCGGGAATATATTCGATCAAGACTCTAACGCGTCGAGTTATTGTCGTACCTAGGACTATGAGTACGACCAAAAATGCATGAGATTCGGAAGAGAGATCAGGGACTACTTCAAATGGAGATATGGCGATGTGTACAAATCTGCGACATGGTGGGTTCAATTTCATCGTAAACCCAAAGGTCCCCTACTCGACAAATTCATCGAGGACACGCACGTTCAAATTTGAAATAGCAACGTTGTCAAAACCTAATAGGAAATCCCTGGCGGATCTGAACATCTGAAGCCGTTTCATCGGGTAACAGACGCAGAGAGAGCCCGAATCCTCAAATAGGACTGTGAGGAAATGATTAAGCCAGAGAGCGTACGCGCGGAACCTGGATACGCGCCCGAAAGAAGGTTGTTTATTATATGAAGAAGACGATCACCTCTGACATGCGATACACCTTTGGACTTGCTGGTGAGGGAGAGAACGCCGAGCTGAGTGGTATTTGATGCCAACGACCCAGCAAAACTTTATGTTCGAGTACTATATACGGCCTAACATGGTGCATAGGGCGGACGCTGCCTGTTTGCGGTCTAAAGTCGATAACATGATCGGAGAGCATATCACAAGGCTTCAACCCAAGCAATTGGAGTGTCACAGGACGTGTGCCCAACTATCAGTGTGAGCGAGCAGAAGAGGCGTGCTTTATTGCCCCGTTTCTTCTCGTGATGGGTCACCTAATCCCTCATTTCTGTGCGATAAGGTGTTAACTTTCTCGTTCAATGTCTATGTCCCTGTGCCTTGACAGATATTTCTTTCTTCGTACCCAGCTTCGACCAAATTATTCTTTCGCAGTTGAATCACGTATAGCAGCTCAGTGGCTTCTCTTGCCTTTTTCACGTCTTTATTTCTCTAGCTCTTCGTCTCGTCTATCGCGAGCGCGATTCCGGGAGGTCTACACATTAACGTGTGGACTGTGTTCTCCAGCCTCGACGATCTCTAGACTCGCAGTCAGAGTACGAAATATCTCAAATCCTGCCTGATTGCAAGCGTTGTAACCTTCTTCTTTTGGTTACGTCCCTGTACTCTGGTAGGATCTTCCTTCTCCATGCCAACTTTGATCAAATTCTTTCTCTCGCAGTTTAATCAAACTGGGCAGCTCAATAGCTTCTGTTGCCGTTTTCACTTCCTCATCCCCTCTGCCTGTCGCCTCGCTGACCGCCGACGCAATCCCAGGCGTTCTCCTTTGTAGCAGGCATGAGGAATCGTCGACCAAGATGCAAGTAAAAGATAATAGGGCGCACGATCACTGGAAGAAGAACAAAAACCCGTACCAGAAGGCAATGCGTATACGAATTGAGCCCCAAAGCAAAGGCGAAGAACCGCTGCTAATCAAGGAAAAAAGGAGTCCCATTCTGCACCGCTGGTCCAGTGATCCCAAAGAACAGGTAGCGGCTTATATGATCCCCCATTCTCAAGGAAGATCGTCGAGAACACCAAGTGTAGCTGCGAAAGCATACGAGACTCTTTACGGCAGGCGATTACCTTACTTACACCATGGGCTTTGAGAATGTCACCTGGCTGCTTGGAGACCATGGCGATCACACTGCTAGCTGGAGCCATATGGAGTCTAAGAAATGGAAAACTCGCGCCAAAAGCCTGAAAAAGGCTTTATTCCTATACACCATAATGTGTTTAGCACGACAATCAGCCTTGTCGACGGCATAACCAACAGACTGATAGGATCTCTGAGACGGTACCATGGCGCTCCCATGACCATTGCACAGTATCCTACTACTCAGACTGATAAGAGCAAATTCGTACTGGGGATCCTCTCATCAAAAGCCCGAAGAAAGATTCTTTTTGCTATCAGCTTATTGAGATACCACCACGGGATACCTCGAAACAGAACCTTGTCGAGCAGATATTGGAGGAGGGGCGTTACGACCCATGGGTATCTTGCCATACAGCCCAACATGCTTGTGAGAAGGCTATCGAGTATTGGTGGCGTGTGTCTACATCATTCCAGACAATGTCTCTTGATCCATCGCTGACATGTTGAACTGCGCGCGAACGTCACTTCGGACACTCAGCAGATCTCGAGCCAGCAAACCCCGAGTTGTACGAAGCCACGGTTGCTCGCTTGGCCACGTTCGCTTTTTACTGGTGCGAACGCTTGACCCGTCCGTCGTATGGCAAGACAAACCACAGCGATTGACGTAATCTATGGTGCGGTATCCACAATTCTCACCTCGTGAAGAGGGCACAGATTTCGGGAGTGATCGCCACAAAGAAAGAGATCGAAATGAACATCGATGCAAGAGACTTTGAGGTATTCGATCCCCAACTCACCAAGGAACAAAGGTCAAGCTGCCACACAACTGGATGGTTTGGGAGGACTTCGTGATCGCTTGTTATTATTTTTAGGACAACTTTATCGACACCTTAAGACCCTTCGCGAATGGGTGGCTCTGGTTATCTTAATAATTCAAATAAGTGCAGAACGACGCTAGGGGGGATTGAGAGCGCAGCATGCATTGTGAACATTAATATCATTTACCTCTTCATCATTCCCTTACGAAGAGGCAGATGCTCTACAACCAAGCATTATCAGTATTTGGACGAAGTTTCGAACGATTTAGTCACGATTAGTCCTGGATATCGCATTCTCGAAGCACTCTTTTACATCCTTCTGTGACGACGCAAGTCATCTGAAGCGAAACATAATCAATAGCTTAACAAAGCATCGAACGACATAGTTATGATTAGCCCCCAATGTCGCGTTTTCGAAGTACATCTCTCTACAACTGCATTTTTCTAAGGTAGAGGATTATCGGCGGAAGTTCCGGACGACATGGTCACGATTGGTTCGCGATGCAGTGACACGCTCATGGAGTGATATTTCGTTCGACGAGCCGGATGGATACACACCATATTCACAAGCCGGCGTAACTGTGACGGCTATTGGTATACTGCTTATATTGCTGGCCGTTCATCCAGCAGCCCTCAATCCATCATGCTACGTAGTACAAAGCAGCGAATACGACCGGGCCTCTGCAAATGGCCAAGAAGCCAGCTTAGAACGAGGCAGGAACGACTTTCGAAGAAGAGCGAAAGAGAGCTCGTTGAGGCGAAGGTAAAGGCGGAGCTGAAAGTACAGTGTACAGCTACAGGCAGACCTGGTCAATAGGTCGGCAAGCTGCACACGACTTTCTGTACACTGCTTTCCTATCAAGCCACCTCAATATTTTATACAGAACACCTTTATGGAGTTGTTGGTTCTTCGACAATAGCAATCGCTTTACCGAACGCGGCAGAGCCTTCTGCTGATGCGGGAGCTTGATTATAGGAGCGTTCTCCAGGAGGACATTGCGAGCTTTTCTTTCTTTCCATTCATAGCGTTGTTTGCCTTTAGCAGTATCCCAGCATTGGGACATGAGAAAGAGGCATCGAGAAGGGACCCAAATGGGATACCCTCGACTGCGCGGTCCACGCCATGGTACAGTTGGCGCGCGTGCTCAAGGCCCATCACACGGAGGTAGATCAAATTCCTCTTCCAGCTCGTCGCGAGCTGCAGCCCGTGCCGGAGTTGCTACTCGCCGTCCTAACTCGGAACTGGGCAAAGAGAACTCGGACCAGATGTTTGCTATCATCTGACCACTGACGTCGAGAATGCGGGATGACATCAAGGCAATGCTCGGGGACAAGGCATACGCCGAGCAGGCTGGGTTCCTCAATATCTTGGATTGCGTTGAGTTGGGGTTTGCCCAACTTCGGAACGTCTCCTTTACGACCCTGACTGCCTACTGGTCCCTTGTCTGCACGATCTATCGTCGCTACAAGGGTTGTTGCAATAGGAATACCACTCTCAGCGTCAGCTACAAGATGCTCGACCGGCTCGAAAAGTTCGACATCCCCCGCATACTGAGCAATATGGCGAATCTGGCAATGGCTCCTCATCGGGCCAAGAAAGGCGATCTTTGTCCCTCGAATGACTGTGGAGCGCGACTCTCTTTCCTTACCATTATATTCGAGCAGGCGCCGCCCACCCTGATTCTGGGGCTGGGACTCCAGTCTCACGAAAAGGGTGGTCGCTACTTCCCTGAGGCCAATACGATCCCTCTCAATTTCACGCACCTTCCAGCCACGTTTCGTCAGTAATCCACTCCCACCCCTTTCTGAAGCATCCGGCAGATCAGTATGGTACAAAGCAGAATATACACGAAGCAGAAGTACTCTTGGACAGCGGGGGAAGGGCGCTATAAGGACATGGCTTATTCTAGTTACATCCCATAGCCTTTTGTGCACGAGCTACAATTTCCAACACAATTGTTGGCACCTTCATTGCGTAGAGATTTCTCTCAATTTTGGGATCTCAAAGCAAGGGGAGGTTGTTAGGAGGTGCTCCCTGCCCCCTTCGTCGAACTCAGCTTGTCAGCTCAAGAAGCAGGCACGACACAAGCATCTCATCTTGCCTTAACCCTCAGAGTATCTTCGCCACTGCTCGCGTAGGTAACCAAAGAGTGATGAACAGAAGAAGAAGAAATAAGTAGCACAGACATGCGCAAGAAACATGGAACTCACGCCAACCTTGCCACTGCTTCTTTCGGTACTACGGCTGCGGATCATGAGGTCGAGGCTCAAAGATTCTTGGATAAGTTGGAAAAGGAGGCCAAGGCTGATATTTAGACGATAGTGAGGTAGCCATCCGTCCACCCTGACACCATCAGCTGCTGACGCTTTACCAAGAGAGCAGCCAGATCACGTTTTTCGAGTCCAATCAAACGCACTCGAGACACTGTCGGTAATCAGGACTGTTGGCGGCCTAGCTGAATTTGCAGGTATAGTGTCGACTATCAATCGAGCATCAATGTTGACGCTTGCGTGTATTCTCCAGGCGCTGTGTCCCGCAAGGCCGGAACAGCGCTGGATTCTCACGTGGTTTGGGAAATTAACGAGCTACCACTCAAGGGCCCAAGCGCTCAATCATATTTCCACGACCATAGCTTGACCAGCGTGGAAACATGGTCAATTAGTAGAGTACAGCACGCAGAACTGAGGGTCGGATCAATGATCAAAGTCGGATCAGATATATGAGTCGGTGGATGAGTTCTTCTTCCGCAGATACAGAAGATTCTGTGTGAGTGTGATGAGTTCAACGATGGCGGGCTCTCCCTCAGGTCGAAGACACAGGAGTATATCGGACTGTTGATATAGCGCAGGCTTCAGCACTTTTCCGGATCCCACGACCGTGATACCAACGAGTTGGTATAATACTGCATATATATAGCATTTGTAATTAGAGGAACCTGCTCAACCTGACCTAGAGACGCCGCTGCGAAGTCGCATCCAAGCTGGACAGCTTTTATCAAACGACATAGCGCAACACTATAGTGACATGCTCATGTGTATGGTCTGCAACAAGTCATGACCCACAGGAAGACGGACAACAAATCATCTGGGTAGATACCACGCAAAAGTGCGAGGCGCACTCTTAAATCATCAACATGTGGGTTGTGCTTGGATAAACAAGACTATCCTTCTTTCCTGGTGGCACCATTTGTAAGGTCCAAGTATCCAGCGTCTATTGTACACATGCTGACCATCAAAAGGCGGCACAAAGAGCCTCTTACGCCACCGACGCCGTGTTCGGATGACGCTGAGGGCTAAGTAATCTGGCCTACATACCTCAAAATTTAGCCCTCTCACGTCCTTCGGCGTCTGGCGAAGGCTGCCCGCATGACCCTTTGATCCCCAAACACCTGTGTTGCACGAATCCAGAGAGCCGCTGGAAAAAACCCTTAATGACGGAACATAAAGAGAGATCCCGATGCGGAAGGCGGCGCACTACAAAGAGTGGGTGTTCCGCGTGATGCTGTTGTAGGCGAGGATGAAAAGTACATTCTTACTGGAGATGATGGGGATCATGGTCGTACATTATTGCGACTAGTCTTGACGTGCGTTTACGTTTTCGCAAAGGAACATGCTCCGGGCAAAGCCTTCGGACGATTCTGCACTCCACTCCAGTTGAAGTGACAAATATGGAAGGACTGCAGGATGGATGTGCCCCGCGTGACATTTCGAGACTGTGCCGTTCTTAGGAGGAACCTTATGCGTTGCAATGATCTCAGCAGTCCAGCGTATAGGTAATGGCTACCAAAAATGGGAATCCAGTTCTGAACTGTGAGCCCTGCTTGTACCGAATGTCAATGTCTGCGCTACTCCCGATCTTGGTGGTATAGCTGAGCTTACCCAGGTATCAGTGATCCGTAATCCAAGATAGCTGATTTGGAGGCGAGGAAGATCGATCGTCTCTTTTAAGAATAATGGTAATGCCAGGTCCGCCGTCTCCAAGGATAGATATCAGAAATAATATATCTATCTGCAAGATCTTGACGAACAATCATGATGATGCCTATTCTCGCCCTCTCCACGTCTTTCTTTCATGTATCCTGCTCCAGCCTGGTCCAGGAGGTTCCTCTAGGGTCTCAAAACCGCCGCGAGCGTAGGTAAAGCAGTCCGTGCAATTTATGGTATAATGCTTGCACCCACCACACCAGACGACCGCATTTGAGTTTTGGGTGCTGCACTTGCAGCAAGACCAAGTCATGTCTATAGTTAGAGGCCTGAAGGCTCGGTTGCTCTCTTTTCAGTGGTCAAATTGGGTTCAACTGTTTCCCAAGACTCACTCGAGTGGCGAGGATACCTCGTGGTTGTTACTGGCGCGATTAGTTCTGCATAGGTCAATGCGGCGTAGATGAATACAGAGATTGACCAAATATATAGTGGGGATCTTTTGCAGAACTGTTTGTAAGCCACCCTAGAAACCCAATGTAGCGGCTTTGTTCGGGCGAAGGTACGCATGCGGCGCTTTGAAAGTTCGCAAATCCAAGAGACCATACTTCAAGTAGACAGAGGTTAGCTTCAGCAACATAATTGCAAAATCACGACAAATCCTGTACTGCAGCCATGATGTACATGTTTTAGAGAAGGATACTGCCTGTAGAGAACTCTTTCGCAATCAGATGGATAGTGCCCTCGATGCATGCCATCGAAGCACATTACCGGAAAGAATTGATAAGTGATGATGTGATTGCAATATGCTGACTGTGCTTGATACGAGCACGTATGACGGGCGTAAGAGTTTCAACAAGGAAAAGTCTCAACTCTACGCTGGGGGCGATGTATCTTGTTCCTACCGTGAACCAGTTTCCACGAGGCTCTAGCCTTCATCGCCACCCATCTTCGCATGTTTGAAATATTTCATGCCTACCCATGCTACTACAACCCAAACCCAAGCCATGACACCCGTCAGGATGATTAGGCAGGGGTAGTATCCCACAATTGGTAAAGTCGGGTCGTCCTCGAGTTCCGGCGGCGCATACGGTGTCTCTCCAACATCCCACGCCCAGCTCCAGACTTCGAAGCACGAGCCCATGCCCACCACAAAGACAATCCATGTCACGAAGAGGATGAACCAGCCCCAGTAGGCGGTCTCCGCATAGGAGTGCTCGGACGGTGTCGGGAGAGGGAAGGAGGGTGGTAAGGAGGCTAGTGGCGAGCGCGAAGTGGACTTCGAGGGTCTACTAAGAGGCGGACGGAGATGGCGTGGGGATATTGGAGGAAAGTAAGCATCCGTAGGAGTCGAGCTCTTGGAGAATGAAGTTCCAGGCGATTGGGCTATGGGCGACTGCGAAGGCAGCACCAAAGGATCATCATCGTCTGTAGTCGACGGCGAGCCCGGCACAGGAACTCGAGAGGTAAGTTTGAACATAAGATTCTCACTGCTGCTCATGGGAGAGGAGCTTTCGTACGGAGCGCGGCTAGATCGAACAGGGGATGCAGGAGATGGTGGAGTATTATGTATCACAGGTGTTGTGACTTTGCCAGTACCTAGAAGAGCGGTCTTTCGTAAAGAGCCCTTTCTTTTCCGAGTCTTGGCTTGCTGCATGATGGCTGCCATTGCCCCTCCTGCCTTTCCGCTGGCCGGCTTGGAAGGCTCTTCGGAACCATGTTTGAGGTCTGCACTGGACGCGCTATTCCCACTGCTATATCCATTCTCCATTATGCCGTTCGCATTGACCATGGTTGTCGTCTGTGCATCGAGGTTGGCAAGCCCAAGCAGAGGGTTCTTCGAGCCTCCGTCACGCCTCTGCCCCAATTTTTTTCATGGCGGAAAGCCTATGGCCCATCGATTCAAGCAAGCGATGACAGCTTCATGAAAATCGTCACTATCGAGCTGGGATTGCAAGCCGCGACATGATAATGAAGTCGCATGTCTCAAGCTACTCAGTACTGAACTGAAATTCCATTCGAAGATGTATTGCCGGACTAGGCTAGCTTCGTCTCGGTAGTTCGGGCCGAGGAGTCGAAAGCCAAAACAATCAGCTCCTGGCACGGAGGAATATGCACGAGGCCGCGATGGTGCTTGTATGAATATTATTCTACGATAATGTCTAGGACTCTGTGAAACTCTGTTGATTAGAGGACCTTATTCGCCTCCAGAGCATGTAGCTCCGCAAGATCTTCTCACAACAGAAAGCCATGGCGTCTAATCTGCCGATCCCGGCGCCGCCTCGAACCCCTACTCCACCCCCTGAGGACGAATTGCACGAGGGCAGTGGAATGAACCTCGATGGATACCTGAATTCCCCAGCCAAGTTGGCCTTCGACCCCAATTCTTTGTCTCCCATGGACGAAAATTTTCCAATTGGAAGATATGGGGCTGCCCCTGCTTTCCCACCGCCATCGGCCTCCTCCAACCCGCTGAGTCCTACCGACACGAATACGTCGTCTCAGTACAGTCCAGTGTCGTTGGATAGTGCGGGGAGTGGAGGAAGCGTCATGACGGAGAACGCAAAGGGGGTATTCAAGTTCCAGCCTACATCATTGTCGACTTCTCCAGTTGCTAAATCCGTAAGTCCCTCCTTTGACACACATCGATGTGCCATGACTGCTGACATGATTGCAGAGCGTTGGCCAAAGACGAGGTCACAAATACAAGCACAGCAGTGTCTCCCACCAGATCTTCCTTGAGCCTGCTCCAAGAGCACCTCTTGCTCTTCCCAACTCGCTACCCGTTCCTACGCTCAAAGAATGCACCCGAAGCATGACCCCCAATCAGCGAGTGCGAATGGGATGGAGTATATTTCACATGGCGGTGGCAGCCATTACACTCTGGTATTCAGAAGGCTCGTTGGCCATGACAGCGCTCTCCCACCTTATACTCTTCGACTCCCTGGGCGCTATGCTGTGCGTTGTGGTCGACATCCTCGGCAATTTCGAGGTCTGGAAAAGATCTTCAATACGGCACCCTTTCGGCTTGGAACGGGCAGAGGTACTCGCTGGCTTCGCCATGTCGGTGCTCTTGCTTTTCATGGGGATGGATCTGATATCCCACAACCTGCAGCACGTTCTTGAAGGTATGGGCGGCCATGAGCCACATTACGCCCATCCCCATGAACGTGTCTCACTCGGCGAAGTTGATGCCGCGGCTCTGACTGCTATTCTCTCTACCGTCATCTCGGCATTCCTTCTTGGCAATCATGCCCGCATTGGAAAGGCCATGCGTTTCGCATACATCGAAAACCTTCCCTCAATTCTCGGCAACCCTTCTCATTTCCTTACAATATCATGTTCCCTTCTGCTACTACTTCTCCCACTACTTTCTATCAAAATTTACCTTTGGATTGATCGCGCCCTTTCTGGTACCATCGCTATCTCAATGTGCATTCTCGGCTTCCGGCTTGTGAAAACCCTAGGCTTCATGCTCTTGATGTCGTATAATGGTACTGGCGTATCCGAAGTTATCCGAGATATCGAGTCCGACCCATCGGTGACAGCTATCGAGGAAGCCAAATTCTGGCAAGTACATTACGGGCTTTGTATGGCGAACCTCCAACTCCGGGTCCGGGGCACAGAAGAAGGGCTTTTGAGTTTAGGAGAAAGAGTTACGAGTCTTGTTAAGAACAGACTAGGCGGTGGATATGTCAGCGGAGGGCAGAGGTGGGAGGTCTCGACCCAATTCAATCTCGATCGATGTTGAAGCGTTCCAGCGTTCAAAGCATACGGGACCAATAAAAAAGGAATATTACGCTGCGACTACCTCACTTGGTGGCATATAGACAACCGATTTTCGAAAGACTCTTATATCGCGACGAAACTACTACCTACTTGTGAAGAGGCTGGGCTAAGACTGAAGTAAAAAATATGTTGATGGACACGAGAGCATAAGTATGGAATATATTCACCCACGACCGGATCCATCAGCATCGCCAGCGTCGAGTATAAGCGCACGGCCTGGCTATGAAGGTGATATCAATGTACTACACGAATGGTCACATGGGAACCTGCGACACACACTCTCTCCCTTTGCAACGGTTCGGAGAGCTTACAAGATCTTCTCTTCCAACTTCCTTCATGGTCCCCAAACCAACCCTAATTAGCCCCATTGGCCCCGTTCTCTTGAGAGCCGGATGCTCCGGGGCCGAGTGCTCCTAGGACTAACGGCTGGCTCAGTAACCATAGTCCACCTGGCGGAGGGGCCAGTCGGTGCATAATAGCGTCGAACTGGAGCTGGTGCTGTTTCATCTGTAACGCAATCAGAATCTTCTGATCTGCGGATGTGCGAGAGCAATGAAAACTTACGTATCGCCGTGACTGGGTTTGCTGTGCCTTCAGCCACCTAATATCGTTCTGGATGGTGCTTATCCGGGCGCGATGTCCCCCAATCTCCTGCTCCAAATCTCGATGCTTCAGGTGCAAAGCACTTAGCATATTGAGAGCTAATAATGGAGGCTTTTGCTTACCGAACGCAAGGTCGTCACCCGACGCTGCTGTGGCGTGTGTAGAGCTTCATTTACGCCTTGATGTCTCAGGGCGGTCTGATCAAGGTTGATGTTCGTTACCTGTAATCCATCGAGCTATTGATGACAGTTATTTAGAAAATGCCTTGTTACTAGGGGGACCATAGCTTACCGCTCGCATGAGCTGGCTATTCCTGATCTCCAAGTCTACAACAGTATCTTGCAGAGCTCGATATTCTGCCTCTAGGCCCTCGATCAGCCCTTGAAGCTCCTCAAGTCTTACTTGAAAGTGGTCGGCCTGCTCTTGATGAAAGCGCGACTCTTGTAGCAGGAGAGCTCGCTGCATATTGCCTTGGCCAGGGTCATCGTTATTCCAGCTCATGATATCTTCGTTTACGGGAGGTAGAGGTTGCTTGTACGAAGCAGATTGCTTGAGAGGGTGGACTCCTGATAACCAGCAGTATGTGTCAATGGCGGGCCGATAGCATTTACATTCATCCAGACACTTATGACGCACTGGCCTGAAAGCACATTTGGTATAGATGAAGGGGCTCATCTTGCAAGATTGATTCCAGGCCCCTGTCATGAAATGTTAATCTGGACATATCTCTTTATCCATGTTCAATACAAGGCTTCACGGCAGAATAAAGACCATATTCGCCCGATAAGCAGGCTGTTTGGGTGAGGGAACTCACCCGTGAATTCGATGTTCATCTATCAGCTAAGGGATGTCAGGATTCATCGTGGACTTCATTGAGACTTGGCAGCGGGAGGACCTACTCGAGGAATTTTCTCCATCCCCCATTTCCATATCTCCAACACCTTCGCTCCAGAGCTTTATAGTATACTCTGATATAGCCTAACAAGGCTTCAGTCATTCTTAAAATGAAGTTAGCATGTCCAGTCAACAAAAGATCTGAATTCTTCCCCAAACATGACTTCCACCATGATATGCTGTCCTTAGTGGTGTGCAAACATAGAATACATCCTCTTCGACAAGTGTCATGTTCTCTTTGCTGGATAGTCGGCCGGCTTTCCCATATCCAAAGGTAGCTGTTTGTGCAATGCCACCTTCTCTGCTATCTTTAAGGGCTTAGGGCCACCTCCCAAGAGAGCACGACCAATTGCTGCATAATCTCTTCTCAACGACAATTGGCTGGCAAATGTGATTTTATTGAATTTCGGAATAAAAAACTTGGTCGATGATTTTTGTCTTTTCAGTCGTGATCGCACTTCCGGCTCACATATGCTATCCTTCCTGCTTGCTCAGGGGTCTGTCGCGAGCCTGTGGGGTGGAAAAGATTCCGGTCATTCATGAAACATGACTCTTCAAATGTATGCTCAGACTTTCATGCCCGCATGTCATCTATCATGAGCCAAACCAATCTATACGCAAACGCTTCCACACACTCATTCCCTCTTATTTGCATATCGCCGAGATACAACAGCATCACAATATCACGCTTTTAAACATCTGACCCATGTTGTCGAAGTCTAGGTCCCAATTAAAGTCGAAGATAGGGGACTTCGCATATATGGACGACGACTGTCCGTAAAATCCTTCAATCGAGGACCTCCCAGCTTGAATGATCGGTTTGATTTAAGTCCTTGGACTGCAACAGCTCAGTGCAATAGTGTTCTCATCATCGGTCTATGCCTGTCTTGGATTATCATGGTCAAGAGTGAATGTGATGGGAAGTATATCGAGCTTCTGCTATGCTCAATGTTGGAGAGATCTTGCTCAGATTTGCCCACGATCAGCTTGATTATTTCTTTGTGATCGCTATCGCATCAGTGACATGTCTTTCACATCTATGAATCCTACGGACGAGACCACCAACTCATCTTTCCTCTCACTTCCTGGCGAAATACGTAATGTCATCTTACGTCTCCTACTGACCCATAAGACTCCAATCGTTATCTACCGCTTTGGTGCACTCAAACCTCCAAGACCTGTTACTCTGAAGCTTCATCCGAACATCCTCCAAGCCTGCAGGCTGACCTACAACGAAGGCCGGACAATTCTCTATGGGGAGAACGTGTTCCAAGCTCATCACATGCTGCTCAAAGGTGCCGTTTTCGCAGTCGATCCGGATCAGCTGATATCGTTCAATTGCACGGAAATGGTACGTCGATTTCACATCAGGGTTCGCGCCGATATAGATGCCTTCTATCTTCCAAGTCAGGTCGAAGCCGCGTTTGACGACACAGAAATTCTCGAAGTTGAGGTTTTCCGGTCGAGCTTTGAGGCTGGGGGGCATGGTGCGCTTCACTGCTTCGCTGGCGTCAGAGGTGTCAAGAAGGCCAAGGTCCATGGCAGTGTTGATGAGCAGTTTGCGCAGTGGCTTGAGAGGTGCATGATGAGTACCACGGGTCAAAGCATTTCAGAATTTGAGGCTCAGAGTTTCGAGATTTCAAATCCGATTTCACTTGACACAACGGTGAGATAAGGCGAAACAGAGTATGCCCTCGACAACTTTGCTAAAACCGCATGTGGTTACCATTTCCAAATATACTATATATGAAAGAGCTAGGATAACTGGGTCTCCTCGGAATCGGATCTGCCTTGTCCTGTTAAGGGGTATTGCGACGAGCTAGAGAGCTTGATGAACTTGCCGAAATCAAGCTGTTACAGTCCCTCTCAAATTTCACTACTTGCAGTCGCAAGGTTCGATGGCTCGATATGCGGCAATTCGATTCCCTTATCTACAAGAGGCTATCCTAGCGGAAGAATAAGGTACCCCATGTGAGACCGACATTTTCTACCGAAATCGGTCGATCTCGGAAGCTGGCATTGAACGTTTCATCCTCTCAGACCGGAATCAATGATGAGGATATCAGAAGAAATGCCGGACCTGAATACCCTCCACGAGGCTGTTCAATGGCGATGTCCCCTAGAGGCGCTAATTCCAGGGAGCGGTGAGACAAGGATCCGAAAACGAATTGACGCAATGGAGCTGGACTGGGTCACCAGTCTTAATCCACGGACAAAGCGGCAAACCGTTCGAGGGCATCTCAGATATAATGATCCCGGACATTCCACCATCATCAGCGCAAACGTGTGGGACCTGCTTATGGCTACTATAGGAAGGCGACAGAGCGATACACGACCTCGAAAGCTGTCGCCTTACCGCCGGGTAAAGCTTGCATGTACCTGCTGTTTGGCTGCCATGTTCTCACTTGTTCATTCGCGGTCCCTGAGGGAGAGCGCTTGCAAATCGATCGAGCACCTGGCAACCAGCACATGCGCTTAGAAGGACTGAACCTCGCGGCTTTGGCAGTACAGAACGAGAACATAAGCGCAACAGGTGAGGTGCTGGCCAGCAATCACAAAATCTTACATATGGCCTTGCATGCCAGTGGCGCGTGATATATATACCAGCAACACATGACCTGTTCCGTCTTCTACTCAGCTTATCTCTCTATGATAGAACATTTCCATTGATCTGTCACCGTATCATCACTATCTTATTTCCGAAACTGTGTTCTAGAACACATTGCCCTGACTGCTCGACGCAATGGCGTCGGTGAGGTTTGCACCAAACTCGAAGGAAACCAGTCGCGGTGTCCTTGAAAGGAAGCTGCTTGGAGACACTATTGCGCTTCGTGACTCTCTTCACCAGAGAAGCGCGTTCGTAATGGTAGAAAGCTATTCAGCTAGCACAATGGAAAATCTTCTTACGAACGCCTATGAAGGCATCATGCTCGGTCATAGGGGGATCAACAGTATCAGAGATTTCCTCAAAAGATTATCACTTCTCTGGGTGATAGCGGCCTGAAGACCAGCCATCCTCCAGCGTCTGCTCAGTAAGCCTTCCGATCTTGACACTTTGAACACCTCTGTACCATCGACGACAATGAAGGGAAATTGGGAATAGAATAGTTCTTATACCGCTCCGACGACCTCGGATCACGACCGCATCAATCCCTTACCCCTTTCCTTTGGCGATTAGACCTGCCCCCTCCCAGACTTTCCGACACTATTGAGCAGGGAAGCAAACTCCGCGCAGAGACTAGATGAATCCTTCATAGTACTATATATATTCGACCTAGGTCTCGATGTTGATGTGCAGTCCCAGCCTGGCCACCCTCGACAGAGCACGAATGAGGTTGCTGCACTTTACACATGGGTAGACTTCCCAGGCAACCCCCAGTCCCAAAAGTGGTCGCCCGCGAGACGTGCTATCAAAGCCCTGCTGGTGGATATGGGCAGGGACGGCGTCGAAGTAGAGATCTCCGGACCCCACTAAGCCTCTATGCTTTCTTCATTCTCGACTAACCCGCAAGATCCTTACATTGCCGTCGACGAAACCTTCAGAGGGACTTGGTTAGAGATGTCGACAAGGAACTTGGCAGACAGTGGGCGAGGATTGCCTGGGTGAGGTTGCTGCACTTCACACATGGGTAAAGCTGGCTCTCTATTGTTCGTTCGAGATCGATACTGGTGGAGACGGCGGAGATGCGGACAAGGAGAGCGAGGAGAAAGAGACTCGTGGAGAAACCAAGAATGAAGACATGGGGGGCAAAGAGGTCTGAAGCCATAAAACCAGTACGGAGCTGCGAATGGACGTACCATGGGCAAGCTCGCCAGCCTCTTCGACCTCAAATGCCACACCTTTACCGGGCCCGCCGACGGGCGTGACGCGCTGGCGCTGGAGAGCCAGGCCTTGGTCTCGCATAGGATGCTCAGCGCAGTGCAGTAGGAGGTGAGGAAGGAGGAGGCGCCATAGGAGTACGATGCAGGATCAGAAGCAAGTAGTAGAGGAGAGAGGCTAGGAGTCCATACATAGAATGGAAAGAAAGCTCTTGACACCTGACTTCCTGAGGATAAGACGTACAAGATGCCTCACTGAGATTACTTACAGCTGCTGGTGGGTGGTGGAGAGCGGTCACGCTAGCCCTGGTTCCGAGTCCAACCGAAGTGGGTAAAGATTGCGACACAGGGGGTTTCAATGGAAATGGAGGGCGGGATGGTAATACCCCAAAAATAACAGTGTTCTCAGCTGGGGTGCAAGAGATTTGCACCATACGAGGACGAAACACAGCCGGAAGCTAACGGCTCTGGAGGATCCCCATTGGCGAGGTGCTGCCTTCCCCAAACAGCATATATTTGGCCGGGTGAGATGTTGGATATGACACGCGAAGGAGATGGAAAGCCTGGGTGAGAAGGAACCACCATACTGGGGCCTCCTATATGGGGGCAGTAATGAGCTCGTCGGCTATACCGACGCTGACTGGGCAGGTGATCAAGCTACACGTCGCTCTACCGGAAGACATCTCCTTACCCTTTACAGTGAACCTTCAAGCTGGCAATCGAAGGCGCAGGCCATCGTAACCTCGTCGTCCTGTGAAGCTGAGTATATGGCCCAAACGCAGACTATCAAGAAAATTGTATAGCTCAAACATCGATTAACGAGGTCGATTCGGACGGTTCACTTATCTCGGACACCTCGCACTGGCAAGCGTTATGGAAAGTCGGTATCAGCCAAGTAGAGGACCTTGTTCAATACAAGGATGCCTATGGAGAAGTGGTCAAGAAGGATCTAAGAGGCAGGGCGACCAAAATGTCTGTGCCAGAGCTCTTTGATGTATTCTCACGATCGATAGACATCGACACAGCGAAGACTACAATGCACGACATCTTCAACGCGACGATTGAAGAGCTGGCGATAAAAGACATTAGAGTGCTCTCGAAGCTTCGGGAGCATCTCGCAAAGCTGAAGCTGTTGAATAAGCAGATCGTGGCTGTGGAGAGTAAAAGCATGGAGGTTGCAGAAGATTGAATACGGGACAGAGAATCTTGTAATGTCGTGGCTTGTGGTATCTAAGACAAGACAACTAAGATACACCAAGAGTTCGTTTCCTTCGATCGATATCCTCTTTGACTCGGATACCTTTATAATGCTTCTTATTTAATTACTCCACTCCAATCAATGAAACATGCTTTAAACATCAACTGTGCTATAATTGAAGTAACAATGCTTGGGTACAGCTAGAGAGAGCCGCAATAATCCACACTATCTACTGCTGCACACTTTGCTACTTTGTTGACTGAGGCAATGTTCAAGACATATAACTCAACCATTATCGCTGTCAACAAGGCTCCCGTTGTCGAGAGCATTGAGCGGGTGTTAAGTGTTGACTCGCGTAGACAGTCCAAGTAGAAATGGTTCTGCTTGCTATCTATGATTGTGCATCAAAGGGCGCCTCAAGCTACGTGATTCGGAGGAAGATAGTGCCGCTTCGGCGGAGGGTAGTGCTGCTTCGCGGAAGTTCGTAGGAACCACGGGCGTGGATGAAATTTAGTAATAAATTTGTGCTTATTATCGCTGATAATCAAGCACTTAGCAAGGACCCTAGGTTCCTCTACTCTCGTACGAAGCATATCGCCATCCATTGGCATTTCGTCCGTGAACAAGTTGAACTCAAAGCCGTGGACCTTATTTACCCATAGACTGACCACATGGCCGCCGACGGCCTTACCAAACCATTGGATCGGATATTTCGAGCGGTTCCCTAAGATGATCGGTCTTACTAAGGGTCAGGGGGTGCTCGGAGCTAGGAATTGGTGGATTAGGGTGTTGTTTGGGGGGTTCAAAAGAGGTGGAGTGTGGAAACGCTGTGATTTCTGTATGTATAGTGAGAGACTGAGAGTTGATCATCAAGGAAAAGGAGTTGGAGGGGTTTCGTGAAGCGGTGAGGAGAGATGAGCGTACTTGTGGTGATGCTACTCAACGTCAATGGTGACGAATGAGATGAAAGCCGATGTATGCATGGGGTGGCCTTTACCTGCCGAGGATGTATTTCTAAGTTAGTACGTAAAGGGACTTATATTTATGGGTTCATGCTTGACTCTGTGTAAATGAAAGGGTCACACATGATCTGCAAGATGCTCACTTCTGCTCTATTGAGAGCTTGTACAATGCACCAAACGCCCAGTCAAGGCCGCATAAGTTCTCCGCTGATCGATTATGCACCTACATCTATCCCGTTCTCGGACATACTAAGCTAAGTAGCTGTAAGCGTTCCTTCCATCCTTGGTCTCGTCACGTTCCATGTAATCCTTCTCGATCAACCTAAAGCGTGTATTAGCACCCAACGAAAGACAACAGCGTCACAGAACAGCATACTTCTCGATATTCTTCTTAATGTCCGCCGGATCTAATACGCCCCTACTCCTCGTCGCCACAATAACTTCAGCGATCAGCTCTGCATGCGTGATCGTCTTGCGAGACTTCATGATCCGAACGATCGCAGCCTGGGTCTCGAAGTTGCGGTCGGCTGCCACACGTTCATGAGTCTCCTTGTTTTCTTGTTTCGTCTCCTTGGCTTGTATCTGGTTGATCTTGATGCGGTACTTGGGATCCGAGAAGTTCTGGTTGATAGTGAAAGTATCGGTATTATTCACATCACGGCCTTTGGGGTCTTTGCTAAGGACTCGGTACTTGGCACATGCGAGAGACTGCAGCGTGCGCTTGAGCTCAGTATCGTCGAGGTTCGAGGCTCCTTGGATTTCCGAATAGGAGACTGGGTCATTCGCGTCTCTTCCGTTGAATCCCAAAAGGACAACAGCTTGAAAGGCGCTGACAACGATCTCTTTCTTGCCCTTGGGATAAGTGGCTTTCAACTGACAGTGAGCAAGTCCATGCTTCCAAGCCAGCCGTCGGCCACTGTGCTTGTTCTTGTAGTGCGCTTCGAAACCTGCCGTTGCTGCCTGGATGCTTTTAGGTATCTCCACAGCTACATCAGGATATGAAGGCCATGCGGAAGCTGATAGGACGTTGACGTTGAGGTCCACGGTTGGTTTGCTCTGCCGCTCCTCGAGCATGGCTCGGTAGGACGATATTTCCTCCCTCGCCAATTCCATGTCTTTGAACATCTGCTCCAGGTTGTGAGTGAAGCCAGCGCCACATTCTAGATACTGTCAATGCCCGCACAGGATTCAGAATTTGTCCGCACTTACCAGACTTCAGACGGGTCAACATCAACTTTTCGGCATCTGCGCTGGCGCTTCTGCCTAAAAGCAGCCGGCGAGCAAGATCGCGCTTGTAGAAAGCCTCGAAGACTGCTTTGCCGTGTACAAATCGGAATAATTCAAGCACTTGATCTAATTCTGAACTGATCTCTGACTCCTCGTCCGCACTCGACTCATAGGCATCGTCTGCGATAGGCTCGCCCTTCGACCTGACTTTCGCAGCTGCGACGGATGGAATAGCCTTGGAGCCCCCCTTGAGTATGAGATCAACATACTTTGCAATCATCTCTCCAGGCTTCGGATTGTCAGTGCCCCATGTCATGCTGCTACGCTTGCTCTTGTTGATGAATCCTTCGAATGACTCGCGCATCGTGTGGCCCAAACCTTCGTGCTTTTCGAAGCACGCCGACCAAACGTGGTCGAGTTTACGTTTGAATTCGAGTAACCGCGGAACCATGTCTTGCTCACGCTGCTCGTCGAACACAATTTCGGAACCTCGCTTTGTAATGTAAGCATCGAAAGGTGGTCTCAGCTTTTCTCCTAACCTTCTGCGCCTAAGCAAGGAGTAGAGTAGGCCAAGCGCAGGGTAGGCGTCGCCATCCAGCAGAGTGGAGACTTTGTCTCTGTCAAGTAGTAGGTCTTGCCTCTGCTCCACAAGTATATCTTCGATGTGCAATTCCAACGTATCCCTAGTCGTTCTGTCCAAACCAAAGGCATCACACCGGCTAGTCTCCAGTCTCATGAGATTGTGACATTGTTCTATATAGCGAGCTATCTCGGGCGATGAGCTTGTAGATTCACACCAGGAATTGTAATATTGCTCCGAGTCTCCAACAACCTTTGGCTCGAAATCGCTGGCATATACGCCTAACATGTGGAACATCTTAATGGCGTCTATGAGAAGCGTTCGGCTATCACCTTCTAGAGATCCTTGCCGATCTGTGGTCAGCAGATCATAGGCCCCTTGTAGCACTCGAGATTGAAGTGCCGAATCAGCGTAAACATGTGCGCGGAACTGATGGACACCCATCTCATCTATTGATCCCAGTGCTGGAGACCGCAAAAGGTAGGACCTGTCCAGGTAAAAGAATATCGAACGAACCGTGGTCTGGAAAAAGTGAGCAGTATCCATTGAAGAAGCTTACTACCACTCACCAGCTGTGACTTCCAATGTGACCAAGCCTTTACCACTGCACCGAGTACATCAACCATACTCGCTGAGGAAGCATTCTGTACGAGTGACCCAAGTACTCTCGTGGTGACGTTATGCTTGCATTTCTCGCGAAGGCTTTTATAGACTGTTGGCGCGTGATTTTGTCTACACAGTGACTCCACCCCTCTATAGAGTTCTTCTAAGGAGCATGGCAAATGTCCATCGACGAAGATAGCGGACAACGCAGCGTCCAGTTGATTCCATACATGTTTGTAATAATGTTCCGGATCTGCCTGCGGTGTCTTTTTGAGGTTCTTCACCACAAGCTGCTTTGGCCCATTCTGCGACTTCAGAGCGGTAGGTCGAACAGTGATGCTAGGTTTTTGTCGGGTAGGACTAGGCTTGTTGTCTCGGGGCCCCGGGGAGCCCGTAAGATCGATGACTTCTGACTCAGTGGAAAATCCATTGATGTCGCCGCTGCGCTTCGACGTGCTGGAAGGGAAGCTATACATGTCTGCTGGTGCAAGGGCCATGGGAGGCGATTTATTCGATGAGCTCGAATGGGAGAGCTTAAGACGCTTGCCAGGTGAAGGACCATCAGCTTCAATACTACCAGGTCTCGCAATAGGTTTCTTGGAGGTTGCGAAAAGCTCTGAGATTGTCCTTTGCGGGTTCCGATCACTGCCCGTAAGATCTTGATAGGAATTCGACTGTCTCTGTTCCGTCGACTTGCTACTGCTGCATTTGGAGGAAGGCATACAAGCACGTTGTCAACAGTACAATAGAGGGAGGGGGTCCGGCGGCCCTACACTTGGATTTCAAGAAGCAGGTACTATACCGGCCAGCTCTCTGCTCTACACTCGTGGTGATGACGCCGAGCAGTGGTCCGGGGTTAGACATCGGAGATAAGCGATTGGCCTATTCCACGGAAATGACTGTAGGTTCATAGCGCTACGGTTCACAACATCTACTTTACGGTTCATGCCTTTACAGATCAGAGACCTCGTCGCCGAGTAGCGGAGGGAAGTGCATTCACGTATCGGGCGGGCGTCGAGTCCTAGCCGTTATAGAGGGAGAAGGCGGACATAGGAGCTCAGCAATCTCCATCAGCGATTGGACGCTGACTGTTCGAGGTCTCAAATGTGTCCATTCCCGCTTATCATTGTAAGAATTACTGACTTTCTAAATTTTCGCCCTACCCTTCATCATGTGAGTTTCAAGACGCCTGACTCAAGAGAAGCCATTCGTTCGAATCTTCCGGGTATCTCGTTCTTCCTCATACTGCACGGAGTCAGCCTTGGATCTATACGGGTTGACCAGCGCTGCTCTTACATCCAAGAATCCCGTGATCGTAATGAGTAGAACAAAAAGTTCCGCGATGCCGTCCACATTCACACCCATACTTTCAAAAGTGACGGCCCCGACTCTCGCTTGCAGCTTGAAGATGGCTACCACTAACGCCCGGTTTTCCATCAGAAACGACTTTGCTTGATCAAGCGTCTGTTCATTCTGTACTCCACGGCTAAGGACGACAGAGCAAATGACCCGTGTGATCGAGAGTATCAAATGATAATATTTGCCCAAAGCTTCTGGGTTGTCCATTTCTAATTCCGTTAACACCAAATTCCTTTCAATCCAAGCCTACACTTACCAATACCCAAGTCTGGGTCGACCGAAAAGAGACCCGAAGCGCGCACTGCCTGGAAGAGTCCGGCGTTAACAACGTGTATGGCACCTGTTCGGCTTTGAGAGATTGTCAGGAGTAGTGACGATTTGGTCTCGTAGTAAGACAGAAGAAGCGAGACATCTATGGCAAGCCAAGGTCAGCCTTCTTTTCGCTCTCGCGAATGCCTTCAAACTACCTTTTGCGTTTGCCTCTCGCAATTCGTGCGGAATTTCTTTGATAGTCTCGACAAGCACGACGATGAAGTTCGTTCTTACTAGCGATTCGACAAGGTATGTTGAATTATCAGCCTTTGCCAACGCTACCAGAGAGTCCAGTAACATCATCGCAGAGGTTCGACATGTTCCTGATCCCCCATAAGCGTCGTCACATATGATGTCAACCAATCTTTCCCCAGCGGACTTGACAGTATGTGTGCTGTGACGGCGGCGGACGATAGCGTCTGCCGAAGCCGCGGTGCCGACCAGATATCTATAGCAAATGTGATATAATATCTCGCGTAATTGACTATCTTCATTAGGCATGTGTATAGCTCGCAGGGCCGTTCTAAATGTTTGGAAGAGCTTGTCATTGGCAATATCCCCACCTTTCGCTCGCTCCAGCGTACTCGAGTTAAAGTCAAGCTGCATTAGCAACGCATGCGCCAGCCTAGAAAGATCCAGAGCCTCTGGCGCATTTTCTTCCGTGGATCTTGCCAACTTGGGATTCATAATTTGAAGCGACTGCAGGATCAATGCTACTTTGCTGCCAGTTTCAAGGTCGCAATGGAGTAGTGCGAGTCTTAATGTATCCGTCCACGCTTTGAACGCGCGTAATCTAGTCCGCTGGAGGACCGAATGGTGATTGTGTCCCTGGAAAAATATCAACAAGGTCTCCGCCTCAGACACGATTCGCTGCTCCTCATTGCTGTCTTGAAGGCGACCACTGAGGCGCAATTCGTTCAATCTCAATGTGATCAGCTCCCCAGCTAGCTTTACATTCCAAATCGCTCCATCCGGGCTTGGATCTCCGCCAGCGCCTGCTGGGAAGTCGATGCTGGAGAAGTATGCGGTGGATGGAGGTTGAGGTTCACCAGAAAGATCTAACTCTGCAAAGTCGAAAAGGTCGAAGATGGATGCGTTGGCCTCTTGGCCTCCGTCTGGCATTGTAGTTGTACCAAGCAAAGTAGATAGAATGCGAGATTTTGTGGATGAAGCATCCTCTATCGCGGCAAGTCTGATGTCGGCGCTCGTATATTCGAGTAATAAACAGCGCTGCGAGAGGAAGCTGTTACAAGCAACGCTCGAATCAGTGTAGAGGAACTCTTCGTCTCGGTGGACCAGCCCATTCCACATCGTAGCTGGTCCTGCAATTTTCTGTCTTAGAAATACCGCGAAGAGAAAATCGCTGGCACGCAGCTCGGTCAAGGTTAGGACAGCCGTCAGCGGAGATGTCCACAGCTCCGCAAGAACTTCCATGGCTCGCTGTTTCAAGGACAAACACCATGAAACCATATCTTCGCCCTCGCCGTCAGGGTAATCAATAACAAGATCGAGTATCGCGTGAAAAAGTGATCCTCCGCGTGCAAAGAGTCCGTCACGATCGATACCAGTCTCATGACCATTGCAAGTGAAACCCAGAAGAGCATGTGCTAATGTGGGCCTTCCCGCCGACGCACGCAAGCAACGAACCAGGAAATCCAAGATTACCGACTTTATGATCCAGCCAGAAGCTTCGCAACCCTCGGATATTTCTCGAGAGTCAAATTGCATGGCTGATATCAATGACTTCGCAATACGCTCCGAATCGCCTTGCTGCTCAAGGACTTCCACTAACCGATTTCCGTTTAGCCCTTCGGCTATACCGGGAGAAGACTGCCAATTGAGTCTCCGCGAGCTGGATAATTTCTCCAACAGCTTCAGGGACGAGACTACCAAGAGTTGATGGCCTGTGCCGGCATAAAAACCCAGGTCATTGATTAGATCAAGATGAGTAGCTACACTGTCCTCGAAAGACGCCAGAGTCGGGTTCAGAACGGACCTCTTGCGCCCAACGGAGTGCAATTTAATCTGTGGTCTCGCGATCTCGAGATAGGTTGATTGTAGATCCATTATAAAGTTCATGACTTCGATTGAACGAAGGAGCGACACGATCAGAGGTGAGTCAGGTGATGAATTTGACACCTCATTAATATCCTGGTGCGCCGTGGAAAATATGGCGGCAAGAACTTTCTCGTTGAACATCCATTCCATGACCCGTCCAAAAGGATGAAGACGCACGTACGCCAATAGAGAGGAAGTATTCATTGCGCTATCGACAGATGTCGTGGACCTATTGGCTAAAATTACAAGATCCTCGTTGAAGGTGGCCAGACAAGTGGTAGCGAAGCTCAGGACACTGCATCGTAATATCCTGAGCTGGAGTGGGTCGTCCAGTTGCAGTGAAGGTGTGATGAACAGCTTGCCAAACACGAAATCGATGTAAGGCTCTATGCCTGGCATGCGGTACGCCGAGCCAAGTTGCTCTGGGAAGGGTAAAGCATCATTGAGGCCGGAGTCGGTGGTAGCAGGAGTAACAAGAACGTGTAGGAAATTAACGAATTCGCACGAAGTCTCGAAATCGTCTAAGATGAGGCTGAAGGCGGCCTCTTCGGAGTTGGCCGGCGAGACCGAGGCTCTCGTGGATCTCTGGGGCGAGCCAAAGCCAGAAGAGACCCAATGGTCCAGCATCGACCACATCAGCGCACCGAGGTCAGCAGTTCTCTCTACCGAAAGCGAGCGCATGACACTGAATGCACACGCCTGTATGGGGCCGGGGGCCACGCTGCTTGACAGGAGGAAAAGGGCATCGAGAATTTGGAATGTTGGGTGGTTCAAAATCCACGATCTTGTCTCAGCACTTTCGCGACATAGATGGGATGTCAGTCGTAGGTAGCTTTCAAGCATTAGTGCACTTTCTGGTTCGTCAAATCCGTCAATGTTCTCCTTTGTTGCAGCCGGTTGACTGGTTTTTATAGTCGCTGGACGATCGCGTGTTGCAGAAGTATAGAGACTCAGTTCATCGAAGATTTGAGCCCAGCTGAGGGAACTTGACTTTCGTATCCTTGACAAGGTAGCGTTACTTTCTTCTTGTAGAAAGTGATGCGCCGAAGTGGCGCATTCCTCGCCTTTAGAAATTGCACGAAGCATTTCGCAGAATGCAGCTGCACGGGGAGTTGACTGCCTTCTGGACGCCCATTGCAGAAAGCCATAAAGATTATTGTCCACGTCAGCCCAGAAAGTCTGCGCTGCGTCAATGCGGTCATCGAAAGCATAAGAAATCAAGACAAGGAATCGTTCCAGATGGAAGTCTTGCTCGGGCAAGTTGTTGTGCTGCTCGGACTGTATGTTTGCCAACACCTTTCGACGCTGATCATCTTCTTCAGCCTTGAATCTCCGAAGAGTGTCCGGCATGTTAGTCACAAAGGCATCAACAAATAACTCGAAATGCTCCATGATCAGTTCTTGGAAATATGTCGAGATGTACATCACTTCATGGGGCAGGACAGGCGCGCCTCGAAGTAGAAAACGCGTTAGTCCATTCCTGGCGGGATCAAACCACTCTATTGGCCGAAGTTGTGAGCATATAGATAGAGTGCACTGGAATGCGCCGTCTTCTAGAGCTTGGAAGAAGGCCTTTGATCGATTTCCGGCTTCGGCCTCTAGATCCATGCCTTGTATTGGTGACACTGGGACCTGCTCGAGAAACCATCCGCTATATTCAGCGAGCCACCAGGTGATGGTAGCGGCCTGTAGATTTCGCAAGGCCCAGGGTTTCAGGTGCTTAGATTCCACAATTCTCTGATGAAGCATCTTCGCGTCTTGAAAATTCGAGCTTCCGTCTGGTGAGCCATATTGGGAGGTAAGTGAGACTAATATCGGGACGTAGTGCAATGCTAGGCTATTCCATTTGTCCAGACTTGGGAGGTGCTCCAAAACCTTGTAGAAATCTTCGACCCCGGTGTAGTTGGCTTTTACTAAAGATGTGATGATCGCACCCAGAGACTCATGCTGTTGACCTAAGCTAGCTTGCTGGAACTGTAATATCTCATCATCTTCAGGGTTCGATGTTTGCCCCAAAGTCAACACTCCTTGAGCCCGGTCGCCTAGAGCCTGGAGCCATCTCTCGATGCTGGCCATTTCGGTTAAACATTTCTGAGCGTAAAGCGATCCATTGCGCGCAGGTCCATCTTTGACCTCAAGGATCAGTGCCACTGACTGGCGTAGAACATCGCGCTGTCCTTCTTCTGCGTCCGGGTCCGCTGATCGCCTCAGAACGAGACGTAAGCATTCGAGGAGAAGCTGCCGTCGCTCATGGAAACGAACGGTAGCCGACGAGAGGCTGGATCTATCCAGAGCCTCGGCGTCTCTCTGCGAGTTGAGTAATAAGCGGGCAGCCTCGAGTTCGTCCAGATCCAGCCCATTAGCAAGTTGCAACGCGGTTTGCTTGAATTCATCGTTAACGGTATATTCTTCGTCGCTGAATCGAAGTTCGCCTGTGTGAGACCCACGTTAGTGACCAAGAGCAGTGACTAGCAGTGAGGGTAGTAAAAACCTGATAGTAATTGGTTTCGACTGCTCTCGCTTCTTTGAGTCTTATCGAGCAGCTGTCGGAGTTCCTCGATGCGCGCTTCCAACTCGGTCCAAAGCCCGTCAACAGTGCGTAGTCTCGACTCATCTAAAGCTATTAAATCTTGCTGCAGACCACGAAGGCCTTCCAGGTCCTCCTGGTCGGTCATTGACTCTTGCAACGAGCGAAATTCAAAATTAGCTCTCCAAACGCGTCAAGCTCCAGACGCGGGTAGCGGGAAACGGGGAAAAAATAATGCGCGGCTAACGCGCTTATGTGCGCCCTACTTATTACAAGTGTCGAGTTGATTGAGAGTTCAGGCCGAGTGCCCATGTGTTCAAACGTGTCAAGGTCTTGAGATATGTGAGCGTAATTTCGAGCCCGAGGTGCAGCAGGCATGTATCTATGCGAGGCTCCGGGCTTTCCCCCATGGTGTGATAGCCATATCTCGATATGGGGGAGGTCAGTATCAAAGTTGCTCTCGGTAGGCGATCTTTGAATCCTCGCATCGCTACGGTAAATTAAGATGAGGTAGACAAAATAAGATCGGAGAAGGTGAAGGATCGAAGCGATGGACTTGCCGGTTCGGTGTCTTCAATATCTCGAGAAGTCCGAGCTGACACAAGACAGACCTGCGTCATATACTAGTACAGAATCGACGAACTTCCAAGCTGTAGGATTCAATGTTCTTCTTCTGTCAAGCCGTGCTCAAAAGTCGTAGTGAGGCCTTATCCGACAAAGCGTACCACAAAATTTTCGAGACCCTGTTCCGGATTTCCAAAACCGAAAGTTCGAACTTCGCCAGAAGCCCAAAGGCGCCGGCAAGAACACAAGCTGCCTCTCGATTATCAGCATGTGCAGGTGTCCTCCGCGTGGCAGTAGAGGTAGGTGTACGGAAATTGCGTTACAAAACCGTGAGAGCTCTTGTGGACCATGTCGTTCAGACATTGCCAACCGCTGATGATGGCTACTGTGCTCCATTGGTTCCCGACTACTTCAAGATCCTCCGGACGGTTTTGGGATATGAGCCACACCCAGAGCACTTTCCCTCAGATGTGTGGAATGAGCTTACTGATTTCTGCGTCGCCGTTGTGAACGACTTGACTCGCATGCTGGAAGATGGTGATTCCAGTCTATCTCATCGGCTCCGCGCCTCTGACTCATTCCAAGACAATCCGAGTCGATCAGTGACTCCTAGTCTTCGCGTTAACTCCTCGCGTAAGTCTACTCAAAATGCTTCCCAGCATTCTGAGGGTACCACACTCAGAGATTCTTCAGAGAATATTGTTCTCTGTCTGAAATATCTACATTCGGTTCCTAGTGCTCCCGTTAGCGAAAAGGCCGAAGGGACTTTACAAGCAATGCTTGACCTCCTGCGCAAATCCCCTAATGTTAGTCATACCCAGCAAGCTGCGTTTGACTGCATCAACTCAATCCTGGCTCGTATCATTACCGACGACACAATCCTAGCGCTGGAGACAGTAAAGTCCGTACTTCCGTTAATATGCCGCTTTTGGCAAGCCAAATCTCACGCGCTGAAAGACAGCATGATGATCTCGTTACTTTACGGAGAGCATTTCTTTAGGCGCCTGGTTTTGTCAGATATATCAGGTGAATATACGACAATTCTAGAGAGTCTTCTTGAGATCTTCAAGGACGATTACAGCAAACGTATTGAAAGAGATACATTGCAGATGGAGGACCTAGATCTCTCCCAAGAGTCCATCTATAGTGAGCGTCAGGCACCTCTGAGCTTGAGGAATTTCAGACCTCGATTTGGTTTAGTCAAAGCAGAACAGCCTTGGGCTTTGCTGCAGATCAGCTCGTCCATCGTTACCGCCCTAGACATCCATGGATCTGTGCAAGAAAACCAGGACATCAACGATGACGCCACCCACATATCGAAGAGACGTAAATACAACTCTGCTCGTGGGGATATTTTGCAACAGATCAAAGCATCTCCACCATCCGAGAAACAATACTCCCTGCAGGTGCTCGGGTTCCTACTTAATGCTATAAATCTAGACAGTTTCAACATGCAGGAAACTCTTGATATCTTGTTGTCTTGCATCTCTGACAGTAACGAGTCGAGTGCCTCTTGGGCAATGCTGGCGCTATCATGGTAAGTCTACCACAAGCCGGAAGCTAAGCGCTGCTAACTTGTATGAATAGTGCAGCCGACCAAAATGCAGCGATGTCTGTCCAGTTCAGTCCTTTTTGGTTGGCAGCTTGGAGAATTTCTGCAAGGCATATTACGTTGTCGGCAACTTGTCGCGCCGCATGCCATCTGATGGCTCAACTTCTCAATGTTGGGCTTGTTCCTTACTCTCAGGTAAAGGATATAGCTGAAGGAGTGCTCTCCTCGATTGATGTAAACGGTCCTGCTGATGCCGCCGATGCTACCATTTACTATTGGACTACTATTGCAATCCTAAGAGCTACAGACAATCTCGGGTCAGCCTACGACACTATCGAACGCGTTCTTCGTTGGCTTTTTAAGCGATGGTCTCCTAGTAAGCGGTTACATTGTAGCACAAGAAAGGCTCTAATCAAGACTAATAGGGACGTTGTTTGATCGCCAACACACCGCTCAGAATGCTCAGGTGTGCTCCACCAGTTGTATCCTGCATCTCTTCTCCGTCTGCCTTGGCTTACCTGTGCACCGTACCAACTCTTGTCGAGCGCCCAATCTTGGTCGTGTCGCTCTGGCCCGTCTGGTGTCGCTAAGCGATCAGCGTCTCGTCCAGTATCTCCTGATGGAAGAGGGTTTCACGTTGAGTGTGAAAGCAGAAAGAGGGACATACATGCCAACAGCCATTCAGGTCCCATTATCAATTGTAAATCGCAAGAAAACCTACGAAATGATCATTGACTACCTGCTTACTGAGACCTCGATCATTGTCAGAGAGCTGTCATCCAATGATGCGCCGGGCAACCACAGCAGCACCAGGGACACAATACAGGTCATCACGTCGCTGGCTGCTATTGACCACGCGCTACTCGCTCATATACAACCAGGAGACTCAGTCAAAGCAAGAGAGCTCCGAGAATTGGTCGATGACCTTATTGACATAATTAGCAAGCGGATTTCGTGTCACGACAATCGTGAGGACCTCGTGACCGGCGTATATGAGTCTCTTGCAGCATTTCCACCATGCACATCCCATGTACAAGGCAATCAGCATTTGCTGCTGAACGGTCTTACAACGGTTGCTCAGCGTTTTGGTCCCACATTCAGGCATGACTATGAGTCTCATGTGATACCTAATGGGGTCACAGCCGACGATACAATAAGTCTGAATGGAGAATTTGACTCTCAAGGAAGCCGTGAGCGGGCAGATGACGATGTGGCGACGAATGGTTCTCACAGCGCGACTGCTGCAGCCACCAACGCCGTTGCCTTTCGAGCTTCCCAAGCCGCCAAAATGGGCTTCGCATCCCGAATCAAGCTTCATTCGGAGGCGGAGGGTGCGACAGCCCTCATTGGCTATCTTACGTCGCTTCAACCTAGTGAATTCTTAGCTTGTAGGTACTCGATAAATGATGTGCTGTCATCACATGCTCAACTAGATGAGAAGGACGCCGGCGAGCTTCTCAGGTACTTGGGGCAAGAGATATTGCAGGAGTATGAGTTTGAGCGATCCGAAGTCTCCATGGGGGTGTGCCTAGATATTATGACGACACTCGCCGATGTCTGGACCAGTAGCGAGCCCAGTGAGGTAGCGGACGTTGGTGCCAGCTTGTATGAATGGTTTATCAAGGTTCTGGATCACGGTGTACCATCCCCTCACGTCTACGTCTGCATCTCATCGTTACTTCAACGTGTCATCAAGATCCGCCCCGAATACGCAAGAAGTCTGTCTATGGTGTCCGCCAGGACAAGTTTATTCAAAGTTCTTAATGAGGCGAGTCTTGTCGTCAAGTACGCCGTAGGCAGGAACATATCGGACATCTTTGGACTCTTCGTCTTGAAAGAGCACGACAGCATACTTGCAGACGTCATCAATAACCTCCCTAATGCCGTTGATCGGCCCGAAGGTCTGGCGGTCCGCTTGTTCGTACTTGCTCAGCTGGGAGCGGCTTGGTCTACCCTACTACGTCAATGCGTTTTTCGTCTCTTTGAGACTCCTGGTCATATCCCTGCCACTACTGGACACGCGAAGCTTTGCTTGGATTACGTCTCCCAAACTCTAGGTCTTGGCAATACGCAAGAGCTGTTCAAGCTTTTCGTTCCGCAGATTATGTATACCTGGCTTGAGACGCAGACGCTCAAGACGATACCGTATATGGTCTTCGGCTACACAAGCTTGTCTGAGCTCTTACGAGATACACAGGATGAGGTAGTTGGCCAGGTTGTCATGCGTGGCAAAGACGAAGAAGCGGCTCAGCTGACACTTGAGATCGGCAAATCGTACCAGCAGCTACTGGAGGCTTCATTTAGCACAGTCTGTGCATATTGCATGGCTCGAGACATTGCAATACCACCTGCACAGGTAACCCAAGGGTCAGGGGCAGAAGCACGCCTTCGAAAGACTCTAGGTAGAGAGCGATACGCCTCGCTCATTGCATCGAACTTTGCCAGCATCCTTGTAATCCTCTTCCGAAGCCTAGAACAAGAGGAACAAATCACAAAGGGCTTCCAAAAACACCCCATGAATAGGGCCTTTGCTGCATACGAGGCCATGAAGGCTATAAGTGCTTCTGATCAATTAGTCCCGGCCAATCAACAACCGTCATTCAAAGCCAGCTTTCTAATTGATGAGGTATTGCATCTATGCAGTCGTACAAGCTACGAGATGGAATCGTTATGGTTTCCAGCGCTTTTGGTTCCGGTCTTTCGAGGTCTTATCAACATAATCCATCCAGCGCTAGGATCTCTCCATGCATGCTCTGTTTTGAGACGAATAAGAATCTTGATCTGCATGGCAGGCTCGACAGCACTAGCTCTGTACCCGCTGGAGATGATATTGCACTCCTTGAGACCATTTCTGACCGATCCTCGGTGCTCGGACGACACCATAGGCATGTTCCAGTATCTCTTGGGTGAGGGAGCTCCGTATTTGAAGGAAGTCCCTCGTTTTCTGGCTGGAATAGCTGTTTCGACCTTAATATCTATGAAAGCCTTTCTCGGCTCGACGCAAGAAAGCACCACCCAGGAGAGTCAACATCAAGCTACAATGTCGAAGGCACAAGCGTTTCATGTCTGGTTTGCCACCTACTTGAACAAATACGATTCGCCTGAACTGTCCGGGGCTACTGAAGATTCTTTCAAGGCTATCGTCAAGGCGTCCCGCAATGTTCAAGCAAGAGGTAATGCAAGGAAAGGGACATATGAGAGTGATCTACTCGTGGAGCTGCTTGAGGATGAGCTTTCCGAACGAAAGCTCTTGAATCAACCCTCTCGCAATTTGATTCTGGATATCCTTTGTACATCGTTCGAGATCCCACCCTCTTTTCGAGACGACGTTGCTGGCAGTGATCAGCAAGCGGCAAAATTTGCCGGTGTAGTATGGAAGATATGTCTAGAGATTGAGTGTGGCCACAACTTCCTACTCTGGGCGGCACGCGTGCTTGGTCGAGCTTTTGCCTCATCAGGATCAGTGAATCGTGTAGTGGCTTCTGATAGTCAGTTTGATCTGGATCTCAACGATGGGACTGAATCGCCTTCCGCAAAATCAAAGTCCGCTATTTTGAGGTCCTTGTGCGATTTCCTTCTCGTGGATGATCGTACGGAAGTCGGTATGGCCGAGAAGACGCTTCGTTCCATTATCAATAGCGCCAAAGGAACCGATGACTTTGTCGAGTGCGAGCATTCACTACAACTATCTTTGATAGAAAGTATGCTTTGGGTAAATTATGGCCTCGTCATTGATCAGCGCAGCCATCCAAAAGGGCCACCGCTAGCCGAAAGTGCTGCATTCAACGAAGATAAGACAGCGGCGTTGTGGCTACAAGAATTCTGTATCGCCCTTGCGCTTACAGCTGGGGCAGACCCGTTACTTTCAGAGCTGCCCGAAATTCTTGTAGCTGTTCAAGATCTTCCTAAGCGGATTTTCCGACACATTCTGCACCTTGCGTTGCTGCATGATGCTGGAGGCAGCGAATGCACGAAACACGCAGTATCGAAAGCTGTGAAAGACTGGTTCAACAAAAGTGATGCACGCACAGACCCTCAGGTCATGGTCCTTGTGGAGGCCCTGCTCTACCTGCGAAAACAGCCCTTACCCTATGAAGCAGCTCAATCTGACCGGTCACGGTGGCTTGACATCGACTACAAAGCAGCTGCTAGAGCTGCTGCTCAATGCTCCATGTTCAAGACGTCGTTGTTGTTCCTGGAGATCGATTACTCAGAGACCGCCAAAGCATCAAAGCGTTCATCTGCTATAACAAAAGATGAGCCTACCGAGCTGTTACTGAACATCTACGAGCATATTGACGAGGAAGACTCTATCTATGGCGTACAGCAACCGTCAAATTTAGCATCTTTGATGAACCGCCTAGAATACGAAAGAGCCGGTTTCAAGAGCTTGTCGTTTCGAGGAGCACACTACAATAGCCAGATACGCTACTCTAAAGAGGCGCAGCCCGAGGACGAGGATAGCATGATTCGAATCCTCAATACATTAGACCTTCACGGAGTGTCCCATTCGATGCTTGGCAAGGTGATGGACTCCGGCCCCTCGTCGATGGACGCAATGTTAAGCACTGCACGAAAGCTAGAGCAATGGGACATTTCTGTTCCTGCAACGCATAAAAGCGAAGCCGGCACAATCTTCAAGGCCTTCCAGGGCATAAACACTGCAGCAGATGCACCTTCAATTACCTCTGCTCTGAATAGTGGGTTGTCCGATGCAATGGCCATATTGATGACCAGCAGTGATGCTTCTTCCTCGAATAACAAGACGCTTAATGCCCTGGCGGTACTGACCGAAGCTGATGAAGTTTTCACCTCCACTAGCACTGAGCAGCTTTTCGAGGCCTTCGCCAGGTTCCAAGCGAGGTCTGGCTGGATGAATTTTGAGAGGTGAGTAGATTTTGCTCGAAGTAGAGGAGCTCTTCGGCTAAGAGCAAGCAGATTTGATCGTATCGATAATATCTTGTCAAGTCGCGAGACGTTATTCGGTTCTTTGAGCAAGAGTAATAAGCTACAAAGCTTACTCAAAACCACTCAACGCGAAGCGCGAGCCGTCGAGTCCGAGACTTTACTGGCTCTATCAAAGATGAGCCGAAGCCATGGAGCCCTCCAGCACGCTTTAACGAGGGTAACCTATTTGACTCGGCTGATAAAGCCTTGCGAGGACGCTGGTGTGACAATATCTGCCGCCGTGCAATTTGAGACCGCGCGGGTGTTGTGGGATCAAGGAGAGATGTCGACCTCGATCAAAATGCTTCAAGATCTCGTCAAGAACCCCGAGATAACTTCTCAATCGATCAAAGTAGGAAGGCCAGAATTATTCGCCAGGCTGGTAAGCAAGACAACGTTCTTCGCGTAATGATTCAGCAGCTAATGACGCTTCAGGGCCATCATATATCAGAAGCCAGACTCGAGAAGCCGGATGAGATAATCCATCGTTACCTGACTCCTGCAATAGAAGCACTCCATGGCGCAATTGAGGGAGACGAGGCTGGGCAGGTATACCATGAATTTGCTTCCTTCTGCGATCAGCAATTGCAAAATGCGGACGGCTTGGAAGATTTCCAGCGAATACAAAAGCTTCGCGAGCGCAAAGAAGCCGAAGTACATGATCTTGAAAGGATGATAAAGTCTGCTCCTTCGCAGGGCAAAGAGAAAGACAATCTGAAACTCCATCGTACAAAAGCGAAACAGTGGTTTGACATAGATGATCGAGAATACCAACGGCTTCGTGATAGCCGCGAAGCATTCCTCCGCCAAAGCCTCGAGAATTATCTTCTATGTCTCAAAGCATGCGATAAATACGATAACGATGTTCTCCGCTTTGCAGCTCTCTGGCTGGAGAATTGGAGCAGCGAAACAGCAAACACAGCCGTGTCGAAGCATATCGCTAAGGTGGGAAGTGGGAAATTTGCGGCTCTCATGAATCAATGGTCTTCAAGATTGCTACGAAACACGAATACATTCCAGAAGCTACTGTCAGCACTTGTCACGCGTGTCTGCGTCGAGCATCCTTATCATGGAATATATCAGCTGTTTGCTGGGAGCAAGACTAAAGGTGGTAAAGACGACACCGCCGTTTCTCGGTGGGATGCCGCGAACGCCATTGTCAACATCGTCAAAAAGCACGGAACTGCAGGTCCCATCTGGATCACCATACATAATGCCAATATCGAGTTTGTGAAGTTCGCGCAGGAGAAGCTGGACGAATCGAAGGCAAAGCCTGGAGCCAAAGTGGCCCTACGAAAGACTACCTACGGGCAAAGAATGGAGCAAGCTGTCAAAAGCTCAAGCTTCCCTCCACCAACAATGAGCATTCCTCTACGACCAGATCGCGACTACAGCGAGGTCCCAATCGTCGCAAAGTGGCAGCCCGAGTTTACCATAGCTTCTGGGATCAGCATGCCGAAAATTGCTACAGCGATCGCAACAGATGGCAAAAAATACAAACAACTGGTAGGTCTGTACCTCACGCATCACGGCTTAAGCTGACCCCCTCGCAGTTCAAAAGTGGGAATGACGACCTTCGGCAAGACGCCATCATGGAGCAGGTCTTCGCGCAAGTCTCCAACCTCCTAAGAGCCCAGCGCTCCACCCGTCAACGCAACCTCGGTATCCGAACATACAAAGTCCTCCCCCTCACCGCCACCTCCGGCATCATCGAGTTCGTGCCCAACACCATCCCTCTGCACGAGTACCTCATCCCCGCCCATACACGCCACTTCCCCAAAGACCTCAAACCCAACACCTGCCGCAAACACATCGCCGACGCCCAGTCCAAGGGCGCCGAAAAACGCATCGAAACCTTCCAGAAGGTCACCGCCCATTTCCACCCCGTGCTCCGCTACTTCTTCATGGAGCGTTTCGAGAACCCCGACGAATGGTTCGACAGACGCCTGGCGTACACCCGCTCCACAGCCGCCATCTCCATCCTCGGGCACGTCCTCGGCCTTGGCGATCGCCACGGGCATAACATCCTCCTCGACGAGAAGACCGGCGAAGTGGTGCACATCGATCTCGGCATCGCCTTCGAGCAAGGCCGCGTGCTGCCCGTCCCGGAAGTCGTGCCCTTCCGGCTAACCCGCGACGTCGTCGACGGCATGGGCATCACCAAGACGGAAGGCGTGTTCCGCCGCTGCTGCGAGTTCACGCTCGAGGCGCTGCGCAACGAGTCCTACAGCATCATGACGATCCTGGACGTGCTGCGCTACGACCCGCTCTACAGCTGGTCGCTGTCGCCGCTGCGGCTGAAGAAGATGCAGGATGCGCAGACGGAGGCGCCGCCGGTGAAGGGGGAGGGGATGGATGAGGAGGGGGCGGGGAGGAAGGGGGAGGGGGAGCCGGGGGAGGCGGATCGCGCGCTGACGGTTGTGGCGAAGAAGCTGAGTCGGAGTTTGAGTGTGGTGGCGACGGTGAATGAGTTGATTCAGCAGGCGACGGATGAGAGGAACCTGGCGCTGCTGTTTTGTGGGTGGGCGGCTTATGCTTGATGGGATAAAAGCGCGGCATGGAAGGAGGAGAAAGGGATGGAAAGGAACACTGTGGATGAATAATTGTGGGAATATCGCTTGTGGGAACAAAGTGGGTATAAAAGCGAGACGGGGGATGGAGTACAAAAATGGGCCTTCTACGTATAATTGGGGAATTCTTCGACGGTGTATGCAGAAGCTTCCTCGTTGCTGTGAAGGAACATTTGTGTTGCTGGTTTGTCTATAGCGCACAAAGCTCCAGCGGGCGAGCTCAATATGTTGGAACCCCTTAGTGCACATACCCCATACATACGGTACAGCTGCGCGTAGCTTAATTTAGAAGCTCCAGATGAATCAATGCTTATAGTATAAAGGGGACTAGTACCTGTTACAGAAGTCCGGTTGGACCTGCAACCGTGATACCTAGCTAGCGAGCCAATTCATCGATGACCGAACCATGTGACGAGAAAGTAGCCATCAAAGACCAGGATCTTCGGAAGACAAGCTCAAGCACATGCCTCCATCAAGCGCCTCGCGCCAGCAATCAACCGGATGCCTCCCATACCACCTTCCACCTCTCCCTTCCTCTCTCTAAATACTCCCCTTCCGCTCATAGCTCTCCAGCGTATTCCTACGACTGCGATCGCCCTTCGGGTCCCTCTTCCCCAGAATCGCCCCGAGCGCCTGCGCCAGCGCCTTCCCATCATACCGCATCAGCCCGTCCTCGCCCTTCCTGCCATACAGCCTCACGCTCTCCACGCCCCAAAGCGTGATTGTGTCTTTATCCACCACCGGCGTGCCTTCGCCTTCGAGATGGATCAGGTGCGTCACGTAGCGAGACACCTTAGCTGCCTCCACGCGCCAGGGTTCCTCTTTTGTGGGAAAAGTGACGCCTCGGCTCTCTTCGCAAGCACGCACAACCGCGGCGATGAAGTCGCTGGCTGCGAAGCCGTCGGTTTCGCGGTCGAGGCTGCCGTTGAGGATGAGGATCTTGAAGCGCGCTTTGGCGATGGCGTCGCCCACGCCGCGGAGGATGAGGCTGGGGATGATGGAGGTGTAGAGGCTGCCGATGCTGTAGATGACTGTCTCCGCGGTGCTGATGGCAGTGACAGCGCGCGGGTTCGGGGAAGGTCGCATCTCGTGGCCGTAGGGGCTGATGTACCACAGTCTCTCGATTCGGCTCGACAACGGGGGGCTGGCGTCGTGGGACTTGGAGAAGGCGATGGAGGCTTGGCGGAGGGTGGGGAGCGTGGAGGGCGGGTTGGCGTCTTCCTCCTGGTGTTCGGGCTCGGGTGGTGGGGAGGTGGTGTTGAGGGCTGTGGGCTCGCTCGGGTGGCTGATAGCGTTTTGCCCTGTTACGACGCTGCCGTCTTGGAGACCCGCGGCAATGTGATGCGTGAAATTGCTGCTTACGGCTGGCACGACCGCTGTTCGGCTTTCGTCTACACCGCCCATGACTGCAAGCAGGTAGATGGCGGATTCGAAGCTTCCAGAGAAAAGGCGGGCGCCTGTGAGGAAAAGGTTGCCGATGGAGGCGGATTGGAAGTTGAATACGTTGGTGGGAGGTCGAGCGCGTTTCAGGATTTCGAGATTGAGGTGGGAGAGGATGGAGCGGATGAGGAGAGTTTGAGGAGCGGGGATGGGGGCGTAGAGGGGAGATGTTCCGGTTAGGAGGGTCTGGAACTCGGTAGAAGCGAAGGAAGGGGAGGCTGGGAGGCGGTGATTGAAGAGAGTGCGGATAGGAATGTGGGTAGGGGGGATGAGGCGGACCAGCCGGCCTGGGGCATGTGGTTAGTCTTTAACATCTTGAGAATACATGGTAGATCAATTACGATATGAACGCGCAAGAATTCCGACCGAAGAAGAGATATGCAAGGTACCATTTACACGAAGAACAGTTGTAATCCGCAGCTGAAGAGGTAGAAGTACGAGACGCCTAAATGCATCGATAGGAGACATGTAGTAGAAGGGAAATCAATGGTCGCTTACTTCGGACATCTCCAATACCTGGCCCCCCAAAGACACGGATTAGCTCACTCGAAGAGCCCCCGTTGTCGTTGATAGGGATAACATATGTCAAAGAGCACACGTGGTTGTCGATGACTTCGTTGAAGACGTCCACAAGATTGTTGGCCGCACTACCTCCAGAAAGAACAACAAGCTTCCGGGAGATCAATGGTTTGGACTGCGGAGTCTCGCCGTTTTGAATATGTAAGAGACTCATTCTGAAGAGCAAATACAACAGGCTCGGACTTTCCAGCCATGAGAAATCAAGACGAGACCCATACTGCTCACAACATGGTCAAAGAACATTACTCCTAGCAGTATGTGCCATCCTGGATCAGCACAATCTTTCGCGAATGATCTCTCAATTACGACACCCGAGACTGGATGCTCTTCGCTCAGGGGACGCGGTTTCGCGGATGGATTGTAATTTGGGCCATGGTGACCTCGAAAAAAGGTCTTATGCATCATTAGGTGATCTTAAGGGTTACTCAAGGGTTGGCTATATCAGAGTGAAAACCATTTACAATATCTCATTGTCAGAAAGAGTCGAAGGAGAGATTGTCAGAGGTCGCTCATGACCAGTGCTAAGTTGAGGACAGCATGTGCTGGAGTCGAGCAATTAGTTGTGGGTCAGGCTCTCATCCCCGCAATTTCGATGAAGTGAATAAAACCACCGAAAGGGACTTCATATTGGACACAAGCATCATGCCTCTGCATACTTCGTGATGACTGTAATCCGTTATTTCACATCATCTCCCCTTGATAATGCAACATAGACCTGGGTATCTGCCGAACTTGCGCGGTATGAAAAGCCTCCATCCCAGGCGCCGGCGGAAGTGTACGCATATTGTAGGAGCGAACGTCAGAGCTAGCCGGTAATGGAGACGGCGAGCTTATTTGTAGCCAGCTTGCTCTTGGTCGTAAACTTAATCTCGAGTGGTATCACTTGCTGGTTGTCCTTCCCAGCTTTTGGCCGTATGACCTTCTTCCGACAAACGGGGCATCTGGCCAAGGATTTGCCGTTGTCTTGCTCCTGCTGCTCGCCTGCGATGAGAGCTTCCATGAGACAGGTATGGCAGAATAAATGACCTTTGGGGATACGGGTCAGTTACGAGGAGCTCTGGATGGGTTTCAAAAGCCAACTCACCACAATGCGTGGCTGTGATGTTTACCATCGTCTCTAAGCAGATGATACACTGAAGACCCGCCAGCTTCACTGGTTCATCTCCCTGCTCCTCTCTCTGCGCCTTGATGACCTTCTCTTGTTGGTTTTCAAGCGCCTTTTCCAGGCTATTATCATCGTTGACATGAGTAAGGTCAACTTCGGGAGGATCGGAGTCTTCCTTCTTCAGTCGCTCCACTCCCTTGCCGCGCCCAGCTGTCTTTCTTCGCTTGGTGGAGCTCTCTTCTATTGAAGGCCCCTCGGAGGGCAATGAGCGAGAGGCCCTACGCTTGGTTCTGGTCGTCGGAGGCATGATAGGTGGAGAGGGATCGTTTGTCAGATCGACGTATTCACTTTGTGTAAGTGATGGCCAGCTTCCGAGCCAACTGTCATTGGAGCTTTGCGATGCGGCGGGTGATATGGGTGGAAGGTCGTCCAGAACACTAAAGCTTGGGAGGTGTAAGTGTGAGCTAGGTAGATCCCGAATTGAAGGTAACCTGTCGGGTAGGTTCTGGCCTGGGAGATTTCTTAATCGAGGGGGAATGATAGATGAATCGAGGGGAGGGAGAGTTCTTGAAAAACCAGGGTTACGGGTGGAGAGCGGGCCGCCTGGATGTGAACTTCCGCTGTGACGCGGAAGTGATGTGGGCAAAGGACGGGGTTGCCGACGTGGTTGATCGCTTCGGTGTTGTGAATCTCTACTCCATGACTGAACCATCACCCCAGGCTCTTGTTTGACTTCATCAACACTTGATTCCGCATCCTCATCGTAAGAACCCGACAATGACGAAGAAGGCCACCCTTCTGAGAATTCATGAGAATCGCTGGACTCTTCCATGACTAACGAGCGGCGATTGGAATATTGTCCGATCCTGGGCTGGTCGTGAATAGGGACGAGTTCTTGCCAGACACAAGTCACGACACACTTGATTAGATCCTTCACAGCATCGACGGAGATCGATCCAAAAAACAGGCTGGTTACTCGTACATTCAAAGGGAAAAGAAGCTGAGTTGGTTTGGGATGAACAACATTACAAAGACTATAACTGTCAAAATGGTCTCGAAGCTATTCGGTCATCCCGGATAAGATCGCCGCTACTATCGGTAGATCGTCGGGACTTTTTCTACGCGCTAGTGGCACGCTATCGAAGTACTTGTACCTTAGATATGTATGGACTCCATCATCACGCCGAAAGGCATGGCATACCTAATTCCAGGATGACTTGACCGTTCTTCCCAGAGCGAGCATGCTCTGTTCCCTTCGGAACACCAAGAAGAGACATGCGTTTGCTTCTGCCAAATGCCACCTCCGCCAGCATGCCTGGCACGGGCAGGGGCGGTGTCCACCCGGCCTCCTAAGGCAACATTATGCCGCTGAGGCCTGTCGACAAACCCTCTGTTCAGGGCAGTCGACTGTAAGCCTTGCTGGTAGGGATTCAGTGCACAAATCTTCCAATGGACTGAGATTGACTTGGCCCGTAGTGCCTTCTGAATCTCGCTACAATCAGATAGGGGTCCAGCAGCTCAGTAGCCATGTTCACCCTCAAGTCTTCTCCCAAGAGCCCGCCGCTCCACCATCCCATCTAGTCGAGCTGAGCATCAATCATCTAGAGAAACACCAGCTCTGGGGCAAGAATCAAGAAAACGAAGCACCCATTGCGTTCGACCTCCCAGTTGTCCATGGCTCTACCTTGGACGAGCATTTCTATAAGCTAGGCCGAGATGCTTCGGAACCGTGGCTCAGCCATGCGCAGGACTACGCAAAGTGCGACCTTCCTCGTCCGCCTCGAAGATGGGAGAGAAGAAGTGGTTGGACCAAGTACTCTCCGGATGGAACAAGCCATCCCGTGGATGCGCCGCAGGAAGAGATGCTGACATTCGACACGGAGGTCATGTGGAAAGAAAGCTCCTTTGCTGTCATGGCTTGTGCAGCTAGCAAAATGGCCTGGTACGCTTGGCTTTCGCCGTGGTTGATGGGAGAGTCCCAGTCCGACCGGCATCTTGTCCCTCTTGGGAACCCAAATCAAGCGCGCATCATTGTCGGACACAACATCGGTTACGATCGAGCCCGGGTAGCTGAAGAATACGACGTGCGGCAGTCGAAGAACTTCTTTCTTGATACGATGTCCCTTCACGTTGCAGTGAACGGGATGTGTTCGCGGCAGCGGCCAACTTGGATGAAACATCAAAAGAGTCGTGATTTGAGAGCCAAGATATCTAGTGGAAATGATTCCGCTGAACTGGCAGCGCTGCTCGAGAACCGCCAATTAAGCGAGGAGGAAGAAGAGCTATGGGTGGGAAGGAGCTCTATAAACTCCCTCCGGGACGTTGCGAAGTTCCATTGCAACGTTACCATCGACAAAGCACAGCGCGATGCCTTCGGTGAGCTCGACCGAGATGGAGTTCGCGGCAAGCTTGACGAGTTATTGGACTACTGTGCGGCCGATGTAGCTATCACTCACCGTGTCTTCAAGAAAGTCTTCCCAGGCTTCCTCAACGTATGCCCTCATCCGGTCAGCTTCGGTGCCCTTCGTCATCTTTCATCCGTCATATTGCCCGTCGACAAGTCGTGGAGTGCATACATCGACAATGCTGAAGCTACTTATCAGCAGTTGTCCAGCGCGGTTGAGCAACGGCTCAGTGACCTAGTCGATAAGGCACTTGAGTTGAAAGATGCTCCGCAGAATTATGCCCACGATGAGTGGCTCTCGCAGTTGGATTGGTCAGGTCAGGAAGTCAAAATGGTGAAGGGCAAGAAGAAAGGAGATCCACCTCGGCCAGCTGCTCGTCAGAAGAAGCCTGGAATGCCACAGTGGTATAAAGGCCTCTTTGCTACGAGCACCTCTGATCTAGCGCTGACAGTAAAAACCCGCATTGCTCCAATTCTGCTTCGTCTTGCATGGGATAGCTACCCACTGGTGTGGTCCGATAAGTATGGTTGGACATTCAAAGTCCCTTTGCAATCCGCGTTCATGTATGCAGACAAGCCAGTTGTGAGCTGCGACATGTCGGATGAGAAGAACTCAAAGCTCCGTGACGACAACCATCACCGTTACTTCAAGCTACCTCATAAGGATGGGCCCCAAGCCAGAGTGGCTACACCATTGGCCAAGGGCTATCTACCATACTTTGAAAAAGGAATCCTTTCGTCGGAATATGCCTATGCGAAAGAAGCTCTAGAAATGAATGCTTCGTGCTCATATTGGATCAGCGCCCGTGACCGTATCCGATCACAAATGGTGATTTACGAGGGCGATACCAACGGTACTGAGCCATCTTCGCGCCACAATGACAAAGGCTTCATCCTTCCACAGATCATCCCAATGGGCACGATCACCCGCCGCGCAGTTGAAAATACCTGGCTCACGGCGAGCAACGCCAAAGCCAACCGCGTAGGCTCGGAGTTGAAGTCCATGATCAAAGCACCGTCTGGCTACTGTTTTGTCGGTGCGGACGTTGACTCTCAGGAGTTGTGGATCGCAAGTTTAGTCGGCGACGCTCAATTCCAGCTGCATGGCGGCAATGCGATTGGTTTCATGACCCTTGAAGGCACGAAGAGCGCGGGCACTGACTTACATTCTAAGACCGCTAGAATATTAGGCATATCCCGTAATGACGCCAAAGTATTCAACTATGGACGCATATACGGCGCTGGTCTCAAATTCGCGTCTACCCTCTTGCGCCAGTTCAATCCCAACCTTTCTGACAAGGAGACCCACGATATCGCCACTAAACTTTACCAGGAGACGAAAGGTACAAAGACCACTCGCAAAGCCATCAACGAACGATCCTTCTTCCGTGGAGGCACTGAATCCTTCGTCTTTAACCGCCTGGAGGAGTTTGCTGAGCAAGAGCGCCCTCGAACGCCCGTTCTCGGCGCAGGTATCACAGAGGCTTTGATGCGTCGCTTCATCAACAAGGGTGGCTTTATGACCTCTCGCATTAACTGGGCTATCCAGTCCTCGGGCGTCGACTACCTGCATCTGCTCATCATAAGTATGGACTACCTGATCCGACGCTTCAACCTCGATGCGCGCCTTGCAATTACTGTACATGATGAGATCCGCTACTTGGTCAAAGAGGAGGATAAATATCGCGGCGCCATGGCCTTACAAGTTGCTAATGTATGGACACGAGCTATGTTCTCTCAGCAGATGGGCATCAACGATCTCCCACAATCTTGTGCCTACTTCAGCGCTGTAGATATCGACCATGTTCTCAGGAAAGAGGTGGATATGGATTGCATTACACCCAGTCATCCGGATAAAATCCCACATGGGGAGAGTTTGAACATCAACCAGCTCCTTACGAAAGGTCCCGTCGCTTCTCTGGATCCTGATGTCATACCTACGATGTCAATCGATTTGGAGAAGTATGGATACAGCCCCCGCCCAAGTGTCATGTCGTCTCTTGAGGCGAACACTGGCATCGACTTCTTGCGCGCACAAATCGCAACGACATCCACTGAACTAAACGATATTATTAAGGATGTTAACAAAACCACCGCGGCTTCTACAGCAAAGAAAATTGCGGGGTCAGAAAAAGTGCTTTCGAGAAGAAAAGGTGAGGTGCCTAAGTATACTCAGCCCCAAGAAGCGCAGCTATTGGACCTACCGTACGAGTACGGGATGTTGCTGGCGCGAGATTGGGGTAATACAGCGCCAAGGAAAGACTTCATCCGGAAGCTGCCGACAGCCAGAAAAGAAAGTGGGCAATTCATTCGGACTTGAGGCGCCCAGGAGTGTATTATAGGATTATGTTCCTTGTGTTACGTAGGGCTGGGTTGGCGTAACGGTACAGGCTCGTAGCGTACCTGGATTAGGGTGCATCGCGGTCTTGGAAGGTTCACGAAAATAACGAGATGATCTCGTCTCGTTGACGGGCTCGCGGCATGGATGTCATTCGGCAGTAATGGGAATTCAGTGGCGTGCAGTGGGATACTCCAGGGTTATATAGGTTCTTAAGCATGTACAGACAGGTTGATACAAGAGGTATTACGATGCTAACACATCAGGTAGAAATACGTGATCCTGGGCCATACAGGAGCATCTTCTTGGTTTAGAGATCAATGACTCTTCTAGCCATCGCACTCTAATGTGATATATAGTCCTCGAGATGTATTATACCTGTTTCGGCCTCCTCAATGATGAAGCTGCTCGTATAAGAATTGCAGCACATACAACAGTAGTGCAGATTACTGCTCTTTACAGCAGAGCTGCAAGGCTGTGAGGTGAGGCTGAGCCTCGACCAAAGGAAGTTAAGCCCTTCCACACCTGTTTACTTTACATGTACCTTCTCTCCTCGTCCCCATTTTCCCGTCGTGTTTCATTCTGTGCAGTCAATATTATTACTGTATGCTGGACTCGCAGCATGTCAGCTCGAAAGCAGAAGCAATCGGTACAATGTAAAAAGTTGTTCCCTACTCTCGTACAGCCTTGCGGGCTCGTGTTTTCCAGGTTTCCAATTTAACCAAGCAAAGCGATAAAGCTCGCCAAGCGATCAGCATGGAGCCACTGTCAATTTTCGGTGCTGTCAGCTCCATCGTAACTATTGTTGAAGTCGCCACACGATGCATCAGCTCTCTTCGAGCATTACAGCAACGGTGGACTGGCGCCGATTGGACCGTCAACCTCCTAGTCGGACAGCTCGTCACACTTAAGGCTGCCTTGGATCAGATTCGTGAATGGTCTGCTGAGAATCTGAGCACGGAACCACAACACCACCAACTCGTTATGGATCTCGATACTTCTTTGGAGAGCTGCAGGATTCTGATTTCAGTCATTGACAGTCACGTATCCAGTCTGGAGTGGGATGAGGCGGATACATTGACATTTGAGAGCAAAGCGAAGGCGGTTTGGAAGGACCAAAGAATTCAAGACTGCATGAATCATCTCCATCACCAGACTGCTGCTCTGAACCTTCTTCTCACGGCGTTAAACTGGTCAGACCCTTTCTCTGCATTGTACTCAAGCACACCAATGACAATTACAGTCGCTCTCTATCCGACCAACGCGATATGTTGCTGATGTCTGCAAGTCGAAACATTCTTGATCAGGTCAAGGATAACTCTTCCTCGCTCCTTGGTCTTCGAGATTCCTCCTCATTCCGTAGTCCGTGGCGTTCCTCAGCAGATCGCTCTTCGCTTTGGAGTCGGACCTTCGAATTCGACCCTGAGCTCTTGGCGTCGGGAGTGTATCAGGGCCAGATCAGATCATTGATGCGGCGAGCGTTCCATAAGGGGAGGAAATCAGATGATGCCTCATCCCTCGCAAGCCCGAATATCCGCTCTGTGAGAAGAGTGGAGATGGCGAACTCAGCCGCCATTGAGCGTCAAATCCGCCAGGACAGGTTGTCAGAGCGAGTTGTTGTAAAGCTACTCCTTCTTGGATCTCAGAACAGAGAGCCATTCGCCATCCTTGACCGGGTGCACCTACATCAATTCAAGAGTTACAGCCATGACGTGCGTATGTCGTACAGGCGGGCTATATTCTCAAGCGTTCTCAATGCGATGAGCATCAGTCTGCAGGAGCTGAACGGTACCGCTTTATTATCAAATGATGTCAATAGGCAAAGGGACATCGAAAGAATCGAATTTTATTCAAAGCTTGCGGAAGTGGACAGCCTGCCACTAGAGGTAGCTACTGCCATAAATTCCTTATGGCAGCACGAAGCGGTGAAGCAATGCTATCAGAAGTGCAAACACCAGATCTCCTGCCGCGCACCTGACTAGTACGTCAAAATATCCCAGCGCGGTTTCTCAGAGACACCCTACTAAACAACACGCCGTTCTAGCTATCTCGACTCAATCAGTCGCATCGCTCACCCAGAATATGTGCCAAATGATCGAGATATCTTGTATTCGAAGAAGGAGTACGGAATAACGGTTACCACCTTGGACTTTGACAAAATCATCCATCGATTTGTCAAGCCAGCGCCTGACTTGAGTAGGATGAGTCGCATCAGAAAGCGGCTGGCCATGTTCGAAGATGTCGCAATGGTGGTCTTCGAAGTGGACCTGTCTCTCTACGATGAAGTTTTATTAGATCTCGATGATGGACAAAGAATACACACCCCGGGATTACACATGGCTCTTGGGGAATTTGGAGTTATGTGTTCTTGCATTCAATCGAAACATGTTATTCTGATATTGGATAAGTATGCCCTGTTTGGTGAGAAGATTCGGACCCAACCTCTCCAGGCTTATTACCCTGACTATACAGGCGGCTCAGACTATGCAATGGCGACCGACTATTTAGTGGGGCTGTTTGCATCGAAGATAGGAAACAAGAACCGACAACTGTACTGGTACTCTGTAGGACACGGCAACCAAGGTATCGCCAAATTCCTAGGACTGGTCCATGAAATCAATAGCTACGACATCGTAAAGAAGAGTGGGTTGTTGTAGTACTTCCAGGGAGAAGGGGAGACTGGCATTGGCGGAAGCAAGAGATGACCAAATGCTTCCTCTATTCTAGAGCAATCAAGAATGTAAGATGTCCAAAGCAATCGTTTCCCCAACAAATCAATTTAACTTCCATACAGCGCTCGAACCGTACTCACGATTGCCAGAAGCAATGGCTTATCGAGGATCACGCCTGCAGACTCGGCCATGGTACCGGAAAACTACTTCAACCATGAACCCGTACTTCCCAATCAAACCTTTCCGAGCACCAAACAGTCTCCTCAAAAGGTAACAGTGAGGTTCCATCCAAGCAAAACCAAAAGGATTGAGGGAGCGGAACAGCCGCAACGGCTCCTTTTGTCCCAACAGTCGGATAGGGCAAAGGCCGCACGACCGAGGCTCTGATCGCCAGTCCCAGAACGCAGACCTCCACAAGCAATGAGCGCGGCGGAACACCATCCCTGACCTCACTAGCCGCGGGATGCATATCGAGATTTGTGTCTCCAGGCCCACCGAGCCGAGGAGGAATGGCAGACAAGCATTGAACAGCTACCTTTGTCACTAGACTCTATGGCACATGGCGCGCCAACGCTGGAATGGAAGGACGGAAGGTATACTCTGTTACATCGAATGAGAGCGTGTTCGCGAGGACCTACTTTTCAACGTCAGCGCAGCTGACCATCCTCGTTCTCTTGGAGAGGTGGTTCGACAAATCGGGATCTAACGACTTATTGGACGGTGGATGGGGGGCAATGTGTTGAGGTGGCCAGCTGGCGATACATTATGCTTCCGTCACTGCTAACGCTGGGTCTTGACTCGACGGGCTGGGGCAGTCGTCAAGTGGGTGATGCGAGGTAGACCACGCATGGTAACACTGCAGTTTCGATTTGTGATTTGGGAGGATCCTGCGAAAGGTTTCTGGTTCTAGGACTAAAGATACTATGATCGTGATATCGCTTTCTCAGGATACCATACCGGCAGAAGACCCGACCCATCCGAAACATTTGGACAAGTGATAGATCTAAAACAGCACAAGCCAATCCTGTCCTCTGCATCAAAGCTCAGTTCCCAACCTCACTCTGCTCCACTTCTGCTCCGCCATCCGTCTCCCGAAGCCGCGGCAGAGGCTGATGTTCCCATATATACCCATTGGCCGATATTTCGCCCTCACCATCAAAGCTCAGTTCCCAACCTCACTCTGCTCCACTTCTGCTCTGTCATCCGTCTCCCAAAGCCGCGGCAGAGGCTGACCCTCCCATACATACCTGACACTCCCCGCTTCATTCACCTCGTTCTCTCGTGGTGGGTTGGCTCGAGTGGGAATCATTGAGGAGAGGCCCATCAACCATTTGCTAAGGGCAGACAGCGGCTCCAGAGACCAAACCACCGCACTCAGGACCGAGCTCCAAAACCCTTCATCCGCTTTGACGGTCGAGCGCACCAAAGCTGGAACGACATGTTGCTGCCGCGCCCGCTCCGCCTTCTCGTCATCCACGAGCACCAACGCGGCACTATGCCATCCCGCCGCGGCCACCTTGAGCGCAAAATACGCACCCATCTCACCCTGGTCAGTGACACCGTCCTCCCACCGGCGGCCCTCAGCTTCGAAATAGTCCCCATACTTATCCCTCACTTGGTTACTGTCCATCAACTTTTCCATGACCTCTTGGGCTCGTGCCACCCGTCCCTCCCGCTCGTCTGTGAAGAGATACCTCATCCTTGTCCCCATTAACGGCTCGAACCATATCGTCCGTCGCTTACCCCCATCGAGAGCCCCGTCGGCGGTCCGAGGATCATGCTGCACGCCGCGGAACATTGCGATTGCTGAGCCGCCTAGGCCGAAGGCGCCGACTTGCTGGGGGTCTTTGCCAAAGGATGAGACGGTGCCATCGTTATGAAGCGCGTGGACGTGATAATCGCCGAAGGCGAGGGAGATGACGGATTGGTATTGAAGAGAGGCCATGCGGGACGGGTGGGGAAGAGGGTCTGAGGACGGGGATTCGGCGGTTGAGGCATGGAAAAAGGCGTCGAGAAGGGGGCGATAGGCGGTTAAGACGGCGCCGGAAGTTGTGAAAACGGCGAAGGAGCGGAAGGAGCCTTGAATGTCACGGATATGGAAAGTGGTCGCGGGGTCAGAGGGGTAGAAAGTGGTAAGCTCGAAGGGGCGGAGTTGAGATATGTCCGCCCCTGGGGATGTGCTCCAGGCGAAGACTTTATTAAGGCGGGTCGTGAATACGATGTAGGCTTCGAGTACGATATGGTTTATTACTTCGCCGATCTGTGATGCGAGATCCGAGCCAGAAGTACGCTCGTCGGAGTTGTAAATGTGGCCTGTGCCAGGGATGATCGTTGGGTCGATGAGAAGGGTGTCCTCCGTCGGCTCCATTCGGCCGTTTGGAGGAGGCCAGTAGACGATGCCTGTGCCTTTGATATGTACAGAGCATCGGTCCCAGCCTAGAACGATATTACTATCCTGAGGGCAAAATCGTCAAAGGTTTCTTGTAACTCACCTGCTAAAACTCGAACGACGTTCCTGTCAGTCATGTCCACATGCGAAAGCTTGATTCGGCGGGCTTCAGCCTGCGCCCAATACCAGATTTTGCCATCGTCTGCAAGTCCTAAAAGATGGCTCCGGCCAGTAGAGTATTGCCGTATGGCTGTGCTAGGCTCGTATCTAGTCTTGCTGGTTGGTGGATACCCTGCGGGGAAGACAAGCTGCTTCATCTCCGTGTCGCCCATTTCTTGGAAGGATAGCCCGTCGAAGTTGCCCACGAGATATAGAACCCCGATTGAGTTGAGTAGAGTCGTCGACCAACCCCTGATTCAGTCAGCAATCTAAGCTGATAGCGTATGTAGCTCCGCCTGTCCCGTAATTGTCAGGTTAGCAAGGAGTAGAAGCCAACACTTACCCACATTGTACATCGGCAACGATGCCTACACTAGCCGTAGACAAATCCACGCGGTGCGGAAAGGGCGCATGACGGAGTTTGTTCGTTGGTCCAGGATTCCCTGATGCAGCAGATTGGTGCCGGAACAGCCCAAGGCTTCCGCGATCGTTGTTGCCCCACGTGTAGAGTTGCGTTTGAGTAAGCAGCCGCTTGTAGAGCCATTGCCAACGGGCGCCACCGCCTTGGAGCAAAGGCTGTGAGGGGATGCGGAAAGTGCTTTCTGTCAATGTACGCCAGAACGTCGGATCTAGGCGGTAAGAAGCCAGAGATTTCTGGTTTGCGCAGTATAGGTCAGCTTTCTCCACTCCTTTCATGAATGGAAAGATAAGGCCCAAATAGTATAGCTTGATGCAAGGTAGCAACCATTCCCGAAGCAGCCTTTTGCGAACCCCTCAAACAACGTAAAGCTAAACGACACCACTTTGTGGTCTACCTAGTACGCATTTGAATGAAAATAGGAGAGAGTCAAATATTATGAGACTGGCACCTCTATGCCTCAGGCCTCGAGAAATGGGAGAATTCCATTTGGCAGATTGCCAGAACTAGGAGATGTAGTAGACCTACGCAAGCAGAAGTAAAGGATAAGAAGTCGGTGACGGAGAGGTAAGGAAAAAGCGTGCAGAGGATGTCAGTTGCTGCCACTGTCAGTCTGAATTACTCGTAGCAAGTATTTCCGCCTATAGGGAGCCCACGAAGGTCGGTGACTGCTGTCCTTGCCATTTTTGAGACTAAGGCTCGTTGAATTCACAATTGTCGATGCGGAACTTGTCTGTAATGAGTGCAAACCCTACGGGTTGCTTCGAAAGACCAGCTATCTGGCGCTCAAAAGGTGATAGATGATTCTCATCCAGTGAGGAATGAGGTACCGAAGGTACCTTCGCAAATGTAATCTAGGTTCCACACTTAGGGTTGCTCTCCTGAGAGGCTCACCACCGGCTTTCGGACCGAATCCCCGGAAACTAGCACCGTTTGGGACATCTTCTTCGATCAATGCTCAACTTTGTTTTCTGGACCCTACCTGTCTTTCTCCAGTCACACTTCCTTTCATGTATACGCATTCAAACTCTCTTGTTCGTCGTGATGAGCTACTTTTTCAAGGAGCATGCTCTGGCGGGGGCGCTCTTACGGTCAGGTTGGACAATGCTGCAATTATGCATTTGACAGCTGGAACCATCAAAATTCTGGAGCTGAAAGCTTTGCGGGTATTTTGGTTCGAGTCTTATTCTCACCATAGGCTACGCACAGTGCTTATTTACAATGGGCATAAGCAAGCGATGAAGATACGGTACATCAAGTTATCTGATCTGACAAGGCCAGGGCCCCAAGACTTGATGCAGCATGTGAAGACCGTAGCTTTCGGTCAGAATTGACTGCAAATCAAGTCATATATGACTCTAAGGTCCTGCTTCAAGGGACTTCAGCATCTGTCTATGATGCTTGACCCTTTGACAGCCGTCAGCTTGGCTAGCTCTGTCGTCCAATTTACCGACTTTGGCATCAAGCTTATAAGAGGAAGTATCAAGCTATATGAAACTCCTGATGGAGTGCATGCGGACTATGCCGATCTTGAAACGAAGATTGACCATGCGCGGAAATTGGCCAAAAGGGTAATGCGTCCCTTTGACAATACTGGTGAGCTTATGAGAAGAAGAAATGCTGACTCCAAATCATATAGTTACGGTGCAATTCACGCATCGCACGGTCAAGGACTTTCTCTCAAGGCCTGACATGCTACGAAAACTGACCTCTTGGGCACCCCAGGGTTTTGACACCAGAGTAACCTTGTGCAAAGCAACATTAGCCATTGTCAAGTCGACATTTCCGTTGAGTGATGACCGGCACAGATTGACTCTGTGGTGGAAGCATTTCTGCGACTTCTTTACGTACGCTCATCTTCTTTAGCAGGATAACGGCATACTAGACGATGTATTGGTTGATGAATTTCAGCGCTTAATCTCTTCATTCCGAGTGTTATACGAAATAGACCTGCCTCCAGACAGGCTACTCGTACACAGACTTCGCCCGTACACAGACTTCGCCGTACCTTTATTGGCTGCTTGGTCATCGGGTACATGCCTTTTCGAACGAGTCCACGTCGCCCATAAATGATACATTGGTACCACCTTTGTACGATTACAACGTGGACATGACAGATTTCTTCTTTGGACATGGCTGTTGAAGCAAATCTGAAGCACTGCGTCGAACATAAGCTGGCAATGAAGCCACAGCTGTTGGATCGGTCTTTCTTGCAAAGGGTGGTCCTCGACCATGCGTTACAGCCTGCGCCATGGACAGGGCGGACCTGCGCTGTTGATCCTGAGATGATGAATCTACTACTGAAACATGGTGCTAATCCGAACGAGTCATTAATAGTACTGTCGTTCAAACCTCCATCTTACAACGTGCTCACTGATTACACTACTTACAATCGTTATGGATCAAAACTAAGGATACCCGTAAGGATCCTGCGATAATCCGTACCAACTGAGAAGTAACAAAGCTCCTGATTGAGTACGGCGCCACTGTGGACTTCCGGCCCTGGAGACCTTTACAGCTACACGAGCCTTTTGGGGGCCTGAGGTTGACGCTTTCAGATGTACTCCGAGAAGTTTTCCGCCGCATGAGGTCGCTCCTCTAGACCAGTTGATACGGAAATATCGTCCGTGGTTTGCACGTCAGGCATACTCCTGGCTGAGACGGACCCTGTGGCTCTGCCTGTATCGCGAGATCTGTATGGGTGCAGCGTTATTGACCTGGCTATATCCCATTTTCTTCAACGTCTTTCTGGGAGTGATTCTACCTCTAGTCATCATCCCCTCCATTTTATATTGTTTATGGTTCGTCTGGCCATTAATCCGACTGTTACTGTCCGGCATTGCTCCCGTTTTACTGCCAGCTCTGATATTGAGCGACTGGATCCCGATTTTTGATGGGCTCATTTGGTGCTATAGCCTTTTTCAGTGGCGGAATCCTCGCCTGGTCTTCAATGTCTTCAACCAAGAAAGTTGACTGATTTGATTTACATAGCAAAATCGTCATTTCTTCTCCAGCTCTTCGGTCCCTAGGACTGCGATGATAAGAACGTCGGAAGCGCTGGCCCTGCGTTGGTAAGTACATGTTCTCCAAGCCAGCGCTTCCGATCTCGATATCTCTGCGCGAAATCAGCTGTGCTGAACCTGGGCAGTGTGGTAGCCTTTCTTGAGTTACCCACGGCCCCGGGGGGTAGGTTTGTTATGGCCACTCCGATGGGATTGTCTTGCTACCTATGCCGTCCCGGGCCACCGTCCTGATCTCGTCGATCTGTGAATTGAGTTTCTTGTGATGCACGCTTTGTCTCCGACATTAAAGCAGTCTGTCATTTCTAACAATTCATATGGAACTGGCTTAGCGATTCGGGACTGGAATTTTCCGGGTGAGACTTGTCATTGGACGCGATTGGTGGCACTAAAGCTGTATTCGTACCTACTATCCGTGCCCAGTGCCTGAGAAGGAGCTGTGAGTTGCACCGGCCCCGGGAAAGTTAGGGAGAACGGGCACGGATTATATGCGGATCGTGGCTTTCTTGGAGACTGCTCTGCACTGTCCAGCGTACACGTCGCAGTCCTGTCCAGCTTGCTTTGGGTATCCAGCGGACACGTGAGCTACGACGCGCACTCATTGTGGTAAGCGCGTGCCTTGCACAATTGTCGCTTGGGCATTGATGCTGGGGGCTTGAGAATCTGGTGTTAGCCATTGAAGCACCAAAGCAACAGGCCAACCACGCCTAAACAACAGCTAGAAGTATGGAGTACGTGGTTTCTGGACACCAATCAAGTCCAAAGCCCTTTCTGCGATGCCTGAAGAGCAATGGGAGGCCTAAGCGTGCACATGGTCTTCCTTCTACATGATCATCATCGCAGGCTACGGTATAGGAACCATGCCGTCTCTGCGTGGGAGAGAAACGATATATCAACGTACATAAAGCGCGCCAAGATGCTGGATATTTGACAGAAGAATGGGTCGCCTCAGTATTTGGGCCTGCGACTGATATACAAAGCCCATCTTGAGGCTATTTTGGTGGCGAAAGCGCTAGAGTTTCGAGTCTCCGAGACAAAGAATGGGTAGTCTCAAAATAGATTTCTTATTATATTCGGTGAAGGGTTCGATTTGAGGCAATATACTCCAATTTCAGTTTCCACTTCCATGGGAAGCCGGTGGTATTTCGATCCTTGAAGCTCTTTTCAATATATAGTCCCGGTTCCACTCGTTTATTTCTTCGACACCAATTGAGGACTGAGATCGAACCCAGACCCTACCTTGTTTTCTTACGATGCTGTCTCTTCTAAATCGCGTCCGAACCAGGAGGTCCCCATTCAATATCGCTCCCCAACGCAAAATTGCTAAACCAAGAAAACCAACTGCTACAATCTCCTTTCGATCAACTGCCGCCAGAATTGGTACTGGAGATAGCCGACTGGCTACCGACAAGCTCCGTAGCAATTCTCGGACTCTGCAACCGCAGACTCTTCATACTACTCGGCAGATCCTCACTTGCTGTTCTAGGAGCCGGCAATGCATCTTCGCGCGCGCTCTTCTGGAAAGGCATTGGCAGAGATCTTATAGATACTTTCTTCTGCGACTCCTGCGAAAGACTCCACTTCTTGAAGCAAAATTTCAGGCGAAAGAAAACGATAGGGAGAAGATTTGCTCGAACGTTCAGCAGTCGACCTACAGCTGATATAGAGCGGTACTTGCAGCGCTATGAGCATTTCACTTTCGAACACGTGCAAGTCGCTATGAAACTCTACCGCCACAATCTTATTTCATACGGAGACATGTATCTCAAGAGTGCGTTAACTCGTCAGCCAAATGTAAGACCTACCAACATCTCTCCGTCGACTTGGGCCTTTAAGCTATTCGAAGCCTCACATATTCAAGATCGGATATGTGTTCGTACTCAAAGCTGGATGTTTACATTGAAATCTAAAGGCTTCGTTCTGTCTCACGATCTTCGACACATTGGTTGTGAACACATGGGCCATTGGTTAAGCCGCAATTCATTGAACAATTCACTGCGATGCAAACTTAACCATTTGTCTGTCGGAGAAGGATTTCGTTTCGACTGCGCTAATCTCATACGCTGTTCTGTGTGTTTTACAGAAATACACGCTGGTATACAAATTGTGGCATATGATCCCGATATACTGCTCATGATAACCACAATGTGGCAATACATGACAGAGGATGTGCTATGGGAAGCTGCTCGAAGACGAAGATGCAATCGTTTTGAAGAAAAGCTGGAGAGGTTCGACTCCGATCCCGTGCCTCAGAACGTTCTTCTACGAAATCCAAGCGACTGTGCACCAACGGGCACTATCCGGGACGCTTTCGAGCAGCAGACTACAACCCCATTCGACCCGATATTGAGTGTGGAACGAGCGTGGGAGGCTGTATCCCAATGGGCAAAAAAGCCCATGAATTTGAACGAGGCGCTGACCACCAGGAATAACAGTGAGCTGAAAATGTAAATTGCCAGCGGGATCTTTCAAGGGAAGATTTAGTTCCACAATATGTACTGAGCAGCTTCGCAAGGGACGATGTTGTTTTCCCTTTCGCAGTCAGGAAATTGTGTGAGAATCCCCAGATTCGAGGAATCACCTCTTCCGTCCACCAAGAGAGCTGCAAGGAGGACGTGGCTGGCTCATGTAGACCGCATGCCAAACTCGAGCTGATGCAGGACGTCAATATGAGTCTCTAGCCCTCTGAGGTATATAGCTGAGCTAATGGATATGACTATGACCAAGACATGCAGGTTCTCTGGCTTAAGTTGCCCAACAAAGCTTCAGGAAGGCGATGACGGGTTCAACATCTATTTCGTTTCAACAGAATTCTGCAATACAGAGTGCGTGCCTCGAGCATCGAGGGCATACTCCTTAGAAATCCTACACGTTCACATCTTTCAAGAAAACATGTTCCGATCCTGACTCCCAAGCATAGCAGCACGCCATGCTCTGGCTTTCGGACCTCGCAACACCGGGACTCATATCGTATGCCTGATACAAGTCGACTCATGTATCGAAGTCTGCCGTTCCAACTTCGGAGAGCTTGACAGCTGAATCCCTGGACCACGCATCCATCCCCATGATCGCAAGAGTAAGTACCTTTCTCCCCCTTCTCAGTGTCTGCGTTTCCCGTCCTTGCTGCCCCTTTCCTGTGATCGTGAATATTCCGTCAATGTGATTCTCTCTAACCTTCAACCGTCGATCATACGCATAGGAGAAAAGCGTACACTTGACTTTAACCCACACCATCGTATCGTGCAGAGATGTTTCCTGTAGAATTCATTCTACACTTAACTACTGCTAAATTCGGTATGACTGAAGTAGATACCGACCTTCTTTATAAAAGCTGAAAATCCCAGTGCCAAAGCTCTACTACTATGTGATATATCAGCGCTTTATATCCGGCATCGCTGCCCTAACCCCTTTTCAATCTACTGACTGTGACTCCCGTGCCACAACTTTTCTCGCAACCTTACCAAACCCGATATCCTGAAATCTCCAGCTTCAGTGCAAGATCAGAGTGTCGCAACCAGAGGATGTCATCCACCGATTCGCTTCGTTCAACTGTTGATTTGATCGCGGAAAAATTGTATTGCATGAGAAGGTAGAGAGAGTAGGATGAAGAAACAGGGGGTGGTCAAGGCCATGGCTCCTTAGGTCGAGTTGCAGCAAGTTCAGTCGTAAATCGTTACTGCATAAGATGCTGTCTCTGCGCCGTTGATGGTAGATTAGAAATACCTAGCCAAAAGGATGCCCACTTGAAGATTGCAAAAAACCCGGGCAGCACTGACTGACTCCGAAATGAAGGAACAGGATCTGATCTTCGCTTGAAGCGCTATCGAAGCAGCAGCTGATTGCTTCCCAGACGGCAGTATCCCATGATGCACCTTTCAATGGTCCGGGATACATATCGTCAACATACAATTTGAGACATTCCGCAATCGCGCCCCTTCCGGGTCCCTCAGGCCATGCAAGTCGAATGCTTCAACGCTTTGCCTCCTTAGCTATGGATCTTCACTGGTCGATCTGCCCATCGTTGTTGCGTTAAAAACGTTCTTTAAGACACTCCGGATTCATAGCCCACCCATGTCACGCTTCAAAGATGCCGCATCGGGGGCAGTAGAGACGAAATGTACCTCTAGTTCGTTGAATGCTAGTACCTTAATCATGGAATGCTAATCTAGGAGGCATGGAGCTATCCCCTCTTGAGAGCCGCCGGCCGCCAGTTGATTGTGCAAAGTGCACCATTCGGCATGCATACATATATCATCATCCTTCAGCTCCTCACTCATTCCTGCATGACCACCTCCCCGCCTCCTCCCCTCCTCTCTCTCACGTAATCCACGAAGCTAGTGCTATCAGTACGAGATCGTGGTTGGGGACGATCGTGTCGCTACTCACCCGTCAATCACCCCCGGCCACGCCCCCTCCTCGCTCCACCACCCCATCGCCTCGCCTCCGGGCTCCATCGTTCTCAGCACGAACTTCCCCATCTGCTCCCACATATCCTTGCTAACACCCTTCTTCCAATTCGTCTCCAGATAGTCCAGCCACCAGTCCAGCCACGGGCTCGCTTGCGGAACAGCTGTTGTGGGCGGGGAGTGCCAGGTCAGGGCGGGTGGAGAAAGGATCAGGCGCCAGTATTCAGTGGCGTTGTCGAGGGGCAGAGATTTTTGACCGGTGGGGAGAGCGAGGCGGAAGGTGTGTTTGTAGGTGCGGCGGAAGAGGTCAGAGGAGGCTTGAGAAAGAGCGGTGCGATGGGCGCGAACGATGAGTTTTTGGGCGGTGAGGTCGTTGGCGCTGAAGTGGATTAGCAACTGAAGAGCGTATCGTGGTTGTGAAAGGTTGAAGTGAGGGGGCTGGGAATGAATTGGAGGGGGGGGGAGCAAGGGGACCAACTGATGTGATTTCCAGCCTTCGACGAAGCCACTGCGGGTCATTTCGCCCATGGTTGGTGCAGAGATGTCAGTGAGAATTGCGAGGAGGACAGGTTCGTCGAGCTTGACGCCGAGGTCTCCGAGGTAGCGCATTGAGCCTTCGACACCGACGGTGTCTGGATCGGGGTCTGTTTTATCTAGAAGTGACTCTGAGTGGGAGATTCATTAGCTTGCGGAGGGGATTCCATACCCCTATACTTGTCGAACAGCTTGTTCAGAGCCGACGTCGAGGTCGATGAGCCGGAATTCGAGCTCGAGTTCTGGAAGTAACTATCGTCCATAGAATCAGCACTCGGAGTTCTCGTCTTCTCTTTTCTTGACTTGCGTAGGATCTCAAGCATAACAAAAAACGATTTGCGCTTTCGGAACGCCCAGTCTTGTAGATCCTGGGTGGTTCCACGAAAAATGCCTTCCGGAGGAACGTTTGAACGCAGTTTGACGGGCTGGTTTAGCGTCTCTGACTGATCAAGCTCCGTTGAATGGACGCGTTCGAAAGCTGTGCAGACAGAGCTCCCTGGGCGTCTTCCGTTGATGGAAGAACGTGTTTGCCGTTCCACGTGCCCACGTAACTCTGAACTAGTAAGCCCAGAATGTGGAATGAGGGTCTTGGCCGGAGCTCCATTCATTGGTGACAGGGATACATCCCTTGCGCTCGGCGGTGGCTCTTTCGGATCCAGATACGGACTGGGTACACAAGTTGACAGCGGTGTGTCCAGATGTGGGCTTGGCTCCGTGGACCACGGAAGACTTGGTGAAGGACTATCAGAAGGGCTTGATTGTCCAGAGGAAGGGTTTTCAAAAGATGGCGAAAGCTTTAACTTGATTGGTTTAGGCGAATGAAGGACTAGTCTTTCAGGAGACGGTGAGCTCGAGATGCGGTGCGAAGGTGATTGCGCTTCTTCGATGCAAGGCTCTGAAATAACTTTCGTGACGGCCCGACTGAGGAGTGAGCCCTTGGAGAAGTTGTTCCGCACGAACGTCTTTTGATCCTCGTCATCCTTCGCAAACCAGTTTTGCGGGTCTAGATCCGTCTCCGATCTGCGCTTTTTTGTCGGCGAGGTTACGCTGATGCTCAGTTTTCGCCGCTTTCGTACATTGACCCTCTTTAGAGTAGAAGAACGGATCCGTGAGCGAACAAAATCAGCTGGTAGCCCAATCCTTTGGCCAATCCTCTGGGCTTCTTCAGTTGGGAGAGCCAGGCCAAAGAGACTGTCTGAAACCCCTTCTTCAGGCGATGAGGACAGGTTCTCGTAGTCACAGTCCATTGGGTTGCCAGCAGTACTACTAAAAGCTCCTTGCCAGCTTGTCTTTTCTCCTGCTGTAGACTGGGTGTGTTTGCGATTTGGTGAGGGTTTTCTTTCAGTTGTCTTTCGACCTGGGGGACCCATCCGTGTATACGGCAAGTCGTCGATCCTGTCATCCGTCATGTCGTCCTTCTCACTAGGCTTCACCTGATCGGGCGGAAGGCGCGCGAGCATGTATGAGACCTGAGACGGAGAAAAGTCTTCAATACCAAGCTCCTCCCTATACTCTGTAAGAGCAAGTCCTGGGTCCAGACCGTCCACTATCTTAGACATGAATTTTCCCAAAAAATCAGCTGTCAGGTCCTCGATGGAAAGTCCTGCGACCAATAGAGTACCGACGTCTTTAGCAGCCTCTGATGGCTTTTGATCCGGTTCCTCAGTCGCACATTCCCAGATATGGGTCGCGATCTCATACTCGGTGTACCCCTCTTCATCGAGAAGATCAGAGAAGATCTTAAGATCTAGGACCATCCCGTCCAGACGATCACAGACGAACATGAGGGTTTCGTCTAAAGTGCAAGCCCCAGTGTGGTAAGACTTAACACACTGTGAAAGCTCTTGGATGATCTCTCGCTCGTCCTCGCCCGGCTCCGCAATTCCAGGCCTTTGAAGCTGATCATCTTGACCCAAGAAACCCGCCATAGGGATATCGAATTCTTCAAGGCGCCATGCTAGGTCTAAATCCGATATCCCTGGATCATTGAGTATAGTCCGGAATTGATTTAACACGCTTGTGTAGTCTATCTCCCCTGCTCGGAATGAACCCCAGACGGAACATGCCGCTTTTATTTGCTGTTCAGTCTGTCCATCAATATTCGCCTGCCTTGGCAGTCGAACGGATGGGTTGTGGATATCAAGCGCTTCCGTTCGCGGCTTTGAAGTTTGCTGGTTGGCTTTTGCTTGTCTAACGGATGGATCGTTGACAGATGGGTTGTAGGTATCAAGTGCTTCCGTTAATGCGTTAGGGAATTGAATTATGTCCCTGTAGTATCCACTGACGTGCGAAGTTTCATGAGGATTGATGCCTAACAGTAACTGCCGCGCACGCTTGGATCGCTTGGTATGGAAACTGTAAGCTTCGGGAAAAGTTAGGTCAAGGTCCAACTTTTCGAGAATATCTCCGAGGTCTTCAGCTGGCATCAACGGCCTCTTCAGTGCGAACCGAAACCTCTTGGGTAGCTCGAAACAGCAATACGTCAAACCGTGATCGAATGCCTGCTTGTCCCATCGTTGGAAGAGTTCCTTGAGCTTCTCCCTTTGCTCCCACTCCGCTCTCCAACGATGTCGTTGTGTCCAACGAGGGATCTCGTCACGATCCATAAACTTCCAAAGCCCATAGTCGATCCCCGGATCCTCTGACCTCAGAAGTATCTCTGCAGTGTATTGATCGTCGTCGGATCGTATGCCAAGTCCGTCTCCGTCTATAGGTATGCGTGCCAACTGTTCCTCCATTTCTCGCCATGCCCTCTCTATCCTTGAGTTCTTCTTCGGTCCGCCTCTTTCGCTGTGACCTTCTCGAAGAGCCTTCAGCGGATCGCCGGGTTTGCTAGCGGCTTGTGGAGATCCTGGAGCCTTTTCGGCTTCACGGCTCGAAGACATTATGGAGTCCATGAACGGCAGGAAGCGATGGAACCGCGATTGGTAACAATAGATTGACCGACATAGAATAAAAGAATGCTAGAAAACGCAATTGTACATACGCATCTACTGCTTGTTCCACGTTCCATCCGTGAGCTTTAAGGTGCTGGTAAAAAGCAGTCAGCCTGTCGCTCCTGCCAAAACCGATGGGGGATGCTCAGAGGCGTAGGCCCAACCTGGATAGCGATCAAGTGTGCATCTTGATAGAAGACCGGTGAGCCTGTGCAGTGCACCTACCTTTGCAGCCGCACTATCTTTGGCCTGGGTAAAGCCTACAAATTGGGCTATCGATGCTTTCTGTGATGGGGTGTAGGCTGCCGGCATCTTGATGGAACTCAGCGGGAGCCTGCTGTAGCTTTGTCGAAATTGGTTGAGATCACGTGGCTGGCAGTTGAAGGCAAGAGGATTCCAGCTTGATGGACGTGCTTTGGCAAATTCTATGGTGACTTATAACTCTGTGAGCGAGAGCTGCTATTGCATGCAGGATGATGTGATTGGCAGCAACTGAGCCGAGGCCACTTCGGCGCGGGCCGGACGGGCTCATCACCTGGAGCATGGGTCTCCACGGGTCTGATAAGCCTTATTCTACTTTATTAGGCACTTTGGTAAACCGTCTACACCTCTACAAAGTTGTGGGGTAGTATAGGTTCCATGTGCATCATTCCGCAGAGAGTAACGATCTTGCATTGTAGGACTGTACAGTAGTACTGATGAGAGCCGACAGTCATTATTATACATTCGCCATGCGTTTGACACCCCTATTGTCTTTACTCCCCTGTTGGCATATTCTCAACCTCTTCGCTCAATGCTCTCCAATTGTCTGCCTGTAACTCCGAGTACTTGACTCTCTCCTGGCTCCAGTCTTGATGCAGTCTGCTGATGTGATACTGAGATTGCTGGAAGAAGACTAGCTCATCCCGGATACATTCCTTGATGAAGATCCCTCGAGCGTGCTGATCGACAATGGATTGCTTATCCTGTGCCGGGTTAGCATTTGACTATCCCGCGTAGACATTCGCACAGACTCACCGCCCGTACGGCTTGCTCGAGCTTCTCCTGTTCTCCAGGCTTCCCCGGTGCCCCTTCCGGCCTGCCCATCAGTCCAGCCAGCTTGTTTTCATTGCTTTGTATTCTTCGCTCAAGCTGTGGGATATTGTCCTTCGCATACCGATCCCGACGGTCGAACATGTCCCGAACCCCAACGAGGGAATCCCGTTGCTTCTTCAAGTCCTCTAGCATTCCTTCGTCCCAGGCACGAGCCTCATCTTCGAGTAGGCTCTGACAGATGGACAGATGCTTCGCAGTCGAGTTGATCCCGTCGTTTAGCAAAGGAACATCGTTTGTGTCGACAGCATAGGTAGCATCGGTGGTCTCAGTCAGCGCTCTCAGGGCGTGCGAAAACCGTAGATGATCCGCAGCAACACCTTGGTTGCGCTTGGTCATGCGCTCGAGCAAGCTACATAGACTGATGTATGATTCGGCGGACTGCCGAACCCCGGAGCGGACAGTATCAAATGTCTCTGATAGATTAGTTGGCAACGCATCCTCCAGCCCTGGTGGCAGTGATCTGTCCACAAATTCTTCCTGGACTGATATCGAGGCCTGCTTGCGCCATACTGCGATTTCCTAGCAGCAACATCAGCAATGTTCGAGCCGAGGGGGCTTCTGAACCCACTGTAGGAACGGTCAAGAACATCACAATCAATTGCTCCTGGCTCAGCACAGGATGCCTGACGAGTGCATTGACAAAGCGGACAAGGCCACGTCTGCGCTTCTCAATGAATGTAATGTCCGAAGACAGGTGCCGGCCGTTGACTAAAATCAATGAGTCAAATGAGCGTAGACGCACCACAGATCATGAGTCGAGGAGGCCTACCAGCGATGGTTTTTGGCGGGAGTAAAGGTAGCTGTCTGAAAGGGTATCTCTTATGCAGGCAGTCCAGCAACCACACAAAGTCACTGTATCTGCGTACAACTGTACTTGCTCGCCTTTGACTTTTGATTTCATAATTCCGGTGCTGGAATAAGAACATGCCCTCCTTCTCGGGAAGTAGCATTACTGTTATTATTTCTTCGATACCACGATTCGTGCTACGGCCTCCACCGAGGGACCTTCTAACGGGAGCGCCTGGTGGATGACTCCCCTCGTCGCCTCCGGGGCTAAGACTGGGTTGTCCAGCACTGGCAAATCCACTAGTAGACTGTTCATACGAGGTCCAGCCTCCGACACCGCCATCTCTTGTGGGATCGGGGGACGGATCCTCAACGTCCGTGGGCATGGACGTTTGGCCATCTGCATGGGTTGTGAAGGCACTTGTTGTTCTTGAGACACCTGACACGCCGTTGATCAATGGCCGAATAGCAGTAGTCCCGTTGGTCGAGGGCGTGGCTTCATTCTCGACAGTGTGTGTGTGGCCTTCATGTAGTGCAGGGCTGCCCCACGGATCGGCGTCGATGTTCTCCAGGGATTCTTTGCGCAGCCTCCGGGATTTTAAAGGCGAGTCGTGGGGAATGTCCTGATTGGGAGATGTGTCTTCCAGATTGTCCGAGACTTTTCCAGATCTTAATTGGTCTATCAGGGGCAAAGAAGGCTTTGGAAGGTCTATGAATGACGTTAATGAGCTCGACAATCCACAATCATAGATGATGTGGCACCTACGTGCGCGTCTCTCGTCAATACCATCAAGAGTTGCCTCCTCCTTCTCCTGCGAGAGACCAATAAGAGCTGATAGGACATTGTATTCATTGCGACCGAATCCATTCGGTCGGTCCTTTCCGCCGCTGACGAGCTTCAGTATCCTCTCTTGCTCGACCTCCTCGAGCCCAGTTCCCTCCAGTAGTTTCTTTGCTCCACTAGTACTGACTGTCCCCAAGTCCGTCCGGTATTCGGAATCCAGTAGGACGTCATACGCATCTATATAGCTCTCTGGCACCGCCGCCGCTGGCAATAGGCTCCTCGCCAGGTTCCCTCTTCCCGTTTTCTTCGGCGTTGGGATGCTCCATGGGGAGTCGATGTTATGTTCGTTGTCGTCAAATAAAGACCCATGAGACTTGGCCCCTGGTGCATGATCGTCATCAAAGAGAGAGTTCGAGCCCTTCTGCGCGCCTGACTCCTGCAAGCTCGAGTCATCCGGCGAGCTGCCGAACAGAGACATGTTCTCAAAGCCAAGACAGAATCAGCGAATGTACAGTGTTCGTAGCTCGCTCAATCTATCTGGGAGGGGGCTCGCGTGCTTGAGAAACAGCTAATCCAGACCATTCACCAACGGCCAGATTCCCAGGCTCGGATAGGACTTCGATCAAGCTGATTGCCTGATTGCATATATGATGACGAACCCTAGGACGGCTGTTCAGCTGCATACTCTATCGAGATAGGGCTGAGAGGAGCTTGGCAAAGGTTAGATAGGAGCGACTGCCCCCTGTTGCGTCAACTGATAAGATCATTTCAATTATCAAAGTGAATATGAAAGTCCATCATCTGCTATTATGATCCATTGAGGCTCTAGACGTTGATGACCTAGGCGGCTTCTTCATCACCCATACCGGATTTCCGAAGGAAACCTGCTTGTCGAGGGTTGGAGATACTTTTGTGGCGTCGTGGACGGTACTTTGTCGCATCTAGACCTCTGTCCCCCTCGGTCGCTTCTGCCTCGGAGAGCATAGGTATGACCTCCATCGTTGTTCCTGTCGCCGAAGGCATCTTCAGACACGGACACGCGCAACGTTGGGGCTGACCCTGCGTTGATCACAGCTTAGTCCGATGTCCGCAGATCTTGTGGAAACATCAGATACTTCGCCGACCGGTAGAGACCCCGCCTTGTCACCCCCACACAACCCCAGACGAAGGGGACTGGGTCGTCTTCACAGTTATACTCACAGTCTCTCGGGCCCGCAACCGACAACAGCTCCTTCATCGTACACGTTTCTGCCAGAGCGCCCCGGACTTGTTGTTAGAGCCAGCAGCCATCCCCAGCATTCCGTGCCCACAATCGAGGCTCCTTTGCGAGCTCACCCAGATCTGCTCCTCTTCGAAACAGCTGGAGGTCCAAATTCGAGTGAAGAAAACACTCCGAGTGCTTCCAGTGATTCGACAGGGGCTCAAGAACCGAGCAACACCACGCGCTCAATCATTTCCAGTGTCATGGCGAGATACCGAGCGGGAAGCGAGGGCCATCGGGCACAAACAACGTCAGCAGTATCGGAGACAGACCACGCCGCCCCAAACTTGACTGGATACCCTCAAGACCAGATGCCTACGATACGTCTCATACCCCACCAAGATCCTCGCTCAAACAGACCTTCGCTCCTTTTCCCACCCACCTCTAGAACGCTTCCGCACGAGGATTGCGTCATACGAGTTGGGAGATATTCGGAGCGAGATACCAACCCCAATCCACCGCCGAATCTTCCCTCCTCTGCCCCGGTAGGCTTCAAATCGAAGGTAGTCAGCCGACGGCATTGCGAGTTCTGGTGCTCAAATGGGCAATGGTACATTAAAGATGTCAAGAGCTCATCTGGCACTTTCTTGAACCACATACGCTTGAGCCAGCCAAGCGTCGAGTCGAAGCCTTTTCCGGTCAATGACGGAGATGTAGTGCAGCTAGGCATTGACTTTAGAGGGGGCGAAGAGATGATATTTAGATGTGTAAAGATACGGGTGGAGTGCAATCGAGCATGGCAGAAGAGCTTGAATAATTTCAAGTAAGTCACAATTCAGACCGGCATCTACATTCCGCTGACACCGTGCGGTGTGACAACTCACAAGCGGCTTCGAGATCTTGGGAAGTCGGCCCCTAAGAAAGACTCCGATACGTCATCCGTTCACTCGTCCGAATGCTCGATATGCCTTATGTCAATATCTGTAAGTGCTTGAGCCATGGATGCTGCTCGCCCACTAATCTGACGTGTTATAGCCGTGCCAGTCACTGTTCGTAGCTCCATGCTCGCATGTGTGGCACTATAAGTGCATACGCCCAATACTGAATGACCACAAAACTTGGCCGCAATTTCTCTGCCCCAACTGTCGAGCCGTTGCCGATCTTGAAGCGGATGTCGATGATCCAAATGACGTACGATGGGAAGACGACGATGTCGACGAGCTTGACAAGGTCGAAACCGATGGCGCAAACGCAGAAGCTTCCATGCCAGGGACTGACGAAGATGACGAACGTCTTTCTACATCTGCTTCGAGGGTTCTTTCGATTCGAAATGGGTCAGACCAGCCGTCACCACCCAGCATGCAGTCGAAGCAGCAGCATTCAGCACCCACTTCTACGGGTCAACCATCAATACTTATCCGGCGTAATTTTGCCAATTCGGCTCCCTTCTCGCTAGGAGCTATGCCCCAGCAACCCCTTGCGTCTAGGGATTACTTAAGACCTATCACGCCTTCCGGGTCGCTATTCCGTGAGGAAGATTTTACCCCAAATAGTGATTCCGCAACTCTTCCGGCGATGACCCCAGGCGCAATCGAATTGCTTGCTGATGGTCCAATGACGCCGACGAACAATGCCGGCCCGTTCGTATTCGATGGCAGCGCCGGAAGAACCGCAGGACACAATGCAGCGGCAGCTGTGGCCCAGAATGCTGAGCGTGCAGCGTAGGCCCTCTTTTGTGCTCAGCCCTAGAAGGTTGTGGGAACCTGATGAATCAACCCAGAGCCTTCTTATTATTCGTGGGTCACTACAAGATATCCGCAACACATATACTCCAAGATACTCCAGGCTAGCCGCGCTCTGTCTGGCGATTCCGCTCCACTCCCGGGCCAGGTCGTGGATTAGGAGACGGAAAAAGTACATAAACAGAGTGGTGTGCCTCGATGTTCTATGTTAGTACGTTTTTACGGTTTACGCGATCTGCTTTTCTGCTGCAGAATTTCCTCGGTTTCCTTTCTTCCCTGGGCGGCGATGTGACATTGGAACAGAGTTGGTTGAGACAGTGAAAGCTTTCTAGGAGCCAGAGATTTAGATCTTCCTCTGTTGGTGTTAGACTGTCAAACCCCAGCTTCGTCCTGTATGTTGGCCTTCTAGTGAGCAATATCAGCGCCACTCCCTCTATAGCTTCTTCATCAAATCCCTCACGGCCTTCGCAGCGAACCGCTTCCGCTCCGTCTCCGGCATATCAGCGCCCATGTCTTTGATAGCTTGCATCTTCAGCATCATGCTCTCCAGTTCCTCCACTTGCAAATCCTGCTCTTCACCTATTCCATCATCCTCTGGCCTTGAATTTCTATCATCACCATGCAGTATCGGCTCTTTCGCCCCTGGCTCCTCATCACCAAACCCAGCAGCCGGCACAGGCAGACCATCATCATCAACCGTCAAATCAAGGTCACGAGGAAGCTCCTCCTCAGCCGCGCCATCCTCCCACTCATGAGCCTCCAATGCGTCTACCAATCTTGCTAGCCCAACCTTCTCTACACAACCCCGTCAGCGATCTCGCACCCTCTATTCCCTTCTCCCCAGAAAGGTGATCAACAGGACAACTCACCACCAAACTCATTCCTCTCCCCCTTATCCCCCTCAACCTCCCCATCCACCCACTCCCACCCCCCACACTCCCGTCCCCAATCCTCCCACTCTTCAGCCCCCATCTCCAACCTCGGCGTCAGTGGCTGCGGTAGACCCACAAGTAGCAACAACGCCTCGTTCCCCATCCCATAGCCCTCCACTTTAGCATGATGCTCTATAACTTCTTGGATCGTGTTAAGTATTTCGCGCAGAGTATCGAGGTCGGACGTTGATGCTGGTTTGGGGGTGCCAATAACCCAGGCGCCGATGCTGGCAACTACTTCGCGGGCTTCGGGGGCGAGCCATTCGGTGCGCCATTGGGAGAGGGAGGGGACTGTGCAAGGGAGAGTGTCGTGCCAGAGGGGGATGAGGGCGGTGTAGTAGGGGGTGGAGAGGGCGAGGTTGTCGCCTGGTGGGGGATTAGCGGGGCGGTGCGGAAGATGATGGTTTCTGGTGGCTTTGGGGATTTTGAGCGAATGATGGGCGAAACGACTGACCTTCAAGGGGGTTAGGCGTGGGTGTGTCGGGTGGGGAGAGATACAGGATGCGAAGGGGATGGGCGATTGTTGGTGGGGTTGGGGGAGACATAGTGGGGGATGAAGATGAGGGGGATGATCGGGGTTGTGGTGATCTTGGTATCAGAAGCCTCAGCAGTCTCAGGCTGCAAATATCTTTTTCATGGGTATCTGTTGTGGAGAAATCTGGACATGATATTCAGTTCCTTCCGAAGCCTCATTCTCAATGCTGAGCGGGACTCCTCGAGGCCGCCCTCTGGGAGCCAAATAGCTTTTTTCAATAGCTTTCTCAAGTCGCCATATCACAAAGTCCCTCCTCATCCTCTGCCTCCTCTCTGCCCTCTCGCCCTGTTTACTGTCGCCCTCCCTCTCGCTAAACCAACACCCCGACCTCTCGTGCCTCTCGATCTGAACATAGGCGCATTCCTATGCCCAGTGCCACGTCAGCGCCGTTTGGATTCCAATACCTCCCACAGTACACTCCCTCCGGAACCCATCGGAAATCATTGTGACAACGACCTTACGCACCTCAACATATCCGGCACGATGAAAAACCGCACATGACTCCCTCTGATGTAGACCTGATCAAGATGACTGACTCGGCCGTCTCGCGCCGTAACGGTGATGTCTTTGAGTTGGACGTTCATATTATCTTCGGCTGTCCAGAGAGGAGTTCGTTAGCAACTGCGCCCCGTAGCAGAAGAATTGGCTGGGGTGTGGGATACGGATCGGTCAAGGTATGACAGGGGGATAAGGAGGAAAGGTAGGGGTACCTTCTATAAGCTTTCCTCTGTAGACCTGGCCTGAGGTGATCTCGAGAGTAACCACATGGTTCTGGAGGCATCGAATGTTAGCTTGAGAGCTTAGAACGCTTCTGGGTACAGCAATTGGATTACCTGGGCCTCGTTCAGCAGCTTTATTGGGATGCCGATTGTGCTCGTCATGGCGAATTATGTGCGCACGCCGCGCAGAAGCAAGGAGAGTCTGGATTAGCACGAAGTCAGTCTTCAGGAACATCTCGACTTCGATTTGCAGAGTGGTTTTGAAAACGACGCTAGTGAGCAGTAAATTACGAGATTAAGGTACGGTCACCAACCTCATCTGTTCCACCCAAGAGCCTTTTAAACAGAAGCTCAACCAATACTGTGTACGTACTCGAAGCGGACCTGCTCGTGCAATGGAGGTGGTTTACTCGGCTATGTGCGCATTTTAGGGTTGAGCTTCGTTGATACTTGGAGATCTTCTAATGGCATTGAAGCTATCACACATAAATTAAACTGGGTAGCAGCAAAAGCACGTCAACCGAGCAACTTGAAAGCTTGCATAACCAGCCTTCAAACGCCTCGCAGCTGCAGTATTATCAATGCCTCCACGACATTGCCAATTCGCATCTGGACCCATAGTCTTGTTTCTATAGACTGTATTTGACTTAACAGGGCATTAGCATGGTTCGATGTTAATTTGCTCAGGCAAAGACCTTCAGTCGATTGGGATATACCGAGAGCTTGATCCGGCAGCTTTTTAAAATAGACCGGCGAGTCAATAATCCAAGAGCTTGCTGATTCGGCGTAGTCCGCCAACAACATTGATCTCACAACCCCAACATCTTGGGGTTTCCCATTGAAGAGCGCATCCACAAAAAGCTTCTGTGCCGTCAGCAATAGCAAAGCGATCAAAGAAATCAGACAAGCATTCAAATTGCTCTCCTCCAACAACAGCAACAAAGTACACGGCAAATAAGTAGTAGGCTAGAAGCGAAACTGCTGCAGCAGACTTCTTGGGTTTTGGCAGAAGTCCTTTCAATGGCTCCGCTCAAGAAGCCCTCAGATACTGCTTGCCTTGGCTCCCCGAAAGATCGTCCGAAAAGTATCATTAAGACAAGCTCCAAGCGCTCTTGGAAACCTTCTAGACTTCTCAACCTACCTGCAGAGATCCGCAACACAATCTATCGTTATATCCTTGTCTTCGATGGCGTTGAGCCCGGCTTTCGATTCGAACCCAAAGGGCGAACCAATGTCATGAATGGACTCATAAGACTCAATATCCTGACACGTGGACGATATAGACAGATATATGGCGGCCGTGACTTCAGGGATAGCCCCTTCCTTCCAGCGTGCGAAGTTCTAGCCCTTCTATCAACCTGCAGGCAGATCTACAAGGAGGCGAGAGTAATATTCTGGACCGAGAACGCATTTGTCTTTGATAGAGGGTATCAGAGAGCCATCTTCTGGCGATGGCTTGATCATGGGTGCAAAACGCTCATCACTAGAATCGGCACTCGATTGTTCGAATATGAGGACAGGCTTTATCACCTCTGTAACCTTGGCAATATCCTCTTTAGCTGGAATTTCAGCGTGAATTGCGCATTATATAGCAGTGTCGATTACGCTTCCCATACTACCAATATGCTCCGCGTATTGTGTGGGACGGTGAGTACTACTTTTACCAAAGAGTTGGATCAGACTTCGAACAGCTCGAACCAGAGGGCTGCCAGCCTGCAACGTCTGGAGCCCGAGCGAAGAGACGGCTTCGACCCTAGGACCAGTCTCCCTATTCATCCACCTCCTTATGGTGCCGTTAGAGCGGGTAGTATCTTTGACTGTGGCCCAACTGGAGTCTTAGCAGACTACCACGCTGGAAAGAGGACCTCTTTGGATATTCTCGGTGATTGCATTCATCAATGCATTATGAAAGACAGCGCAGGCTGGGAATATGCTCTTGAGCGCCGCGTGTGGCAGTATGAAGATCCACTACGATGGTCTCAGACAGGCGGCGAGACTTACGTGTGCTTAGGCGAGGTCTGGCAGAAGGGCGAGCCTCGCTGTTGTTATCTGTGGCTTAACAGGTCTCAACTTTCGGAGCACCGCTTGGACAGTTGGTGTTTTTGACTATGGCTCAACAGGAGTATTAGCAAAATACCGCGCCGGAAAGAGATCTTCGATAGGCATCCTTGGTGCTTGCATCCGACATTACGTAATAGAAAGGATTGTGGGATGGATGTTCCCCTGGAGCGCCGCCAACGGACGAATTCCAATACGGTCATTCGGGTCGGAAAGATCTGGATATAGGAAACATTGTCGTCTATCGACGATCTGTATCTGTGATCATCAAAAGGTCCAAATATATTATGCCTGCGAAAGCTGACCTGCAGCAGTAGAAAATTGCATGCTGGAGGAATTGTCAATCCTAGCAGAGCTTCATCGCCTTGGAAACAGCAAATATGCTTGGTATTGTTGCCTCAGTAGTCAGACTCTATGAGAAAGATTATATTTGAAATCGTCGCTTCGCAACCCTAACCTTCGATTAGAATTGATAAATTCTCAATTTTAAAACAAGCTCTAAAATCTTTTTTTAGAAACAAATACTTAGTAAAATAGTTTAACGTTAAATGCAAAATCTTGTTTAGTATTTGTTTACTAATTTTAATAGACAAAGCGCGCGCTTAAATATAATTTTTTTATAGAATCTAAGAGCAAAATCTTATTTTTCTATTAAAATAAAACAAATCTCAATATATTAAAAGTTCAATAAAAACAATTTTTTACTATTAATATATAAAATTTAATTGCAATTTTCGATATATTATTGTTAAATTACTAGTAACGCAAACATCTTACAAACAAAATAAAAAAATATTACAAAAATAAACAATCGATTGCAATTATAAACAAATATATAGATATAAATTGTTGTTTGTTTATTGATTAACTATTTTAAATTGTGTCTTTGTTAAACAATTTATGCAAAATCGATATTTTTAATATTAAGAATAAGCTCTTGCGAAGTTTAAAAAGTATTGCGCGTTTTAATTAATAATTTTAATTAATAATATTTGTTCTTCGAAAATTTAAAAGATTTAACAAGTTTCTTTTTTTCTTTTTTATATTTATATTTTAAGTTTCTCTTAATTGTTAAGCTTCGAATTAATATTTTTTAATATTTAATTTTTTCTTTAGCTTAGAGATTTTGTTTGTTGACGTTGTTAACTTTGTTATATTTTTATTTTGTTGTTTTGTATTCTTTGTAAATTCGATTTGTTACTTTATATTTTTTATAAACTTAAGTTTAATTGTTTTGTAAAAAAATCTTTTTAAGACACGTAAACAAAATAAAGATTTTTTAAAATTTGTAATATTTATATTACAAAAAAACTTAGCAAAAAATTGTTTTAAAAAATAAATTTTGTTAATACTAAGTTTCAAATTGTAATATAACAAATATACAAAAAAAAGTATTTAAGTCAAATTTTTTTATATTGCAAAGTAAAAAAATATCTCGATATTAAAAATAGTAGTAGCTTTATTGTTTAAATTTTAAAATACAATTGTTAATATTTATAATATTAATATTAAACTATTGCTTAGTTGCAATCTTAAATAAAATACAACAAAAACGCAAATTGTCTTTTTAATTAAATTTAAGTAATTATGCTTTATACAATTGCGCTATAATACAATTAAAATAAGCAATTAAATAGACAAATTTATTTTTAAGACACACTTTAAACTCGAATATATATTTTGCGTTAAAAATAATTATAATAAAGATTTTTTTATTAATTACAAACAAATAGTTGTTATATTAATCGAATATTAACAAATTAATAATTAAGATTTTTTTAATTTAATTATTATTTTGTTGATTGTAGCAAATATAGTTTGCGATATTATATTTTAGTTTAAAAATATAGAAAAGACAAAAAAATACAATAGTTTTATTTTTATAAATTCTAGCAAAAATTAAAAAGTTATTATTGTTAAAATTTTAATTATCGAAGATAATTTGTTTTTTTAAATAATTTTATTTGTAAAAGTATTAAAACAAAATTAATTTAACGCAAATTGCAAAAAAGAAAATTTATTAATTTCTAAATAAAAATAGTTTTGTTTCGAATTTTTAATAAATTTTTTTTTTTACTATTAAATATCTTTTTGTTATTTTTTTTGTTTTTAACAACTTTCTAAAATATACTTTTAAATTTTTTCGTATATCTAATAAACAAAAGACTTTTTTTCAAATTTTTAATTAATTTATTAAAGCTTTTTTTTGCTAAAGTAGTTAATATTTAATTAACAAACAAAATTAACAAATTAAAAAGAAAATTTGTCGAAATAATAATTGTTTTAACAAAAATTTGTCGATTAAAAATTGTAAAAGAATTTAAAGATATTGAAGTTTTTACAATATTAGAAGACGCAAAACTTTTGTTAACAATTAAAGATATCGAATTTTTAACAATATATAAAAATGTTAATTTTTTAATAGTATTAATTAGTTCAATTTTTAAAGAAAAGTTGTTTTTGTTTATAATAAAAGAATATATTAAAAAAAGACAAATATAAAATAAAATTTCGATTTTTGTAATTAAAAAGATATAGTTAAGTATAAAGAAATACAAAGAAACACAAAAAAGCTATTCTTTATTTAAAAAAAATTAATAAACAAAAGAATTTATTTTTTTAAAAAATCTCTTAACAAAAAGTATGAATAATCGAGTATTAGATTAAACAATAGTAACAAATATATAAAATTCGCAAAGTTAACAATACTACGCAATAAATAAATAAAGATAATATTTTTTAAGTAAATAAATATTGTAAATATTAAGAATATTGCTATCTAACAATAAATATTGTTTTTCAAAAACGCAATACAAGTATTTTTTTATTTATTAATTAATTAGCAATTTTAAAATAAATCGCAAACAATAATAAATAAATAACAAAAAAATATTGCGCATCTTTGCTTTAATAGTTGTTCTTAAATAAAAAATTATTATATTAAATTTTCGATTATTAATATATTTTGTTAATTGTTTTTTTTATTTTTAAAATTTTATTTTATTTTATTTTTTTGCAAATAAAGTTTCTTTTCAATTATAAACAACAAAATAAATATAAAACTTATTATTGCGTTTGTCGACTTATATATTAGTTTTTAATATTTGGCAAAATTTATAATTAATTGTAGTTAATATAATATTGTAAAAAAAACAAATAGTTAAATTTTATTATTTAAAATAAAAGAAAAACAATACAAGACAATTGTTAAATACTTCGATTATATTAATAAATATATAAAAGTTGTCAAAGAAATAATAGAAAAAATTTAGATATTACTAAAGCGTCAAAAGTTATAAGATATAATTTATTAAAACAAACGCAAAATATTTGCAAACTTAGAAACTATAAAGCGTGTCTCGCAATGCTAGATCTGCTTTATAATAGCGTATCTAGCGTACATTAATGCGTGTTTAAAAAAGGATTGCGTCAACTAGATCTACGTAGAACTAATATTAAGTCAACAAATATTGTTTGCGTATTATCTCTCTTAATAACAAACGAAAAAGCGTCTTATAGAAAGATAAGATTTTTTTTGTATTTGCGTTTTTTAGCAATTAATTTTACTACAAATGTTATTATTACTATTACATATACTATCTAACTTGATTCGCTTAACTACGTAGCTTTATTTAAAAAGATAGTAACTATTTTACAATTCTAATTGCTTTGTTTAAACAAAGTTGCTTAATTAAAAACAATAATTAACAAATTATTAATAACTTGCTTTCGCAAACATACTTAAAGATTAATTAATTTTTAAGATATTATTAATAATCAATTGCGTAAAGAAATTCACGTAGATAACACATCTTAAAAACTAGACAAAGATAATTATTTTAATACTAGCATAGCTATTAATTAGAGCAAAGAAAATATTAAAGCATTTAACTTTAAAGACAAATCTATTGTAAGATGCGAATGCGTTTGCTTCTCGTTAGCGCACTAAAATATAAAAGACGTAAGATATAATAGACTTGTATTACTATGTCCCAACTATATAAGATAAATAATAGTAAAACTAATTGTTAAAAAACAACAAAAAATAGACTTTCTTTCTATCTAATACTTGCTATAACGTACGAGTCTATTTTTCGCTATCTAACTAGAAAGAGATGTCGTGTTATTTAAGACTTTTATAGACATTTGAGATTACGTATCTTGTTATACTCTAAAACGCTAACGCGTTGTTAACGCTACAATATTATAGTTATCTTTTCTCTTAAAGTATTGATTTTTAATAATGTAAAAAGCTATATTAGTCTTATTAAGACAAAGACGCTTGCTAAGCGTCAATACTACAAAAGTTTGTTAAAAATTTTCTTAAACTTCTTTAAAAATTAAAAGAAAAAGAGTCTTCTATCTAATAGAAGTAAATTTATATGTTTATTTAACATAACTTGTAAAACAACGTAATAACAACAATAACAATTTATAATACGTTATTGCTTCGTCGTTTGTTGTTATTAAGATTCAAAACAAAATTTAAAGTAGAGCTAACGTTGCGCAAACGTTAGATAAATTATAAACATAAATGTTGTTGTTTCTCTTTTCTTTTTTTTCTTTCTTTTTATACTCTTTTTAATTATAATTGTTTTATTGCTATAAATAAATTGTCGCAAAGACAACGATGCGTAAAGCTTATATATATAGTGCAAATCTTAATTAACATATCTTTTATTTTTATTTTTTTTGTTTTTTCAATTACAACTTTTAAAAAATTAAAAAAATAAAAAAGTAAACAATTTTAAAATTTTGTTATCTACAATACTAATATGTTACAATTTATAATAATTTTTTGTATATAATTTGCGTAAGCAAACATGTATGCGTTTGCGAGAAGAGAAGTGTCTATACTTGATGCAAGATTTTTTATCGCGAATTAAATTGTTGTATTGCGATAAATTTTGTTCGCGTTTACGAAACGACAGTTGTTAATATTTACAATTTGTTAAACGCTTTTAAAATAGTATAAAGAATCTTGTTATTAATTATTGCGAGAGACTCGAAATAAGAGACACAATTACTAGATATATAAAGCATATGCGAAAGAATATAGTTCGCGCGATAAAGAGTTGACGATGCAATAAAGAGTTTATTTTATTAACGACAAACCGAACTTAATCTTGTATTCGACGATTCGAACAAAATTTAATTTTCGCTTAAGAGCGTTAAGCTAAATTTGAACAAAAGTTTGCAAAAACAAAGATAATTTAAGATAAAACTTTCGCTAAAACGCAACAATTAATCGATCTACTTTTTAAAAAAGTATTAAAAATAAGTATTTTCGTTTGCTTTTTAAAACTTTACTAATATGCTTTCAAAATTTGAAACAAAATAAAGACGAAAACAAGAACAAATCGTCGATAAAAACAAAAAAAACAAAGTTGAGACAAATTGTCTCTAATTTTGTCGTCAATTTAGATAGAACAAATTTAAAAAATTCTTTCGCAAAGTCTTACAACTTTACAACAAAATCTATTATTAATTCTAAATTGCCGACGAGATTGTTAAGTAAAAATATAATAAATTTTATTTTAATTTCTTTTGCGCTTTGTTTGCTTACATTTTTTTTTAAAAAATAAAGAATGCAAAGATGCGTATAAATAACAAAAGCAAGTTTATAATAAAAACAAAGAAGATTATGCAAAGCAAATCTCTTGCAATTTGTCTTTCTCGAAATAATATAAATACTTCGAACAACTTCAAAGACTTATCTATAATTAACTCTAAGAAATTTAACAACTTATTTTCGAATAAATTTGAAAGCTTTCTCTAGTTGTTTTAGAGCAAGTTTAATAAAATATTAAAAGCTTGTTAAATTGTTACAATATATTGTCGACTAATTAACAATAATAAAATAGCTTTATTTTCGAACTATGTTTTGAGCATTTATGTTAAAAGAGACAATTTTATTATTTTTAATATCTTGTATAACAAAATAAAGAAATCTTTTTACGTAATTTTATTATACGACGACGATACAATAACGATTGCGCAATATTTTATTAAACAAATTATTGTTAACATAATTGTTGTTGTTACAATATACGTTGCGTTATCTTTTTTGCTTTTGTTTGTTATACGTTTGTTTTTTAAAATTCTTTCGCAATTTATTAATATTATTTAGAGACTTTTTTTTTAATTATTAATTGTACTCTTTGTTTTAATTTGTTTATTTAATTTTATATTATATTTGTCTCTTTAATTTAGTTTTGTCTAAAATTTCTTTAATCTTTTATTAAACTTCGTTGTTAACAAGTTTCAAAATTTGCAATATTTATTTTATTTATTTATTGTTAATACAATGCAAATATAATTTTAAAAATAAAACATAAAAAGTATTATAAATTTAATAGATATTAAGTAGAGTAAAACAATAAATTTGCGTTTTAATCTTATTTTTAATTCTAAACAATTTAATATACTTGTGTAACATTTTTTTGCTAAATTTCTTTTATTTCAAATTTCTAATTAAAAGTATAATCAATTCTTCTACAATAAAGCTCTTTAACTTATATTTTTCATTGTAGTATTTCGTCTATTGCGCGACAACGTTTTCAAGATATTTTATTAAAAAATTTCTTAAATTATAAAGCTATTTTACGCGTTTTTATATTAATAATACTTTTTCTTTAATAAAATTGTTCTCAACTTTATAATAAATCTTCAAATAACAATTATATATTAAATAGAACAACAAAACTTCAATTAAGATATAATAGCTATTATTGTAGACAAATTTTATTATTAGTAATAAATTTGTTTATCTTATCTATTTAGCGTCAACATAAATGCAAAAATAATATTCGAAAATTTAATTTTGTCGTTTAATTAAATTATTTATTTAAGAATAAAAGACAATACTTAATTGTCTTTTAATTTGTACATAAAAATATATAGCAAATCAAAAAATACTAATAAAGACAAATCTTTTATTATTTACTATATTAATTAACGTTTCGAAACGTAAAACAATTTTATCAAAAAACATTTTTGTTAATTTTGCAATATCGATTCTAGTAATTACAAATATATATTTAATTATTTTTGTACAACAATTAACTATTATAAAAATCGAGTTATATACAACTTTACAACGTTTGTTCGACAAAAAATTTGTTACAAAATTTATAATAATTTTTTTTTATAATTTCTTTGCAATAGATAAGAATCAAAACTTATTATACAATTTATAACAAAAAACTTTAATGCGTTAGTAAATATTATATATTTTAACATATGTTTTTATTTACTTAGCGTAAACAAATTAGAAATACTTTTGTTAAAATAAATTTAAAATTTTCTTAATTTTAAAATGTTTTGTTAAAGAATTGTTATAATTTTTGCGAATTAACTTCTCTTTAATAATTGTATTCTTTAAAATATAAAGCAATTTATTATATTTAACAAATTTTTTTTAATTTAAAGTTTATATTGTTTGTTTGCGACAAAGCAACTTTTTAATTTTAATTCGAATTTTTTTGACTTAAGTGTCTTTAGTTTAGAGATTCTTTATTAAGAATTTTATTAATTTTTAAGATTTTTTATACAATTTTTTTGACATATCTTTAATTACTTTTTTTAAAATAACAACTTGTACTCTAACTAATTAAAATAAAGATACTAATTCTTTTTAGACTTTTTTTCTACTTTATAATTGCGAAATTTTCGCGTTACTAATAAATACTTTTGTTAATTGTAATACAAAAGTCAAATTATTTGATATTTTTCGCTTGCTTTGCGTTAACAACTTTTCGTCAAACAACAACGCTAACTTATTTTAAGATACAAAAGTCAAATTATTTAATATCTTTCGTTTGCTTTGCGTTAACGAATTTTTGTTAAACAACAACGTCAATTTGTTTTGCAACGTTAATAGCAATTTTGTGTTTAACAATAAGATCTCTTTATAATTGAAACGTCTTAACAATTTATTCGTCGAATTTTTTTTATTTGAACAACAAAAAATTTCAAAGTTATAAATAATTAACTTAAGTGTTTAACGAACTTGTCTTAAGTTTAACTTCTTTTAACTTATAAATTTCCTAAAATTATTGTAATTTAATTACATCTTAATAAAGTAAGCATTGTTTTTTAGATAATATCTTTATTATTTAAAAGCAATTACAATAGCTAGCAATTTCTAATTATGCGTCTTATAATTTTGTTTTGTCGAAATTATCTTTCGCAATTAAAACATTATTAAGTGTTAATTTTTGTTGTTATTTTATTAATTTAAGATACTCGCAATTGCAAAGTTAGACGCATCAATCTTTACTTTAATTTTTTCGCTTAGATTGTAATAACAAAGTAGTAAAATTAACATAAAGATATTGCAAAGTTAACAAAACATCTATTTTACTTTATTTAATTAAACGAAAAAGTTAAATTTCTTGTTATCTTTACTTTCTTTTAACAAACTAGTAAAAGAAACAATTCTTTTCGAATAATAATATATAAAGCGCCTATAAAAGTTTACGAAGCTCAAAAACATCTAAAGTTTGCAATAAATTTTTGATTTAAATTACTTCTTAATTGTTTTGATTTTTTTTAAATTTATTTATATATCTTTTAAGAATACAATAAAGCTCAAAAATTCAATTTTAGTAATATTAAATTTACACTTTTTTAAATTAATGTATAGCGAATATTTGCAAAGACGTTTCAACACTTGTTTAACATAACATTAATGCTTCGTCAAATTATTGCTATATACAAGTATATTATTTATATAAATTACGCAAGTTACATCAATTAATTCTCGCAACGTCTTATTAATATAAATTTAAAAAATTGCGAATATATTTATTAATTTAAATAACATAACTTAATATTCGAAATATCTATAATGCGTACAAAACGTTATTTTTTATTTATTGTCGCATTTAATGCGAATACAATAATAGACGTTCTTTAGATTTAAGATGATAAAGCGCTTTGCTTTACATAAATAATCTAGCGTTTCTATAATTAGAAGCAATAAATAACGATTTTTAATAATAATTGCATTTAGATCTTTATAGTTAACATATAAACATAATTTATTATTCGATTTTAATATAAATAGAATAGAGATATTTGCAAATAAAACTAAATACTTAATTTAATCTTTAGCTAACGTATTATCAAGATATTGTCAAAGTATTATTAGCTTGTTTTGTAAAAAATTATAAAAAGACATAAACAATAACTCTTTATTGTCTTAAAACTTAATAACGTAATTTTCTTTTCTTAATTCTAATAAAATTTTAGTTAATTTATTATTATAAACATCTTTTAGATTTCTTAATTTCTTAAGAATCTTAAACTTCGCTAGTTTTTTGCTTAACGTTTTTGTAACGTTAGCGCAAACAATTGTATAAACTATGCTATACTTAGCAAAATCTAAAACAAATTGCTTAAAATTAATTATTTTTAATTTTTTATCTAAGATTTTAAATCGCTAGCTTTGTGTTTTCGAATCAATTAATATGTTTTGCTTAAATAGCATTGACATATCTAATATAAGATTAGAATCTATATATTTTATTAAGTAAAACAAAATAATATATTCTTAATATTGATTTTATAAGTTAATTAAGTAATAGATTAACTTATAGATATTATAACAAAAACAATTATTGTTATTAAAAAAATCTAATATTAATAAGATAGCAAATGTAAATTGCAATTCTTATTGTATTATATAAATATAATTAATAAAGTTTATCTTAGCTTTTAGATTAACTAGATCTATAACTTGGCATTTGTTATTAAAGAGTCAAATTTAATTTTTTACTAAAATTAAATTTATTGTTTTTATTTGTCTTTTTTGCTTTGTTTATAAGACGTCGACAAAGCTTAATCTTTTTTTGCATCTATTGTAATAATAATAGCAACAATAGACTTGTCTTATTTGTGCTTATTAAGACATTCTATTTTGTAATATCTCTTTTTATAGCATTTAAAGCATTTGACATAACTTAAATAATTTGCGTTACTAATCTTATAAATTCGCTTGTGCGATGTCGACAAGTTTTTAAAAATATAGAATTTTCTACTTTTAATAAACTTGTTAGCATTGTTTAAGCGTCGATTTTGATAAAATTTGCTTAAAGAGACACTAGAAATCTTAATTATTTGTTAATTTTTAAAGTTGTTTGCGTTTGCTTTGCGAATGCAATTTAATATTTATTTTTATATAATAATTATAGCTAGAAGCTTATTGTAAATGTTTGACATATTATTAATATTTAGAATCTTTATTTTTAAGTTCGACTTTAATTTAGTTAAAAATATATAGATTTTATGCTTTTTTAAAAGCGATGCTAAATAAATCTTTAATTTATTTAAATATCTCTTAAAGACAATTATCTTTTAATTTGATTTCTATCTAATAATTTCTTATCTTTTGTAAACGAAAAAGCGACAATTAGCAAAATTAATTATTAAATTTAATAAAAACTCTTTAAATTCTTCAAAAATCTCGCTTTTTAATTTAGCGTTATTACTTGTTCTTAAATATTACTAAGTAATAATATTATTTTTCAAAAATAACATGCAATAGAGAATTTTGTTCTTATCTATAATAAAGTACGCTAGAAATCGCATTATATTAATGTTAATTTTTTAAAATTAAGTAATATGCTCTTTTACGTTTTAGCTTTTGTACAATTTTAACTTTTTAAACTTTTTAAACTTAAATATTATTAATAATAATACAATAACAAGTTGTAAAATTTAAGAGTTTGTTTGTTTAACTATTATAACTTAGACTTGCTAAGCGTTTTACAAATTTCAAATTTTTGTTATTAAGATTTTTATCTACTAATATAAAGTTGAAACTTTAATCGTAGCTAAACTATCTTCTTTATTATTGTTACGTTAACAAGAATTATTTTTGTTAGCATTTTATAAACAATTGTTGTTTCGAAAGACATTAAAGTCTTTAAACTCTAATTTAGTAATTAAATAATTATCGTAATTTAAGCTATTATAATTTAACATAATGCTATTACGTCTCGAATTTTTCTTTTTAAAAAATAGAACAATTAGAATTGTAAAATGCAAATGCGTTTGCTTCTTATTGACGCACTAAAATATAAAAGACGTAAGATATAATAAACTTGTATTACTACATCTCAATTATATAGAATAAATAGTAATAAGACTAATTGTTGAAGAACAATAAGAGACGAGCTTTCTTTTTATTTAATATTCGTCATAATGTACAAATCTATTTCTCGCTATCTAACTAGAAAGGGGTGTCGTGCCATTTAGAGCTTTCATAGGCATTCGAGGTTACGTGCCTTGTCATACTCTAAGGCGCTAACGCGTTGCTAACGCTACGACATTATATCTATATTGTTTATTTTAATAAATATTATTACGTAATATGTTAATAATACAAATGTGTTGCAACTTTTAAAACTTAAAGTCGAATTTATAACTATAAAGCTTTAGCTTACACAACGCATCGATAATTATTGTCGCAAACATAACAATAATTACTATTAATTTGATCGACGCAAGAAAATTAGTTGCGTTAAGAAATCGTCGATACAAGAGTATATTAACTATATAAGTTTAGAAATTTAATTCGAGAATTGCAAAGATTATATTTAGAATAATTTTGCAAACTATTTTGATAAAGAGTCGAAAATACTTTAAATTGCGTTATATCTTACAAAAAAACAACGTAATTAATAACGTAAACACGCACAAGAGATATATAATAAAAATAAAAAAATTATTTAAAACTATTTTTTTTAATATATTAAAAAATTTCTTAATACGTTTAAGATTTGTAACATAAAAATTAAGCTTAAACTCAAAAATGTAAAGCAACAATTTTATCAAAAGATTAAGAAATTTGTTATCTACTTAAATAATTTATATTCGCAATTAAAGAAGTCAATTATTAACAACAAAAAGATGTAAAATCTAAAGAACAAATACGTCGACAAAATTTGTTAAAAAATGCTTTGTTAACAATATAGCTATATTAATATTACCCAAATGCGTAATAAATTTATTGAAATCGAACAATATTTACAATCAATTAAGAAGCTATTAAAATCAAGCAATACTTCTTATATTGCAAAAAACTCTAAAAGACGTAATAAAAAAAATCGATCTTTGTGCAAACAAAATAACTTGTTTAGCGCAATTAACAATATAAACAACTTTATTATATTAATTATTAAAATTACTATAATTATATAGATTAAAGATAGCATTAACAATAATTAACAAAACAAAAACAATCGTTAAATACTTGTTAAAAAGAAATACATTGTATTTATTAATTATAGATACTATATATACAATCAAATAAGTTACAAATTAAGTAACTCTATATATTTGCAATATTAAAAATAAACAAAAAAGCAAAACAAAAGTAACACATTTTTAAGAAAAGTCAAAACTTAATATTTGTTATTACAACATTAGATATAAAAAGTTAAAAACAACAAATTAAAACATTAATTTAAATAGTATTTATTAATATATTGTATAACATACGCAAAATTAAGTATTTTATCCATTTAAAAGTTGAAAAAAACTATATTTCGCAATTCTTTGTCAAAGATATACAACTATTTAAAGATATCTTTTTGTTATTATAAATGCAAGTCGTTAATAATTGCATTATTGTCTTGTATAAAATACAAAAACTCTTTATTGCTATTGTCGATAACAAAGAAATATACAAGAGCAATTACTTTAAGTTCTATGTTATTAATATACAAAGCTATAAAATAATTCTTAAGTTATTTTAATTCGAAGAAATTAACTTAAATATACAATAATTAAATTGCATTTAAATTTATTAAGATAATTTTACTAAACAATTAAAGAAGAATATTTAAATAATTAATTCTAAGAAATTCGCACAATTTATTATGTTCGCTCTTAAAAGTTATAATAAAGTCTATATCGTACTCTTGTATTAAATACTATCTTTAAAAAAGCTTTTAAAATATGCAAAAAAAAGATTGCAAAATGCAATGCGCTTTAGATTAAAAAACTAATTATTTTAAATTAAATCAAAAAAATTATAAAGATATTTTTAAAAAAGCTTTTAAACGCGCTTAACATATATAATTAAATAGAGCATTTAATTAATCTTGTAAAGAGCAAAATATTGCGCACAAAATGCGTATATAATATATCGTAAAATAAATTAATTACAATACAAAAATATCTTGCAAACGCACTAGAAAAAAACTAAATATATTCTTCAAATAATTTTACTAAATTTTTAATATTATTTGTAAAAAAGTTAAATAATAGTTTGCGTCTTTGCGTAAACTATTGCAAACTTAATAAAATTATTGTTAAAAATAAATATTCTTTTTCTCTTCTTTTAAAGACGCTTAAGCGCTTTGCAAATATAAAGTGTTTTATTAAAATTAATATACGCAATACATATTATCGCATTTGAATTTATTAAAACAATAAATAAAAAATAGTTTTTTATATTCGATACAAGTAGTTTAAGTACTAAATTATATTCTTTAATCTTATTAACGCTTTTGCTATCTTCTAATTTTATATAAATTGTGTATTGAAATTGTATATTAATATTTGTTGCGTAATATATTTAAATAACGTACTTATTTACTTAAACTCGAAAAAGCAACATTAAAAGAATATTCGCAAAATACTTTGCGCATTGTTCGAACATTAATTATATATAAAGCTATCAAAATGCGCATTTAATTGCGACAAAATAATTTTTTTAAACTTTATAATTAAAAAGCAAGATATTTAAATAAAGCAAGTTTGCACAAAACTATTTAAAAATAATTTAAATTAAAATTAACAAAAAACATTCTTATATTTCTTAAATTTGCAAAATTTTATCGATATTTTATTTGCAAGTTCTTTTAAATCGTAGTATCTTTAATCGATTTAATAACAAATACAAAAAAGAGCAAAACACGTTTACATTTTATATATATCAAAAAAGCAAAAAAAACTTTCGAAATACTTAAAATTGTTTTTATTATTGCTTTTATTTTAAAATACTACAATTAAAATGCTTCTTTTTGCGTAAAAATCGATATATCAAATTGTAAAACAAAAGATATACTTAGTTAGCTTAGTAAAAACACGCAATAATACTTTATTGCATTTATTAACTACAAGTTTAAAGAATTTAAAGTTTGTTAAAATATATACAATAAGAAGCTTTATACTATTATATTAGCTTTTAAGCTTTAAAAATATTATTTATAAAATAGCAAATACGTTATTTACATAATTACAAATTACAACAATTTTTGTTACTTTATAATTATAAAAAAGCTTTCGATTAAGTAAGTTCGCTAAATTAAGAAATTAATTGCGTTTAACTTTAATATAAAATATCGCAAAAAAAAGCTTAATCTCGCAAATGCGTTATCAAAAAAATTTGATATTATAAAAGTTAATAATAGCAAAAATAATAATAACAATTTTTTATTTATCTTGCAAAACAAGCTTCGCAACTTAAAATATTAATTAAAATTATAAAAAGATAAAGACGTTCTTGCTACAATTAAACTTGTAGCTTTAATAACGCAATTAAATAATACTATTATCGCAAATATCTAAATTATAAATTTGAATAAAAAAGTTTTTAAAAGATTACGCAATATTTTAGACTTTGCGTTGTCTTAACTTTTAATGCAACAAATTGCAAAATTAAAGAAATTCTTTGTTAATTTAAAAGAATTAATAACAACGTAATTGCGAAAACTATAATAAAAGAACGCTTTTGTTATAAAGAAGCAATAGCGTCAAAGATTCGCAAATAAACAAAATAAATTTTCGAAATAAAATATTAAAAAGAATAAGCTACTATATTAAGATCTTGCAATCTATATTTTAAAAAACGCAACAACAAAAAATAAAATTCTTTGTACATATTATAATAATTCTATATTTAAGTATTTTGTATATCGACAAATCGAAAATGCAATACGACGAAAATATTATTAATCTAGTATAATTAAAGAAATTAATAAGTATGTTCGCATTTGTTTTAATTATTAACGTATACATATTTATTATTATAAATTATATAAAAAACTTAGTTTAATATCTTTTAGAAATTCGCAATTTTTTAAAACAATAACAATAAACTTTATTACAAATATATTGTTTGCAAAAGATCTTTATATTAAAAAAACTAGTAATGCAATTTTAATATTAGTTAACAAATTAATTAAGCACGCAATTTATATCGCAACTATTAAGAAACTTAACGTAAAAAACTTCGCAATACTTTTTACGAGTTATTTTTGATTAATATTGTGCTACCATCTAAATGCGAAATGTTAGTTTAATATTGCATTTTATTCGCAAATTAATAATTAAACAAAAAAATAAAATTAAATCTTAAAATATTATTTGCGTATTTATTATAATTATAAACAAAATAATTAATTAAAGTTGCTATCTATAATTGCGTTCGCATATAATAATAGTATTTACTTAAATATTAAAAAAGCTTTTTACGAATTATTAATAAACTATATCGCAAACTTTGTAAATGCGTTTATAAATAAACTTTTAACAAAAAAGATATCTTTAATTATAAAACAAGCAAAATAATTGCGAAATACTAGAGAGTATTTAAGAAAACTATAAATAATAATTTCGAAGCAACAAACAAGAAGCTACAACAAAAATTACAAATTAATAAACTTTTAAATAGATAACAAAGTGCTATTGCAAAGCATTAATATATATATATTGCAATTTAAGAAAAAGATTAATTATTATTAATTAAGACTCTTTACTATTTTAATTAAAAAAAACAAATAAATATATTAATTAAATTTACTTGCAAAGTATAAAGCAATTTATATTATCTTTTATATTTTGCTACTTAAATCTTAATATTTGCGAAACAAAAATTCAAAGTTAAAATTAATTTTTATCGAAAATAAAAAGAAATAAAACGTAAATAAAGTACTAAACAAACAAATCAAAAATAATACGTTTAAGTACTTAATTAAATAACTTAATATTGTAACAAGATAGAGATAGAATCCTAGTTAGTAGACAACTATAACAACAAAGACTTATCGCAATGCATGCATAAATCGCACTATACAATTTAATAGTGTATTAAGTAGCTAAGATTCTAAGATCTAAGTAAAAAAGATCGCATATATATTGCAAATAAATTGCTAATACTAATAATAAATATTCTTAAATTTATAGGCAATATTATTTAGTTATTCGATTACATACGACTTTCTCTCTTTTAGTAATCGTCTCTTAATTACTAAATTAAGAAATTTTTGTTCTTGTTCGTACAAAAGTTGTAATAAAAAAATAAGAAAATTGCTCTTATTTTTTCAAAATTGTTAGGTCAAATCTTTTGTTTCTTTTGTTATTCGAATCGATTGCGTAAAGAACGTAATAAATCAATTTGCATAAAGTTTTTCTTAAAATTGAAAAAATTATTTGATCAAAACTAAGTATTTAATAAAGTTGATTGTCGTAAATCTTGTTTATCTCTTAAAGACAATAACGATAGTAATAAGCTTTTTTAACGTAAATCTAAAAAATCAATTTAAGAGAAAAGTAACAATAATAAAGTAAGTTATTGTTGTTGTGTCTAAATTGAACTTTTTAGAGCAAAAGGTAAACGTGTAATTCTAGAAGTTATTTTTAGTCTTAAAATATTCGATCTAAATTGCTAATTTAGTTTTAATTTATAAGGTTTTTTTTTTAATTTTGAATCGAGATAGCAAAATTTTCTTTTTTTTGCTAAAACAAACAATTGAAGATTTAAATCTCGTTTTCTTTTTATAGTTAATCAAATAAAAATTTAAATTGTTTTAAATATTAAGTTAATAAACATTAAGTATTTTAAAGTTTCTAAACATTATAAATTGCATTTACGAATAAAATTCAAATATTTTATTCTTTACTTTTTAAATCTTTCTTTATATTGATTTTACATAATATGTTATACGTTCTTAAGTTTGCTTTATTAGACAATTAAATTTCTTTATATCTCTAAACAATATTATTAATTTCTTTATTATTTTTACTAAGTTCTAGAGCGCACGTTCTATAATAACATTCTTAATATTAAATATAAAAAAGAAGTCAATAGCAACTTTGAAACAATAAAATATATTAATTAAAAATAAATTTGACGAAATTAAGTTTTAATAAATTGCAACAATATTGCTTCTTGTATTTATTTAAAAATTCTTCAAAGTTTCTTTATCTTTCAATAGAGTTACGTGGACAAAAAACATTTTAATTTTCGTATTAATTTCGATTTCTAGTTTGCAATAAAAGATTTAAGATTGCGCAATTCGCATATCTTTAAATTGACAAAACACATTTGTTTAATGCAATTCTTATTCTAATAAATTCTTCTTTGTTAATTTAGTTTTTAATATTTTCTTGTTTTGTTATTTCTTTTTTATTGCTTTTTGCAATTATACGTCGATCTAATTATAAAAATTATTTAGCAAATATTTTTCGCAAAACAAATTATTTTGTGCAACGAAAAAAACAATCGATTGCAATTGTTAAAACTCTTAGTAAACGTTCTAGTTTACGTCGAAATTAAAGTAACGTTTCGACGTTTAATTCTTATGCTTTTTAAAAATTAACAAATAAAATATTGTTAACAATCTATACTTGTAATTGTCTCGTAAAAACATATATGTTATGTAAAAATTTAGATTTATTTACATTATTATTTGCAATATAAAGAACAAACAATTAAGAAATTATTTTTTTCGTTAATTGTTGTTTTTTTGTTAATAATGTAATATTATTTGCAATTCGTTTTAAAATTGCGATTATATCTAGTACTTTGAATTAACAATCAAATAAGCGAATTAATTTTGGCAAACAATTATTTTATATTAATTTTATTTTACTAGATTAATATTGTCTATTACTTGAAGTTAAACATCAACTTATTAAAAATCGTTAAATAAGAAGATTAACTCTTTTCTCTTATAAACGTATTGCTTTAGAGAATCTTCGAAAACAAGCAAACAAACGCTAAATTTAAAGTTTAACTTATTTTGTTTTACAAATGCTAAAAAATTGTTTTGTTTCTTATAATATTAAATTACTTATCTCTTGATTTAATTATTAGAAACTCGATTTATTTTTAACAAAATTTTTAGCTTTCTTTAATAAGCTATGCAAACAATTAATTTTAATATAATTATAATTAAATCTTCTTTTTGTTTTTTTGTCAACATAATTAGTTTAATTAGTTGAAAGACTTTGATCAATATTGTTAAATAATAATTAATTTAATATCGCAAATCTATATTTACTTTTATATATAAATAGTTTTTTGCATCGTTCTTTTTGTTTGTCAAAATAAAAATAGCTATTGTTTTTAAAAAGATTTTTGCGATTTTAATAATTAAAGTATGTAATTTTGTCGTATTAACAACTTTAAATAATTTAAGATTTAATAAAGATAATTTTAATGTTAAATTTCGCAATTGTAATAACAAAAAAGAAACTTCTTTAAAAGAATTTAAGTTTTAGCTTTTTTTTTGTTTTATTTTTTATAAATTTTGTTATCTTTAAACTTTAATTTTGATTTTAATTAAAAAGTTAACAATTTAGATTCTTTCTATTTGTCGCTTTAAGTTTGCGTTCTCTTTGTATCTTTTATAGAAAAAAACAAAATTGTTTGAACTTTTGCTTAACGAGTTTTCTTCAATTTCGCATTTAGAATTCTTATTAAATTATATTTTTAAAAATAATTTTTTATTTTAATTTTCAAAAGTTTTTGTTCAATAGACGCTATTGTATCTTTGAACTTTTTAACATTTATTTTGTTTTAATTGTTAATTGTATAGTTAGCAACGTATTTCGATTTTATAATATAATATTTAAGTTAATCGCACATAATTCGATTTAATTTCTTCAAAATTCTTTGTAAATTTTAGCGTTTCTTTGTTATTCGCAATATTGTTTCGATAATTAATTGATTTATATTTTTAGACAATATATTTGTAGTCTTTAATAATTATAATTTGCGAAATTAAATTCAATTATTTTAAATTCGTAGTTTTTTGTTTTAATCAATTTTTTGTGTTGCGTTTTTTAATTTTTGTTATAATAAATTATTTATTAGTACTTGAGCGTTTTTATCAATTGTTTATTATAAATCTTGCGTTCAATTTTTAATTATTTTTAAAATATTTAGAATTGTATTTCGAAAAATTTTCAAACGTTCTTTTCTTTTATTGTTAATAGTTTTATTATATTAAAGTAAAATGTCGACTATTTAAATATAGACGCAATTTTTAATAGTTAAATTGCTTCTTATAGATCGAATAATTATCTTTCGTAATTTAATTTAAATTTAAGTTTAAAAAATTTGACGCTACAATGTTTGTAATTGTTGCGATAATATTTATTAATCTTGTGCTTAAAATAATTTAGTTAAAAGAGTTAATCTTTAATTACGAAAAAAATATATTGACGTTATTGAATTTTGATTCGTACTTTGTTTAGCAAATGTAAGTTGTCGCTTTTTACGAAATCTTCTTGTTAATATAAATAATAATTTTCGTTTTTAATCTTAATTTTTTGATAAAAGTTAAGAAGTTTCTTTCGCAAAAAATTGTTTACGTTTAATATCTTGTAATTGTCGCTTTAAATTTGTTATAACACAAACTTAATAAAAAAAAATTTATACAAAAATAATAAATCGAAAAAAAGAATTTTGCAAACAAAGAATCAAGCTATTAAGTTGCTATGTTTTTATAAATAAAGCAATAACTTGTTTTAAATGTCTAACAAACATAAAACTTTAAATGCAAAGAATTTTTACTTATAGATTTGATTGTTGTTTGCAACATTTATATTATTAATTACGCAAAAAAATTATATTAGCATTTATTTATATATTAATTTGCAAACAAATATAAAATTAACATAATTAACATATAATTTCGCTATCTTTATTATTAAGAAATGCTACGTAAAAGATAATTAAAATTCGTTCTTTATAATTTGAAGAAATTCTTAAAATTCTAGAACTTTAAGTTAAAGCTTGCTATTAATGCTTTTAAATTGTTTTTTAATTGTTAATTTTAATCAATTAAAGTAGACAAATAGACGCTAGTACTATTCGTTTGCTTCTAATTGATCAAAATTGTTAGTATTTTAACTTTTTGATTTTCTTGTCTTTCTACTTGTTTTTTTTGAGTGTTCGAAATTATAATGTCTTGTAAATTACTTTGTGTAATTAAATTACTTTTTAATGCTTATAAATTAATAAACTCTATATTAAAGCTTTTGCAAATAAAACAAATATAAAGATCGCAATTTTTTTTCTTTTTAAAAAAAAATCTTACACTTCTATATAATTTAAATAATCGTAATAAAGTAGCAATAACATAATAATCGCAAACAATTTCTTGTTGCTTTAGTCAAACTAATTCGTTGTCTTTCGCATAAGATTATTTTCTAATTTTTTATTTTTGTCTTTCGATTTCGCAAAGATCTAAAGATTCTAATTTTTTGCTATATATCTCTTTTAGATTGATCGTCGGGTCGGGTTTCGGTTCCAACTATTGAAATCGACCCGACCTAACGATTCCAACCCTAGGAATCGACTTAAAACTCGAGTCAATATTCGATTCCAATATTAGGAATCGAATCGAATTGTCAAGGAATCGAAAATTACATCATTATGCCAAGAATTACTAAAAATAGTATAAAATATTTTATTAATAAAATGCAATATTTGCATCTATAGACTCTATAGATCTTATAGATGCAATTTATTAATAAAATGCAATATTTGCATCTATAGACTCTATAGATCTTATAGATGCAATTTATTAATAAAAT